>OGYW01000103.1_pt1 | contig 65586 bp, 62 predicted proteins | sample 1576621 | NCBI WGS metagenome assembly OGYW01 (sample SAMEA3541528, study PRJEB24748) | human gut metagenome | biome: human gut; feature: human-associated habitat; material: faeces | place: China | collected 2012 | reverse complement strand
TGTCCTTGGTCGAGAGCTGCTCAAGCTGCCCGATGTCGAAGTTGTTCCCCTCGATGCGGGCTTCGACTGGGTACAGTTCCTTGCCCTTCTTTCGGCACGATGCCGTGTCGTGGATGAGGTAGTCGTATGCGTGCCTGATGTTGTTGACTGGCTCCGCAGAGGAGCAGCACCTCTTGCCTTCCGCGCTCAAGCGGTTCAGGACGTTGATTATCGCCTTGCGTGTTGTGTTGCCGCCCCAAACCACGATGATGTGAACATGGGTCTTCCGCTGCTTGCTCTTCTGGTCATGGTCGATGTCGTGAATTGCGTAAGCGAACGGAACTTGGAGGATGTCGTCTATCTCCTCCTGCCAATCATCGAGCATGTTCTCTGGGTAGCAGATTCCCTCCCAGAGCTTTACCTTCGTCTCGCCAGCGTTTGCCGCCATGCTATAATCTCCTTGTCTCGAATGCCCCTGCTGCCGCCAAGCTTGCTGGGGCTTTTTCTTTTTACCTGCGCTTGTAGACCTCGCGCCTGTGCGCCACATCGACCACGAGAATGACAAGCCTGCCGTCGTTGATATCGCACAGGATCCGATAGTCACCGACCCTGTATCGCCACACGCCAGCCAAGTTCCCCGTTAGGGCTTTGCCCCTGCTTCTCGGGTCTTCGAGCTTCGCTATCTCGTCCAGCTCGTCGAACATTCGCGCCGCAACGCCCTTGTCTAGCTTGCGCATCGCCTTGTCGGCATTCCTCGTGAACTCAATTCGCCAGGCCACAATGCGCCCTTACCTCATCGATGCTGTAGGTCTCAAGCCTGCCTGCACGGTAGTCCTCAATGTCTTTGAGAATCCCGTACTCATACTCGAAGCGGTCTATAGCTTCTTGCAGGGCTTCATTCACATAAAAGCTCCTTGACCTGCCAGTTTCCTTCGCAAGTCTGCTATAACGCTCGTTCAATTCAGTAGGAATCCTCATCGAAGTAACTGCGGTAGCCATGCTGCACCTCCTTGATGTGTAATACAGGTACTACTATAACACATCACCGCGCCTGCCCGCGCGACCTGCTGTTCGTCGGCGCAACATGGTTACGGCTCAACGCTCTCGATGCACGCGCGACTTCCGTGGCTTCCCTCATCACATCATCCAAGCCGCGCTCGGTGCGTTGCGCCTTCCTGGGACGCATCAGCGCCCAGATTCGGTCTCCAAGCTCCTCAACTGCTCTTCCAATTGCTCGCGCCGCTCCTGCGCATCGAGCAGCGATTGAATCGAGGATTGTGCCGCGCTCAGCTTTTCCCGCAGCTTCCCAGCGCCGAACCTCGGCAGCGACGGGTCGAAGCTCCTCAACGTCTCGCGCAACCCCGTTCGCTCTTTGCCGAAGGCACTCCAATCGGTCGGTCGCATCCTCGATATCGACCATCACGTCCTCGAGCTCGCCCTCCCTCTCGGCAATCTCGGTCACAAGCTCGGCCTTACGCAATTCGGCTTCGTTGAGCAAAGCGGCGGCTTCCTCCTTTGCCGCCGCGACGATTCGCGCCGCTTCGTCCTCGGCAGGTCGCACGACCGCCCTATCGACCGCGCCGCGCACCTTGTCGATGTCCACGGACTTGTCGGTGTACACGCGCTGCGCCCGCGTTTCCTCGGCAAGCTCGACCTCTGGGCGGTAGCCCAAGCGCTTCTCCAAATAGTCACCGAGTTCCCTATGCATGTTCTGATAGAACATGCGCGGGCACATCTTCTTGTAGTTGAATCGCCCGTCGAGTATCGGCGTGAACGGCACGTGCATGTGGTCGCGGGCGGGTGTGCCGTCCTTCAGCACCTCGTCCTTGTGAACGTATCCGCCCATCATGTTGTCGATGCCGAACTTGTTCGACAGGTACCAGTACGTGAGACGGAAGAACCTGTCCTCATCGCCCTTGCGCACGTTGTCGGGAAGCGTCACCACAACGTCTGCCATAACCACCGCGTCCTTGCGCGTGGCGCGCTTCCCTGCGGCCTTCTGCGCCTCGTTCACGCGCTCTATGCGCCGCTGCACCGTGCCCCAGTTCGGCTCGCCCTCACGGGGCACCACGCGCCCGACCACGAGCTGACCGTCCTTGTTCGTGTAGTGGGCAACGACCATGTCGTCCTTCGTGCGCTTCGGGTCGATGTTGTCGCGCTCCAAGCTCGACGCATCGCGCCTGTAATGTGCGAGCATGTGCCCGACCGAGGTTGCCTTGTACTTCGCTATGTGTGCCATGTCGGAACCGCCTTGCGTGAGATTTTAGTCGACTAAAGTCTAGTCTAGCAGGGTAGAACTCCTCCGCATCGCCTAGATAGTGCTCAATCGTAGTACCCGTCGAATCATAGCTTCGAATCGCGATTTCACCCTGAATGTAAGTCTCCTCGAACAGCTCCCCGAGCGTCATGCTTCCTCCTCTAGCCGATTCCGTAACCGAATATGCGGGCATCCGTGCAGGCATCCTCAAAAAGACTGTAATCGCCGTCAAACCCGAACTTTTGACAATAACGCTCGATGAGCCTTTCGTACCTATCGTAGTCCTCATCGGCATATGCCCGGTTCACTCGGTCGATTGCCCTGCGGCGCTCCTCCGTGTCTTTAGGCTGCATAGCGACTCCCCGCAAGCTCCACGCCGTAACGCGGTGCGATACGGTCGCAGACGGCATCGAGCACATCCTCGTCCATCCGTGCCATCAGCTCTTCGCAAAAACCCTCCCAGCCAATCGCGTCCACGAGGACGTTGACCTTCTCCGTAACATCCAAAGTAGCCATCTTGAAGTCCCTTCTGCCTTTGGGCGGCTCTGATGCCGTCCCTCTTGCTGTCTATAAATATAGCAGGCTGGCATACCAGCAAGCAGGAAAACACGATAAATCAGGAAACTCCATACATCCTGCATATTATGCATAGCAAAAAGGGCACCCTCCCGGATGCCCTGAATGTCCATGGCTAACGCCCCACCCTCCAAATCTTTTCCTCGCCCGTGAACGTATCTGTGATTACACATCTGCCGCCCGCCGCATACTTGACACCATTCGGCAGCGCTTCCGCCGCCCTGCGGCACCTCGTCCAAAAACTCAGGTACCCGTTTCCGCTGAACCCAACGGCAATCGCATCGTCGGATACGTCCATCGCATCTTCCGCCGGTTCCGATTCCAGATAGAGTACCACGCCGTTTTCGTTCTCTCGCGTGTAGTGGTATCTCGCCATACCCATGATTCCTTTCCGTCTACTCGGCAAACCCGTTAACTTGCCTACCCGATAACCAGCATTATAGCATACCAGCACACACCACAACGCGAGACTCCACGCCTTCTCCATGGAACTCGGGTCATTAGGGGCGAGCAGCCCCTAATCTGAGGGAGCGCAAGCGACCGCGCCACGGAGAGACCCTGCGAAACCGTAGCGTGTCAAGAAAAACCAACCTCCCGTCGCGGAGCCACCGACCCTCCTTTCCCCGCCCTCTACCGAGCCGCTGCGGCGTGCCCCGCTTTGCCGCGCCTGCGGCCTATGGTTTCCCGAGAAGAAGGGGTTTTCAACATTCCGATGGGCGGAGGGTTCCTAGACTGACCCGGAGCCTGTCGGAATGTTGGAAACCCCGGCAGGTCTGTCCCCCGTTTCCGCCAAGTAGAAGGCTTTTCCGCGCTTTCAATGGCCGGAGGGTTCCGAGACCGACCCGCAGGCTGTTGGAAGGGTGGGAAAGCCGCCCCCCCCCGAGTCCCCGTTCCCGCAACGCCCCCGCGCCTTCACGCCGCCCGCAGGGCGGTTCCAAAAAAGCCAAAGAAAAAGGGCACCCTCCCGGATGCCCTACACTCGACTTAGCAATGCCCGCAATATCCGTCTGCCCATGTCAGGCATTCAGCGGCTCCGCCCTCGAACACGAGATTCCCGTTTTCATCTCCTTCGTAGACCTTGATGTTGATTCTGCTCAGATACTCTTCTGCGCCGATGCTGACCTTGCCGCCGAAGTTATCGTAAGCGCCCGTGACAATATAGGTGTAGCTCGCAGAGGGCACATTGTCCTCCCCGATGAACTCGATATCGGCATCCGCCATGCACATCGCCTTGAGGAAATGCTGGCACCAGTTTCGGTTATTGAGAATGTCCCTCTCCACGCTCGCTCCCGAAAAGTCGATATGCTCCGGCTTAGTTCGCGATGCCACAATAAGCGAGTTGGCGATATCGACGGCGTGGCAGCTGGGATAACCGTCATAGTGGCGATAGAACGTGGCGATGGTCTCCTCTTCCATCTGATTGCTCTTCCAGTTGAGGACGAGATTCTTGAGGATGGTGACGGACGGTGTGCTCATGGTTTTTCCTTCCTGCCATGGGGCAGCTCGGTTGCCGCCCCTTTTGCTGTCTATAAATATAGCAGAACGGCATACCAGCAAGCAGGTGAACCGTACACTCCATATATCCTGCATATAAAAGCCAAAGAAGAAGGGCACCCTCTCGGATGCCCCGTGGTTCCTCTGCCCTAATAGTTCACAATCGCCTGATACTCCGGCATACCTTCTGAGAACTCATGCTCGTCTAGCGCATTGTAAAAGTCTGTCATCTTGCGAACCATGCACCGGTCGCAATACTTGGTAGCAGAGTCGCGCCAGTCCGCAAATGCCGGATTCGACTTGTCCCATTCAGCGCTGCCGCTAAAGATATAGGGACAACAGGAACAAACATAGTCAACGGCTTCCTCTAGCTTCTTGTCCTTCATGTTCGTCCTTCCTGCCATGGGGCGGCTCCACTGCCGTCCCCCTTGCTGACTATAAATATAGCAGACTGGCATACCAGCAAGCAGGCGAACCGTACACTCCTTATATCCTGCATATAAAAGCATGGATGAACTCGCCGATGGCGTGCCTAAACCTTGTACTCGCAACTGCCGTATTCCAGACGGAATACATCATCCATGATGCCATCCTCGCTGTCGGGCACAAGCCTGACGAGACGGATGGTCTCATCCTCAGCATCGGAGCGCAGGTCGATGATGAAACCGTCAAATCCCTCCCGCTCGCATCTTGAGACCATCCAACTTTCCTTGCAGTACGCTTCTGCAACGGCAAAGGCATCTAGCGCAGCTTCTCGACGCTTTATCTTCGCTTTGAAGCTCTCCTCCACCCCGTCACCGCCACTGCAACGACTGATGGAAAGCGTGTATTCGTCCATGTCTGTTCCTCCCCTTCACGAACCGCTGCCTGTAACCCTTATGCAGCCTGAGACGGTCGGCGAGCAGGGCTTCCCTTTTTTCGACGGGATTGTCTTTCACATTGTCAGGCATATTTTCCACCCTCTGCTCCCTTCTGGCTAACTAACAATAAATATAGCAGACCATCAAACCACAAACACGGCAAGCCATAAAACCATCATAACAATGCAGAGAAAAAAGGGCACCCGCGCAGGATGCCCCTTCTCATCTCACACGAACGGATTGGCGCAGCTGGAAGAATGCCGGACGCTGATTGAGGAAGTCCTTCAATATCTTGCCACCTCTATCTGGCACCAAGGAGCGCGATGGAGCCTACGCAGCCAACAAGTGCGATAAGGGTGCCTAGAACGCAGGCCGTCGCAAATCCGAGTGCCGCCATCTTCGTTCCCTCCGGTCGGTACGGCGCGTTGATGTTCATCAGGGATGCGGCGAGAATCCCGACGATGCCGCCGAGGAAGCCGAGGAAGAAGAAGCCTGCCTTCTGCCCGCTTGTAAGCGCACGTTCCATCGTCATCAGCATCTGGTCTTTCCCCGTATCCTTGGAATACATCTGCCCAATTCCTTCCTTTTTCTTCGCAAAACCGGGGCACGGTGCCTTCGCCCCTGCTCCGGCACCGCGCCCTGCCGGAATCTTACCATCCTCCGCGCGTTATGGCACAATCTGTTCAGGGATGCCGTCAAGTAGGAAGGAAGAACCATGGCTACCATTCAAGATTTCGAGGAGCGTATCGAGAAACAGAAGGCGGAACTCGCCAAACTCGAAGCGAAGAAAAAGGAACTTGAAAAGAAGATTCGCGAGCGGAACCGAAAGTGGCGCTCTCTGGTCACCCATTCCGCTGGTGAAAGTGTGCTCTCCGCCGTCGGTTGCGCTTGGCAGGAACTCGACCTCAACGCACTCGACGGCTTCCTTGCGAGCCACGCAGATGAGGTATGCGCCCTGCTCACTGTCCATGGAAGCACCCCGGAGGATGCCAAGGCGCGTCTCGATGCACGCAAAAAGAAAACGGTAAAAACGGAGCCTGTCGCTGATGGCTGGGAGCAGACAGCGGAACCGGATAACGAAAAATCCGACTGGTAACAGAAAAGGGAGCCGTGTGACCGAAATCACAGGCTCCCTTTTCTCCTGCCCGCACTCCGAGATAAAAGCAACAGGCAGAAAGGACTTTCGCTACTGTAGCACAGCGCACCGTCGCACGGGACGCGAATCTGGCAGAACCATCTGAAAACGCGTGTCTAATTGTGAAAGAAGCATGAAATCTGACTGGAAAAGTCCACAAAACAGGACAGATATAGTAAAACATAATCACAGATTGCAAGCAGAAAGGAGCACCATGGATTTCAGCAGCTACTACTACTACATCCCCTTGAACTTCTACGAGACACCTGAGATGACGCTCATCGACCATGAGCCGAATGGGGATTCCGCAACCGTACTCGTCCTCGCCCTGGCTAAAATCCACACGCGGACGGTCACGAAAAATGATGACGGCACGTTCACCATCGTGACCGATGACGGCACGTTCACGGATACCGAAGTCATGGATATGCTCTCCTCCTTCGGCTACCGGGCGAATCACGCCAAGTACACTCATGCCCTCGCGGTTGTCGCGAGGTTCCCGCCCTTCGACCACCTCGCCTACTCCGAAGCCGAACGCGATAAGAAGACCCCAGAGGTGTACCGATGAAGCTCCGAGGAGCGTGGCGCAGAGACTACAGCGAGTTCTTCGACACGCAGGAAGCCCTACTCATCGACGCGATGGACAATGCGGACTCCATCTACACCGTCTTCGCCCGTCTACAATCGCTTGCGGTGAAATGCGGCTGCGCCGGGAAGCTCCTTCTCCACGAAAGCGTTCCCTACACCGACGAGATGCTTGCTGCGGTCACTAAGAAGACCGTTCCCGCCTTTCGGCAATGCGTGCAGCCGCTCGTGCAGCTCGGCCTTGTCATCTGCGAGGATGGCATCTACGCCATCGCGGACTGGGAGTTCAACCAGAACGTCCCGGCAATCGACGCAATGCGCGAGGGAAACCGCGTGCGCAAGGCTTCGGAACGCGCCCGCAAGAATGGAAAGGGAACCCGTCAGTTGAAGAAGGATAAAGTGCTCGCATACCTTACCGAGCACCCGGAAGCCACGAATACCGAGGTTGCCGCGAAGACCGGGGTGAGCCGCCCCTCCGTCATCAAGTACCGTAAGGAATATACGCCAGCACTTCCAGCCCCAAAAGGCGGGGAAATTGTAAAAGATGACGGTACGGAAATTGACACTGTAAAAATTAACGGTGTAAAAGTTGACAGCTTTGACAGTAAAGTTGACGTCAATTTTGACGTAAAAGTTGACAGTGATTTTGACACCGGTTTTTACACTGACGCAGACGGTAAAAGCGCAGGTAGACAATCTGCACAAGTTGAAAATGAAGCTGTAAAAATTGCGTCACACCCTAAGAATATAGATGATAGATATAAGAATACATCTACATCTACAGCTGTGGCTGATGGGGAGGGAGCGACAGATTCTGGAATCCCGACAAGGGAGGAAGTCCGCTCACACTTCGCAGAAATGGGATTCGCGGTTGACCCCGACCGCTTCTTCGATGTGAACGAGGGACGCGGCTGGCGCACGAACTCCGGCAAGCCCGTCGATGACTGGAAGAAACTCGCCGCAGTCTGGGACAGGAACGAACACCCGAAGGCTGCGACCCCTCCCGCACGCACGGAACCGAAGGCCAATGCGGTCGGGAAAATCCCCTCCGTCGAGGAGGTCATGGCGAAATGGGGCTGTGACCGGGAGACGGCTCAGGGATATATCGACGAGAACATGTACTAGAAATGCCCCTGAGAATGTCTGAGAGCCTGCCTATGGCACGTTAAATGTCATGTGGCAGCAACTGCCCGAACAAGACTGCAAAGTCCCGTAGACAGGCTCTCAGACAGGGTAACGCAGAAAGGACGAGGTAAATGAGCGAAAACGTAACGAAAACCAAGGAGCAGGACGGACGGAAGCCGGGCGAGGACTATCGCGACGCGGACGGCATCCTCGTCTGCGGGAAATGCGGAGAGCCACGCGAGCGGATGTTCCCGGCGGGCGGAATCTTCAAGGAGCCGCACCTTGTCCCGACCATGTGCCGTTGCCAGAGGGAGGAAGCGGATAGGCAGCGCGAGGAAGCCGAGCGGGCGGAGAAAAGGCGTAGGACGGAACGGCTAAGGAAGCAGTGCTTCCCCTCATCCGGCAGGTACGCCTTCTGCACCTTCGATGCCGATGACGGCAGGAACGCTGCTCAGAGCACCGTCTGCAAGGCATTTGCCGCGACCTTCGACCCAAAAGACCCGGAGGGGCTTGTCCTGTACGGGAAGCGCGGCACGGGCAAGAGCTTCCATGCGTCCTGCATCGCGAACGCCGTCATCGAGCGCGGGTTCTCCTGTCTCGTGACCGATATCAAGCAGGTCGTGAACCTGATGGAATCCTCCTTCGAGAAGCGTTCCGGGAACCTTGAGAGAATCCTCGCCCCAGACCTCCTCATCCTTGAAGACCTCGGTGCCCAGCGCTCCACCGAGTACGTCATGGAGCACATCTACGACGTTATCGACGGACGCTACAAGGCAGGGAAACCGATGGTGATAACGACGAACTTCGACTTTCGCGAGAGAATCCTGAACGCCACGGCAGATGACCCGTGGGGACGTGTCTTCGACCGCATCGTTGAGGTCGGGTTCCCGGTGAAGTACGACGGCAATTCGCGCCGTCGGGAAATCGGAATGAAGAACCGCAAAGATTTCAAGCGGAAGTTGGGAATCGAGGGGATAGAATCGTAGCGGAGCGGTTTTTAAGCATCAGCCGCTTCTTCCTGATTCTGGTGCCGATTTCCTTCCCGGCACCGTCCCCGCGCCCCGTAGCGTATCGACGCTGCGGGGCTTTCTTTTTCCTCTTGGCAGGAAAGGGCACGGAAATCGTGCCTATACCGAAAGGAGGAAAAAAAGATGACGAAAGAGAAAGCGAACCGTAACGAAGTGGTCGGCATGTTCCTGACCTATTGCCGGAAGACCCTCGTGAACGCGCGGACGGACGTTTTGAGGGAGCGCAAAAGGAGACGCAACCGCGAGGTGCTGTTCTGCGACCTCAGAAGAAGTGAACTCGAAAGCCTTGCGGACTGGCAGGACGTGCCGGAGCGGGAAACCGTATTCGATGCCGCCGGGAAGCCTATCGGCGTGACAGACAAAGACCTCGCGGATGCGCTGGAAAAACTCTGCCCAGAGGAGCAGGCAATCATCCTGCTCTCCTATTTTGCCGGATGGTCGGATAGGCGTATCGGTGAGGACATGGGGTTCCCACGCTCCACGGTGCAGAACCGTCGCGCCCGTGCGCTCGCCCGTCTTGCGGACATTCTGACGGAAGGGGGTGACCCGCATGGCAAAGACAAAGATTGACTACGATACCGTCGTTGCCGCGACAAGCGGAGATGCCCTTGCTGCCGGGGCGGTGCTCGATTACTTCAACGACTTCATGGACGGACTCTGCACCGGGTTCTACACCGACGCGGATGGCTTCTGGGACTACGGCATCGACCTCTCGATGAAGTCGTTCATGCAGGCGAAGCTGTTGCGTGCGATGCTGAGGTTTAAACCGTAAACAGTAAAACCACAAACACAGGAAACCAGACAACCAGAAAGAAGGAAAGGAAGCAGACTATATACAAACACGCTCTGACCTGCTACAATACAGTCAGAAAGACGAGTAGTCTGCTTTCCTGTCAAAAGGAGAGCCATGGTAACCGTAACGAAAAAAGATTTAGTTGCCCTCGGCTATGGGAACTCTTTCGCCACCGATATCATCCGTCTGGCGAAAATTCGCATGGTTGAGAAGGGCTATCCCTTCTACTCCTCACGCAAGCTCGACCGCGTTCCGGCGGAAGCCGTCGAGGAGCTTCTTGGGATTGCCTTAGACGGTGATGCCGCTGGTCGCGCTCCTGAAAAAGGAGTAAAGACAAATGGCAAACGACCAAATTAAGAAAGCCGATAACGGCACCTACTATTTCCGCGCCAATCTCGGATTCGACCATTCCACGGGAAAGCGGATTCAGAAATACCGGAGCGGATTCAAGACAAAAAAAGAAGCGAAAGAGGAATATGCAAAACTCGTTTTGCAATTTGCTTCCCAATCGCTTCCCACCGAACAGAAAAGGATTCCCTTCGGAACGTTCATTGAGGACACCTACCTGCCTTGGTATCAGACACAGGTAAAGGAGAGTACCTTCGAGAACCGCGCCGGTACGGTGCGGAAACACTTCTCCTGCTTCTACGAGAAGTTTACCGATGCCATCGAGCCAATCGACATACAGAACTGGCAGCTTGCCCTCATCCGCGCAGGATATAGCCCGAACTACGTGCGCGTCACACAGGGAATGCTCTCCGTTGCCTTCGACCGTGCCGTCATATTGGGTATTACGGAAAGGAACCCGTCACGGATGGTCGGCAACGTTCGTGGGCAGAAACCGCTTGTGGACTTCTGGACGCTTGATGAGTTCGAGAAGGTGATTTCCAAACTCTACAAGGGAGACTACTACGAGCACTACCTGTTCATCAGCCTGCTCTTCCTATTCATGAGTGGGATGCGGCTTGGGGAAGCATCTGCCCTCCTGTGGAGCGATATCGACTTCACGACCGGGCTTTGTTCCATCACCAAAACGCTCTATTACCACAACCAGTCGGACTACAAGTTCACGAAACCGAAGACGCGTGCGGCAATCCGCTCCATCTATCTGGATGAGGACACGCTTTCCGAACTCGCCGCATGGCGCAAGGTGCAGCGCGTTGTCATCCCTGACTGTGAGTTCGTATTGAGCTACAACGGGCTTCCGACTACAAAGACAAGGCTTCCGCGTGCAATGAAGAAGCTCGCAGACCTCGCAGGCGTTCACCGCGTCCGGGTTCACGACCTTCGCCACTCCCACGCGTCACTTCTCATCAACATGGGAGAAAGCCCATTGCTCCTCAAGGAACGGCTCGGGCATGAGAAGATACAGACCACGCTTGGGACATATGGGCACCTGTATCCCAATACCAACCAAGCAGTCGCAAAGAAGCTCACCGGCATCCTCAACTACAGTGAGCCGAAGACGAGCATCGCGAACTACACGAGCAACCAACACACGGCGGACTACCACCGTGCATGAGGAAGAAAAAACGGGTGCCCTCCCACCAAGAAGCAGCACCCGCTCGCGACCACCAAGCCGCTTTTTTATTCTATATTAAGACCGCGCACTGTGCAATCAGTGTGCAATCGTGAAAACGGAGAGCCTTGAACCCCTTATAAACAAAGGGTTTGCGGCTCACCGGATTCTACTCAAACTCAATCGTTCCAGGCGGTTTACTCGTCAGATCATAGAATACTCTGTTAACCCCACGAACTTCATTGATAATTCTGCTCATTACTTTATCAAGTACTTCATACGGAATCTTCGCTGCCTCAGCAGTCATAAAATCTACCGTATTCACTGCACGAAGTGCAACTGCATAATCGTAAGTTCTCTCGTCACCCATAACACCAACGCTTCTCATGTTGGTCAGGGCTGCAAAATATTGTCCGATGCTGCGGTCAAGTCCCGCGTTTGCAATCTCTTCTCTGTAAATTGCATCTGCATCCTGTACGATCCGTACTTTTTCAGCCGTTACTTCTCCGATGATACGGATTCCAAGTCCCGGTCCCGGGAATGGCTGACGGAATACAAGCTTCTCCGGAAGTCCAAGTTCAAGACCTGCCTTGCGGACTTCATCTTTGAAGAGATCACGAAGTGGTTCAATGATTTCTTTGAAATCAACATACTCCGGAAGTCCTCCTACGTTGTGATGAGACTTGATCACTGCTGATTCTCCGCCAAGTCCGCTTTCTACAACGTCCGGGTAAATCGTTCCCTGTGCAAGGAATTCCACTGCACCGATCTTCTTTGCTTCTTCTTCAAAAATACGGATAAATTCTTCTCCGATAATTTTACGCTTTGCTTCCGGTTCTGTAACTCCGGCAAGCTTGTTGTAGTATCTTTCCTGTGCATTGACACGGATAAAGTTCAGGTCAAACTGACCATTCGGTCCAAATACTGCCTCAACTTCATCGCCTTCATTCTTACGAAGAAGACCGTGATCTACAAATACGCAGGTAAGCTGTTTGCCAATTGCTCTGGAAAGCAGTCCTGCTGCCACAGAGGAATCAACTCCGCCTGAAAGCGCAAGAAGTACTCTTCCGTCCCCAACTTTTTCACGGATTTCCTGGATGGTATTTTCAACAAATGCATCCATCTTCCATTCGCCGACACATCCACAGACATTCTTTACAAAGTTGTTGATCATCTTTGTTCCTTCCGGTGTATGAAGCACTTCAGGATGGAACTGGATTGCATAAAGCTTTTCTGCTGCATTTTCTGCTGCTGCTACCGGACAGTCTGCTGTGTGTGCAGTAATCTCAAATCCCGGTGCCACCTGCGAAATATAATCAAAATGGCTCATCCAGCAGGTTGTTGTTGCAGATACATTTTCAAATACTTTGGAATCTTTCTTGTCGATGATGACTTCTGTCTTACCATATTCTCTGACGTCAGCTTTTTCAACTTTTCCGCCAAGTACGTGAGACATAAGCTGTGCACCATAACAAAGACCAAGTACCGGAATGCCAAGCTTAAAGAGTTCTTCAGAATAAGTCGGTGAATCCGGTTCGTAACAGCTATTCGGTCCTCCTGTCAGGATAATTCCCTTCGGGTTCATTGCTTTAATCTTTTCGATATCAATCTTATAAGAATAAATTTCGCAATATACATTACATTCCCTGACACGTCTTGCGACAAGCTGGTTATACTGTCCACCAAAGTCAAGTACAATCACTAATTCGTTCTTCAAGGTTTTCCTCCTGTAAAATACGATCCTTTCAGACCGCTTTTTCTATTTATTGCTTTTATATTTTATTATAGTAGAGCTCTGGATGTTTTACAAGCATTTTCTATCGCCCGAACCAAAGTTTGAACTCTGGTCTGCAATTAAAACTCATATTCAGGCATCATCTTTCTAACACAAATGACAACTTTCTTCTGTATTTACACAATTGCCCCATGTTTCCACTTTCCATTAAAGTACCGGATAATAAAACAGATTGCACGTACTATCCAGTCGATCACCATTGCAACCCACACGCCAAATACTCCCAGTCCCATATATTTTCCTACCAGATAACTGAATCCGATCCGGAAAATCCACATCGACACAATCGATGTATACATACAGGCTTTTGCATCTCCTGCCGCACGATACGCTGCTGGAAGAGCAAATGAAAGTGGCCAGATAATCATTGCACTGATTCCATGGAAATGAATAATATTTGTTGCTGCCGCAGCTGTCTGATCTGACAAATTGTATGCTTTCAAAATCAATGGAAGTGCAAGGAAAATAAGTGCTACCGTTCCCACCATTGCCACATAAATGATCGCAAGCAGTTTTTTCAGATAGTAATGTACCTGTTCATAATCATTTGCGCCGACGCACTGGGAAATAACTGTCGTAATTGCCAGCGAGATCGCCATTCCAGGAAGAATCTGGAACAGCGCAATCGCATTGGAAACTGCATTTGCCGCAATTGCATAAGTACCGAAGGTTGAAACCAGACTCAGCACTAAAATTTTGCCCAGCTGAAACATACTGTTTTCCAGACCATTGGGAACCCCAATTGCAAGTATTTTCCGGATCATTCTTCCATCAAACCGGATTTTCAGTGTCCGCTCAATATGCAAGATACGTGTCTGATTGCAGAGCAACACTGTTATCACTATCGCGGCAACCATTCTGGAAATCAGTGTCGGTATTGCAACACCCGCCGTTCCGATCCGTAATCCGAACACAAGAATTGCATTTCCGGTTACATTGATCGCATTCATCAAAAGCGATACCCGCATGGATACCTGCGAATTCCCCATCGCACGGAAAATTGCTGCCCCACCATTATATAACGCGATAAATGGAATCGAAGCTGTTACAATTAGCAGATAAATATCTGCATGTCCTTTTACTTCCGCTGTAATGTGACCAAATACCTGATTCAGAATTATATCTTTTCCAAAGTAAACCAATATCATGATCGCAACCGCACTAAGACTCACAAACCATACCAGCTGTGTAGCCGCTTTACATGCTGATTTTTCATCTTTCCTGCCAATATACTGTCCGGCAACAACTGCTCCACCAGTCGCCAGTGCTGCAAAAATATTGATGATCAGAATCATAATATTGTCAACCAGCGACACGCCCGACACAGCTGCTTCTCCAACATTTGCAACCATAATAGAATCTGCCATCCCAACGAAAACTGCCAATAACTGCTCGATTACCAAAGGTCCGATCAGATTTGCCAGTTCCTGATTGGAAAACAGATAATGACTTCGATCCTGTTTTTGTTTCGTTTTCCCCATTCTTCTCTTTTCCTGTCCCTTCTCTTTTGTATATCCCCGTTTTCTCTATTATATACTGTAAAAATGTAATACACCATCTTTTTGCAAAGAAAAGGATTTTTTATGCGTGCTGATGCAGGTACTTTTCTCTGGTAGCAAGTCCGCCCCGGATGTGCCGTTCCGATTTGTTCAGATCCAGAACCTTTCGCGCCTCACCTGCAAGAGATGGGTTGATCTGGAGAAGACGTTCTGTTACATCTTTATGTATCGTACTCTTACTTACCCCAAACGCCACCGCCGTCTGCCTCACCGTCGCCTTATTTTCAATAATATAATAAGCAATCTCAACCGCTCTCTCCTCAATATAATCTTTCATAAAAACCCCTGCATAGTTTGTTTTTTTTACAATCTATGCAAAGGCGAAGGGATGTATGTCTGATTAAACTTCCTTCAAAAATATCTTATTCAATTTCTCCCAACTTACCTTTTTTTCTTCCCCTAATTTTCCCGCTTTCTCTCTCAATCCTGCTATTTCACTCTCCAGATATTCATTCAACCAGTTTACCCTCGGAATCTTCTTTATCTCCGGTTCATGTATTTTTATTTTCAAAAGATCTTCCACTTCTGTTCTTACTTCATCCGGAAGTTCCACCTCCACCAGTTCTGAAAATAACATCGGCGGTGGAGACTCTTTCTCCAGAATCCACTGACCTGCCAGTAACGGACGTAATACATAAAAATATTTTTTTGCTTTCACCATTTCCGTTCTCAAATATTTTTTGTAGTTTCCTTCTGCCATACTGATATAATGATACAGACTGTGTTTCACAGAAAAATAATCACTCATCACTCTTCTCATTTCATCTGCAAATTCTGTTTCTATATAAATAATTGGCGATTTCAGCCACTCAAATAATGTCGGATTGGATTTATACATCAGCCGTAATGCTTTCTGTAAATCCCAGCCGTTAATATCCAGTAAATCATTGATCGGCTGTTCAATGACATCCCGCAAAGGATCCAGCTGTAAGTAATCTTCTCTTGTTCTCACATATAGAAACCGCACATCATAATCACTGTCTGGCGATGCGAATCCCCATGCCCTGCTTCCAGACTCAACTGCCAGTAATATTTTTACATGCTCTTTTTCTTCTATTTCATGAAGTTTTTGTACTATTATTTTTTCCATCAGCTTCCCCTGCTTTCCTGTTTTTCTTCTTCCAAGGTCCATCATCTCCGGATGCCTTAAAGTTATACACTGGTTTCATAATCTCACGAATATCCACGCTTTCCCGGATCACATCAATAATATCCTCCTTTGATTTATATGCCATTGGTGCTTCATCTATCGTCTGCTCATTCACTGAGGTTGTGTAAATCCCTTTCATTGCCTCTTTATACATTTCCATATTCAAAGTTTCTTTTGCTTTCGTTCTTGACATGATTCTTCCCGCACCGTGCGGCGCTGAATAATTCCATTCCAGATTACCTCTTCCAATGGCAATTACCGAACCATCTCGCATATTAATTGGAATCAGAACTTTCTCCCCCGCATGTGCTGCTATTGCACCTTTTCGCAAAATCATTTCTTCCGTATCTATATAATTATGTATCGTGTGAAACGATTCGATCGCCGTCATATTTGCCCTTTCCAAAATAATTTCAGCCATTTTTTCTCTGTTTCTTCTTGCAAAACGCTGGCAGATCTCCACATCATGAAGATAATCCTCCATAAATGAGCCATACAACCAGCAAATATCTTCCGGCACATTTAAAATCTGTACTTCATAACTTTTCTCCAGTTCTTTTAATGCCTCCTGGATTTCTTTTCTTCGTCCTTCTGCCTTATATGTCTGAATAATTTCATCTCTTTGTTTGAAATATTTTTCTTTTCCCTTATGTAAATCCATTGCCAGCTGTTGATATAACTCTGCAACCTGTTTCCCCAGATTCCTGCTTCCGGAGTGAATAACCAGATAATAGGTACCATCCGAAGACTGATCTACCTCAACAAAATGATTTCCACCTCCAAGCGTTCCTAAAGACCTTTCTAAACGCTTAGAATCACGAAGCATTCGATAACATTTCAGTTCTGTAAGATCAAATCGCTCCTGTCTTCCATCCCACACATTCATTCCAGACGGAATATAATGACATGACTCATCAATCTTTTCAAAATCCAACGCCGTATCCGCCAGCTTTACTGTATACATTCCACATCCAATATCTACTCCGACAATATTCGGACACACTTTATCCGTAACTGTCATTGTTGTGCCAATCGTACATCCCTTCCCGGCATGAACGTCCGGCATAATTCTGATCCGGCAATTCTCTGTCAGCGCATAATCACACATTCTCTGAATCTGTTGTATCGCCTCATCTTCAACTACTTTCGCATAACAAACTGCTGTATTTACTTTCCCTTTTATCTCCAACATTTCTTTCTCAACTCCATTTACACATTATTTTTTCTTGGTTTTATTGTATAAAAAAAGTTGTCTGCTATCATGGAAAAAAAGTTGCGAACCATCTACAGTCCGCAACTTTTCTGTTTTATCAATCGTTCTTTTATTAAGTTTTCAAAATGTGCCGGAGCAACCACTTTTATCATCGGTCCAAACGATAATATCCGAATAACAATTTCCGTTTCATCATCTTTATCATAGTTGACCGTAATTTTATAGTGTTTACCATCCAGTCTTTCTGCCTGTTTTTCAAAATGTGCAAAATGAAGCAGAACCCTTTCCAGTGCACTTCGTTCATCATTTAGCTCGAACACTACACTTCGTTTTCTTGATGGAATCCTGTGTAAGCTTTTCCATTTTTCATCTCCCGCATATTTTTCACAATGGATAATTCTACCCAAGTTGACCGTTCCACCTAGTTTAAGCCCCTGCCCAATAAGCCGAAATTTATCATCTTTTTCTGAATATTCCAAGTATTGTGGCAGCAAAACCATCTGAACAATTTTCCCTTTATGATTATATGTCTCTATACAAAGCGGATATTGCTTCTCAATTGCGTCTAATATCAGCCGGAAATTTCGAATATAATTTTCATCGTTATAATCGTCTCCGTCTGAATATTTATCAAATATGTAATAATCTTCCGAAGTAAATAATGGCTCTATCTCTTTCCATTCATCCTGTTCAAAATCAATCCGTCCATCCTGGAACAACTTCATTCTTGGATCAAGCGAAATAGCCTTAATCCAGCGCTTTTGAATCATCGTAAACGGCATTTTCGGTTTCTTTTTAAGCACGGTTATTCCGTCTGCTTTAAGAAGCTGCCATCTTTCTTCCATCAGTGCCAGCTCGATATTCATAACACTTTCTTCAAAAGCATTTTCCTTTATGATTGTTCTGAGTTCCTCTTTTCCAACTGCGTGATCTGTCGCATGTTTCAAAATTTCTGCCACCGTGTGATAATAAGCACTATATAATTCACTAAAAATCATTTTTCTTCACCGCCTATACCATATAACTGATACATTTTCTCTAAATCTCTTTTGAACTGCGTTTCTACGATGATATTAGAAATATGTATGTCCGTAATCCGGCAGATAAATGTGCGAATCCACGGAATCAACTCTGTTGCATCATAAACTTCTGCGTAAAACCTACTCGTATGATCGTCGATTTTCTCTACACTACCGCACCGTTTTTCACGTTCAAGTCTGTGGTGAATATGTTCTTCTCCCTTTTCATAATGAACGGTAAATTCAACTGTTTCCATGCGGCTATTCGCATGATTTTGGGTACTCACTCCCCATATGTGTGGTTTCATTTTTTCTAATCGGTCACGCAGCTCATCAAAGCGGTCACTGACTTTATCGAATTTTACAGATACAATATTATCAATACGAAACGCATTCATTCTTTTAAATCGCGGTACATATGCCATAAGATATTGTCTGCCCCCTTGCACACTGATCAGTATCTTTAAAGGGATTATCTTGTTTTCTGAGCAATGTTCTTTCTCTTTTTGAATCGTCTCAACGATAATACTTCGTTTTTCATGTATCGCCTGAAACAACTGACACAAAATCTCACTGTCAATTGCACTTGTTATGTAATGGTGTTTGAATGCAAACTTCTCTTTATATTTCTGTCTTTGGCAGGAATCTTTTTTCTTCTGATTTTCTTCCTGCAGTTTTCTTCTATCTAATAAAAATGAACCGATGACACCACATGGTGCTGTCTCTGAAAAGAAATCCAGTATGTCTTTATTGTAGCAGTCACATTCTGCTGCCTTTTTATAATACAGGATTTTCCCATGTTTTTCTGTTTCAAGCAGTCCTTCCTTCACATATTCTTTCAGTTTTTTCCGCACAGTGGATTCATCGAACACTCTCGGTTCAGGAAATGCAGAAAGATACTCGTCTATTTTTTCAGCGATTTCACTGACAGGCAGTGCTTCTTCTGTCATTTCCATAATATCCATGATAACAAAATGCAATGTAATATCACCGTCGGTAAAGCTCTTTGTCTTCCATGCTTTATATAATGGATTGTGATGGGATATACGGCTGTCAATTGACAGAAATACATTTTTTCCTTCCGCAGTCCGCCGAAATCTCATATAGTCGCCAAGCCAGCTTTCTATCCTTCGTCTCTCATCGTCATAAGAACGTGCACTTTTCCTCGTATATTCCTCCCGGCTCTTAAAACCATATACATAAAATTCACGCATATAATCCCGGATACGATTGAAATTTTTCACCAGCTCTGTGTATGCCATGACTCATCTTCCTCTATATTTCTAATTAAATGATGTAAGTGTTAAAATAACTTTTGCCACTTACATCATTTAATTTTAATAATAACGCATTTTAACTCGATATTCGAGTTGAACTTTCTTAAAATCCTGCCTTTTCAAAAGCATTATTGATTTGTTCCTCTGTGTATCCATAATAGCGCATCATTTCTGTCACTTCGCCTCTGGACTGTCCAGACGAGTTACTTCTCACATATGCTACCGCCTGTTCATCAAAATTGACATCCATATGATCTACCGCAAATGTAGCATCTTCTACGTTGAAGTAATCGAATCCAACCAAAATATCATTAATCAGATAGTCTCTTGATACATGCCAGGAATTTTCTTCTTCATATGCCCGGATAATCGCATTTTTCTGGCTATTCGTTAATTCAATCGTATACTCTTTTGTTTCCAGTTCCTTATTACATACTGTACATTGTATTGCCTGTGTCCCCGGAGTGACTGTCCCATCACGATTAATTTTATAGTCTTTTGTTATCTTCCATTCTTCAGGTGTATGTTCCATCATAGGAATCTCTTCTACCAGACTTTTCCCACATCTTTTGCAAGTTGCTTCTTTTTCTCCCGCTTCGGTACAGGTTGCTTCTTTTATTGTAGACCATGTATCAGCCTTGTGACCTAACGCTTTTCCTTTTGTTTCTTTACATACAGAACAAATTTGCGGTTCCGTGCAAGTTGCATCCATCCACTGATGACCTAATGCTTCACCTTCCGTTTTCCCACATATACTGCAAGTTTTTGGTTTCGTGCATGTGGCGTCATCCCATCTGTGATAACATGTATAATATACTATAAATCCTGTTATTACTAATATAATTCCTGTTGCTACAATGATGATTGTCGTTTTCTTTTTGTTTTTCATATGCTTCAATTCTCCTTAATTATAGTTTTCTTTTTCCAGTTTGGTAATTATTTGATTTGCCCGTTCAATCAAATAATCTATCTGGTTTTTTTCTTCTACTAATTTCTGTACCTGCCGTTCAAGAGCATTTTTTACTACAACATTTGATGCATCAATAATGTCACTAATTTCTTTAATTGAAAATCCTAATTGCTGATAGAACTTTATTTCTGCAATTCTTTCCCTGGCTTTTTCATCATAAAGCAAATGCCCATACTTATTTCGACCTGTAGAAGCCACCAGTCCTGCTTTTTCATATCCTTGTAGAGCCCTCCTAGATACCCCCAATGTTTCGCATATTTCCCGCAGTGTCATACAATTTTTCCTTCTCTTTCTAGCCTATAGCTGCACGCAGCGTGCAGTCAAAGACTTTTATTTTGGAATTCTGGTTATCTTTTCCATCCTTCCTTGAAAGGGCATGTTTTTTTCGCGAATTAAAAAGACACCTGGCTTTTATGCCAGATGCCGTGTAAAAATAGTATTTAATTTTGATTAAAAATGTTGTCACACCAACATCATCTTATCTCTTATAATTACTTTTTCCAACAATCTCCTTTTTAAGTCTACCTTATCAAATACATTATTATTCTGTATATTAATTTTTTCAAAATACTTTATTAGAATAACTCTGGAAAACGAAGTTGACTACCGTACAACAAATTATTGTTCAGCGGGGCTACTCGTTTCTTTTTTATTGCCACTCAAATTTTATATCATAATCACCATTAGCTCCCGACAACATTCCTTTAAGCACCTCTTCAGCATTACTTTTAGCCATATCTAAAATACCTTTTTCTAAAGCACGTTGATACATTTCTTCCTTTAAATTCTTTTGAGCTTTATTCAAATCTTCTACCGTAATTGGATTAAAAATATTATTCGATTCATCTAATTTTTCAAAGGAATCATTATCAATTTCAATCCCAGTAATTTCCACTTCTGGTAGCCGAACAATAATTGTTTCTCCTTTCTGAGATACTTGTGTCTTGGTAAGATCTTTAATTCCAGCTTTTACAGTTCCATCATACTGCACAATAAAACTCTTCTCAGTAAATGGAATTTTCCAGTCTTTATATTTTTTTGAATCAGCCTGTGTTATTACATCTGTACACAAATAACTTCCCGTATTAAGTTCTGCAATATTTTCTAATTTTTCTTTAATTATTTCAACATCACTACTTGTTTCATGCTTAATTTCTATTCCTTCTTTTCTTTAGTTATTACCTTTTTTAGAAATCAATCTCATATTCCAAGTATCTTCTCGATTCATTTCTCACTTCGTTTACGACTGTCGAATTTCCAGTACACTTCAGTCCTTTTAATATAGCATCTATTTTCACAGCCTCGCTTTCCTTTAACCCAGAAGAATTACTGAGTTTTATAGTTAATGTCTGACGTCTCAATGGCCCTTGCTCATCCATACGCATTTCAATAAGTTTTTGTACATTCGGATCATATTTCATATACTTGACCGTCGGTTTTACAGGAGCATGCCCTGAGCATTCCATTTCAGCCGCTATTTCAATTTTTGAATATTTGTTTTCTTCGCTTTTTTGTTCTGCACTAACATCTCCAACGGATTTTATTCCTACTTTTTTATTAGTTCTTCTTTCTGAAAATGCTGTTTTCTCTTCTTTATAAGTAACTCTGAAATGCTTTGCTCCAAGATCCTGTGCGATTTTCTGTAATTCACCAACACGTACCTGCTTCAAATAATCAAAATATTCATCAAGTACAATATAGTTGTCACTATCGACAGGATTAACATAATAAAATTCACTATCATAATTTGGATAAAATGATATTCCATATACATTCACAGAATCCCGAAAAATATTCATCAATCGCACCTCTTTAAAATCCGACCAGAATCCTATAGAACCTTTACATACTTCACTCTCTGAATATTTTTTATCCCTCTCTGTTATCCTTATCAGCTTCGGCATCGGATAATCATTCAAATCTTCTAAAACAATTGGTAACAATGTCTTTCGTTCCATTTGCCGTGCCTTTTCATCTGCTGTTTCTTTTAATGTCCGTGCACCTTTTTTCACAATATTACCAACTGAATTAGCCATTGCTGTAACATCTTCTAAATCAAATTTTCCATCATCGTTTTGATCAGCTATTTGAACCGCCTTATTTTTTGATTTTTCTAAAATGTCTTTTGCATTTTTTCCAACATTCGAAACCAATTTCCCAAACTTTTTTTTCATTCCTCTCCTCTGACAACTCTTGTCGCCTTTCTCCTCCTATCTTTCTCGCTTTATGCTTCTCTACGCTTCACTTAAGCAAAGTATAACATTTATTTTTCTGCGGTTCAATTCAAATAATATATGCTTTGTAATGCCTTGTAATGTTTTGCAAATCTAATTTTCATTCTATCTCTATATCTGCATATGTTTCATCAATTATTTCTTCCAGTAATTTTTTTGCCCCCTTAATATCACCTTTCTCTAATAATAATCGTGTATTTTTCAACTCTCTCAAAAGTTTTCTGCTATATGCACTAAACACAATATCTTTTTCTTCCATTTTTCTTTCCCTTCAAATAGTTGCTTTACCAAACTTTTTACGTTATCAATTTTAAGTATTATCCAACACTTATATATCCATTTATTACTTGTATTCTAAAAAATTAAAATAAATGGGATTCTGAGTTCACCTTACACCAGATCCCATTTATTTCTTCATTCTGTTTTTTTATTTATCATCTAACCTGATCACATATTTCATTTAATTCTTTTATTTTTCTCTCTCTTTTATTATGTATTTAATTTGTTCCTTGTAACTATATATTTCACCTTCTCTGTTATTTGGTTCCGGAACATTTCCATATTTTTCAATATGTCGTACAAATTTTCTCTGCTCTTCCAAATCCTGAATCTTTTCCCCGATACTTTTCACTTTCTGCTCAAAGTACTCTTCTCGTTCTTTTTTCGGCATTACCAGTATTTCCTTAATTTCCGACAATTGAAACCCCATCTCTTTATACCATAAAATTTCCCACAACTTCTCCATTGCTACTTCATCATACAAGCGATAATTCTCTTTTGACCGTTTTGCCGGCAATATACCTTCATCATCATAGTACTGTAATGTCCGCTTACTGACTCCAGACAGCCTGCTGACTTCTTCTACTTTTCTCACCACATTCTTTACCTTTCTCCGTAATTCTGAGGATACGCTATCACGCTAGCGTGATGGCAATACCAATTACGAAAGTCCTTTCCTCTGCTTTCATAAAAGAATGTGTTTATTTCGCGAATTCTCCAGATTGACTTTCCCCTCCTCATAAGTTATCCTTATCATAGTACGCCATGCTGACATATTTGCAGCACTGGTGAATTTTATTATTTTTACAGGTAAGGATTTGAGAAAATGAGTAAAACAAAAACAATCGACCTGACTTCCGGGCCGATTCTAAAGACGCTGGCAGAGCTGGCACTTCCGATCATGGCTTCCTCGCTGCTGGGGACAGCCTACAATATTACGGACATGGCATGGATCGGCATGCTGGGTTCCAAAGCCGTTGCCGGGGTGGGCGTTGGGGGAATGTACGTCTGGCTCTCACAAGGGCTCGTGGCACTTCCGCGAATGGGCGGACAGGTCAATGTCGCACAGGCTTGCGGACGCGGAGACTATGAACAGGCAAGGGGATATGCCGCTTCCGCTCTGCGACTTACATTTTTACTGGGAATTTTATTTGCTGCAGTATGTATCGTGTTTATTCATCCGCTGCTCGGCTTTTTTAACCTCGGAGATGCAGAAACTTATACCGCTGCGAAATTATATACACTGATCACCTGCGGACTGATTCTGTTTTCATTTTTAAATCTGACTCTGACCGGACTTTCTACTGCGCAGGGAGATTCCAAGACACCGCTTATGGCAAATCTTCTTGGTCTGGTTGGTAATATGATCCTGGATCCGATTCTGATCCTCGGATTTGGACCATTTCCAAGGCTTGAGGTTGTTGGCGCTGCAGTTGCTACCGTGACCTCGCAGATACTGGTTCTGATCGTCATGCTGATTCGGATTATGCACTCTGATCTGGAACCAAATATTCTGCAAAACATGCATGTACTGTCGCGTTTCCCTGCAAAATACTACATCAGTATTTTTAAAATTGGATTTCCGACAGCAGTACAGAGCAGTATTTACTGCATGATTTCCATGATTCTCACACGAATGGTTTCTGCATTCGGGGCAGGTGCCATTGCCACACAGCGAGTCGGCGGACAGATTGAATCTGTTTCATGGAACACTGCTGACGGCTTTGCTGCTGCGTTAAATGCTTTCGTTGGTCAGAACTACGGGGCAAAGAAACCAGACCGTATTCGGAAAGGATATAATATTTCATTTAAAATCCTCGCTGTCTGGGGACTCATTGTAACCGGTGCTTTCGTATTCCTGCCAGGACCGATTGCTTCCCTTTTCTTCCACGAAAAAGATGTTCTGGCGATTGCGATCAACTATCTGATCATCATCGGATTCAGCGAAACCTTTATGACCATTGAGCTTATGACTATCGGCGCACTTTCCGGTCTTGGTATGACAAAGCTTTGCAGTATCATCAGCATTGTCCTCACCAGTGCCAGAATCCCACTTGCCATGATCCTCACTCAAACCAGCCTCGGTCTGAATGGTGTATGGTGGGCACTTACAATTACCTCTATCACCAAAGGAATTGTTTTCTACTTCACCTTCCACCACACCAGCAGACACCTACCTGACGCTAATGACAATTAATTTAACTACCCACCTTTTTTATTTTTTCCTGTTTTGTTTATTTCTTCTTCATATTTTTTTGATTTTTTTTAGAGTTTGAACATATTTCTGTCACAAATTATCTGTATACTAATAATCAGATAGTTGATAAAGCAACTATCTCCCCCCTCATAAAGTAGAAGCAGTCAGAATTCTGATTGCTGCACTTTACTCTCATTCCTTTTAGATAACAATAAAAACACCAAGAACCTCTCCATAATGGAGAGGTTCTTGCGTTGTGGATTTTTTTAATATTCTATAAACCTATCATTTTTATATTTTTAATCAGATTTTATAATTTCTTAACACTTTTGACACATTTTCATCGTATAGTAATAGATGGATAGTTGGGAAACAACTATCTCCCCCCTCATAAAGTGAGCGCAATCGGGCATGCCCGATTGCCGCACTTTGATTTTTACAGAATATTATTCTGGGACGAAGGTTATCCTCCGTCCCATATTTTATTTGTAAATGCAGTACCGTGTGCCCGGATATCTACCTGCACAGAACGTTAGTCACGGCCATTCATCATCAAATGAACTCAACCCTTTTACGGCCTTGCACGAATGTCTCTCTGGTACATCATACTTTTTATCCTCAATTACCGGAAAGGATTTATTATGAAACGCCCTACTTTACATAAACTTATTCTTTCAATTCTTTTATTTGCCATAAGTTTCCTTGCTCTTTTCACCAGCCACAAAAGCTCTGCATTCGCGGACTGGTATTCTTCCACCATTTACCCGCTTTTCGTTTCGTCCATCGGACGCTTTTTTGGAATCTTCCAATTTTCTGTTTCTGAAATTGGATTGTATATTTTTGTCATTCTTCTGTTTCTTTCCTTGATCCGGATGCTGATCAGCTCCATTTACAAAATGTATGCCCAAAAAAAGAACCCTGCCTGGCTCGGCTACGGTTCCTCACTCCTGTTTCTCTGCGGATGTCTGTTTACCATTTATACTTTTTTCTGCGGAATCAACTACGGACATACTTCATTTGCAGAAAAATATCACCTGGAATCCGGTCAGTATACTCAGGCTGAACTGACCTCTTTATGCAACGAACTGACTGATCAGTTAAATACACTTTCTGACTCTTTAGGCCGGGATTCTGACGGTCTTGCTGATATGGGTAAGGATCTGCAGGATCGTGCACGGGCTGCTATGTTCTCCCTCGGTGCTACCTACCCTGAACTTTCCGGATACTATCCACAGCCAAAAGGTCTTTTATTTCCGGCTTTTCTCTCAGTACAGAATCTTTCCGGGATCTATTCACCATTTACCATTGAGGCAAACTATAACTCCGCAATGGTTTCCTACAATCTTCCATTTACCATCTGTCACGAGCTTTCGCATCTGCGTGGATTTATGCAGGAGGAAGAAGCAAATTTTATCGGTTTTCTCGCCTGTGTAAATGCCGACGATACCGCCTTCAACTACAGCGGCTATCTTCTTGGCTGGATCTACGCAACCAATGAACTTTACGAAACCGACTACGACACCTTTGAGGAAATCTACAACAGGCTTTCTGACAATGTAAAGGCAGATCTTTCGGCTAACAGCAGCTTCTGGAAGCGATATGACAGCAAGGTCGCCGAAGTATCTGGTCAGATCAATGACCACTATCTGAAAGCAAATGGTCAAAGTGACGGGATAAAAAGTTATGACCGGATGGTTGATCTGATGATCACCTGGTTCCGGTCAAAATAATTCTTTCTTATAAAGTTTACTCTTTCTCTCCAGCCTGAAACAGCATCTCTTTCAATACGTTTGCCGCCATGCTGTGAGGACTGCTCTTATCTTCCACAAAACAGATTTCTCTTACCGGTGGTTCTTCCAATAGTGGAACCTGAATGACAATGCCCTGCTCAATCACTTCCTGTGCAAGCGGTTCCGGAATAAACCCGATTCCCAGATTCTGTCTTACCATCGGCAGAATCTGATCGATGGTTGCTGCTTCGGTATCTGCCGTCATTGCAATTCCATGCTCCAGAAAAAATCTGGTATAAAAATCATAAGTTGACGTGTTTTTCCCAAGGCAGATAAATGGATACTCCACCAGCTTTTTCAAACTTACCGGTTCTTTAAACATATCTTTGTACGCCGCATTCGCAACCAGAATTTCTTTAAATGAAAGAAGCGGAATTGCCTTTAAAGGCTTTTTCACCTCTGCCGGTGTAGATGCTACCGCAAAATCTGAAAGTCCGTTCCGAACCGTCTGTATCGCCTGTGGTGCTGTATAACTCGAAATGCGAAGTCTGATTTTAGGATACTTTCTTCTAAACTCTCCCAGCACCGGAAGCAGAAGCAAATGCAATGCAATCTCACTTACCCCGATCGTTACGGTTCCCTGTTCCAGCTTCTTTTCATTTTCAAGCTCTAGCTCTGCTGCATGCAGATGATCGTATGCAATTGCAACATGTGAATAAAGCCGTTCTCCCTCCGGTGTAAGCTCTGCTCCCCGGTTAGACCGGATAAATAATCTGCATCCAAGCTGACTTTCCAGATTGTGGATTGCCCTCGTTACATTCGGCTGATTACTCATCAGGATTGTCGCCGCCTGTGAGAAACTTTTATACTTTGCCGCATAATAAAAAATACGGTAATAATCATAGGTAACTTCCATCTTCCTGCTCCTTGTTCCGTATATCTCCGGCATATCCAGTGCCGCCTTTAACTGAACGGAATCGTAACCGGTGTACAGTCAAATTTTTCAAAATAACTGTCGGCCAGATGTTCCTCTTCGCCTTCGATCAGAAGATGCATCTTCTCTCCCATTCTTATCGTCATCAGTCCCACGATCGATTTGGCATCGATCTCGAAACGTCCTGTCACATCCTTTACCGTAATATCTGCATTCATCTTCTGGCAAACATTACAAAAAGTCATCAATTGTCCTGTAGTCATAAAACGTATATTCCTCTGTACCATAATAGGTCAACCCTCCGCAAGTCTTTTTTTCCTGATGTCTAGTTTACACAATATCGTACAATTTGAGAAATGTCTCTTTGAAATGTCTGATATGTCATTTGAACATATCAGTTGTTTCTTTATTTTACATACTACATAGCAGTTTGTCAACACTATCGGTCATTTAAATTTTTATATTCTCGATACTCTGCCAGTGGCATATATGCCGGACGAATAATCTTATCCACATTGATCAGCTCTTCCAGACGATGTGCACTCCATCCAACGATTCGCGCTGCGGCAAAGATCGGCGTATAAAGCTGCTCCGGAATTCCAAGCATATGGTAAACCAGTCCGCTGTAAAAATCGACATTTGCATTTACCCCTTTATACATCTTTCTTTTTTCGGCAATGATTTCCGGTGCCATATGTTCCACTTTCTCATAAAGTGCGTATTCTTTATCGTATCCTTTTTCATGTGCAAGCTGAGCCACAAATTTCTTGAAAATCTCAGCACGTGGATCAGATACTGAATAAATCGCATGACCCATTCCATAGATCAGACCTTTTTTATCAAACCTCTCCCTTGCAAGCAGACCTTCCAGATATGCTCTTACCTCATCGTCATCTTCCCAGTCTTTGACCTCTTCTTTCATATCAGCAAACATCTGCGTCACTTTGATGTTCGCACCGCCGTGCTTCGGACCTTTTAACGATGCCATTGCAGCAGAAATTGTAGAATAGGTGTCTGTTCCGGACGAAGTGACAACGTGGGTAGTAAATGTAGAGTTATTTCCACCACCATGATCCATATGCAGCACAAGTGCCATATCCAGAATCCTTGCTTCCAGCTCCGTATACTGTCGGTCTTCACGAAGCATCATCAGAATATTTTCCGCGGTGGACTTCTGCGGATCCGGTGCATAGATGTACATATCCTGACCCTGACGATAATTGTATGCATGATATCCGTAGACCATCAGCATCGGAAATTCACTGATCAGGTTCAGACACTGTCTGAGAACATTCGGGATTGAAGTATCATCAGCTTTTTCATCGTAAGAATACAGATTCAGAATCGCCCTTGAAATATTGTTCATCATATCATGGCTCGGTGCCTTCATAATAACATCGCGCACAAAATTCGGCGGAAGTGTCCTTCTCTCCGTCAGTGTCTCATGAAACCCATCCAACTGTACAACCGTCGGAAGTTCACCAAAAAGAAGCAGATATGCAATTTCTTCATATCCAAAATGATCCGCATCCAGGAATCCACGAACCAGATCCTTGATGTTATAGCCTCGATAATACAAATTACCGGCACACGGAACTTCTTCGCCATTTACAATCTTTTTAGCACATACATCGGAAATGTTGGTAAGTCCCGCAAGGACTCCTTTTCCGTTTACATCACGGAGACCTCTTTTTACATCATGCTTTACAAAAAGTTCTTTGTCGATCCCGGTATTCGCTTCACATAATCCGGCAAGTTCCTTGATTTTCGGCGAAATATCAAACAGAATGCTATCCAGATCTTTCGCACTGTTCACTGAATTTGTCATACACCTACTCCTTTCTGTTAAAGACTCTGCAAATACTGCAGAAAGTATGAATGAAGGACGGAAACACGCACTTTTAGCATCGTCCCCCGTCCCTTCTTCTTATTTGTAAACTACTTACTACTTGTTGGAAAATATGGTCTCAATGAATCTGCCACACTGCTGATCGGCATTGTCTGAAGCCATACATGTCCCGGTCCTGTAATAACCGTATTAAATAATCCTTCTCCGCCAAAGACAATATTCTTAAGTCCCGGCACAGTCTGGATATCCATCTGGCATGTTACACTCATCGCTGCCAGATAACCGGAATCAATCACGATCTGCTGCCCCGGTTGTAATTCGTATTCTACCACATGTCCATCGAATTCTGCAAATACAATTCCATTTCCGGATACCTTCTGCAAGATAAATCCTTCTCCTCCAAATAGTCCTGAAGCCACTTTCTTGTGAAAATGAACAGATATATTTACTCCAGGTTCGCCAGCAAGGAATGCTTTTTTCTGAAAAATATATTCTTGCCCCGGTCCGATTTCAAATGCCTTGATCGAACCCGGAAAGCTGGATGCAAATGCGATCAGTCCATTCCCGCCCTGTGCGGTATAGATATTCTGGAACATCGCTTCTCCAGAGAACATTCTTCCAAATGCTTTTCCAAATCCTCCATTTGTCGAAGTCTCCATCTTCATATTCGGAGACATCCATGCCATGGATCCCCGCTCTGTGATCATCCGCTCGCCAGCTTCCAGATGGCAGATCACTACCGGAAGGGTATCACCCTTGATTTCATACCTCATGCTCCATTTCCTCCTTTATAATATTAGTCAATCTGGCAAATTCTTCCAGATCCAGTGCTTCTCCCCGGACACTGCTTCCTTTTCCGAGTTTCTCTATCGCAGCAGTAATGACTTCCTTCGAAAGATTCAGCTCTCCTGAATTCTTAAGGCCATTTGCCAAAGTCTTCCTCCTCTGATTAAAGGATGCCCGTATAAGGCGGAACATCAGCTTTTCATCCATAACCTCTACCGGAGGCTTCTGATGTCTTGTCAGGCGGATTACTGCTGAGCCGACTGCCGGACGCGGCATGAAACAGTTCGGGGGTACATTTGCAACAATATACGGCTCTGCGTAATACTGTACAGCAAGTGAAAGTGCACCATAATCCTTTGTTCCCGGTCCTACCTGCATACGGTCAGCCACTTCTTTCTGTACCATAACCGTAATACTCTCAAGCGGCACATGGCTTTCAAATAAGCCCATGATGATCGGTGTCGTTATATAATATGGAAGATTCGCAACCACCTTGATCGGCCGTCCTCCGTTCTTCTCCTTTGCAAGTGCTGCAATATCCACCTTCAGGATATCTTCATTGATGATTGATACGTTGTCATATTCTTTCAGCGTGTCTTCAAGAATTGGAATCAGCGCACGGTCTATCTCAACTGCAGTTACTTCTCTTGCCGCACAGGCAAGGTACTGTGTCATCGTCCCGATTCCAGGGCCGATCTCCAACACGTAATCATCCTTTGTGATCTCGGCTGCACGAATGATCTTATCCAGCACATGCTCATCGATCAGAAAGTTCTGTCCAAATTTTTTCTGAAAATTAAAATTATATTTTTGCAGAATCTCAATGGTATTCTGCGGATTTCCAAGTGTAGGTGTTTTCATCTGTTATTCTCCTGATTATTCATTGCCTGCGTCTTAGATGCCGTACAGATCTCTCGCATTTTTCTCTGTCACAGCGATCACTTCTTCCGGACTCATCTCTTTTAACTCTGCAATTTTCTCAGCTACATACTGGATATAAGAAGACTGATTCCGTTTGCCACGGTACGGCTCCGGTGCCATATACGGGCAGTCTGTCTCCAGCACGATCTTCTCGATCGGGATCGCAGCTGCGACATCTTTTAATTTCTTTGCATTCTTAAATGTGACGACTCCACCGATTCCAATATAGAATCCCATCTTCACATATTCTTCAGCCATTTCACGTGAATAGGAATAGCAGTGAATAACTCCGCCAAGCCCCTGTGCATAATTTTTCATGATATACATGGTATCTGCGGCAGCTTCCCTGCTGTGGATAATTACTGGTTTCTTTACTTCTCCCGCGAGCTCCAGCTGGCGGATAAACCACTTCTGCTGTACCTCATGCGGTTCATTATCCCAATAATAATCCAGACCGATCTCTCCGACTGCAACCACTTTTTTGTTACAGCAGAGTTCTTTCATGTGCTGGATCTTATCTTCGTTAAGTTCTCCAACCTCATCCGGATGCACACCGATTGCAGCATAAACATGTGGATACTTTCCGGCAAGTGCCAAAACCTTCTCACAGGATTCATAAGTCGCGCTTACATCCACGATTGTTCCAACTCCAAGATCCGGCATAGATTTTAAAAGCTCATCCCGGTCCCCGTCAAACTGTTCATCATCATAATGTGCATGTGTATCAAATATCATTTCCTTCGTCTCGCTTTCTTTTTACTGACTGCTCTCAGATGTTCTAAGTATACCACACATTCTTAGCCGCTGAATAGTCACTTTTTTTACTTGCTTATCCGGTTTCTTCTATGTATACTATAGATAGTGCAAATAGATCACATCTGCAAATGTATGGGGAATATATTTCTGAAGATTCTGATCAGATATTATAGGAGGATTTTAAAATGAAAGTATTTGACACTGTAAACAATGTCGAGCTGGAAGCCGACACAAAGAAACTTGTAGACATTATGGTAGACGGACGCCAGGTTGATGTATACCTGAAAGAAAAGAAGTCTGATGAAGACGGATACATGAGCTGGGATGTAGAGCACTGGTCAGCAATCGACAAAAAGCGTTTCATCCGCTGCTACTCTCTGGAAGGTCGTGTCCTCAGCGAGTCTACTGGTCACAACATCTATGACCTTTACAATGAATTCAAACCGGAAGATGCTTTAAAGGTAGAGCTCAGCTAATCTCTGCTGTATTCTACATAAGACGGTAATGAAATTCCGGACGGGCAGAACTTTCTGTCCGTCTTTTATTGTACAAAAATATACTCTGATTCTGCACAATGTCTTTTCTGAGATACTTTTTCATTTCCTCTTGTCAAATCCGGCATACCGCGCTATAATTCTATTTGTACAAGTTTATATGTACCAGGGAGCTGGAGATTGCCGGCTGAGAGGGGATTTATTTATCCCGACCTGTAACCTGATTTGGATAATGCCAACGGAGGGAATGTATACCATGTATTTGATAAAGATGCCTCCGCATCTCTTATTTTTTACATGACATATCAGGAACACGAAGATGATGTGTTCAGTGATTACGGACAGCAGGAACTCCACTCAGGTGTGGGGTTCCTTTTTTGTGTATACAATGAGACAGGAAGTTCATTTTGAAAGGAGAACTCTACTATGAAACAAAATAATACAACAAAGAAACTCGCACTTGCCGGTGTTCTCACCGCGCTTGCAATCGTCGGAAGCTTTATCAGTGTACCGGTTGCCGGAAGCAAATGTGCTCCGGTACAGCATATGGTCAACATTCTTGCCGCCGTAACACTTGGTCCTGCATGGGGCGTTGGCATTGCATTCTGTGCAAGTTTACTCCGCAATCTGCTCGGCCTCGGAAGCCTTATGGCTTTCCCTGGAAGCATGGTCGGTGCTTTATGCTGTGGTCTTGTCTACAAAAAATTCCACATCTTAAGTCTTACCTGCCTTGCCGAAGCGATCGGAACCGGATTCCTTGGCGCACTTGCCGCTTATCCGGTTGCTTTGTATCTGATGGGAATTGCGCCGGCAGGACTTTTCGTTTATGTCGTTCCATTCCTTATTTCCACTGTCGCAGGAAGCATCCTTGCTTTCATCCTGATCACAGTTCTGGAAAAAGGCGGCGTTATGTCACAGATCAAAGAAGCATAATCATCATTCATTCTTACAGCACTCTGCTGTAAATGAAACCGCGTTACACCGGGGACACCACCTTGTATCGCGTAATAAAAGGCAGAGATTTTCAAATAAAATCCTGTTCATTGCCGGAAATTTTCCGACAAAGGCGTTAGCAATTCTATCATTCCGAACTGGAAGTGTACCTATCAGGCTGTGTCTGGTTTTTTTCGTGTACGCTGTCCGTGTTTTGCTGACGCCAGATTTTTGTGATACTCACATACAAATGATGTTGGGGCAAAAGGTATTTTGACCCCTTTGATACCAGATTGCTACGTGCTTTTGACCCTGGTATCAGACAAATAAGAAACGGAGGCAAAACAACATGAGAAATTACACAACCCAGATGGACGCTGCCAGAAAAGGAATTCTGACTCCGGAAATCGAAACTGTAGCCAAAAAAGAACATATGCCGGTTGAAAAACTGATGCAGCTTGTCGCAGAAGGAAAAGTTGCCATCTGTGCAAATAAAAAACATACCTGCCTTGATCCGGAAGGTGTCGGAAGCATGCTTCGTACCAAGATCAATGTTAACTTAGGTGTTTCCCGCGACTGCAAAGACTACGATATCGAAATGCAGAAAGTTATGAGTGCCGTTAATCTCGGCGCAGAAGCAATCATGGATCTTTCTAGCCATGGTAATACCCAGCCATTCCGCCAGAAGCTGACTCACGAATGCCCGGCTATGATCGGAACCGTACCGGTTTATGACAGTGTTATTCATTATCAGAGAGACCTGGCAACTCTTACTGCACAGGATTTTATTGATGTTGTCCGTCTTCATGCTGAGGATGGCGTGGACTTCGTCACACTTCACTGTGGAATCACAAGAAAAACCATCGAACAGATCAAAAAACATAAACGTAAAATGAATATCGTAAGCCGTGGAGGAAGTCTTGTCTTTGCATGGATGTGCATGACCGGAGAAGAAAACCCATTCTATGAACATTACGATGAAATCCTCGACATCTGCGAAGAATACGACGTAACTATTTCTCTTGGTGATGCCTGCCGTCCGGGATGTCTTGCTGATGCAACAGATGTATGCCAGATTGAAGAACTTGTCCGCCTCGGAGAACTGACCAAGCGCGCATGGGATCATAATGTACAGGTTATGGTCGAAGGACCTGGACATGTACCGCTGGATCAGGTCGCTGCCAACATGAAAGTGCAGCAGAGCATCTGCATGGGCGCACCGTTCTATGTACTCGGACCTCTGGTAACAGATATCGCTCCTGGATATGACCACATCACTGCAGCCATCGGTGGCGCTGTTGCAGCGATGAGCGGAGCTGCATTCCTGTGCTATGTCACACCTGCCGAGCATCTTGCACTTCCAAATGTCGATGATACCAAGCAGGGAATCATTGCTTCTAAGATTGCAGCCCATGCCGCTGATATTGCAAAAGGTATCCCGCATGCACGTGATATCGATGACAAGATGGCAGATGCACGCCGTGTTCTTGACTGGGATGCACAGTACGCCTGCGCTCTCGATCCTGAAACAGCAAAGGCAATCCGTGACAGTCGTAAACCAGAAGATGACCACAGCGATACCTGCAGTATGTGCGGAAAATTCTGTGCTGTAAGAAGCATGAACAAAGCACTTGCCGGAGAATATATTGATATTCTGTAAACTTAAAGATTACTTGCAAAAGAAGAGAATCGGAAATTATCCGGTTCTTTTCTTTTTCACTAATTTTCGCTCTATTTGTTCTATAAAATATAGCACTTTGCCAGTGGTAAATTTTCGGGTTTGATGTATAATTATTACACAGCAAAAAGGATGCAACGGGAGGGAAAGGTTTATGAAAAATAAAATAATGTGGAAAGATGTTACTCTTATTGTACTTGCTATTCTCCTTATTTTTTCTATGTGCAGAATACATACACTCAAACAGTCGAACAAAAAACTGTACTCACAAAATCTGGAGCTGAATCACCAGCTTGCCACACTGAAAGAAAAGAATACAGGTTTAGAATCAAAGCTGAACAGCGAAGAAAGTATCACAGATGAAAAAAAATCAGACAATTCTCAACATTAAAAATTGAGGAGAAGTTTCCAGATCCTGGATTCTTCTCCTCGTTTTTATTTATCCAATCATTTAATTAACAGATCTCTGCTCCTGCCGGCATCTTCTTCTCCGGTGTCATCAGCGCAAGATTACCATCTGCATCTTCTGCGCAGAGCAGCATACCTTCTGAAAGCACTCCGGCGAGTTTTGCAGGTTTCAGGTTCACAAGAACCATAACCTTCTTACCTACCATCTCTTCCGGTGTATAGTGTGCCTTGATTCCGGATACGATCTGTTTTACCTGGCTTCCGATCTTAACCTGGGAGCAGAGAAGCTTTTTCGATTTTTTCACTGCTTCGCAGGAAATGATCTCGCCTACCTGGAACTGCATCTTTTCAAAATCTTCAAAAGTGATCTCCGGTTTTGCTTCGATGTCGATTCCTTCTTCTTCCTCTTCCTTTTCTTCTTTAACCTTTGGATGAAGCTCTTCTACTTTTTTCATGACTTCTTCCAGGTCGAGTCTCTGGAACAGGATTTCCGGTTTTTCTACCACATGTCCGCCACCAAGCTGTGCCAGAATCTTTTCAGCTGTTTCCGGCATGAAAGATTCAAGCAGTTTTGCACCTTCGGAAATGCTTTGGATCAGATTCCACAGAACTGTTTCCAGACGATCCTTCTTGTCTTCTTCTTTTGCCAGTGCCCACGGCATGGTCTCATCGATATATTTGTTGCAGCGTTTGAACAGATTGAAGATTTCTGTGATTGCATCTGCTACACGCAGTTCTTCCATTTTTGCTTCTACGAGCTTCGGTGTATTTTCTGTTACAGCTTTCAGATCTGCATCTACTTCTTCTGTAACACCTTTATTTGTCACAGTTCCGCCAAAGTATTTATTTGTCATAGAAATAGTACGGTTTACAAGGTTACCCAGTGTATTGGCAAGATCGGAATTCAGTCTTTCTACCATCAGCTCCCAGGAGATTACGCCATCATTTTCAAACGGCATCTCATGCAGAACAAAGTAACGAACCGCATCTACGCCAAAGAAATCTACGAGTTCATCTGCATAGAGTACATTTCCTTTTGATTTACTCATCTTTCCATCGCCCTGAAGAAGCCACGGATGTCCAAATACCTGCTTCGGAAGCGGAAGTCCAAGTGCCATCAGGAAGATCGGCCAGTAAATCGTATGGAAACGGATGATATCTTTTCCGATCAGATGAAGGTCTGCCGGCCAGTTCTTATTGAACATTTCATCGCTTTCACCATCACAGTGATATCCGATACCAGTGATATAGTTGGTAAGTGCATCAAGCCATACATAAACAACATGCTTCGGATCAAAGTCTACCGGAATTCCCCATTTAAAAGAAGTTCTGGATACACAAAGATCCTGAAGTCCCGGAAGAAGGAAGTTGTTCATCATCTCATTCTTACGTGCTACCGGCTGGATAAATTCCGGATGTGTATTGATATATTCAATCAGTCTGTCTGCATATTTGCTCATCTTGAAGAAGTATGCTTCTTCTTTTGCAGGCTGTACCGGGCGTCCGCAGTCCGGACATTTTCCATCTACAAGCTGGGATTCTGTGAAGAAGGATTCGCATGGAGTACAGTACATTCCTTCGTAGTGTCCTTTGTAAATATCTCCCTGGTCATACAGTTTCTTGAATATCTTCTGCACTTCTTTCTCATGATAATCATCCGTTGTACGGATAAATTTGTCATAAGAAGTGTTCATCAGATCCCAGATTCTCTTAATCTCCCCGGATACGTTATCTACAAATTCCTTTGGTGTAACACCTGCTTCTTCTGCTTTTAATTCAATTTTCTGTCCATGCTCGTCAGTTCCTGTCTGGAAAAATACATCATATCCCTGACTTCTCTTATAACGTGCAATTGCGTCTGCCAGCACGATCTCGTATGTGTTACCGATATGTGGCTTGCCTGATGTATAGGCAATTGCAGTTGTAATATAATATTTTGGTTTGTCTGCCATGATTCTTTATCTCCTTTTTCTATAAATTAAAAATAGTGCACATCTCCGGCACGTAGTGCCTTTTATTTAACAAAAACTTCCTGTTAAATAAAAAACCGCCTTCTATAAAATATAGAAGACGGGATTATTGCCGTGTTACCACTTCTCTTCATCCTTCCCTCACAAGAAGAATCTCACCGGGTACAGTCTGCTGTTTTTGGCAGTCCATATCTGCACTCGCCGCTGTAACGGGCGGAACCCATCGCATGCTTGCACAGGAAACTGATTCGTTGCTTCCTTGTGTTCACCTGCGCTGCTCAGAAGCCATCTTCAGTCTTTCTCCAGCCATCCCTCTCAGCCTCTGCGGGACTTCTCTGTAAACATTCAAAAGACTTACTCTCTTCGTCATCGCTTTTCCCATATCAGAAAAATCGTATCACAGATATCAGAAACTTGTCAAGGCGTATTTGACACCAGATAGTCTTTTTCCTTCAATACCTGCTCGATCAGATCCAGTGTCTCTTCCGAATCCGCTTCAACTGTGTGATAATGATAGTTGGAAGTGATATTCTTAAGCGGACTGGACTTTCCACTATGGATCCCTTCCATGAATTCTTTGACATTTCTCCGCGATGCCACATCAAGAGGTGCTTCCATATGTCCATAAATCCGGTGATTGATCATTACATTTACCACCTTGCCTCCCAGATCCACGATCGAACAAAGCTCATCCTCCATCTGTTCATCCGTATGACTGACTTTGAACACTCTCGTTACCGTATGCGGTGCATTCAGAATATATCCCCGGTTGGTTGAAATGATATCATATCCGGCTGCACGGATCAGCGCAATGTCCTGTACAATGACCTGACGGCTTACATCATATACCTTCGCCAGTTCTTTCCCGGGTACCGGAACCTCACTGCTCTTTATTTTGCTGACAATCTCTTCTCTTCGTCTGGAACCTGTCATCCCGATATAACTCTCCTTTTTCTGCAATTCTGCTCTGTGCCTGACGTATTACAGACTTTCCTCTTCTGTCTGCCAAATCCTGTCTTCACTCTTACTGAATCCAGACCGGCTTAAATAGCATGCAGATTCTTCAGCGAAATGTCAAGGACAGGAGCAGAATGGGTAAGTGCCCCACTCGATATATAGTCTACTCCAAGAGACGTCAGACGGTCAATATTTTCTTTTGTTACATTTCCGGAACATTCTGTCTCTGCACGTCCGTCAATAATCCTGATTGCCTCCTTCATCTCCTCCGGCGACATATTATCCAGCATAATAATATCTGCTCCCGCATCAACAGCCTCACGCACCATATCCAGATTCTCAACTTCTACCTCAATTTTGCGGACAAACGGTGCGTATTCCTTTGCCATTTCCACCGCCTTTGCCACACTTCCTGCCGCTCCGATATGATTGTCTTTTAAAAGCACTCCGTCGGAAAGATTATATCTATGATTATATCCTCCACCGACACGGACCGCATATTTTTCAAAAATACGCATATTCGGCGTTGTCTTTCTGGTGTCCAGAAGCTTCGTCTTCGTTCCTTCCAGAAGCATTGCAACCGAATGTGTATAAGTCGCAATTCCACTCATTCTCTGCAGATAATTCAGTGCCACCCGTTCCCCTGAGAGCAGCGCACGGATATCGCCTGTAATAATCCCCATCAATTCTCCTTTTTTCACTTCGTCACCGTCTTTACAATAGAAATCTGTCTTCACATTTTCATCCAGAATTTCAAATACTCTGTGAAATACATCCAGCCCGGCAACTACTCCATCCTGTTTGCAGATCAGCTGCACCTCTCCGGTCACCGCTTCTTTCATCACCGCATTGGTGGTCACGTCCTCACTGGAAATGTCCTCCTGCAGTGCTTCTTTTATCAGATGGTCTACATTCAATGTCATCGTAATCTTATTCATTTCTTTTTTCCTCATTCTAAACAGATCTTTTTCTTTTATATTGCCTCTTTACAGAACAGCACAGGATTTACTGCATTTTCCACTCCGGAAATCTTATGTGCCGCACGTTTTGCAAACACCAGGCTCTCAAGCAGAGAATTACTTGCCAGACGGTTCGCCCCATGGACGCCATTGCAGCTGGTCTCTCCAACCGCATACAGATGCTCCATCGAAGTTCTGCTGTCGCTGTCTACCCAGATGCCTCCCATGAAATAGTGTTGTGCAGGAACAACCGGGATCCACTCTTTTGTCACGTCATAGCCTTCTTCCCGGCACCGCTCACAGATATTTGGGAAATGCTCCAGGATCGTATTCTTATCAATATTTTCCATGGAAAGCCATACATGATCCGTTCCGTCTTTTTCCATTTGTTCCCGGATTGCTTTTGTCACCACATCTCTCGGAAGAAGCTCATTTACAAAACGTTCTCCGTCTTTATTATAAAGAACTGCGCCTTCTCCACGGACAGATTCTGAAATCAGAAATCTTCGCCCCGGTTTTGAAGAATACAAAGTTGTCGGGTGGATCTGGACATAATCCAGATGCTCCAGACGGATTCCATGCTTCCTGGATATATCAAGCGCATCTCCTGTCAGATGTGGAAAGTTTGTAGAATGCTGGTATCTTCCTCCGATTCCACCGCTTGCAAAAATCGTATCCTGTGCATAGATCTTCATCTCTTCACCGTCTGCCGTCTTCGCTAAAATACCTGCACATTTTCCATTTTTAACAATTATGTCTGTCATAGTTGTATATTCGTGTATTTGTACATTTTTTCGTTTCTTTACACGCACGAGCAGTTTACTCGTAATCTCTTTCCCTGTAATATCTTCATGGAAAAGAATCCTTGGTCTGGAATGCGCACCTTCTCTTGTAAATGCAAGATTTCCGTCTTTTTTAGCGAAATCCACACCATATTCAATCAGATCATGAATAATTTCCTGCGAGCTGCGGATCATAATATCCACTGATTCTTTCCTGTTCTCGTAATGACCTGCACGCATTGTATCTTCAAAATACCCCTCATAATCCTCATCATCCCGAAGTACACAGATTCCACCCTGTGCCAGAAATGAATCACTGCTTTCCAGATCTGACTTGGTAATCATAAGGATCTGTTTATCCTCCGGAAGATTCAGTGCTGAAAACGCTCCACCAACTCCCGTTCCAACGATCACTACATCTGTCTTAATCTCCAACTTTATCCCTCCAATTCCGGTTCTCTTAGCCGGTCACCTATTGTTTCTTATTTTTGATTTTCCGGTTCTTTTATTTTGCAGCAAGCTCAAGCATTTTCTCTAACGGTTTTTTGGAATTTTCCCGAAGTTTTGCATCTACGTGAACCTCATTTTCACCAGTCTGCAAAACATGCAATACCTTCTCCAGCGTATTCTTTTTCATATTCGGACATACCGGTAGCTTGTCCGGATAATAGAATGTCTTCTCCGGGTTCTGTTCCTTAAGCTTGTAACCCACACCCTCTTCTGTACAGACAATAAATTCCTGACAATCACTTGCCGTTACATACTGGATGATTCCTGATGTGCTTCCCACGTAATCTGCCATCGCAAGAAGTTCTGCACGGCATTCTCCGTGTGCGACGATCTGTGCCCCCGGATGTCTCCTTTTCACTTCGGTTACATCCTCCGGTTCCATCCGTTCATGAGTCGGACAGAATCCATTGTTGTAAACAAAATTTTTTTCCGGTACATGATCGGCTACAAAATGTGCCAGATTCCGATCCGGAATAAAGAAAATATTCTTGTTCGGAAGTTCTTTTACGATCTTCACTGCATTTGCAGATGTCACACAGACATCCGAGTATTCTTTCAGTGCTGCCGTTGAATTGATATAGCAGACAACAGCAAGATCATCATACTCTTTCCGCATCTTCCGGATCGTCTCCACATCTGCCATATGTGCCATCGGACAGTCTGCTGTCATATCCGGCATCAGAACCGTTTTCTCCGGATTCATGATCTTCGCACTCTCCCCCATAAAAGAAACGCCACAAAATACGATTGTCTTTTCTTGGAGCTTCGTTGCTACCTTGCTCAGGTAAAAAGAATCCCCTATATAATCTGCTATTTCCTGCACCTCCGGCCGCACATAATAATGTGCCAGAATGACAGCATTCTTCTCTTTTTTAAGCTTCTGTATCTCTTCCACCGTTGTCATAACGTGATCCTCCCTTACTGACTCTTTTCTCATCTCTGATCTTTTTTCAGCATAGTGCACATTATAGCACCACGCTTTACATCTGACAAGACACTTGTTTTATTTCTGTAAAGTTTCATTTGAGATACATATTTCCAGAATCAAAATCATATACATAGAAACAACATCATTTCTTCTGGAGTTTTATGTTTCATTTAATTCTTAAACACCGGAAAAAAATTTTTCTGATCCTTCCCTGTTGTCTGCTGGTCATTCTGATTTCTTTTCTGTCTGGCAATGCATTTTGGAGCTCCCTGCATGCAGAATCCTCCGACCGGCAATTCCGTACTTTCACACGTAGTCTCTTCCAGACAGAAGTATCCGCAAATACCATCAGCCTTCACTATACCTTGCGTTCTCCTTCTGACTATGGCATCGCGGACATCCCGGCTACATACGGCAGTCTTTCTTCTGATCCCGTTGCTGCAAAGGCTTCTGTCAGAAATGTTCTCTCTTCTCTGCAGGAATTTGATCCCGGCACTCTTTCTTCGGAAAATGCACTAACCTTTAAAATCCTGGATACCTATCTTAAAAATGCATCCACAGGGACAGATTATCTGCTTTATCAGGAGCCTCTCGGCCCCGTATCCGGTATCCATACGCAGCTGCCTGTTCTGCTCTCGGAATACAGCTTTTACGACACACAGGATGTAGAAACCTATCTGGCTCTCTTAAAAGAAACGCCTTCCTATTTTGATTCTGTCATCCGGTTTGAGCAGAAAAAAGCTGCTTCCGGTCTTTTTATGCCGGATTACCAGGCTGATTCTGTTCTGGACACCTGCCAGTCTTTTATCGATATGGGTAAAGAGAATTATCTGGTCAGTACATTTAACGAGCGAATCGCGTCACTGGATCTTTTACCTGAAAACAAAAAAGATTCTTTTCAGAAAGAAAATATGAAACTTGTAACAGAAGAGATTTATCCCGCTTATCAAAATCTGATCACCGCTATCAAATCGCTGAAAGGAAAAGGAATGAATGAACAGGGACTTAGCCATTTCCCTTATGGAAAAAAATACTATGAATATCTGGTGCGTCAGACTACCGGCTGCAATGAGTCCATTTCCCGTCTGCGACTGATGACCAGGGCACAGATACTAGAAGATCTAAGTGCCATGCAGAAGGTTCTCTTCCCTGCTGACGCAGCACTTACCCAGGCATCTGTTTTGGAGCAGACATCTCCTGATTCCATGCTGGACGATCTCAGGTCCAAAATCACAGATACATTCCCGGAAATTCCTGATGTTGATTTCCAGGTCAAATATGTTCCAGAATCCATGCAGGATTATCTAAGTCCAGCTTTCTATATGATCCCTGCCATTGACAATTTAACGGAAAATGTCATCTACATTAACAACGGGCAGACCGACTCAGGGCTGAATCTCTACACAACCCTTGCTCACGAAGGCTATCCCGGACATCTGTACCAGACCGTCTATTTTTCTGCTTCTGAGCCGGATCCTATTCGGAGCATTCTTGATTTTGGCGGATACGTTGAGGGCTGGGCCACCTATGCGGAAATGATGTCCTACTACCTTGCACCTCTCCCTAAGACTGAAGCATCCCTTCTCCAGAAAAACAGTTCTGTCATTCTTGGACTTTATGCGCTTGCAGACATGGGAATTCATTATGACGGCTGGTCTGTAACTGATACAGTCCGCTTTTTCAGCGATTACGGGATCAATGATCCAAATGCAGTACAGAGTGTCTACAAACTGATCATTGGAAGTCCTGCCAATTATCTGAAATACTATATTGGATACCTGAAATTTTATGAATTGAAAAAGGAGATGGCAGATGCCCTGGGAAATCAATTCTCCCAGAAAGAATTTCACAGGGCGGTACTGGATGTGGGGCCGGCGCCATTTGAGATCGTATATGATGAGGTGGAAAAAAATTTATTAGATTGATCCTATTTCACACAAAATAAAACTATCCTGTGAGAATCCGAAACATTCCCACAGGATAGCCCATCAAACACATTTTATATAATTTACACTTGAATCTACAGATCCAGTTTCAGATCATTTTCCTTGATCCAGCCACATTTTCTCATCGGAATCGCAATCGCCCAAGAAAGCACTGCCGGAAGAATAAAACAGATCAGCACCAGACCTGCCCAGTCCATTCCGGTGATCGCAGCTTTGGTTCCTTCTGCAATATCATTTACCCAGCCAGTGTACACACCAATCTGTCCGACCAGTCCGCAGGTTCCCATTCCGGATGCCACTGCCGCACCGTTCATCTTCAAATGGAAGATACAGGTTGCGACCGGACCGGTAATTGCGGATGCCAGTGTCGGCGGAAGCCAGATTCTCGGGTTTCTCACAATGTTTCCCATCTGGAGCATCGAGGTTCCTATTCCCTGTGCAAAAAGACCACCCCATTTATTTTCCTTAAAACTCATAACCGCAAAACCAACCATCTGTGCACAGCAGCCGGCTACAGCAGCACCTCCTGCAAGCCCGGTAAGTGAAAGTGCCGCACAGATCGCTGCACTGCTGATTGGAAGTGTCAGCGCAATACCAACAATTACAGATACGATAATTCCCATAAAAAATGGCTGTAATTCAGTCGCCCACATGATCGCAGTTCCTACGGTACTTGCCGCTGCTCCGATCGCCGGTGCACATCCCAGTGAAAGCAGAACCCCCACACAGATCGTCACAAATGGTGTCACAATAATATCTATTTTTGTTTCTTTTGAAACCAGTTTTCCAAATTCTGCTGCAAAAATCGTAACGACCAAAACCGCAAGAGGTCCTCCGGCACCCCCAAGTTCATTTGCTGCCATTCCGACTGCCGCCAGTGAAAACAATACAAGTGGCGGACATTGAAGTGCTACTCCGATCGAGATTGCCATCGCAGCTCCGGTTGCTCCTTTCGCATAACCGCCTACTGTTACAAGGATTCCTATACCAAGCTGTTCTCCGAGTGTGCTGATGATCGTACCGATCAGAAGCGATGCAAACAGTCCCTGCGCCATTGCACCAAGCGCATCGATTCCGTATCGCTTCGCTGAAAAGATAATATTTTTCTTTCTTAGAAACTCTTTCATAACTTTCTCCTGCTCCTGTCATTCTTTTAGTGTATAATCTACTGTCTTGTCACATGTGATTACTGTGCAATATTATCCACTGTTTTGTCAGATCCGTCAAGAAGATTTTATTTAAATCTCTTATCTTCGCAAAAGTATGATATAACTGATATGACTAAAAAGTAGGAGTGTACATTTTTTAACTGCACACTCCTGCTTTTTATTTCTTATTTTTATTCTTTATGAAAATATACATGATAAGCTTCCATATCTACTTTTGGAAGAGGGATCATCTTCATTCCATTCGCTTCAAACTGTAATTTTCCATCAACCATATGAATTTCTTCTACTGCCGGTGCTGTAAGGAATTCTTTTTCCTCTGAAAGTGCCGCAAGAATATATGGCCCATATGCAAGATTGACAAATGCCGCATCAGACTTGTTATCCAACACACGGAATTCCATCGGAAGTTCCAGTCGGATCACATCTCCGGCTTTCGGATCTGCATCAATTACCATATAACCATCATGAAGTGCTGTATCTGCAAGAACTTTTCCATTTACAGACACGTTAAAATCCTTCTGTCCCCATGCCGGAATATGGATTTTAAGAACTTTTTTCTGATCCTTTTGGCAACGTATTTCCATTACACCTTCTTCATCCACACTCTGAAGTTCGATCATCGTTTTTCCATTTTCGTCCGTCAGCACGGAATCTACAAGAAGGTTAATGTAAAGCGCATCTGCATCCTGCGCATAAATATTTTCCATATAGCGGAATCTGCTCTCCATACCGGTTCCATGACAGCAGGAATTCTCTGAAAGGAAGAATTCTTTTCTGCCACCCGGACCAAGTGGAAGAAAATAAGTCGTTCCACCATCACATTTATGACTACTTGATGTCAGGATATGATTTCTCAGCGTATTATCATAATAATCCATCAGATTGCCGCTTCGCGTATATTCAAATAACTGACTGGTCAGGCGCAGCATATTATAACTTGCACAGCTTTCAGCAGCCTTATCCGTAAGATAAGAACACGTTGTATTTGCACGATGGAACATCTCAGTCTCACCAACCCCACCGATACAATATGTATGTCCGCCAGTCACGATATTCCAGAAATTCTTTCCGATTTCCCAATAAATCTCATCACCAGTTGCCCGATACAGATCCATTGCACCGATAATCTGCGGAATATGCTGGTTTGCATGCATATCCTCCAATGTATCGCATTCTTCTTCCATCGGATAGAATAACTTTTCATTTTCAAAAAGTTTTGCAGCCTTCAGATGATTTTCTTTTCCGGTCAGTTCATAGACTTTTACCATTGTTCCAAGCATACCACCAAACTCACCTGCAATATACATTGCCCACATTTTATCCAGTGTTTCTTTTGGCAGACGAGAAAGTCTGTCATATACCCAGTCTCCCATCAAGTCCAAGATCTCTTTTGCCGTCTCATTTCCGGCAAGTACATGACAATCATATAATCCAGACATAATCTTATCCAAAGTATAATACGGAGCCCAGATTTCCGGATACTTGGTATATACTTCCAGAAGATCGAACTGTTCCTCTGAGTATGCACTTAAAAATCCTCTGTGATATTTGCCGGTTGCCGCAAATGCATCCTGGCACTTTTTCAGCTCTGCTACCATGTAATTGACTTTATCTAAAAATTTTGGATTACCGGTTGCTGCAAATGCAAGTGCAATACCTGACAGATAATGTCCTGTCGTGTGCCCTTTCAGTTTACAGCTTTCCTCATCCCAACCGGTCATCGGAGGTGCCCCTTTTGTATCCAGTCCGGTCGCTTTGCGGAAATTATAAAGCATCTGGTCATCGTCAATTCCAAGAAGATATTCTTCCATCAGCTTCTGGTATTTATAATAAAGAGTTCCTTCTTTCAACCGAACCTGTCCAAGTGGAAAATAACCCACTTTTTTCTCCGGTCCCTTTACTGGTACTATTTCCTTTTTATAATGGATCTCTGCAGATGCTTCCTTTTCTGTTCCATCGATCACACCTGTAACTGTAACCACTGTCTCTTCTTTTGCCGGCTCATATGTATTCCATTTCACCGGCATTGTCATGCGGCGTCCATCTTCTGTATATACGATCACAACAGACGGAAGATGTGCTTCTTCACCGACCAATGCATTAAGGACTACTTTACGTACTTCTTTTACGATATTTTCTTTTGCTTCCTGCAATACGGTCGCCACATATTCTCTTGACTCACTACATCCTTCATATGTTGCGGTAACCGTCAGTGTAACTTTACGGTTTCCCATGCCATGCAGCGGACGATGTACCTTTCCTGTATTGTCAATAAATCTTTCTTCCCCTGTCTCCCAGGTAAATTGAGCACCGTATTTTCCATTCTCCGGGAGTGTAAGATTGTCATCTACCGTGCTCAGATTCCCAATATAAATTGCATCCAAATCTTTTTTAATAATTTCTGCTGCGTTCATGTTTTGCTCCTTTTCGTATAAAAATTAGATTCGAACCATCTATAGACTATATTCTATGTTTCTCTCCATTCTTTGTCAAGATTTTGCACATTTTTTGTTAATTGTAGTCATTTTTATTGTGCGATATATACATTTTTCAAAAAAATCTGAATACAACATTCGATAATTTTTATATACAACTTTTATTTATACAAGTGCTGCCAGCCACACACTCGCTGCAAGCCCTGCAAATGTTGCAATAAGTGCTCCGGCAAGAGTATACCTGGTTTTTTTCACCTTTGCTGACATAAAATACACAGACATCGTATAGAAAATCGTTTCCGTACACGCCATCGAAATTGAAGCGATCATTCCGTTTCTCGAATCCGTTCCAAATTCCTTATAGATATCAAGCAATAATCCCGTTGCGGCAGAGGACGAAAACATTTTCACAATCGTAAGCGGAACCAATGCCCCTGGAAATCCGATCTGCTCCGTCACATTTCCAATTATTTCTGATATAAATTCCAGAAAACCCGATGCACGCAAAATCCCCACTGCCGCCATCAATCCGATCAACGTCGGCATCAGCCGCACGACCGTCCAAAATCCACGCTTTGCTCCCTGAATAAAAGTATCATATACATTCACTCCTGCAAAAATTCCATATATAAGAATGGACAAAATCATAAAAGGGACTATAAAGTCAGATATGTATAAAAAAAGGCGCATAAAAACAGCTCCTGGCGAACCACTTTACTAAAAAGTATATTCGCCGGAGCTGTTATTCATTCCGTTTGCTTTATAAAGAAAACTTTTCTATTCCTCATCCGCATACTTCGCAAACCGCTTCTCATTCTGATGGATCACATAATAATACATCACGATCAGCAACGCACTTGCCAGGATCCATGCCGCCGGACTTGCCATGCATACTCCAAAGTAACTCTTCTGCCCTGCCGCGATCATGGCAACAACGCCCCTGCCAACCAACTCAGCCACACCAGCCATCATCGGGAGCAGTCCATATCCCATTCCCTGGATTCCATTCCGGTAAACATTTACAACGGTAAGCGGAATAAAGAAAGTACCGACGCATTTCAGGTAAATATCCACGGAATGCATAATTTCTGTCAGATCCCCAGACAGGAACAGATACGTCATATATTTTCCAACTGTCATAATGATCGCCGCAACTACGACTGAATAGATACTTCCCATGATCGTAATTGACTTAAATCCCTGACGGATCCTTTTGATCTTACCAGCTCCAATATTCTGTGCGCAATAGGTTGCCATCGTGGTTCCCATCGCAACATATGCCTGCGTCACGATCTGCTCGATCTTATTCGCTGCGGTAAATGCTGCTACCTGTGTGGAGCCAAGCAGATTCAGGGCAGTCTGTACCATCATGGTTCCGATTGCTGTGATCGAATATTGAAGAGCCATCGGGATTCCGACTGCAAGCTGGATCTTCAGCAGATGTCCGCTCGGACGCCAGTCCTCCTTATGTAAATGCAGGATCGGAACCGCCTTCACAATATATACCAGACACAGGATTCCCGAAATCCCCTGTGAAATCACGGTCGCCCATGCCGCACCGGCTGCGCCCATGTGAAACGCAATGATAAATACCATATCCAGCACAATGTTGAGCAACGCCGCAAGAATCAGGAAATATAGCGGAACCTTGCTGTTACCAAGTGCCCGCAAGACACTGGATAAAAAGTTATATAGCATCTGCGCCGCAATTCCACCACAGATTACCATAATATACGCATAGGCATCCTTGAAAATATCATCCGGTGTCTTCATAATCCCAAGAAGCGGTTTCATTGCCATCATTCCGAGCACAGTCATAATAAGAGACATAATAATCGCCAGAATCGCGGCATTTCCTACAGTCTTGCGCATTGCTTTCATATCACCCGCGCCAAATTTCTGTGCCGTAAGTACGGTAAATCCTGCCGTCATTCCCAGAATAAATCCATTGATCAGAAACATGATCGTTCCCGTACTTCCAACAGCCGCAAGTGCTTTGGTTCCCACGAACTTTCCTACGATAATCGTATCTGCCATACTGTAGAACTGCTGAAATACATTTCCAATGAAGATCGGCAGTGTGAAATTAAAAATAATTTTTCCCGGATTCCCGGTCGTCAAATCTTTCTGTAATGTTTTCATATATTCCCTCTGTTTATCTTATTAACATTTTACCTCTCGTCATTATAGAAAAATGTATCTTAAATTGCAATTGTCGTTTTCACGAAATTCCCCCTGTTTCACAAAGTATTTCCCGTTTATTTGACGGAATCTTTGACACCCCAGATTCTATCCTCTATAATAGTTTATATAGAAAAAAATTATCATTTTCAGGAGGCATTGATATGAAACCACTGCCCTTTATCATGCAATATGTCAGGCGATACAAATATCGCTATATTGCCGGAATCCTTACTCTTTTTGCTGTAGATGCGGCAAGTGTATTTATTCCAAAACTTACCGGTATCATTACCGATGGTCTTACCGCGCGCAGCATCACCTGGAGTTCCATTCGTACCTGTCTTCTTGGAATCTTTCTGATTGGTCTTCTGCTCGCAGTCGGCCGTTTTTTGTGGCGTTATTTTCTTTTTGGAACCGCACGTATTATCGAGCGCGAACTACGTAATGAAATGTTTTCCCATCTGGAAACTATGGATGTGGAATACTACAACAGCCACAAAACAGGTGATCTGATGACCCGGTTTACCAGTGACTTAAATGCGGTCCGCATGGCACTTGGCCCTGCTGTCATCTGCATCTTTGATTCCGTAGTCATGACGCTCCTGGTCGTCTGCCAGATGATGTATTATGTCAATATAAAACTGACCCTTCTGGCACTGATCCCGATGGTCATCATCTGCCTCGGCTATATGCATTATGGAAAGGTACTGGATGACCTCTACACCGAACGTCAGGACAGTGTTTCCAATCTTGCCGACTTTGTACAGGAAAGCTTCTCCGGGATCCGTGTGATCAAGGCCTTTGTTCGCAAGCAGGCAGAAATCCTTTCTTTTTCCAAAAAGAACCAGGATACCATGGATAAAAGCATGCGCATCGCAAAGCTGGAAGCCATCCTGATCCCGCTTCTGGATGTGATCATCGGATTTTCCAGTCTTGCCTCACTCCTTTATGGGGGATACCTCGCCCTGATCGGACAGATTACACTCGGACGCTTCGTAGCTTTCAATCAGTATGTCAATATGCTGGTATGGCCGATGCTCGCCTGTTCGGAAGCTGCCGTCATGTTTTCCCAGGGAACTGCATCCATCCGCCGTGTACAGGAAATCCTGGAAGCACAGACAAATGTAAAAGATACTGCTTCTGTCACAACTTTAGATACCCTGCACGGGGATATCCGTTTTGATCACCTGACCTTTACGCACCTTGGAAATACTTCTCCGGTACTGCATGATATCAATCTGGACATCCCATCCGGGACAACCCTTGCCATCATCGGGCGCACCGGCAACGGAAAGTCCACTCTGGTCAATCTCCTGCTCCGGCTTTACAACACCGAGCCAGGCATGATTTATCTGGATGACCATGATATCAACACAATTCCGCTGAAAACTCTGCGTGAAAATATTGCTTATGTACCACAGGATAATTTTCTTTTTTCCGATACTCTGAAAGCAAATATTGCATTCGGTACAAAATCACAGGATATGAGCCGTATTATCGCCGCAGCAAAATCAGCCTGCATTCACGATAATATTGCAAATTTTCCGGACAACTATGATACGATCGTCGGCGAACGTGGCGTTACGCTTTCCGGCGGTCAGAAACAGCGCAGCTCCATCGCCCGCGCACTGATAAAAAATGCACCGATCCTGATCCTTGATGACTCCCTTTCCGCTGTCGACACCGATACAGAAGAACATATCCTACATAATCTCAGGGACGATCGTAAAGGAAAAACAACAATCCTGATCGCACACCGAATTTCCACGGTACAGCATGCCGATCTGATCATGGTACTTGAAAACGGGGAAATGAAAGAGCTTGGAACACACACCGAACTGATTCAGAAAAATGGTATTTATAAAGATATGTTTGAAAAGCAACAGTTGGAAGCTTCCATTGGAGAACAGGAGGTTGCCATAAGATGAAACGACTTTTAAGTTATCTAAAACCGCATAAATGGGTAATGACCCTGGCAACTGTCCTGGTTCTCTTTATCATTACTGTGGAACTTTACCGCCCGATCATCATCGGAAATGCAATCGACCAGTATATCAACGGTTATTATCATCCGTATGTAGAAGCCGACGTTTCCGCTTCGGACGCTGTAAACTGGAACGGTCTTGTACTGTCGCGCGACCAGGCAGTATCTAAGGCGGATTCTGCTTCCTTTTATCAGATTTTTCTCTGGAAGGATCACTATTACATGGCAGAAAATCTCACCCGCGCTGAATGTACTGCACTACAAAATGCCGATACATCTGTTTTAAAAAATTATGTCAGAGAAGGTGCACAGAAGCTTACTTCCAATGATCTGAAGGTTTTAAGACAAAATGATTTTAAGGGGATCTTAAAAGCCGGAATCCTGTTTCTTCTGCTGCTTTTTAGCGGATTTTTCCTGAACCTTGCCGACACCTGGCTTTTACAGAAGATGGGGCAGCAGATCGTGTACAAACTGCGTGAAGAAACATTTACACATATACACAGCCTGTCACTTTCTTTTTTCAATACAACACCGGTTGGCAAGCTCGTAACACGTGTATCTAACGATACTGAAGCAGTCAACGAACTGTTTTCCACCATTCTTGTGAAACTTTTTAAAAACGTTGTTAAGATTATTGGTTACGCTGTTGTCATGCTCTCAATCAATGTGAAAATGGCAGGTATATCCTTCCTGCTTTTACCTCTGGTTGCAATCCTGACTTTTGTTTTCCGGCATCTCTCCAGAAAAGCTTACCAGATCACAAGAAATAAAATCACAGAGCTGAACACCTTCCTGTCCGAACATATTTCCGGTATGAAGCTGATCCAGATCTTTGCACGCGAAAAAGAGAAATACAGTGAATTTGAAGGCAAATCTATGGAACTGTACCGTGCCAATTTCCGCGAGATCATGACTTTTGCGATCTTCCGGCCTTCAATCTATCTGGTTTCGGTCATTGCCATGATCCTTGTTATCCGTACCGGAAGCCTTTCTGTGTTAAATGGAAGTCTTTCTCTCGGAACTCTGTTCGTGTTTATCACCTACATCAGCTCCTTTTTTGAGCCAATCCAGGAGCTTTCCGAACAGCTTGGAACCCTGCAGTCTTCCATTGCTTCCGCAGAAAAGATTTTCAGTGTTCTTGATGTAAAACCAGAGATCGTATCTCCAGCCGATCCGGCTCCGGTCAATATTCTTGGTGAAATTGAATTCCGCCATGTCTGGTTTGCCTACGAAGAGGAAAATTATATTTTAAAAGATGTAAGTTTTGTAATCCATCCGGGTGAAAAGGCTGCTTTTGTCGGCGCTACCGGAGCAGGAAAATCTACAATTTTAAATCTGATTGGAAGATATTTTGATATTCAGAAGGGACAGATCCTGATTGATGGGATCGATATTCATGAAATTGATCTGGATGTACTCCGCGGTGCGATTGGTCAGGTTCAGCAGGATGTCTTCATCTTCACCGGAGACATCAAAAGTAATATCTCGCTGAATAATGAAGCAATCTCACCGGACGATGTCAGACGGGCTGCCGAAATTGTAAATGCAGATCCATTTATTCAGAAACTGCCACACGGATATGATGAACCGGTTACAGAACGCGGAAGTACTCTATCTGCCGGGCAGCGCCAGCTTTTGTCCTTCGCACGGACACTTGCTTATGATCCGAAGATCCTTGTTCTCGATGAAGCAACTGCCAACATCGATACAGAAACCGAAACACTGATCACACAGGCACTTGCACGGCTGATGGATGGAAGAACTACGATCATGGTCGCGCACCGGCTTTCTACGATCCAGCATGCAGATAAAATTATTGTGATGCATCACGGGGAAATAAAAGAATCCGGAACCCATCAGGAGCTGCTGGCGAAGGATGGGTTGTATAAGAAATTGTATGAATTGCAGTTGATGGATTAGACAATTCTGTCATTTTATTTCACACTGATGTGAATGGTGATTTCACTGTGTGCGACTTTTTACAGTCTTGGGTATGTGCGTGGAAAGCATGATTCCAAGACACAAAAATAACCGCCCATCGTCCTGAGAAAACATGAGCGGTTATTTTTAATAAGCAAATAATATCAGGCGAACCGTCATCGGTAGCACCTTTTCTATTTATTATACTAGCATCTTTACACTTTTATGTCAATTTTCTTTACAAGATTTCTTTCGCCCTATGGCATGCAACGGAATGTCCTTTGGAAATCTCCTGAAGTTTCGGGACACCGTTTTTACAGGCTTCTGTCGCATATGGACAACGAGTCACAAAACGGCAGCCCTCCGGGATATTCATCGGACTTGGCAGCTCGCCTTTGAGCTGGATTCTTTTATGTTCTCTTGCTTTTAACGGATCCACGATCGGAATTGCGGAAAGCAGTGCCTTTGTGTATGGATGCATCGGATTGGTATAAAGTTCATTGCTCTCTGCCACCTCAACCAATGTTCCAAGATACATAACTCCGATTCGGGTACTGATGTAACGTACCATTGAAAGGTCATGTGCTGCAAAAAGATATGTCAGACCGAATTCGTTCTGCAGATCTTCCAGCATATTGACAACCTGTGCCTGGATCGATACATCAAGTGCTGCGATCGGCTCATCACATACGATGAATTCCGGATTAACTGAAAGTGCTCTTGCGATTCCGATTCTCTGTCTTTGTCCACCGGAAAATTCATACGGGAATTTATCCATATCTGCTTTTGACATTCCAACTTTATTTAATAAATATTCAATTCTTTCTTCTGCCTCTTTCTCTTCCATTCCGGCTTTTTTAAGAGGTTCATTGATAATTTCGCGAACATTCCAGAATGGATTTAAAGCAGAATACGGATCCTGGAAAATGATCTGCACTTCATCCTTCATCCACTGCAGATTCTTCGCTTTTTCATTTGTAATATCTTTTCCTTTATAGGTTACTTTTCCATCTGTGATATCATACATACGGATCAGGGTACGTTCCAGTGTTGATTTTCCACAGCCTGATTCTCCAACCAGACCAAAAGTTTCACCTTTATTGATTTCAAGGCTTACACCGTCTACCGCTTTTACATACTGCTTACCGCTCATAAATTTATGAACCGGGAAATACTTCTTCAAATCCGTTGCAGATATTAATATTTCTTTATTCATCTATCTCCCCACCTTACTCATTTAAAAAGCACATTGCTCTGTGTGTTTCTGTAAATTCGGTATACTCTGGTTTCTCATTTTTACATCTCTCAGTTGCATACTCACAGCGTTCCGCGAACGGACATCCTTTCGGAGGATCGATCAATGACGGCGGAAGTCCCGGAATAGATTGTAAGCGCTCGCCTTCTTTAAGATCCAGTGAAGGAATTGCTTTCAGAAGTGCCTTTGTATATGGATGCTTTGGTTCATAAAATACTTCTTCAACCGTACCGCTCTCCATCACCAGACCACCATACATAATGATAACCTTACTACAGACAGTTGCTACTACACCCATATCATGTGTGATCAGCATGATCGAAGTATGGAATTCATCCTTCAGTTCATGTAAAAGATCCAGGATCTGCGCTTGAATCGTAACATCAAGTGCTGTCGTCGGTTCGTCTGCGATCAGCAGCTTCGGTTCACAGGCAAGTGCCATCGCGATCAGAACTCTCTGGCGCATACCGCCTGAAAATTCATGTGGATACTGTCCAAGTCTGACTTCCGGATTCGGGATACCTACTTTCTTCAGCATTTCTAATGCTTTTTCTTTCGCTTCATTCTTAGAACATTTTCTCTGCCGGATAATAACTTCCTCAATCTGGCTTCCGATTTTCTTCAGTGGATTCAGTGCGGTCATCGGATCCTGGAAAATCATGGTCATCTCTTTTCCACGGACCTTTCTGCATTCTTCATCCGACAGATCTTTTAATTCTCTTTCATTTAAAAAGATAGACTCAGCAGTTCTTTCTGCGTTGTCTGGCAGAATCCCCATAACTGCTTTCATGGTTACAGATTTTCCACTTCCGGATTCTCCAACCAGACCTACGATTTCACCCTGATCTACGCTGAAGCTGACTCCTCTTACAGCCTTTACTTCCTGTCCATGACTTTTAAAAGAAACATTCATATTTTTTACATTTAATACATTCTTCTTACTCATCTTTATCACCTGCTGTAATTCTCGGTTCTACAAACACACGAAGTACATCCCCTAATTTATTGAAAGAATACACGGTCAGAATGATCAGAATGCCCGGCAGAACTGCCATATAAGGTGCCTTCTGAAGATACTGCTGTGAGCTCTGGAGCAGACTTCCCCAGCTGGACATCGGTGCCGCAACACCAAGTCCCAGGAAGCTAAGTGAACTTTCTACCATGATCGCACTTGCTATCTGTGCTGTTGCTGCTGTGATGATCGTTGGAAATACGGTCGGAAATACGTGTGACATGATAACCTTTCCAGAAGGAATTCCGATAAAATCTGCGTACTGCACATACTCCCTCTCTTTTGCAGAAAGCACTTCCGAACGCACCAGTCTGGCAATTTCCATCCAGCTGAACAGACCAATTACAATAATAATAGATGCAAGACCTTTCTTAAATAACAGTCCGACAACGGTTACCATAATGATCCATGGAATAGAACTGAACACATCAACAATACGCATCAGAATATTATCCACAATTCCGCCAAAATAGCCCGCTACCATACCAACGGTTACACCAATTACAATCGAAGTCAGCATCGCCAGTACCCCAACAACCAGTGATACACGTCCACCGTATAATACACGGATAAAATAATCCCGTCCCAGCTCATCTGTTCCAAACCAGTGTGCAGATGACGGTGACTGCAGTTTATGCGCTACGTCAAGAGCATCCGGATCTACACTGCTGAATACAACAAAAACACTGACTAAAATAATTGCAATCAAATATATCGCCGCAAAAATAGCCAACTTATTATGTTTAAACTCATATTTTACATTCTCAAGTCTTCTGTTCTTCTTTTTCATCTTTACCCCCCTCTATTTCATTGACTTAATTCGAGGATCTGTCACACAATATAAAATATCCGATAACAGATTTCCGAGAATAACAAGGGTTCCTGAAAGCACAAGAATACTCATAACGATCGGATAATCCATTGCCTGTACTGCACTTACAAAATAAGGTCCGATACCCGGCCATGAGAAGATCGTCTCTGTAATAACCGCTCCGGTTACAAGCATCGGAAGCGCCATACCAAGTTTGGTAATCAGCGGAAGAAGGACATTCTTGCTGACATGCTTGAACAAAATTTCTGCTTTGCTTGCGCCAAATGACTTCTGCACAATTACATAATCTTCTTTCAGCTGCCCAATTGTAGAACCACGCACATATCTGGTCAGATCCGGGATAAATCCAACAGTAAGAACTACATACGGCATAATAAAATGCTGCAGAAAATCCAGAATAGAATCTTCTTTTCCAATCGTATGCATTCCCATCAGAGGGAACAGCTCTAACTTATAACCAAAGAAAAACATGATGATCATTGCAAACCAGAAAGTTGGTGTCGCAATTCCGATGGAACAGATTCCATCGATCAGCTTATCCTGCCACTGATTCTTATGACTTCCGGCAACCAGTCCTAATACGATTGCCAGTAAAAAAGCTGTCAGATATGACGGCAACACCAGTTTGATCGTAGACGGAATTCTGCTCTTAAGATCATAAGAAATGCTTGTTCTGGACCTCAGTGAATAACCAAATTCACCCCGGCAGATATTCCCAAGCCATCTTCCATACTGAACAATTACAGGATCATTTAGTCCATACGCTTCTCGCTTTGCCTCTATCTCCTGTTTTGTCATATCCGGTGTCGTAATTGAATCAATTGCATCATACGGCGCAAGATTGATCAGCATAAAGCAGATAAATGTAATGATAAGCAGTAATGGAATTGCCTGTAAAATACGTTTTACAATATATTTCATTCCTCTTCCTCCAAATGTAGTTTCTGCTGAAAAAGGGAGGAGGCTTATTAACCCTCCTCCCCGTCATCCATTATTTTAAAGTTAATTTTGATACATCTCCGAATGTATAAATCGGTACGAACTGTGCATCATCAAGTCCTCCAACACGGGCAGTTGTAACAACTGTCTTCATGCTTGTACCCATTGGATACTGAAGTGCTTCTTCCGCTACCAGAACCTGAAGTTCGCTATACAGCTCTTTTCTCTTAGAATCATCAAGAGTTGTAGCTGCTTCACTGAATTTCGCATCAATGTCTGCATTGTGGAAGTTCATCATATCATCTTTTGTTGAATCAAACAGCGGTGCAAATGTATCCGGGTCGATACCCATTACGTATGCTCCAAGGAACATATCATAATCTGTACATTTCGGATCATAAGCTGCACTCATGTATGCTGCCTGGTTCACACCACATAACTCAACATCAATACCAACTGTTTTTAATTCAGCCTGGATTGTAAGTGCTTCATTTTTCTGTTCTGTGCTTTCCTCAACATAGCAGAGTTTTAAGGATTTTGCACCATTTGCAGTCAGCTTCTTAGCTTTATCTATATCCTGATCCCACTTTTCAACTCCGTCTTCTGTGTAGTAGCTGCTTGAGTACGGAAGGAACGTATATCCTAATTTGTAATAATCTTCACTTGTAAATGCTGCAGTCATGATTTCATCACGATTAAGAGCTCTGAAGATTCCTTCACGATAGTCTTTATCTTTCATACTCGGTGCAACAGAGTTCAGTCTCAGATAAGAAACACGACCTTCGCTGTATTTTGAAACGGTAAAATTGTCATCACCTTCAAATGTGTCAACCTGATCAACAGTTACGCTCAGAGCATCTACTTCCTGTTTCTGAAGTGCAAGACCTGCTGTATCAGAATTTTCAATAATTCTATATACAACTGTATCAATATTTGCTTCTCCGTTTGCGTAGTTCGGATTCTTCACAAATTTAAGATGTTCACCTGTCTTATATTCTTCAAGCATATATGGACCAGATCCAACAACTTTATCTTCAAGCATATTCACGTCAAAGCTTCCTTTTCCTTCAAAGATATGCTTTGGAACAATAAATGTCTCTGCCGACAGAAGTTCTACTACAGAAGCACTTGGTTCTGCAAGTGTAAATGTTACTGTAGTATCATCTACTTTCTCAACTTTGATCGGTTCCCCACCTACATAAAGATTTTGCTTCATATCGTTAATAGAATTAAAAGTAAATACAATATCATCTGCTGTTAACGGTTCTCCATCGCTCCACTTTAATCCTTCTTTTAACTTCATCGTATAAACTTTACCATCTTCTGACGCATCCATGCTTTCTGCAAGAATCCAGTCAATTGTTCCATCCTGGTAAATATAGTACGCAGGTGAATAAACCATATGACATGTCATAAGTCCCCATCGGTCATCTGCAGTAATCGGATTCAGTGTATTACCTGTGTCCCCACCGATTGCAAATGTAAATGTATCACTTGCTGCTTTTGTTGATTCTGTTGCGCTCTTGTCAGCTTCTTTGCTGTCTGACTTTGATCCGCCGCATCCGGCAAGCATAGAAACTGCCATAGCTGCGCAAAGTAAAGCGCTGAGTACTTTCTTCTTCATTGTAAACCTCCTAATAATATAACATTGTCGACATTCGACATGTTGCTGTTTTTTCTATTGTACTACTACCCTATTTATAAGTCCAATTGATAATTTCTATCCTGTATTACTAATAGGCATTCTCTATAATTTTATAGCATTTCAGAATCTGCTCTGTTTTTTAATAGTACATTTAAACAAGACGTGCAAAAAAACGAGGCTCTACATCAATCGTAAAACCTCGTTCCTGTTTTCTACTATTATTTCATTTTCAAAATATTCTCTACGACAACATCATCCGGTCATTCGCAAACTCGCCGCCGCTGACTTCTTCAAACTTCGCCAGCAGATCTGCAACCTTCAGATTCTTCTTCTTTTCTCCTGATACATCGTAGATAATTTTTCCTTCATGCATCATGATCAGGCGGTTGCCGTGCGCGATGGCATCTTTCATATTATGTGTTACCATCATTGCAGTAAGCTGATGCTCCTGAATGATCTTATCGGAGATGGCAAGTACCTTCGCTGCAGTTTTCGGGTCAAGTGCCGCAGTATGCTCGTCCAGAAGTAAAAGCTTTGGCTTTTTAAGAGACGCCATCAAAAGAGTGATCGCCTGTCGCTGTCCACCAGAAAGAAGTCCGACTTTACTGCTCAGACGGTCTTCCAGTCCAAGATCAAGTTCTTTCAGGGCTTCTTTATAGCGCTCCCGCTCTTTTTTCGTAATGCCCCATCCCAGACCTCTGCGCTCGCCACGTCTGGCTGCGATTGCCATATTTTCTTCAATCGACATGGTTGCCGCAGTTCCAGTCATCGGATCCTGGAAAACTCTTCCCAGATAAAGTGCTCTTTTATGCTCTGAAAGCTTTGTAATATCCACTCCGTCAATGATGATCTTTCCTTCGTCTACAGACCACACTCCTGCGATCGCATTCAGTGTGGTGGATTTTCCTGCACCATTTCCACCGATGATAGTCACGAAATCACCCGGATTGAGATTCAGATTCACTCCGTTAAGTGCGACCTTTTCGTTGATCGTTCCCGGATTAAAGGTTTTATGAATATTCTGGATTTCCAACATATATCCCATTATGCAGTCCTCCGTTTCTTTGTTAAATATTTACCCTTCATGTACGGAACTGCAAGGAAGCATGCAACCACTACCGCTGAGAACAGTTTCATATAATCAGAAGGCATCTTCAGCCACAATACCAGTGCGATTACAATATAGTAAATAATCGCTCCGATAAAGATTGCTCCCAGTGTAAATGCAAAGGCTGCTTTTCTGCCTGCACAGAATTTTCCAAAAATAACTTCGCTGATGATAACGGCTGCAAGTCCGATTACAATGGCACCTCGTCCCATATTAACATCGGCTGCTCCCTGGTACTGTGCGTAAATTCCGCCGGAAAGTCCCACAAGTCCGTTGGAGATCATAAGCGCCAGAACCTTTGTAAAGCCTGTATTAATTCCCTGTGCACTTGCCATCTGCGGGTTACATCCGGTTGCACGGATCGATGCACCAAGCTCAGTTCCAAAGAACCAGTAAATAATTGCGATCAGGATAAGTGCTGCCACGATCAGCTTTACAAAAAACAGTTCACTTCCTTCGCCGGTCACATAACGAAGCGATGCAACCAATTTATACTGCATAACATTGACTGCCTGATTGGATTTTCCCATGATTCCGAGATTCACCGAGTAAAGTCCGATCTGCGTCAGAATACTGGCCAGAATGCCCGGAATTCCAAAAAACGTATGTAAAATACCTGTCACAAATCCGGCTGCCATACCTGCCAGAAATGCGAAAAGAAGTGCCAGTGCCGGATTCATACCGCCGCGGATCAGCATAACTGCAACTGCTCCGCCTGTAGCCAGCGATCCGTCAACCGTCAGATCCGCAAAATCCAGAATGCGGAAGGTGATATAAACGCCAAGCGCCATAATTCCCCAGATGATCCCCTGCGCTACATTTCCCGGAAGTGCACGCACAAGAGACATCGGATCTAAAGCTGCTAAATACATTGTTCTTGCCTCTTTCTATACTTATTATTCCTCAATTGCTTCGTAATCGTCCGGAACAGTGATTCCGAGTTCGTCACAAATTGTTTTGTTATACATCTTTGTAACATTCGGTGCACTTTCAATATCCATGGTTGAGATATCTTTTCCATTTACAAGGATATCGTAAGCCATTTCACCTGCTCTGTATCCGATGTCATAGTAGCTGATAGAAAGAGTTGCAATACCACAGCCTTCACAGATTCCCTGTTCACCTGCGATTACCGGTACTTTTGCCGGAAGACAGATATTGTTGATAATCTCTGTGTTAGATGCCATTGTATTATCAGTTGGGATGTAAAGTGCGTCGCACTCATCTACTGCACTTGTCACTACAGACTGGATTTCATTAGAATCTGCTGCTGTGTATTCTTTATACTTAATTCCATCTTTTTCAAGTGCTTCCTCAAACTTCTTCGCCTGGTATGCTGAGTTCGGTTCTGCTGAACAGTAAAGGATACCTACTGTTTTTGCATCCGGAAGGAGCTCTTTAAGCATTGCTTCCTGTTCATCGATCGGTGCAAGGTCACAGGTTCCTGAAATGTTCATACCTGTTGATCCTGTCCAGTCAGAAATATCAAGAGCAGTTGCATAATCTGTAACAGATGTTCCAAGAATCGGGATCGTGCTTGTTGCAGCTGCTGCACACTGAAGAGCAGTTGTTGCATTTGCAAGGATCAAGTCATCATTATCTGCCACAAAATTGTTTACGATGGTTGCGCAGTTTGCCTGTTCGCCCTGTCCGTTCTGAAGATCGAACTTCACTTTGTCTTTTCCGAATTTTTCTTCACAGGCTTCTTCAAATCCTTTGGTTGCCTCGTCAAGAGCTGCATGCTCAAGCTGCTGGCAGATACCGATCTTATATACCTTGTCTGATGAATCCTTTGAAGAAGATTCTTTGTCTGATGAACTTCCGCCACAGGCAGCCAGTGCCAGTGTCATTGCTGCAGTAAGTGATACTGCTAAAATTTTTCTTGCTTTCATAATAACATACCTCCATCTATGTTCTTTTCGAACAAACTTTTTCCGTTTCGGCTTTACAGCTTTAAACTTTAGCGGTTTAAACTTCAATGGTTTAAAGCTTTGCCGTGATATTGATTATAGCGTTTTTTTGTACTTTAGTCAAGGTATGTTACAAAAAGCTACAGAAATTCTAGCTTTTCCGGTCCATTATCCTGCAAAACAAAATCGCCGCCCCGGTACTGACCGCCGTTGCCACAATCCCAGGTCCAACAACGGCTGTCGGATTCACGCTTCCGTACTGGCTCCGGTAGGCGATCACCGACACCGGGATCAGCTGCAGTGAAGAAATATTTACGATCAGGAAGGTGCACATCTCATTGCTTGCAACGCCTCTTTTTCTTACCGGTCCTGCTGCTTTTTCAAGGCGGCGGTCTTCTTCCAGCTTCTGAAGCTCTTCCATTGCTTCAAGACCTGCCGGAGTTGCCGCCCAGCCAAGTCCGAGTACATTTGCAATGATGTTTGCTGCAATTGGTTTTTCTGCCGGATGATCTTTCGGAAGTTCTGGAAAGAGGAAATGGATCAGAGGGGAAAGGCGGACGGTTGCCGTTTTCAGGATGCCGGATTTTTCTGCGATTCCCATAAGTCCGGTCCAGAAGGACATGACGCCCATCATCGTGATGCAAAGGGTGACGGCTTCTTTGGAGGAATCTAAGGCGGCGGTGGTGATGTCCGGCATTTTGCCGGAGAAAGCGGCAAAAAGAATGCCAATAAGAATCATTCCCGACCACAGGTAATTGAGCATTTTTTCTCCTTTCTTGGATGGGGGAAACGTTGGGAGAGGGGACGCCGGGTGGAAAATAAATTGTGTTCAAATTCAAGTTGTGCAAACCATTCCGACGAACCTCTTAGGGCGGGAATCGTGTTCAGCAATGGCTTCCACGATTCCTGAGTTTCGTCTCCATTGCACAAAAAATTGAATTTGAACACAATTTATTTTCCGCCCGGCTGACATTCTACAAGTCATACTTTTCCGCCAAACTATAAATGGGGAGTCGAAAAGCCTGCTCTTTGAGATTGCATCTCAAAGTTGCAGGCTTTTGCTGCGATTTTCGATACATTTATATGTAGAAAACCATTTCTTTATTCAATTATCTTTCTCAGGATGTTCTTTTTTGTATAACTCTTTCATTCGATTAATTTCTTCTACAGTATATTCTTCTACCTCTGTTTTTGTCACTCTCTTAATATGTTGTTTTTTCAGGCGTAAGTATACATATTCCCGGAAGAGGGTGTAGAGTACGGATACCAGCGGGATGAATATGAGCATTCCTACGATTCCCAGAAGATTGCCGCCGATGGTGACTGCAGCGAGGACCCAGATGGAGGGAAGCCCTACGGAGCTGCCGACTACGTGTGGGTAGATCAGGTTACCTTCGATCTGCTGGAGGATCAGAAATACAAGGATGAAAAGGATTGCCTGTTTCGGGCTCACCATGAAGATCAGGAGGCCGCCAAGTACGCAGCCGATGAAGGCTCCAAAGATTGGGATCAGGGCTGTGAAGGATATGATGATTCCAATCAGCAGTGCATACGGCATTTTCAGTATACTTAATGTAATTACAAACATACTTCCGAGGATGACTGCTTCCAGACACTGTCCGGTAAGGAAGTTTGCGAAGGTACGGTAGGTCAGGGAACAGACTTCAAGAATCACTTCTGCTTTTCGTTTTGGAATAAACGCGAAAAACACTTTTCTCACCTGCACATGCAGTTTTTCTTTCTGGAAAAGAATATAGCAGGCAAAGGAAAAGGCAATAAAAAATGTAGTAACTCCACTGACGATGGAGCCAACCGCTGTCATCGTTGTATTCATAAAATTTCCCGCACCATTTCCGAGAATACTCATCCCCCACTGGATTGCCTTATTCGGATTGAACTCCACCTGGTTCACAAGATCCATGATTTCCCGGTTATTGTGCGTAAATTCCCGTACCCAACTCTGCATCTGCGGAATAAATTCTGCAATACTGTTCATCAGACTTCCAATTGTTGCCGTAAGCTGCGGAATCAGACCGAACATAACAAGCACAATCACCCCCACTACCAGTACGATCGTAAGAAGAAGACTGATCGGTCTTGCAAGCTTTCCTGCCGCCTTACTTCCTTTCTCTTTTGCCTTTCCAAATAATTTTTTCTCCAGAAAGCTCATCGGCACATTGATCACAAACGCAATCGCACCGCCAAGAGCGAAGGGGAAAATAATCCCCCATACCGCCTTGATCACGCCGAGAACCACATCAAATTTCCACAATGCAACTACGATCAGCGCTGTAAATACGATCAGTTCCCGGATTTTTTTTATAGATAATTTACTAAAATCCACTATTTTCTCCATTCTACTACAATATATTTATGGTTAATCCCCTTACAACCAGTAAGCATTTTCCCATATTGTTACTCAGATAATTTTCCACGTACCCACTTCAGAAGCTGTATGATTGGAAAACAGACAAATGCATACAGGTAGACAGTCCCAAGCTGTTCAAAGTTCAATGTTTCTACTTTGAACACCTGATGCAGCCCCGGAATTGTAAGTACAGCCGTGATCAGAATTGCGCCCAGTGCAAATGCGCCCTGCATCCATTTATTATTGAAAAACCGTTTGGTAAAAATCACCGGATGATCTGATTTACAGTTATATCCGTGAAACAGCCGTGCAAGACAGAGCGTTCCAAATGCATAAGTACTTCCAAGAAGTGCACCGTCCTGATGATATCCTGTCAGAAAACTGATCATCGTCATTACACCGATCACCAGTCCTTCCAGACCAATCTTTGACAGGAAATCTTTTGTCAGGATCGACTCGTCTGCCGGTCTTGGCTTCTCATTCATCACATCACTGGTATGCGGTTCTACTCCCAGTGCAATTGCCGGGAGACTATCAGTCAGCAGGTTGATAAAAAGCAGATGAACCGGTGCAAACGGAACCGGAAGTCCTGCGATCGATGCATATAAAACAGCGAGAATTGCACCGAAGTTTCCCGATAACAGAAACTGGATCGCATACTTGATATTACGGTATAAGTTTCGTCCGTTTTCCACTGCTTTTACAATTGTGGCAAAATTATCGTCTGTAAGTACCATCGCCGCTGCATCTTTGGCAACTTCTGTTCCGGTTACTCCCATTGCAACACCTATATCTGCCTGCTTAAGAGCCGGTGCATCGTTGACACCGTCACCGGTCATCGATACAATATTTCCGCGCTCTTGCCATGCACGGACGATCCGGATCTTATGTTCCGGCGAAACCCTTGCATAGACAGAAATCTTCGGGACAAATCCCCGCAACTCCTCGTCACTCATATTTTCAATCTCCACGCCCTCACAGGCTTCGGATAAATCCTTTAAAATGCCGATCCGTTTTGCGATCGCTGCTGCCGTGATCTTATGGTCTCCCGTGATCATCACCGGACGGATGCCTGCTTTGATACATTCTTCTACTGCCGCTTTTGACTCTTCCCTCGGCGGATCCATCATCGCGATCATTCCGAGAAATACCAGATGGTCCTCATCCTCTGCGGTCAGCAGATGTTCTTCCGGAATCTCCCGGAAAGTAAATGCCAGCACTCGAAGACCTTCCATTGAAAATT
>OGYW01000102.1_pt1 | contig 65987 bp, 44 predicted proteins | sample 1576621 | NCBI WGS metagenome assembly OGYW01 (sample SAMEA3541528, study PRJEB24748) | human gut metagenome | biome: human gut; feature: human-associated habitat; material: faeces | place: China | collected 2012 | reverse complement strand
GAGTTAGTGATCCGGTGGTATGTGAGTGGAAATGCCATCGCTCAACGGATAAAAGCTACCCTGGGGATAACAGGCTGATCTCCCCCAAGCGTCCACAGCGACGGGGAGGTTTGGCACCTCGATGTCGGCTCGTCACATCCTGGGGCTGTATTCGGTCCCAAGGGTTCGGCTGTTCGCCGATTAAAGTGGCACGCGAGCTGGGTTCAGAACGTCGTGAGACAGTTCGGTCCCTATCTGTTGTGGGCGCAGGAAATTTGAGGAGACCTGACACTAGTACGAGAGGACCGTGTTGGACAGACCTCTGGTTTATCAGTTGTTCCGCCAGGAGCACCGCTGAGTATCTAAGTCTGGAAAGGATAAGTGCTGAAAGCATCTAAGTACGAAGCCAGCTTCAAGATTAGATTTCCCTGAAGGGTCGTTGCAGACGACGACGTAGATAGGTTGCAGATGTAAAGGCGGTAACGTCAAAGTCGAGCAATACTAATCACCCGAGACTTTCCGCTGCGAGAGCGGTATATTATGTACGATGGCGTTATACGGGATGCAGTTTAGTGAAAAGATTTACGGACGAATCGACATGTCAAAGGAAATTCAGGTGGTTATAGCGTCAGGGATCCACCTCTACCCATACCGAACAGAGAAGTTAAGCCTGACCACGCCGATGGTACTGCGTAAAAGTGGGAGAGTAGGTAGCCGCCGATTTTAGATAGGAAGGGGAGACGAGAAAAGATCGTCTCCCCTTTTTTTATCCCCCTCCCGATGCTTCTTGCCCGGACCGAGGATACGAAGATAAAATGAATATAAGTTTGATGTTGATGAATGATATGCTCGTTAATTTCGTTCTCTATGGGAAGTTCGTGCAATATTTAGCTTAGGCTTTAGGTCACGGTTTTAATTTTGATATTGGGTGTGTTTAATGTTGTTTTTTTAGCTCTTTTTACTTCGTTTTTTAAGGGTTTTCTATTTTTGGAATAATTGTATCTATAATAGATAAATCGTCTTGTAGAAAGGAGATATTGAGTTGTGCGACTTGAATAAGCTCTCTCTTATTTCTTTAGAATCTGTTTTATGCCGATTATCTGTAAAATATTCTTATCTTTATTAATTGATAAAAAGTAATGAAATGAAATTGAATATGCGTGTAGTTCTGCTAATTGTCGGTATTTTGATAGGGAGTGTCGCCGGGTTGCTATATTGGAAATTTATCGGATGTGAATCAGGTTACTGTCCTATTTCTTCTTCTCCTTATATTGGTACATTATATGGTGCAATATTAGGTGGATTGTTGTTTAGTATATTTAGGATAGAGAAAAAAGATGAATGACAAATAAGTGTTCGTTATTTGTTTCTTTTTTGAATTTGAAACTTGTGTAGAGCCACTCTTCTAAATTTTCCGACAAAAAATATTATCAGGTCATTTTTGCGTTTTTTTTAGGTCTTTTTTCCCGTTTTCCCTCGTCAGATAGCTTGCTATCCTCCTCGTAAAAGCAGAAAAATATCCTTGAAAGAAGATCTTAAACCTGACCCGAGTAAAATTTAGACAGGCTTTTATTTGATGAAAATAGGTATGTAATAAAAATCTCCTTGTCCAGAATATTGCACCAGACAAGGAGATACATGGAAAACATGAGAGAAAATAATTATCTTGATTTTATTATTTTTATTTTCTCAGGACCGGCAGAATATTCTACGGTAAGAATATATACGCCTTGTGTCCATTGTGAGGCTTCGTTAATAGTAATTTCATTTGTACCGGAATGAACACTTTCTTTTTTGGTTAATAATACTTTTCCATTCAGGTCGTGAACAATAAGTGTAATATCTTCTTCATTGTAAGCATTTACCGTTACTTTGATGCGATCTTTAAACGGATTCGGAGCTACATTTACAGATGCTTTTACTTCTACCGGCGTAACGCTTGTATAAATCGGATTTATCTGGAATGCTGTAATGTCTTGGAATCCGCTCATTTCGTATTTCCATGGGTATCCGTCAACGTCTAATAACCAAGCATAATCTACACCAACACTGACATCTTTAAATCCTTCATTAACATATTGCCATTCTCCGAATCCCGAATCACTCATACGATAAACTTTGTTATCTTCGGTTATACCCCAGACTTCTTCATTTCCGGCGCTTAATTTGATGATTTTGTATGGATTCTTGATGACTTCCCACCCGCTTTTGCGTTGTGCAGACATACGAACGATTTCTCCTTGCGGGTTGAAACCCCATACCGAATTGACATCGGCAGTTATTGAGGTGAGTTCTCCCGGAACTTTTGTCCAAGGCTTGCTTCCCGAATGGTTGCGGTAATATACGTTATTTTGGTCATCGATACCCCATACCATAGACATCGTTGCTGCTATATCGACAATTTTGATATTAGGATCAGATTTATCGGACCATCCGTTCGATACTTCACAGGGTTGATTATTCGGTAGTGCTGCGCAATATGGTTTTCCTGAAGCGGAAAGTGCCCAAACGGTATTGCTTCCGAAAGATATTTTTTTGGTAGCCATATATTGTCTTGCAGGTTTCCAGTTTTTTATCGGATGTCCGTCGATTTCATTACAATAAATATCACTTCCACATACCATCCATACATCTCTCAGACCGGCAGCAATACTGTTAGCCGGTTTATCAAGGCCTTCTATATATTGTTTGCTTAATTCCGATAAATGATGAAGCGGACGGAATATGCTTAGATCCACTTCTAAGTTGGCATCAAAATAGTCTTTATCTTTTTCCGATTCTTTATACCAGGCGAGACGGTAACTTCCTCCGGCGTTTCCCGGTTGTGCACTATGATATTCATCGCATCCTTCAGCTTCCAATATGATAGATTTTAATTCTCTATCCGCAAATTCGCGTACGAGGTTCATATATTGGTTCGGGAACCGGTGTTCCGGATGGTCGCTTCGGTGCCATACCGAACCTTCCCGCCAGTCGCTCCAGGCTTCCAATACGATCCATTTTGCTCCTACTTCATGACCCTCTTCAAAGATGTGTCGAATACGAGGAGTTTCACCATCTTCCAAAAGAGAACTGACGTGTGTATCGAATTCCGGTTTCCAGCTATTGTAAAGCATTCCGTTTTTTACCCATGTACCTTCATTGGTTTCCGGATTCCAGTTGGTATGCACAAGGTTCATCATCGGTTGGCGACCACCGTTGAAAGCAAAAGCGAATTTTCTGGCATCACGGTGCGTTACGATCTGGCAACGGTTTTCCATATCTGCCCATCCGAACCAACCTTGTAATCCCCAAGCAATGTACTTCATTTTAGCATCACCTTTGTTTAAGAAGTTATCGGCAAGGATAAATGCCGGAACGAGGTCGAAATCTTCTTTCATTCGTTGCTTGATATATAAGAAAAATTCCGACCATTGTTTGCTACTATATTGGTACTGTTCCATATTGGCATCGGCACTCCACCATTGCATCGGTACACATTTTACACCTGCACCTTCTTGAAATGAATCTCTATCGCTGAGTTCATCCGGAGTGGTAAAGAATAGCATTTCCCGAGGTACGGTTTCATACCATTTCTTTATGGCATATTCATATACGAATTTTTGGTGTTCGGGGTTTGCTACATCGAATTTTTCTCCCAAATATTTTTCTACTGCCAATGGGAAAGGAGCATTATCTATAAAATAGGCGATTTTGATATTATCTCGAGCGTTCGGGTTTCTTTTTATTGCTTCTACCATGTATTTTAAACCTGCGCAAGGTAAGCCTCCGGGTCCGGTAGCATATCCACGGTCTTCAATATCATATTCTTCGGCACCTCCATCTGGTTCTCCTCGCCCATGAGCGAAAATTACTTCGACTTTCGATTCAACCATTTCCGAAATATAGATATCTGCAGCTTCTTGTGTATAGCCTAAATTGAAATTATAGATCGACTGTTTGTTCCATGAGATAACCTGATTGCGGCTGTATTGAGCCTTTTCCGGAGCTGCTGAAGTCCATGTCGCATCATCGCCACTGTCACCGCCTTTTGCCAATTCCCGGGTAGTTCCTGCATGGCCACCGATAGCAAAAGTGTGCATTCCGTCGTTCCAGTTGTTTTCGAAATCAATATCCGTATCAAGGACATTGTCAGAAGTATTGTCATCTTTGCGAATAAAAACCATATCACAATTGACATTTCCGGTTTCGAATACTAATTTCAAATCATAATAACCTTCTTCCAACTGTTTGTGGCCTAAATGTGCCAGATCAAATGTGTTGGTGTAATTGTACGGTGCTTCTACTCCGTTTTTCAACGTACCTCCGTTAATTTCCAAATGTACGGTCTGGCCTTCACCATTTCCTACTATGCGACCGGTGAAACGGTAGTGACCAGCCGATAACCATACTTTTTTGTACTGAATCCAATCTCCCGGCTGTGTATTGCCCACATACCAGTTATTCGTCGATTCCTTAACTTCAGCATAGGAAGTTAAAGAATACATCCCCAACAAGGCAATAAAGATGTGTCGTAAGATGTGTTTCATATCTATTTTTTATGTGTATTATGTATAATTTTACTCTTTCGAGACTATTTGCGAAAATTTTTCGATTGTTCTATTTGTTCAGTCCGAAAAACAGAATTTGCATAAGAGGAATAAAAAGAGGCACATAAAAGCACCTCTTTTTATTCAGGTAGATTGTTATTTTACTTTAAATTGATCTTTTACCATATCGAGATATAGAAGTCCATAACCTTTTCCATACGACGGGTCAGTCGGCTCTATACATGAATCGAATGCCCAGTCATTGAATGAGTCGATCAATACCATCGGATTTGTTCCGAGATTCATTTTGGCGACATTACACATTGTCCAGAACCGTTCCTGCGTTTTAGGCATCCATGGATAATTAGAGTTATTCTCGGTCGCTACATATTGTGAATAGCCCGGAGATGCAGACGGAATGAAATCTATATTATATCTCGACCAGAACACTTCCTTGTTATATTTGTAATTTTCGTTTACAAATTGGTCGAACAGTATAACCCGTTCATATTGAGCGCCTCCGACTGCACACATATTCTTCATAGTTACAGCATCGACTTTTCCCGATAAATAGAAATAATGGAACCTTTCAGGCGGAGTCCACGCTCCTTGTTGAGCAATGAGATACATCTCTTTTCCGGTATGTTTACGCACCGTATCCCGAATGGCCGTTTACATACGATAAGAATCCTGAGTGTACAATTTGTTAGCATCTGCTATTACGACGACAGGGCGTCCTCCTGTATGGTAGTAATTCGGGTCTGAGAAATAATCGGAAATACGTTTAAAGTAACTACAAATACGGTCTGATCGTTTAATCAATGTATCGACACGTGTTGTCACGACGATGTCCATTCCCGGATTATTTATATCCGGAATTGTCTCTATAACCGGATATGTTTTTCTCGTAGGATCGACATTTTCCACTAATTTGTTATTGTTCAAATCAGAACACATACTGTTCATGTTGACCATCAGGGCAAATTTCACTCCGTTCAACTCTACTTTAGGCAGTGTATCGTTCAATCCGCGTACCATATCGATAAATGCGGTATCTCGTCCGATATTTAACGGATAGATGTCATTGGCATTTTCGTTGATTCCGGGAAGAACCATAAAATCGATGCGACCATAGTGACACCATTCTATGATTTTTTGCATAGCCCGGGCTCCGATCGTATCTGCCGCCAAATGATATTTACCAGCTTCCAGAGCTTCAGGAAGGTCATACCAAGGCTTCGTATTTGGTCCGAGTTTACCGGCAGCGACATCCTGTTCTTCAGTGATACGGGTCCATTGATCTACATTCGTTTCAAGTGCATTTTGCGGATTGTAGAGATATACCCCTACCGGGATATCCTGTGTTACTTTTACCTCCTCGATTTCATAGTTCAACCAATAATCATCTATCGAAGGATTGTCATCTTTACAGGAAGTAATTGTTATGCCTGCCAATAACAGACTGTATATTAAGATTCTATTTACTTTCATGTAATTCTATATTTACTGTAAATGTTAAATTAGTCTATTAAATATCCACTCTTAAGTACGGATACAACTTCATAATCCAGCGCTTTGATCAAAGCTTTTTCTTCATTTGTTTCTCCGGATACTCTTTTTGCATAGTCCACCATTTCTTCATAAGTTGTTCCATACAGGTGTTCGAAATATTCGGCACGGAAGAAGATCACTTTATTACCCAAATACAACTCGTCCGCCGTATCGAGTGCCGGATCTTTTTTAGCGAAGTCCAAACTGGTCCATATATTGTCTCCCCATCTGTCCGGGCGGGCATACGGACTTGCTTTTTGCAGATTATCCACAGCCTTGTAGTATTCGGTTTTATTTTGATAAGATTCAGTCAGCGGATAGATCATACGTTCTGTCCAGAAGTTATACATTGTATTCAAACCGTCTACATTCGAAGATGCACCTCCGGAGATGAATGGAGGCCAACCGAAAGCTCGTGTACGACGTTCTAAGTTCCATCCTTCGATTCCGTTAAAGAAGTCTGCGAAATGGCGTTGTTTATAAATTTGTTCCAATTGTCCTTCCTGGCCGTTAGAACCCATAATTTTAGCTTGATATAATCCACGGCTATCCTTGAATCCGATTTTGTCCGTACCCCATTTAACACCGTCTTGTGCCATATATTCATCGACTCCGGAAATATCATATTGGGCAAATGAGGCACGAATACCGTCTTCGTAATATTCTTGAGCGCTCTTGCTGCCTAATCCAAACAATACTTTAGCTTCTGCTTTCAAGAAGCAGGCATCTGCCCAATTTAAGATACGGAATTTGGCGTCGATTTTTATAAACTCTTCTTTAACGTAAGAAGGATTATAAACGCTTCTTGTATTTAACGGGTCCGTTGTTCGTTCGGTAGTACTTCCCGGTTTGTAAGCAGCTTCCCAACCGCTCGGCATTCTAACTTGTTCTCGCATGGGCACATAAGGTACCGAGTGGCCTACGACTATCGAATCCCGACGGAAATCGTTCATCCCGTCCATTGTATGATTTAACCAATCCGGACAATCCAACACGCCACATACGTGAGGCCGTGTAATCGTATCCCGAGCTTGGAACTGATTGTCGGCTGCCGTACCACGAGCATTCGACTTTTCCACAAAAGCTTCGATACGGGGATCGTTGAATGTGAACAGATAGATCGCTAAGTATTCTGCCAATGCCGGAAATGTAGAATCACTCAATGTCCCTGTTTCTAATGGCCTTAACAGACGATCCCAATAGTATGAACGATCTGCACTACGGTCGGTACCCCATTGCGGTTGTACGATTTCGTCCACCGAGGCAATCAGCCAGTCCTCATGTTCCATGGCTTTAGCAGCATTTTCTCTCGCCAGATCCATGCTGACATTTTGTGACTGCATGGCAATACTTAAACGTAGCGTATTGGCGAACTTTCTCCATTTGGCAACATTCGCCATTGCAGTAGCTGTATTGGTTGTTACCCCGAATACCGGATCCTGCATCAGTACATCTGCTGTATAGGGAGTTTCCGGATCATATAGATTCACGGCATCATCCAATAATTTTAAAATGTTTGTATAGACTTCGAGTTCTGTATCGTATTTGAAGTCTCGTTTATTAGAAGAATCGGTCAATATGGCATCGCTCATGGGAATACCTCCGTACATGGAAACCATGACATAATATACATACGCTTTCCACGTTTTGGCAATTGCCAAACGGTTTTCAAAACCTTCTTTCCCTTCATATTGTAATTCGCAATCGTTCAAATCACGCAAGATATCAATGTAGAATTTTCTGAAATAACCGTTGCCTTCATCCTGGGAAGGGGTTGTTCTAAAACCCAATACCAAATAGCGAGCGAACAAGTTTCCATTCATGAAATTAAATTCGGCTACCGTATTCATCGTCCGATAGACTGTTCCGGCGAAGATGTTGGGTAATTCCGCTTCATACATCTTGTTACCGTTTGTATTAACTTCTTCAAATTTATCGACGCATCCGAACAGACTTCCGATAAAAACGAGAAGACATATATAGGCTGTTTTTTTCATATACTATAATATATATTAAAATGATACTTTAATATCGAAACCATAAGTTGCGGAAGGTTGTGCATATCCTTCTTCAAATCCTTGAGCATTTCCGGTGGTGCGGGTTGCTTCCGGATCGATTCCTTTCGGTGTATTTTGGAACAGTATAGCAACGTTACGACCAACTGCCGATATCCGAACATTTTTCAACGGTGTCTTTTGTAACCATTTTTTCGGAATCGTATAACCGATGCTGATCTCTCTCAGTTTGATATAGCTGGCGTCATAAATATAACGTTTCATACTTGACGTGTTGTTATGAGTCCAATGTGTAACCGGGCTGACCCAGGACGTGTTCATTCTTCCTGCCCATCCGGCACCTTCGGATTCATCATAAACGGAATTTTCCAAATGTATTCCTTTGGGACGTTCCCAATCAGGATAAACGACTAAATTTTCTACTAAATCGGCTCCCGGCAATACGGTATTTGCAACGTCCATAACACCCTGCATTTCATTACTGGTTTCTCCGAGAATACGTTTCGACATTAAGAAATCCTCACGTCCTTCGAGCGATTGTACGGTTTGCCCATCGATAGCACCTTGCCAAGCTGTACGGGAAAGGAAATTTCCTCCTTTTTTAAAGTCGATCATCAAGTTGAAGTCGAAGTCCCATACCCGAACCGAGTTTCTCCATCCTCCGATCCAATCGGGTTGAACATTTGCCAACACCTGGTCCGATACATATTTAGGACGACCGTCTTTCTGTACACAGATACGTCCGGCTTCATCCCGTTTGTAGTCATTTCCATACAGAGTTCCGTAGGGTTCTCCCACTACGGCGTATAGCTTCACTCCATTTACGCCGCTTCCTAATTCATAGCGGTCCATTCCATCGATAAGGGAAACAATTTCAGATTTATTTTTTGCCCAGTTGAATGTTGTGGTCCAGGTTACTAATTTGGTTTGTACCGGGATGCCGGTAACTGTTAATTCGTGTCCCCAGTTTTTAACCTCACCGGCGTTATACATCATTTGAGAATAGCCTGAAACCGGAGAGATGTCTCCACGAATAATCTGATCTTTGGTCCGCTTGTTATAATAAGTATAGTCTATCGACAAACGGCTGTCCAAGAACCGAAGATCTGCACCGATTTCACCCGAAAGTGTCTTTTCAGGTTTCAGATTCGGGTTTTTCCGGAGCGATTCTCCATTATAGTAAGCAATTCCATTAAACAGTCCTCCATATGTATATCCGTTGCGCAGATTATCGAATCCGGTATCGTTACCTACCTGAGCATACGATCCGCGTAACTTGGCGAACGAAAGAATGTTTTTATCTATTTCGATCATATCGGTAAACACAAGACCTGCACCGGCAGAATAGTAAAAGTAGGAACAATTGTCGATCGGTAGGGCCGAAGACCATTCGTTACGAGCAGTAAGGTCTAAATAGGCGCCTTTATATCCTACGGAAAGCATTCCGAAGATAGCTTCTTTCCATTTGTTGCTTTCCCCTTCGCTGGTAGTCGGATTTCCCGCATTATTAGCAAGACTCATAAAATCGGCTTTCAATAACTGATTGACTTTAGAATCGGTCTGTTCCGATTTTATCTGTTGATGCGATATACCTACGTTGGCGTTGATACTTAGATCCCCGAAACGTTGGTTATACATCAATAAGCCTTCATAGTTATTATTCATCGCAATTCGGTTGCGTACATTGTATTCTCCATCGGTATCCCACGGAGAGTTATAGTTGGTGAATGCCCATGCCCGATAAGTTTGCATATCGGTAGCGGCACGTAATCTCAACTTTAAATAGTTGGTAAAAGTTACATTCAATGTAACGTTACCCATAAACCAGTGTTTATAATCTTCGTTGGAAAGTTCGTTCAATAACCAGAACGGATTGTTGAATCCCCGTTGTGTTTTTGCCGTTCCATCCGGGTTTTTCCAAGGGATCAATTCGTCCATTGTCGCGTCACGAGGCAGGTTGGCAATTACCCATAATGGGTTACGGTTCGAACTTCCCCGAAATCCACGATTGTCGGCATGTTCATATACGTAACGAGCGCCTAAATCCATACTTAAGAAATTTGTGAATTTAGCAGTAGAGTTCAAATTGAAGTTATGACGATCCAAGTTATTGAAATTTTTCAAGATGTCATCAGCATGAATATTGGTATAAGAGAAACGGAAGCTACCGTTATCCATTACTTTATCAAAAGATACGCTGTTGGTAATGGCTTTACCTACTTGATACATATTTTCGATCGTTTCTTTAGCGGGAGAATATTGTTTGATTTGTCCGTTACGTCCCACTACATCGAATCCCAACATCGGAAGTCCCCAACAGCGTTGATCTTGTCCGGCCATATTGGGATTGAAAATACCGTAAGGTAAGTTAGGATCAAATGTATAACCGTTACCTGATGCCGAATAATAATTCCATCCCCGTTCGAAGCCCACATTTTGTCCGGCTCCGTAAATATTCTGATAAGTCGGGTATTGCATCAGGGTACTGAACATCATATTGAAGTTATAGCTGACACCTAATCCGGTTTTTCGAGTTGCTTTCTTGGTCGTAATCAAAATAACCCCGTTCGCACCGTCCGATCCGTATAGAGCCGAGGCATTTGCCCCTTTCAGCACTTCTATACTTTCAATTTCATCCGGGCTGATACTGTTGGCCGGATTACCATAATCAAGGTCTCCGCTTTCTCCCATATCGTTCATAATGGGTACACCGTCGATAACGTATAGCGGTTGGTTATTTCCTGACAAAGAGCCGTTACCACGGATAACTACACGAGTAGAAGCTAATGGTCCGCCGTTACCGATTACCTGAAGACCGGCGACTTTACCGGAGAGCATATCCAACATATTCGACGCACGCACATCGCTCATCGATTCCGTATTTACCGTTTGTCGGGCATACGACAATGATTTTGCATCACGGGTGATACCGAGAGCTGTTACAACGACTTCGTTCAATGCTTTGGAATTTTCTTTTAATGTAATCTTGAAATTTGTTTTATCTCCGATTCTGATTGTTTGGGGCTCAAAGCCTATAAAACTTACCCGTAAGGTCGATTTAGGTGGAACACTTAGAGTAAAGTTCCCTTTGTAATCGGTCATTGTCCCTTTAGTAGAACCGACAACAGAGATGTTTGCTCCTGTAATGGGTTCTCCGGAAGCATCGAGAACGGATCCGGAAATCTTTATTTCAGAGTTCTGGGCGTGGAGTAGCTGTACGCAGAGGAACAGTCCCACTATCCAAGCAATACGGAAACAAGATGTCCATCGAAAGAAATACGTTAACATATTTCTCCATGTAGTTTTTTTAGGTATTTCCATAAATAAAAATTTAAAATTTGTATTAGTGTGTGATATTGTATAATCGAGGTTCATAGAGATATAAAGTCGTTAGACCATTCTAACGACTTTATATCTTATCATTGTGTTTATTATTTTATCCAGATTTTCTTTACTGATATTTGATTATTTAAAACAGCTTTTACAATATAGAATCCGCTGTTGATACCGGTTATTTCCATGCTGCCGGTTGTTGTTTTTAATATGCTTCCGTTCATATTATATAACTGAATGTTTGCATCGTTATTTCCTGTTCCGACAACGATCTCTCCATTACGGACATAGATTTCGATTTGATCTTTGTCTTCGGTTGTGTTTGCGATACTGGTAAGAGTAGGATTCCATGGATCGGAAGAGGCATCCATTTCTGCTTCAGTCATTTCGAGAGATCCTACGGCACAAGAATTCCCGGTAATTTTACGAGGATTACCCATTTGGTCTGTTGTGATACCGAATTGTGTTAGGTATTCAGCGTTACCAAAAGTAAGTCCGGGAGCATTTTCATCGATAAAAGGAACTATATATCTTCTGGGAGCGTAAATAGAGGCGTCATCCGACAAACCGGAGGCGTTATGTATATCCCAATCCATGTCTTTTGTACTTCCCGGCATATAATTTACCGTGCAATTTATAGCTGCTCCATCAAGAATAGGATTGTTGGTCAGTCTGCCGAAATAAGTATTGTATGCTTCAAATTCTCCTTCAGCCATCGCATCTCTTAAGGTCAAATCAGAAGTTGTCATTTTACCACCGTCAACAGCATAGTTCCCTTGGAAAAGACAATTATAAATGCGTTTGGTACAGTTTGTCTTCGGATTATTAGTATCGTTCGTGATCAAAAGACCGGCGCCATGTCCTCCGTTACCTTGAGTGATATTGTCCACTACCGTACAATTTACCATCGTGAATTCGCTATCTTTAGACATAGCCCTCAAATTAATTGCAGCGCCATCATTGATTGCCTGGTTATAAGCAAAAGTTGAATTTAATACTTTCACTTTACTGGTATTTTTGTTAACAATGTTATTGATTAGTAGACCACCACACATGGTTGCAGAGTTGGCGATGAACGAACAATCTTTGATGGTAATATCGTTACCCGCATTATCTCTGTTTGCTGTTTCATTTATGGCAATAGCGCCTCCGTTACCGGAAGAGTTTCCCATGAACAGACAATGTTCAATAGTCGCATGGATCGGTTTATCATTTACTAAACACCAAAACTTGATAGCACCACCCGTACCATTGATTTTAGTCGTATTTCCCATGAAAGAACAACCTACAGCAACAAGTTTTCCTCCGCACCAGTTTATTGCGTTACCTTCCCGGTTTTCGTTTCCTGTAAACGTACAATTGTATAGGCTCACGTCTCCGAGTTCATTTTTATGAATAGCTCCGCCTCGGCCATTGGAATCTGCAAAATCCGTAGGTGAATCGGGATTTGCGTGAGCTACGGTATTAAACATAAATTTGCAATCTTCGAATGTAGCAACTAAGTTACCTCCGATCCAGAAACCGTTCCCTCCATCGCTGATCAGATCCCGACCATTTTGGAAAGTAAGATTTTTAAAAGTAAGATTACCCCCTCCGTTCAAGCGGAACAGACGACCTTTGTGTTCCGAATCGAAACCGGATTGTAGACCCTCACCGATCATCGTGATATTTTGCCATGCGCCACCCATAATTACAAAACCTTGATGTCCTTTTGCTCCGGCTTGTTGATGTACATAGCCACTTGTTCTATCGGGTTTTTGATTAGGGTCTTGAGACATCATGATCATCCCATTTACATGAATTACATCTCCTGCTTCAATTACGCTATTCAATTGGCTTAAATAAGCTACCGGAGTTTCAGGAGTTAAACCATCATTCTCGGCAGCTCCGCCATTCTCAGCAGACGCAACATAAAGGTCTTTTGCACTCAAAGAAAAAGCTGAAAACGAAAAAAGTAAGGCTGTTGCCCACAATTTTGTAGAAGTTCTCATAAGTAAAAAATTAGAGTTAATGAATATTGTGAATTCTATGTTTTCAAGAAGAAGCGGAGTTTTTCGGTAATTTAGATCAGGCTCTTCTTAAAACTTGTTACAAAAGAAATTTGGCGATATTAAAAATGCTCAACTACATTATTACAAAGCTTATTAAATTCTTATTAAATCGATTTTAATATGTTAATTATTTGAGAGACCTCGTGATTACGTGAGATTGACTGATTGTCGGTTTTCTCTTAATGAGGACTAAAGAGCCAAAAAATAGTTTCTTTCAGTTTATTTTAATAGATAATCTTCCTATACATTGCGTATGTCATACAATAATCGCTGAACCTCGGTTTCTATATTGTGAGATTGAGAGCTTGTGAGGAGATGGTAGAAATTCGGATTAAATAGTATCTGGATATTTTATTTAGTGTAATTTTTTAATAATGCGATATAACGCATTCTATCCTCTTTTGAGAGTCTGCGTTTAAAACTTTTTTCAAGCAAAAAATCTCTATACTTCTCTTGTATAGAGATTTTTTTGCTTTTAATTTTACTTGTGTAACTCTGCTATTTTTGGATTTTTACAGTGGATATTTTTCCATCAAAAACAATTTGTATAATATATACGCCTTTCGGAAGAGAGGAGATGTCTATTGTTTTGTTAAACGGAATGCCGTTATCGGTATTCTTTAACGAACCGATCAAACTTCCTTGCATGTTGTAAATATGAGCCGACATTTCTCCGGTACGGGAGGTTTTGATCGTTAAAATATTATTTGCATAGGAGACATTTACCGGTGAATCATCGGTAACCTGCTCAACCCCCATCGGTTTGTAGGAAGGTTTGGTATCGCCGTATTCTGCATTCCCTTTCAGCCATTCGCCGGCCTGTCCGGCTAAGAACAGATAGTAATCGGTGGGCAGATCATCATCGATTCCCAAGAATTTACCTTGAGGATCTGATGAAGTTGCGAATATCGGTGTATTTTTACTGTTTGCACATTTGAAAATACAGGTTCCTTCATCCAGTTCGTCGAACATGGCTACATAGATCATCTTGGCTCCGGCTTTTTTTGCCTCGGCAATCTGTCGCCATAAGAAATCGCCTTTCAAGCGAGGTATTTCATCATATTTATCTACCGTCAGATTTTTTAAGTTTCTCCATGAGAATCCCGGAAAAACTACCGGGGCATATCCTACATTATTCATTCTACACCATAAAATATCGGTTTTCAGGAATTTTTCCACACGGTCCATGAATCCTGCTATAGAGTTGTAACGTCCGACCGACCAAGGAGAAATAATATCTGCTGTTTTTAATACTTCGACCAAATCTTTCGTGTCGGGATAGGCGTCGCCTCCTCCGGTTCTCCACTGATAAGATGATCCCAGTAAGTAGGAAAATTTCTGTTTAGCCCCGTCTAAATCTTGCAGATTGTCCATCATTGTTTTAAACTGGGCGGGAGTACTGCCCTTGCCTTGTAAACCGATACCCCATAATGCAATCATCGGTTTTCCGTTATGGTGAAGATAGGTAGGACATACAGACGGATCGGAAAGACGGTATTTAGCATTGATGATTTTCCAGTCATTTAATACTTTATAGATATCTGCCTCAGTAGATAGTCCGCTGCAATCATACATAATCGAAAAGGCTCGATTATATTTTTTTGCTGCTTTTACGGCATGTTTCAAAACTTTTCCTATTGCTTGACTTGTTATGGAAGATATGAATCTCTGAATGAAAACGCCATCGATTCCGTATTGTTGCATCCATTTGAAGTGCAGATCGACAGTCTCTTCATCGGAAGAACTGAAAAAATAGGCCTGGCTATTGTCGGGGTAAACAAAATCGACCGGATATTTTTTTGTGTATTCGGTCATGTCGGGCCAAAATTCTATTCCGGCATATCCCGGTTCGAATTTTCCGTCACGGCCGCAGTGAACATATCCGTTGTTTCCGGAGTCATCGCCTTTTACAGAAAACCATCCTTGATAACCTGCCATTACCAGATTGTCATAACTTGGGTATATCGGTGTTCCTTCGGGCTTTGTTCCCGGGTTTAGAGTAGAGACTACTTCGACAGAACCGATAGTGCATCGGTTATTGGTAAACGGTCTTGTTTTCCCTTTTTGATCGGTGGTTATGCCGACTTCTTGTAACCATTGGGGATTTCCGTAATTAGAAGCGAGAGAAGAACTTAGTACCGGAATACATTTTTCGGCCTGAATCTGATCGGAAGTAGATCCTTCGAATTCGGCAAGGGATTCTACTGCCGAAAAATAGTTGAAGAGGTTGTCTTCCATGTAATATTTTACGTTGATATTGTTGTTCCCGTCGCTTCCTATGAAAGAGTTTTTAATGATTAAGTAGGTGGCTTCGGGCGTATGACGGAACGACAGATCGGAATTCTGATTTCTGCTGCCGTTGTTTGTCGCATAGTTGTTTTCGATAATACAGTTCAGTATTCTTTTCAATACGGTCTGGCTGGTTGACGAATCGTCGTTATAGAACCGGATTCCTGCTCCATGCCCTGCGTTTCCTGTTGTCGTATTTTCAGTGATGGTACAGTTGATCAGATCGAATGTTTCTCCTGTTTGACCGGCAAGCAACATGATTGCTCCGGCATCGTTTGAAGAACTGTTTTTATAGATTGTGGAATTTATCAACTGATAGTCATTGATCGCTGTTTTTTTATTTTCAAGGGAGATAGCTCCGCCTCGTCCTGAATTTTCGGCAAACGTACAACTTTCGATTCGAAGTTTGACAGCATTATTATTTGTAGAGTTGCTTACGGCTATTGCTCCGCCTGCCGAACCGTTGTTTTTGTAAAAGTACGAGTTAGAACAAAAGATGGAAACCTGTTTTTCTTCGGGAGTAACCGTGTTGGCGGTATTGGCTTGTGTCGCGATGGCGCCACCGAGGGAAGCGTTACCTTGCGTGAAAGAACAGTTATCTGTCATCAACTTTCCGGATGCGACGTATATAGCCCCTCCGTAAGAAGCGTTGCTCCGAGCGAAACTGCAATTTTTCAGTGTTACGATGGCGTTGTCGACCTGAATGGCTCCTCCGTAACGAAGAGTGGATGATCCGCAGGCATCGAAATTGCAATTCTCGATGGAGACATTTCCGCCTTCGACACTGATTGCGCCACCGCCTATTACCATGGGATTTATATTTTTCAGGGCATTGGTTATCGAGATGTTTTTAATGGTCAGATTTTCGACATTTTGCAATAACAGTATCCGTTGCCCTAAAATAAGAGATGTCCCATCGATACCGGATGTTTCGGGAGAGATCCCTTGTATGACGATATTTTTTTTGTCAGACGGAAATTTGATGCCGAGACAGTCATCTTCCATTTGTCCCGTTCCGGTTCCTGAAGCTTCGTTTTGTATGCTTAGTATGTCCAGTATGAAAATTTTATCGTCGTTTTCGAGAACAGTAAATGCTTTTCCCAATGTTGCATAGGGTTCGTTTTGCGAACCGGGATTCGAGTCTTTTCCGAAAGAAGCGACGTAGATTTCTTTTGCTGATGCAAGGCTTGATAGCAGCCCGAAAATGAGTAAGATCGGTAGTCGTAAGTTTTTCATTTTGGTAAGATATTGAATTAATATAAAGCAAAAGTAGACTCCTGTTCTTAAGAAATACTCGAATAATGTATTAAATACAGATTAAAAAGAGAATATATCGTGTTTAATATCGGAGTTTATAAATAAGACTACCTCAAAAATGAGAACCCTAAAAGTCTTTTGTCTAACTTTTAGGGTTCTCTTCATTTTTGTACAGTTCTTAATTCAATACTTTTTTTAAACGTTCTATAAATATATCGGCTTGATCGGTTGTGAGTACCAATGGGGGCAGCAGTCGTATTACATTTGTACCTGAAACCCCTGTAAATACTTTCTGTTCAAATAACAGTTTGCTTCTGATCTCTTTTACCGGTTGTTCAAATTCAAGGCCTATCATGAGTCCTTCTCCTCGTACTTCTTTGATTTGAGGAATCTTTTTTAATTCATTGATCAGGTAGTTACCTGTATTGGCCGCATTTTCTACTAAATTTTCTTTTTTCATAATATCGAGTACGGCTATTGCAGCGGCACAACCGAGATGATTTCCGCCGAAAGTCGTCCCCAACATCCCGTATGTCGGAGTGAACATGGGGCTTATCAGTACGCCGCCGATCGGGAACCCGTTTCCCATTCCTTTTGCCATAGTTATGAGATCGGCCTTTATTCCGGCATATTGATGTGCGAAAAATTTACCGCTTCGTCCATATCCCGATTGTATTTCGTCAAGAATAAGGACTACACCGTTCTGAGTACATACTTCCCGAAGTTGTTGCATGAAATCGATTTTGGGAACTTGTATTCCACCTATTCCTTGTATTCCTTCGATAATAACCGCACACACATCGCCTTTGGCTATTTCTGTTTTTACGGAGTCGATGTCATTTAGGTTCAGGTAACTGACTTCGAATGTATCGTTGATAGGAGCTACGATTTTAGGGTTGTCCGTTACTTTTACCGCTGCCGACGTACGTCCGTGGAAAGCTTTTTTGAAAGCGATGACTTTCTTTTTTCCTGTGTGGAAAGAGGCAAGTTTGAGAGCATTTTCGTTTGCTTCTGCACCGGAATTGATCAGAAACAGCGAATAATCGTCGTATCCTGATTGCTTTCCCAGCTTATCTGCCAATTCTATTTGCAAACTGTTGATTACCGAGTTTGAATAAAATATAAGTTTTTGAGCCTGTTCGGTAAGTTTTTGAGTATAATAGGGATGAGTGTGCCCGACCGAGATGACGGCATGTCCGCCATATAAATCGAGGTATTCATTCCCTTTCGAGTCATATGTATAACAACCTTTTCCCTTGACTATTTCTATATCGAAAAGAGGATAAACATCGAATAGTTTCATAGTGAATTTTTTATTATGTTAAAATGCCGAAGGTTTGAGTTTCAGACCGACGGTTTCTTCCAGACCGAAAAGTAAATTCATATTGTGAACCGCTTGTCCGGATGCGCCTTTCAGAAGGTTGTCGATCAAAGAGATAATCAGCAATTTATTCCCGAATTTTTCTAAATAAAGTAAACATTTGTTTGTATTTACGACTTGTTTCAGATCGGGATTCTTGTCGCTGATGAACACGAAAGAATGATCGTCGTAATACTCTTCGTAAATTCGTTTTATTTCATCGAGTTCTACCGGGCAGTCCGTGTAAAGAGTGGCGAAAATTCCCCTTGAGAAATTTCCCCGTACCGGAATGAAGTTCAAGTCGGTATCAAAACTGTTTTGAAGTTGTCTCAGACTTTGTTTTATTTCTGCCAGATGTTGATGTGTAAAAGGTTTATAGATGGAGATATTGTCATTTCTCCAACTGAAATGAGATGTTGCCGAAGGTTTTTGTCCGGCACCTGTCGATCCGGTTATCGCATGGATATGTACAGGATTGTTAAGCAGCAGGTTTTTTGCCAGTGGGAGCAGAGCCAGTTGTATGGCGGTAGCGAAACATCCCGGATTGGCAACTCGATTGCACCGGATTATTCGTTTACGGTTTAGTTCAGGAAGACCGTAGATAAAATCATGTTCGGGAGATTCTATCCGGAAATCCATAGAAAGATCTATTATTTTTAATTTTTCGGGAAGGGAATGAGTTTCCATGAATTTTTTTGTGTCTCCGTGTGCTGTACAGAAAAATAACACATCGATCTTATCAAATGGAAACTCGGCGGTAAAAGTCAGGTTTGTTTCGCCGAAAAGTCCTGAATGAACATCCGTAATTTTATTCCCGGCATTACTGCTGCTGTTGACAAACTCGATCTCAACGTCCGGATGATTTATCAATAAACGAATTAATTCTCCGGCTGTGTAGCCTGCTCCGCCTATAATTCCTGCTTTTATCATATTATATTATTGGAATAAAGCAGAAAAAGATAAATCCTTTTCTGCTTTTGGTTTATTAAAAATTTACTTTTTGTTTTTGTTCAATACCGAATGGTAAATTTTCATTTGGTTACCCAAGATTTTGGTGAATCCTTTTACGTCATCAGCTGTCCATGCCTTGTTTACTTCTCCATATTCCCCGAAATCGGATTTCATGAGATCGAAGTCGCTTTCGACACCTACCAAGACATAGCGGTACGGTTTCAGGTCGATGATAACTCGGCCGGTGACATTTTGTTGGGAGCTTTGTAGAAAAGCTTCCATATCCCGCATTACAGGATCGAGGTATTGGGCTTCGTGCAAAAACATCCCGTACCATGTCCCGATTTGATCTTTCCAGTATTGCTGCCATTTGGTAAGAGTATGTTTCTCGAGCATTTTGTGAGCGTTGATGATTACCATCGGAGCTGCAGCTTCGAATCCTACACGTCCTTTGATACCTATGATCGTATCGCCGATGTGCATATCTCGCCCGATCGCGTATTTTTCAGTAATTTTTTCGATAGCTTGTATTGCTGCGACTTTATCATCATATTTTTCTCCGTTGACTGCAGCGATTTCTCCTTCTTTGAAATCTATTGTCAAAGTTTCTTCGCCTTTTGCAATCATTTGGCAGGGATATGCCGATTCGGGAAGAGTCTGGTTACTTTTCAACGTTTCTTTTCCTCCGATACTCGTTCCCCATAAACCTTTGTTGATGGAGTATTCCATTTTTTTGAAATCGGCTTCGTATCCGTGTTTTTTCAGATAATCTATTTCATATTCGCGGGTGAGAGTCATGTCTCGTGTCGGCGTAAGTATTTTTATCTCAGGGGCTAATATCTGGAACGTAAGGTCGAAGCGAACTTGATCGTTTCCTGCACCGGTACTGCCGTGAGCGACATAGTCTGCTCCGATCTTTTTGGCGTAATTGATAATGGCGATTGCCTGAAAAATACGTTCCGAACTGACAGAGATCGGATATGTTCCGTTTCTGAGAACATTTCCGAATATCATGTATTTGATGCTTTTATCGTAATATTCTTGTGTTATATCGAGAGAGGCATGTTCGGTCGCTCCCAATTTGTAGGCACGTTCTTCTATCGATTTCAATTCTTCTTTACTGAACCCTCCGGTATTTGCGATTGCCGTATATAGTTCGTAGCCACAGTCTTCTGTCAGATATTTTGCGCAGAAGGATGTGTCTAATCCTCCGCTGAATGCTAAAACAACTTTTTCTTTTTTCATATCGAGAGTATTTTATATTTAGATGTAATTTATTTATTTTCGGAATGATGTTCTTCGGCGTGCGGGTCGAAGAGCATTCCCGTACACAGGCACATTCTGCGGTTTGTCCGTTGCAATATGTCATAGTTTACACAACTTTGGCATCCTTTCCAAAAAGCTTCATCATCTGTAAGTTCTGAGAATGTCACCGGACGATATCCTAATTCTGAATTGATTTTCATTACTGCCAGTCCGGTTGTAAGTCCGAAAATTTTTGCATCCGGGAAACGAGACCGGGAAAGTTCGAATGCTTTTCTTTTGATCCGTTTAGCCAGTCCGTGTCCTCGATATGCCTCTACGACAATAAGTCCTGAATTGGCTACAAACTGTTTGTTACTCCAGCTTTCGATATAGCAAAACCCTGCAAATTTATCTCCGTCGAGGGCGATAATGGCCTTCCCTTCAAGCATTTTTTGCTTTACGTATTCCGGTGACCGTTTTGCGATTCCGGTACCTCTGACTTTTGCTGCTTTCTCGATTGTATCGAGAATTGTTTCTACATACGACAAGTGCTTTTCGCTTGCTACAATTACTTCAATTGTATCTTCCATTTTCTTTTGTTCTTTGGTCTGTTTTTAAGTAGAATAAACAGGCGCATCGGGTCATTTTAATATGTTAATATAATATCTCTTTTATTCTCCGTCAATAGAAGGAATTATGGTTTTTAGAGTTTCCAATACTTGCGGCCGGGTAATCCCTTCGCGTAAGATTAACAATATCGTATCATCTCCGGCAATTGTTCCCAATATTTCTTCAGCAGAGTGAGTGTCTATGTCCCAAGCTATTCCGCTGGCATAACCCGGACGTGTTTTAATAACCGCCAATTGTCCGGAGAATTCGATGGAAAGAAAACCGGATACCGGGCCTGCATAGTGCTGTTGATTTTTTGCATTGGCCAATCTGCCGATTCCTGCGGTTTCGGGCATAACGTAAAGGTAACCTCCGTCTTTGCCTGCGACTTTAGCGATTTGCAGCTGTTTTAAATCTCTGGAAAGAGTCGCTTGAGTGAGATTGAAACCTCTTTCTGTGAGTTGCTTTAGTAAATCTTCCTGACTACTGATTTTGTATGAAATGATAATTTCTTTAATAGCCTGTAGCCTATCGACTTTATTTTTCATAAGATTATTCCTTTTTTGAAAGTCTGTTTTAAAGTATCTTTCCTTTTATTTCGTCTGTTTTCAAGATTCGTATTTCGTTTCTTACCGTGTTTTTATGCTTTTAGAAAACACAAAATGCACCGAAATAAGTCTCGGAACAGTATCTGATAAAATTTGAAATAGTCTATATTGAAAGCAATAATTTATTTCTTTGTATAATTATGCTATATTCGGATGCAAATGTAAGAATAAATGTTTTGTTATTGCATAAAACTTGAATTTTTTTTGAATAAATTCATCATTTTATCGTTTTATACAAAAAATATTCTGTTGTATGAGTTGTGTAATTGAATATTTTTGCGAAAAAATGCAAATGGTCTTGTCGGGGAAGTCGTGCGATTCTTAAATTGAAATGAAAATCGAATGTGTATGGTTTTTGGAAAAATGATATGGAAAAGCTATTTGGGATTTAGAGAATTTTTTGTTTGGCTGTTGATATTTTTGTCATAAAATCCGTCCGGACTCTTGATCTCAAAACGGCCTATTTTTCCATTCCATGAAAAGTTCTTCTTCTCCGGTATGCGTGTCGATTTCGGATTTTATAATTTTGAAGTCTTGTTTTTGATAAAATCCGATAGCTTTTAGATTCTTTTTATAAACATGCAATTGTAAGACCGGGCGTCGCTTTTTTGCAATACTTAGCAGTTGTTTCCCTATACCGTGCAATTGCATGTGTTCGGAAACAAAAATTCCTGCAATATAGTTATCGATAAGACCGATGAATCCTATAACCTTTTTATTGGGGTCTGCAACATATATTTCGGCCTCGGGTAGTGCCGATTTTACTTCGTTGAAATTCTCGTACCAATAGTGAGGAGGAATGAAAGCGTGCGCTTTCAGGTTGGTGTGTAACCATAGTTGCATGACATCTTCGATGTCTTCCGTTTTCATTTTCCTTATTTGCATAAATGGTAAAAGGGGCTGTCGGGTGTGAATGGTTTATTTTTTGTATTTCATAGCTTCGGGAACTAATTTCTTTAAATTTGCTATTCGAGAGGCATCAGACGGATGGGTGCTTAAAAATTCGGGGGTGGAAGATCCTTGAGTAGCCATTCTTTCCCAAAATGCAGGCGCTTTCTCGGGATTATAGCCGGCCATTGCCATAAAAATGAGACCCATACGGTCGCTCTCGGATTCTTGCTTACGGGAGTAGGGCAGCATGACACCTACTTGTGTCCCGACGCCGTATATCTGGTTTGCCAAAGCTCGTGCTGCATCTGACTTGTTTTGCATCAGGGTGTTTAACGCTACTCCGCCATATTGAACGAGCATTTGCTGGCTGATTCGTTCGCTGCTGTGTTTGGCGACGGCATGAGCGATCTCATGTCCGAGAACGACGGCCAATCCGTCATCATCGAGAGTGTACGGAAGTATGCCGGTATTTACAACCACTTTCCCTCCGGGCATGCAAAAGGCATTCGGTGTATTATCGTTAACCAGTACAAATTGCCAATTATAAGAAGCTGCATCGGCAGTCATACCGTTGCTCCGCAAAAAACTCATGACGGCATTTGCGATGCGTTGTCCGACACGTGCGACTTGTAGTGTCTTCATATAGTCTGTCGACACTTTTGCCGTTTTCATGTAGTCCGAAAAACTTTGGTTACTTAACGCAAGAACTTCTTGATCAGAAACGAGATTGAGCTGTCTTCGACCGGTCAGCGGTACGCTGCTGCATCCGAACATGATTAAAATAATAAACGATATGGCGATTTTTTTCATAAACCGGGATTATTTTAAAGATAAAAGATCATTTATTTCCGGAATGGCAGAATAGGCTGTTTGATCACAAGTGCATGGAACTATCGAGATATAACCGTGAGCAAGTGCCCATTCATCGGTTTCTTCATTCTCGGGTTCTAAATTCATAAAACGGCCGGTCAGCCAATAGTAATCTTTCCCGTGCGGATCGATACGGTGGTCGTATTCTTCGGTCCAGTAGCCTTGAGCCTGGCGGCAGATGCGTGCACTTTTCGGACGAGGAATTGCCGGAATATTGATGTTTAAACAGACCGAAGGCGGAAGCCCTTTTTTCAAGACTTTTTTACAACTTTCCCTTACGATTTCCCGGCAGGGCGAAAAATCTGCATCCGGTTCGTGGCTGGTAAGAGAAAAACCGATAGAGGGGATTCCGATTATACAGCCTTCCAGAGCAGCTCCCATCGTTCCCGAGTAAACGATGCTGACGCCAGAGTTCGAACCGTGATTGATTCCGGATAATAAAAGGTCAGGCCGGCGGTCGAACAGTTGATTCATAGAAAGTTTTACACAATCGACTGGCGTACCGTTTGTCCGGTAAAAAGATATGTTCCTGTAATGTTCGATCAAATTGAGCCTTAGAGGAATGCCGACAGATAGTGCGCTCGATTGGCCGGAACGGGGACTATCCGGTGCTACGACTACGATGTCGCCCAAATCTTCTATCATTTTTACCAGTTCGTGAACGCCTTTTGCTTCTATTCCGTCATCATTCGTTACTAAAATAAGCGGTCTTTTTTCTGTGACTGGGACTTTCATATATATTTTAATTGTCAGGTTCTTTGTATGCAAATGTACAAAATAAACATTTTTCAGACCGCTTTTTTTAACGTGTAGTTTATTCGAGTGCTAAATTAATTGAAAGGCACAGTAGTATCCGTCAAATTTATTTATCTTTGTCACGATGAGTGAGCACTTTACGTATATTCGGAATCTTATTGATGTTATTAACAATAAAGCCGACTTATCAACAATCGGGACATTTTTTTGCGTGCTGATAAATAGCAGAACATAAAAAACGGTTACTTTGCTCCCGATAAAATTTTGTGTTATGGGTAAAGTTATTGCTATTGCCAATCAAAAGGGAGGAGTGGGGAAAACCACTACTTCGATCAATTTGGCCGCATCATTAGCCGCGTTGGACAAAAAAGTTCTCGTGATCGATGCCGACCCACAGGCAAATGCTTCTTCAGGACTCGGGGTAGATCCTCGTACGGTTTCTGTATCGATTTATGAATGTCTGATCGGCGGAAATTCTTTGCGTGAGGCGATTGTCGGATCTTGTGTTTCAGGATTGGACATCGTGTGTTCGAGAATCGATCTTGTCGGTGCAGAATTGGAACTCTTGAATGTAGAAAACCGGGAGCGAGTGTTGTCACGGTTACTGGATGAGGTCAAGCGGGAATATGATTATGTTTTGATAGACTGCTCTCCGTCGTTGGGTTTGATAACCGTCAATTCTTTAACCGCTGCGGATTCGGTTATTATTCCGGTTCAGGCCGAATATTTTGCGTTGGAAGGAATCAGTAAATTATTGAACACAATTAAGATTATCAAATCCAAATTGAATCCGGCTTTGGAAATAGAGGGCTTTTTGCTGACTATGTACGATGCTCGGCTGAGACTTGCCAATCAAATTTATGAAGAGCTGAAAAAGCATTTCAGGGATATGGTGTTTACTACCGTTATTCAGCGGAATATCCGGTTGAGCGAAGCTCCCAGTCATGGGATTCCGGCGATATTGTACGATCCGGATTCTCGCGGAAGTATTAACCACATGCAACTGGCAAAAGAGTTGATCGAAAGAGAGAGTTGATTTTATAAGATAAACCTGTCTTGCCCGGCAGGTATAAAAGGGCGACATACTATGGCTACATTTAAAAGAAACGCTTTGGGGCGTGGACTCGACGCACTTATTACGATGGATGAGGTGAAAACGGAAGGGTCTTCGTCGATAAATGAAATAGAAATTTCAAAAATAAAGCCGAATCCGGATCAACCCAGACGGGAATTTGATCAGGAAGCGTTATCGGAACTGGCTACATCTATTCGAGAATTGGGCATTATACAGCCGATATCTTTACGTCAGATATCAGACGGAACTTATCAGATCATTGCCGGGGAGCGTCGTTACAGGGCTTCTATCATGGCCGGCCTTAAAACCATTCCGGCTTATGTGCGTACAGCAGAGGATGAGACGATGATGGAGATGGCGTTGATAGAAAATATTCAACGGGAAGATTTGAATTCTATCGAAATCGCATTGACGTTTCAGAAATTGATCGAACAGTATAATCTGACTCAAGAACGGTTGAGCGATCGGGTAGGTAAAAAAAGGACGACTATCGCTAATTATCTGCGTTTGTTGAAACTGCCGGCCGAAATTCAAATGGGGCTGAAGAACAAATTGCTGGATATGGGACATGCGCGGGCTTTGCTGTCGATCGATGACCCTGCACTTCAATTGAAAGTGTATGAACTGATACAAGAGAACGGTTATTCTGTGCGTAAAGTCGAAGAAATCGTAAAAAGTCTTTCCGAAGGACATTCGATAGAAGAAGCGAAAAAGCCGAAAGTCCCTTCTCGTCCTACTTCACGCGAAGAATATGATATTCTGAAAAAACATCTTTCTTCATTTTTTAATACAAAAGTTCAGTTTACTTGTAATGATGAAGGAAAAGGAAGGATTAGTATTCCTTTTAAAAATGAAGAGGAGTTGGAACGTTTGATCGCTATCTTTGATAAACTGAAATAGTATTTTGACAGGGATATATTACATATACAGACATAAAATACTGGGGATCTTTTTTATTATATGTCTTTTAATTCCGGTGTCGGTTGTCCCGGTATCGGCTCAAATACAGACGGAAGTTTCTACCGGAAAAGATTCTCTTTATGTCATCGGTACAGAGGGGTCTATCGATGTTGTCGATACTACCGGATTGGAGGTCGACCGTAGAGATAGTGTCGTGTTCAACCCCGATCCGATGAAAGCCGTTTGGTTATCGGCATTAGTCCCGGGTCTGGGACAGATTTATAATCGGAGATATTGGAAATTGCCGATTGTAATAGGCGGGTTTATGGGATTAACGTATGCCGTCTCATGGAATGGCCGATATTATACCGATTATTCTCAGGCATATCGGGATGTTATGGATAGTGATCCGACTACCGATAGTTATATAAATTTTCTTCCATATAACCGTAGGAATGATAAAGAATGGATCGAATCGAATACCGAGTGGCTGAAAAGTGCGATGAAACGGAAGAAGGATTTTTACCGTCGTAATCGGGATTTATGTATTATATCTATGATCGGGGTTTATGTCGTGGCCATGATCGATGCTTATGTCGATGCTCAATTATATCATTTTGACATTACGCCTGATGTTTCGATGCATTTGCTTCCGGCTGTAATGGAGCCTACGCCATTTTCGAGTACCTCATTGGGGTTGCAATGTGCGATAACTTTTTAAAAAAATGAATTGATTATGCAGAAAATAGTGCTTATATTTCTTTTTTCGGTTTTGCTATTCCCTGTTTGGGGAACGATAGATGAATCTCAGAAAATCAAAACAGCTAAAGATACGATTTCAGATCAGGAAATCGTTTTGCCGGAAAGCCTTGAAGCTGATGTCGATAGTCTTCTGTCCAGTTGGTTTTTAAAGAAATATGCCATAATCGATGAAAATTGCATAAAAAGCAGTGTTAATATAGATTATCCGGATTCTGTTTATATTCAGCGTTTGGCGGCTTTACCTACTGTTATAGAAATGCCGTATAATCAGGTTGTAAAAAGTTATATAACTCTTTATACCGAGAAGCGTCGTGAATTGGTAGAAACGATGATCGGTCTGAGTGCCTATTATTTTCCTATTTTCGAACAAGCTCTTGAAAAAGCCGGATTGCCTCTTGAATTGAAATATCTGCCGATCATCGAATCAGCTTTGCGTCCGGATGCTGTTTCCCGTGCGGGAGCTACCGGGTTATGGCAGTTTATGGTCGGTACGGCAAAGCCTTTAGGCCTTGAAGTAAATAGTTTGATCGACGAACGTCGAGATCCTGTTCGTTCGTCAGAGACAGCCGTACGATATTTAAAAGAATTGTACAATATTTATCAGGACTGGCCTCTTGCCATAGCCTCCTATAATTGTGGTCCGGGAAATGTGAATAAAGCGATCCGTCGTTCGGGTGGTAAAAAAGACTATTGGGAAATTTATAATTACCTGCCGAAGGAAACCCGGGGATATGTACCAGCGTTTATTGCGGCCAATTATGTAATGCATTATTACCAAGAACATAATATTTGTCCGGTTCTTACCGATTTGCCCTTGACAACCGACACGATACAGATCAGCGACCGCATTCATTTGAAGCAGATTGCTGATGTGTTGGAGATTCCTATGGATCTATTACGGGGGCTTAATCCACAATATCGAAAGGATATTATTCCGGGAGATACCCGTTTGAGAACGTTGTGTCTGCCTGCTCAGCAAGCTTGTGCTTTCATTGATGCAAAAGATTCTATCGTCAATTATCAATCTGAGATATATGGTCGGCGAACAACTGTCGAACCTGCAGGTTATTATGCTTCGACCGGAGGCGGCAGTTGGGTATATCATCGTGTAAGAAAAGGTGAGTCCCTTTCTGTAATCGCCAATCGTTATGGTGTTTCTGTCCGGAATCTTCGTAATTGGAATCATTTAAAGAATAATAATATCGTAGCCGGGCGAAGGCTGAAAGTTTATCGTGCCGAACTCGCTCGGAAAGCTCCTCTCAAAAAAGTGGAGAAGCCGGATAGTGTAACTGTCGTTTCTAAAGATTCGACTTTTATTGCACAATCTACGAAAGATATAAAAAACGAAACTCCCGTAATTTCTTCGGGCTCGAATAAGAAAAATGTTTCGACAGCACGTAATCCGCGTAATCCTGCCTATGATCGTTATCATTATCATAAGGTTACTCGAGGAGAGAGTTTATGGACTATTTCGCAACGTTTTCCAGGTGTTACTACCGATTTGCTAAAAAAAATAAATAATTTGCGCTCATCCTCCTTGAAGGTCGGTCAGATCCTTAAAATTCCGGAAGTTTGATCCTGTGGAAAATTTTCCACAATTTGTGTCAAAAAATACTCTTTTGAATAGGATTGTGTGTCTTATTTTTGTGACATGTTTAAATGTCTATAAATGAAGAACACATCCTACTATATCTTATTTATATTATTTACGTGCATTTTTTGTTCGTTCGATGTCGAGCGCATTCCTGTCATTTATATGATCGGAGACTCGACAATGGCCGATAAATCTCTTTCGGGCGGAAATCCTGAACGAGGTTGGGGACAGATGTTCCCCGGATTTTTGACTCCGGATATTCATGTCGATAACAGAGCTTTGAATGGACGCAGTACGCGGAGTTTCAGAAATGAAGGACATTGGGAACTTGTACGGAAAAAACTTCGTAAAGGGGATTATGTGTTTATCCAATTCGGGCATAATGATCAAAAAGCTGATACTGCCCGTCATTCAGATGCGGAAACCGACTATAAGATAAATTTAGGGAAATATATAGATGAGACCCGAAAAGTCGGGGCGATACCGGTACTTTTTACGCCTATTGTCCGTAGAAAGTTTAATCCGAACGGTACATTAGCAGATACGCATGGGAAATATACCGATGCAGTAAGAACTGTTGCTAAGGAAAAGCAAGTTTTATTAATCGATTTAAATAAAATGTCTGCCGGCTTATTGGAAAAGTACGGACCAGAAAAATCTACTTCTCTTTTTGTCTGGGTCGAGCCGGGAATTTATGCTGCATTGCCTAAAGGAAAACAAGATAATACTCATCTTAATGTGCGAGGCGCGAGATTAATTGCCCGTATGGTCGCCGAGGCGATAAAAGAGACTATTCCTGCTCTTGCTCCTCATATCGTGATGTATGATTACGTTGTAGCTAAAGATGGTAGCGGAGATTTTTTTACTATACAAGAGGCCATTGATGCAGTACCTGATTTCAGGAAAAAAGGGCGTACGACGATCTATATACGGGAAGGCGTTTATAAAGAAAAGGTTATTTTGCCGGAGAGTAAAATAAATGTTTCATTTATGGGAGAGTCCCGAACTAAGACTATTTTGACTTATGATGATTATGCTTCTAAAATGAATGTATTCGGAGAGGAGATGTCTACTTCGGGTTCTGCTTCATTTTATGTTTACGCTCTAGATTTTATAGCTGAGAATATGACTTTCGAGAATAGTGCAGGGCCTGTCGGACAGGCTGTTGCCGTTTTTGTGAGCGGAGATCGTTCTATATTCCGGAATTGTCGTTTTCTGGGCTTTCAGGATACTCTTTATACTTATGATAAAGATAGCCGGCAATATTACGAAGGCTGCTATATCGAAGGAACGGTCGATTTTATTTTCGGAAAATCTACTGCGTGGTTCGAGAACTGTACAATTCACAGTAAACGTTCAGAAGGGTATCTTACTGCAGCGGCGACTCCGGCAGGAAAGGCATACGGGTATGTTTTCCATAATTGCCGGTTGACGGCAGATCACTCTGTCGAAAATGTTTATTTGGGGCGTCCTTGGCGTCCTTTTGCCCGGACTTTGTTTATTGAATGTGATATGGGTAGCCATATTTCTCCTGAAGGGTGGCATAATTGGAGGAAACCCGATGCTGAAAAGACAACTTTTTATGGCGAGTATAAAAGTCGGGGTGAGGGTGGAAATTGTGAAAGTCGGGTTAGCTGGTCGCATCAGCTTACGAATAAAGAGGCGGATCAGATAACTTTAAGAAATGTATTGGGAGGAAACGATGAGTGGTATCCTCAGATAATAGGAACAGTTAAATAGTATAAATATAAAATTATAACCATGAAACAGATGATGAAACGATTCGGATTTTTATTTCTTTTATGTTTGTCGGTGATCGGTTCGATCCGTGCAGAAGAGAAACTTTTGTATTCTACGACATTTCAAGATTGGGAATCTTCTTCTGCAAGCGATGATGCAGTCGTTGTACCTGCAAAGACTCATTTTTCGAACGAGGATTTTTCTTTTTCTTTGTCTCAGGTAGTTGTTTCTCCGACAGGAACAGATTCTAAATTTACCAGTTCTTATGTGACTCCCGGTTATATTCGGGCAGAAAAGAAGGATAATTCTGCTATCGAAATTTCTGCTTTGGAGTCGGTTACGAAGATCGAATTTGTAGAAGCTGCTACCGGAAATGATCGGGGATTGGGTGTGCAGATAAAGTATGAAGGTCAGTCTGAGTGGGAAACGATTTTCGATACGCCATTGGACGGGACATACTATTATGATTCTAATAACGAGAAATATAAAGATACACAGGGACATTTGGTCTCTATTTCCATTCCGGAAGAAAAACAAAAGAATGTATCTATCCGCTTTTATAATTTGAATGGTTCTCAATATGCATTCCTGCTTAGTCTCGACATTTATGGCGATTATGTTTCTACGGCCGAACAGGTAACGTTGAGTACAAAAACGAATATCGAAGGTGCGGGGAATATATCTGTTTTTCCGGTATCGGAGACTTATGATATAAATTCGACGGTAAAAATTTCTGCAGAGGCGGCTTTTGGATATGAATTCGTAAACTGGACGGATGATGATGGCGGTGCGGTACTGGGAAGCGATCCGGAGTTGGAACTTGTTTTAAATACCGATCGGAAAATAACCGCTAATTTCAATAAACTGACTTTGTATAAGCTGACTGTTTCTGTCAACGGTTCTCGGTGGGGTAAAATCTCTTTTTCTCCTGAAGCAGAGGATAATTTTTATCCGGAAGGAACTATCGTGACGCTTTCAGTGGTAGATAACCCTGTGACGATATTCGGAGGCTGGAGCGATGGTCAGACAGAAAAAGTTCGTACTGTTCAGATAACCGGGAATGTAGAGCTTTCAGCGAATTTCGATCAAAAGGACTTTATTGTAGGCTGGGATTTTAATGATGCTGCCAGTGCTGAAAAAAGAAAAGAGATTCCCGCACCGTTCTATTCTGAATCTATGAATCAGGGGTTGCTTTCGGCTTATGAACCGACCGGAGCATCGGTAAATTGGTTATACCATGCTGCAGAATACACTCCGGCACATGCAAATGCTCGGCTTTGGACGACAGATTTTAGTTCCCGGCGTTATTTTCAGGCTCAGTTTTCGACTAAAGGATATACGAATATAGAGGTTACATCGCTGATGTCAGGAAGTTATCAAGTATATTCTAAGCAAAAAATGCAGTATTCGTTAGATAATAAAAATTTTAAAGACCTTGTGACGATAGATCTTTCTTCGGTTTACGGACAGTCGTTGTGGGAAGATTGTATCGGAAAACTTCCTGTTGAAGCGGAGGATCAATCTATGGTTTATATTCGTTGGATTGCTGATGAAACAAGCACGATATTGGGTTCGGGGAATGACGGTACGACTTTGGCTAATGTATTCGTGTTTGCCGATCCTAAGAATGAATATGATCCGGAAGCTCCCGTATTGGCTTCGTCAGTTCCGGCTGAGGGTTCTTCTTCAGCTTCTGCGAATGGAGCATTAATTCTGAACTTTAACAAAAAAATAAAAGCCGGTACGGGAGATGTCGTATTGAACGGAATCTCTTTAGTCCCTGAATATGGATCTACGTCTGTTACTTTGCCTTATACGAAATTAGCGTACAATACCCCTTATTCTGTCGATATTCCGGCCGGTTTTGTAACCAATGTATCGGGGATACCTAATGAAGCTTTCTCAGTAACGTTTACGACAATGAGTCGTCCCGACCCGATCGCAAAAGTTTTTGATGTCGTAGTAGCACAGGACGGTTCAGGTGATTATACGTCTGTAAAAGAAGCAATCGATGCCGCACCTTCCGACCGTACATCTCCGTGGTTGATTTATATTAAAGCGGGAAAATATCAAGGCCATCTTGAAATTGCAAAACCGTATATTCATCTGATCGGGGAGGATGCGGAGAGTGTTATTATTTCGGACGACCGAGTCAGCGGGGATAATGATTTGGGCAAGCCTGTCTATTCTCCAACTGACGGGGCTACCGTATATGTCACCGGAGACAATTTTTATGCGACGGGCATTTCGTTTGAAAACGAATACGGAATAACTGCGCAGGACGGACCTCAAGCCCTTGCTCTGTGTACTTATAGTGACCGGGCTATCTTGAATAGATGTAAGTTGAGAAGCTATCAAGATACTTACCTTACTTCGAATAAAACGGGGAGACGTCATTTCTTTAACGAATGTTTTATCGAAGGTGCTGTCGATTATATTTATGGAGCCGGGGATGTATTCTTTAATAAATGTACATTGTATAATACCCGTAAATCGGGAGGATATATCGTTGCACCGAATCATAAGAAGGAAGAAAAGTGGGGCTATGTCTTTGATCATTGCGTTATCGACGGAAATGCTGATGTCGAAGGGCTTTATTTCGGCAGACCTTGGCACGATTCGCCTAAGACGGTATTTTTATATACTACATGCAAAGTCCCTGTTTATGCAAAAGGCTGGTATTTTACGATGGGAGGTATTCCGGAAATATGGGCAGACTATAAAACCGTAGATGCATACGGAGATCCGGTCGATGTGTCATTGCGTAATGATTATTATTATTACTATGAAGGAGAAACAATTATAGATGAATCTACCGGACAACCGAAAAAAGATGAGAACGGAGTAACCATGAAAGAGAATAAGATTGAAGGTTACGCCAAAAATTCGCTGACTGATGAAGAGGCTGCAGCTTATACGATCGAAAATGTAATGAGTGGAAGTGATGATTGGGATCCGGCGATTATGACGGAGAGTGTCGAAACACCGTCCGGTTTGAAGATAGAAGGTAAGACGTTAAGTTGGGAAGCTTCGAAGTATGTCATCTGTTATGTCGTAAAAAAGAATGGATCTACGATAGGTTTTGTAAAGGCAGATGCGGCGGAGTTGGTATATGAGGATGAGCTGATGCAGTCCGGTGATGAATATACAGTTCAGGGAGTGAGTGAATATGGTATGTTGAGCGAATTGTCGGAAGTTGTTAAGGCTGATGTATCCGGGATAGAAACTCTTGATTTACCGGATTACATTGCTTATCGAAACGGTGATGAGATCGTGGTTAGAAATATTCCGGAATCGGCGACAGTAAGCGCTTATTCTTTAACGGGTACAGTCTTGGCACGGGAAAAAGTATCGGACGGTACTTTCCGGATAAGCACTGTTCAGCCTTGTATTATTCGTATCGTTTCAGAAAAAAAGACAAGTGTGTTCAAAATGTTGTGATAGCATTTATTAATTATTAATGTGCGTATTTGTGATGAAAGTCCGGAAAGAATCTATACTTCCGGACTTTTATTTTTTAGAAAGTTTTATAGAAGAGGAATAGCAGGAACAAGGAATAACAATAAATGCACCTATTTTGTTGATTCCTACACATTGTTAAGTGCTGGTCATGTATATCTTTGTATCATTAAAGTTTATTACAAATGAAAAACATATCTATCTGTATTATAATCTCGATACTTTCGTTGGTTTGTGTGCAGGCGCAAACGCCGGCATTTCCTGGGGCAGAGGGGCACGGTCGTTATACGACCGGAGGACGAGGCGGAACTGTTTATCATGTGACTACGCTTGAAGATACCGGATTGAAGGGAAGTTTGCGTTATGCTGTTGTGCAGAAAGGAGCGAGAACAATCGTTTTTGATGTTGCTGGGACTATTTTTCTGAAAAGTACGTTGAAGATAGCGAATGACGATATTACTATTGCCGGACAAACAGCTCCCGGACAAGGTATTTGTATCGCAGGTTGGCCGGTATCCGTGTCGGCGAATAATGTTATCATCCGTTATGTGCGTTTCCGTATGGGAAATGAGAGTGGAACAGAGGAAGATGCTTTAGGCGGATGGGGAAAAAAGAATATTATTGTTGATCACTGTTCTATCAGTTGGTCTGTAGATGAGTGCTGTTCGTTGTACGGGTCTGATAACTTGACTTTACAATGGTGCATTATTTCAGAAAGCCTGCGGACGGCAGGACATGAAAAAGGCACGCATGGATATGGAGGTAACTGGGGTGGTGCTAAGGCCTCTTATCATCATAACTTATTGGCGCATCATGACAGCAGAGCTCCTCGTTTAGGTCCGAAAGCGGGAACTCAGACACGAGAATATATGGATTTGAGGAATAATGTAATTTATAACTGGTCGGGTAATGGTTGTTATGGTGGTGAGGGAATGAAAATAAATATCGTAAATAATTATTATAAGCCCGGACCGGCAACAAAAAGTGCGGCAACTTCTGCTAAGGTGCGGTATCGGATTGCCGGAATCGGCATTCGTACGGAAAGCTATGTTTCTAAATACCCTGATTTTGCTCCCATGAAACATGTTTGGGGGAAATATTATGTCGATGGAAATGTTGTCGAAGGTTATTCGGACGTAACGAAAGATAATTGGACGAAAGGTATTTATGAACAGATCGACAATAATTCTTGTGACGGATTATATACTCAGGTTACAAAAGACACCATTAAATTAGATACTCCTTTGGAAACGGATGTTGTAACTACTCATACGGCAACTCAGGCATTGGGGCGTGTTTTATTGTATGCGGGATGCTCTCTTGCAAGGGATGAAGTGGACGCCCGCATAGTGAGGGAGACGGAGTACGGGATAACGACTTATACCGGAAGCGTTTCTGCGGATGCGAAAAGTAAACCGGGATTAATAGATTTACCAGATGATGTTAAACCGGAAGGGGCGACAAGTGCATGGCCGGAGTTATCGGACGGAGGAGTAACAGAAGCGGAATTGATAGATACGGACGGTGACGGGATTCCCGATGTATGGGAAGAGGCTCACGGATTGAATAAAAATAATGCGGCAGACGGAAAGATTGTTAACTCTGAGGGTTATACGAATCTTGAAGTGTATATGAACAGCCTTGTTGCAGAGATTACCGAGAATCAAAATAAAGTTGTAGATTATACGCCTATTGTCCCGACTTCTTTGGAGACATTGTTGAAGAATGCTTCTGCCGGAGATGTGCTGGAAGTGACAAGCGAGGTTATAGGAAAGGAGTTGACGGTAGATAAAAATATCACGATAAAGGCTAAATCGGGCTTGATAGAACCTCCGGTGTTGGAAAAGGTGACTTTTAAAATTAAAAATGGAGCAAGTATTGCTTTAGATGGTCTTATTTTATTTTATGATCGTACCGATGAAGAACCGACTGACAGCAAATATCTGATCAGCGTCACGGGGGAAGCTCAGACGATTCCGGAAATTTCGTTTAGAAATTGCGAAATTTACGGATATGGGCGTGGTGCTGTTCGGGCTGATGACAAGACGAATATTGCCGTAATCGGTAAGTTGGAAGTCGATAATTCGGTCTTTCATGATATGTGTAAGGCAAGCCCCAATTATTCTGTTTTGGGATTTGCTAAAGCTGAGCTTTCGGAAACGGAATTGACAAATAGCTCGTTTTTTAATTGTTCGGGGGGAGTTTTTGTAAATGGGGGGGCTGTGCCTCTGAATTTCAAAATGAGCAACGTGACGATTTTGGATTGTGGGACGGATGCGGATGAGACTCAGACCGGAAATGCGGCAAGAGCGTCTAATGAGATTATTGCTACCGGGGCTTGTACCGGTTCTGTTTATAGATTGGAGAATTGTATAATTTCAGGATTTGAAACGAAAAAAGTCGTATTGAATGATGAGGCATATATCCAAAATTGCCTGATTGAGAATGAGGTAACCGGTGACTTGAAAATCAATACGCGGATTAATGCTTCTGTCATTTCGAAAGACTATGATTCTTATATTTTGACTACTGACTATTTTGTCGGGGATGAAGTGGGTGATTCTCGATGGACATTGAAATCTTCGGAGACGGGAGGTCTTATTTCGGATTTGGAACAGAATAGCGATATGAGAGTTTGTGTTTCGGAAAATCGGATTCATTTTGCAGGTATATCGGGTAATGTTACGGTAGATGTATTTGCAATAAACGGGAGCGCTGTTCTGAAAAAAACGGGAGACGGAGAAAGTGTTTCGTTTGAATTGCCTTCGGGCTTTTATGTTTTGCGTGTGGTCTCGGGCAAACAAGTAAATGTATTTCGTGTGAGTGTAAGGTAAAAAGATTGTTTTAGGTTTATTGTGTTTTTGATTATGAGGTTTTTGGGATCGGTAATACTGTTTTTGTTTTTTACGTTTTCCGTACATGCGAAGGTAAAGATAATTACTATCGGGGATTCTACGATGGCTGAATATGATCCTTCAACTACCGAAAAGGTGGGTTGGGGGCAAACATTATCTATGTTCGTCTTGTCGGATGCCGCTACGGTAATTGATGATGCTCGAAGCGGTCGGAGTAGTAAATCTTTTATTTCGGAAGGATTATGGAATGCTTCGAAAGCAAAAATATCTCCGGGAGATTATGTTTTGATACAGTTCGGACATAATGATGAGAAGACAAATGTGGAAGGAACCGGTTCTACTATTCCCGAGTTTGAATCGAATTTGAAAATGTTCGTGTCCGAGACAAAGGCTGCCGGGGGAGTACCCGTATTATTTACCCCTGTTGTAAGATGTAATTTTTCCGGAAATAAGATCTCGGAGACCGGGCGGCATATAACGGCGGACGGAGATTATGCCGCTGCTGTTCGCGAGGTTGCTGCAGAAACCGGAACTCCTGTCGTCGATCATACCGAGTTGACAAGAGTTTTAGTGGAAGAATATGGCGAGACGAAAGCCCTTTCGGAATTATATGCCTCCGGAGACAGAACGCATACTAAGATGAATGGCGCTATTGTTTTTGCCCGATTAGCGGCTGAGGAATTGTTAAGACAGAACATTTTGTCGGATTGTCTTTCTGTTGCTCCGTCTTTAATGGTCAGTCCGTCATCGGAGTGTGATTTCGGAATGGTTTATGTCGGTTCTTCATCGGAGTATCTTTTTTCTGTCAGCGGTTCGTCTCTTGATCCGGCTAACGGTTCGGTGACGATAACTGTTACTGAAGGATATGAAGTTTCTTTGATAAAGGAGGGGGATTATACTTCTTTTTTGAGGTTGCCTTATGAAAACGGAGAGTTGGCTTATACTTCTTTTTATGTACGTTTTGTCCCTGGTATAGCGGGAGATATAACCGGAACTTTGGCTTTGACTACCGGAGCGATGAAAAAAGAGATACTCCTTTCCGGAACGGGATTGGATGCATCGACCGGAGTGCGGTCGGAAGTCGTTTGGAAACTGGATGGAGACGAGCAATCCATTGTATCCGGACCAATAGAGGCTCTTCCCGAAAGCTGGAGCAATATGTCCGTTTCGGATTATAACCGTGTGGGTGGTATTTCGGAAAAATCTCAACGAAACTTGATTTTGGGAGGATCATGGCCTAAAGAAGAGGATGAGGTCGCAGATCGTTATATTCAGTTCGGAATTTCTATACCGGAAGGAAAAACGTTTACCGTAGATAATATCAGTTTCGTTATTGCCGGTTCGGGAGGAAATGGAATGTGCTATCGGGCGCATTATTTCAAATCTTCCGATATTTCGGCTGTAATGACATTGAGTGAGCAGAAAAATATGTCGAACGGGGTCTTGAACGAAATTTCGGTCAATCCGATGTTGGAGTTATCTGCCGGAGAGATTCTTTATATACGTATATATCCTTGGTATTCTTCTGTGGCAAATGGGAAAACGATTTGCTTGAAGGATGTCAAGATTTCCGGCTTGAGTAAGGATATGAGCCCTTCGAATATTTTGGCAGAGCAATTGTCCCCGGAGATAAGGATCGATAAAACTGCATTTCGGGATAGTCTGACGCTTACTTATATATTAAAGAATAGAACCCGGACAAAAATTTCATTGATCTCTGCTTCCGGGCAGCTTGTACGTTCTTGGGATCGGGGTGTTCAGAGTGCCGGAATGTACAATTGGAGCATAGGCGGTTCGATGCTGAATAAGGGAACTTATTTTATTTCTTTGCTAACAGAGCAGGGAAGAAAGACGTTGAAAGTCTTGAAAAAGTAGAGGAATATTTTTATTTATCAGTCGAAGTAATTTTAAAACGCTAATTATATGAAACAAACCTTGAAAGACCTGACGAGAAAGTCCGTATTTTTGTCGATGATGTTATTGGCTTGTTCTGGAATTTTCGCTAAATCGAAAACAAAATGGGCAGTGAATCCCGAACTTCCGATGTCGGTAAGGATGTGTCAGTCTGAGATTATTCGTAATCCGGAGGGATGGATGCTCGATTTCTCTACAAAATTGAAATGGAATTATTGTCATGGACTTGAATGTCAGGCGTTTTTGGATGTTTATGACCGCTATGGAGGAGATTATCTTTATAAATATGTAAAACAGTTTGCCGATACGATGATCAACGAGAATGGTCGGATATATGGCTATAAAAAGACAAATTATAATCTGGATCATGTAAATTCGGGAAAGATTTTGTTCAGACTATATGAACGGGAAAAAGATCCGCGTTATAAAATCGCAATGGATACATTGCGGGCACAGTTGGCTTCCCAGCCTCGTACTTCGGACGGAGGATTTTGGCATAAAAAAATATATCCGTATCAAATGTGGCTCGATGGAATTTATATGGGATCACCTTTTTATGCTCAATATGCCGCAACATTTAATGAACCGGAAGATTTTGCAGATGTTGTAAGTCAGTTTTTGATCATTGCGAAACATACGTATGATAAGAAAACCGGTCTTTATCGTCATGCATGGGACGAGATAAAGGCATTGCCTTGGTCTGACTTAAAAACCGGGCAAGCTCCGCATGTTTGGGGTAGGGCATTAGGCTGGTATATGATGGCTATTGTAGATGCTTTGGATTTTATTCCGGAAAATCAACCGGGCAGGGATAAAATGATTTTGATTCTAAATGATCTTGTGAAAATATTGCCGAAATATCAGGATCAACGTACGGGAGCTTGGTATCAGGTCGTAGATATGCCGGAGAGGGAAGGTAATTATTTGGAAATGTCTTGTACGCCTATGTATGCTTATGCGATTGCTAAAGGTGTGCGTAAAGGATATTTGCCTGAAAAAAGTTTGTCGATCGCTCAAAAGGCTTATCAGGGTATTTTGGATAATTTTATAGTAGTAGATGATAAAGGTATCGTCTCTTTGACTCGTATTTGCGGTGTCGCCGGGTTAGGAGGAAGAAAACCTTATCGAGACGGTTCGTTTGACTATTATGTGAATGAAATCGTTAGGGATAATGATCCTAAAGGCGTCGCACCTTTTATTATGCTCTGTCTTGAAATGGAGAGATAAGTGAGGAATGCTTTTATTTGTGTTGATTAAATAAACCAAAAGGGCCGTTCTGTTGTTGTTAATGGAGTCGGCCTTTGGTGTATATTAAAAGTCCTGATTAGAGTTTATTTAAGAAAGGATAAGATTGATTTTCAGAAAATTCGAGGTTGTTTAAGGTGGAAGGGTAATAACCCATATTAAATTAAAATAATCTTAATGGCTTGAAAATCGACTTGTTACTATTAGGATAGGCTGTTAAAAAATATTTCTATAAAATTTAAACAGACTTTAAATTCAATTTATAAAAATAAAGTCGTATTTTTGCAAAGAACTGTTACTAAAAACGATTTTACAATATTTATTCATTCTAAAATCAACAAGTTATGGACAGAGAAGAAATCGGTTTGAATGCCGGACTCGTATGGAATGCCCTTAATGAAAGCGAAGGTTTAACTTTGAAAGGGCTTAAAAAGGTGACTAAACTGAAAGATAAGCAGTTATATGCTGCTTTGGGTTGGTTGTCACGTGAAGATAAGGTTACTATCGAGGAAGTTGAAGGTGACCTTTTGGTGAACTTGATCAAATACTAATATCTATATAAAGGCTCTGAATAAAGAGCCTTTTGCTATTAAGTATTCTGTAGTGTTTGTAAAAGAAACGGTTTGGAATGTTTTCCTGGACCGTTTCTTTTTCTTTGTGAGTATTTTTTTTGAGAACAATTTGTTTTATGCTTCTGTTACGTGTGAATTTTTGTTTTCAGAGAATCATATTCGAAAGTATCTCTCCAAAGTCTGTATATATGATTTTTTATCGGAAAATTTAAACAGCTTCTAAAGAACAGGAAAAAATTAGCCCCTTTTATGTATAATAAAAATGAGAAATTGTATATTGCAGCCTGATTGTATTAATAAATAGAGGATGTTCCATGAAAACATTTGCTTGCACGTTTTTTTTAAGTTTTGTCCTTGTTTTTTCTATTTATGCCGATACCGCTTATCCGGTAATTGTAGTGGCTCAAGATGGTAGCGGAGACTTTATAACTATACAGGATGCTATTAATTCTGTCCGTGATTTTACCCCTGTACCCCGTGTAATACATATAAAAAAAGGCATTTATTATGAAAAGGTAGAGATTCCTTCATGGAAATGCGACATAACATTAAAAGGTGACGGTCCGGAGGAGACTTTGATTTATTATGATGATTATGCTTCGTTGCGCCGGATGGGGACATTTCGTACTTATACCTTACAAATACGGGGGAATCGTGTAACGTTGGAAAATCTTACGGTAGAGAATCGGGCGGGACGAGTCGGGCAGGCCGTAGCATTGCATGTAGAAGGAGACTGTGTGGCTGTTCGTAATTGTCGGTTGTTGGGAAATCAAGATACATTGTTTACAGGGAATGAGAATAGCCGGCAATATTACGATCGGTGTTATATAGAGGGAACTACCGATTATATCTTCGGTCCGGCGACATGTTGGTTTGATCATTGTATTCTTCACAGCAAATCCGATTCTTATATTACTGCGGCATCTACGCCGGAGAATCATAAGAACGGTTATGTTTTTTATAAGTGTAATTTGACTGCTGCAGAAGGAGTTGTTAACGTGTATTTAGGTCGTCCTTGGAGACCATATGCCTCGGTGGTATTTTTAGAATGCAGGATGGGAAAACATATTCGTCCGGAGGGATGGCATAATTGGCGAAATGCAGCAAATGAAAAAACTGCCCGTTATGCCGAGTATGCTTCTGCCGGCGGAGGTGCAGACCCTGAATCCAGAGTTTCTTGGTCATCGCAATTGGATGAAGATGATGTGTCTTTATATATTCCCGAATCTGTTTTGGGAGGGGATTGGTTTAGAAAAACGTGTGTTGAAAGTGTGTATAAAAAATCCTCGTAATTTGTCGAAATTTCCCCCTTTTAATTTTGTATGGTGTTTATTTTTGCACTGAAACTAATTTAATAAGTGCTATGAAGAATATATGGACTGCTGTAATTTGCCTATTACTTTGTTGGGGAACAGTTTCTGCACAATCTTATGTCTCGCAAGTATGGGTCTCCGATTTGGGAAACGGAAAGTATAAGAATCCTGTTTTAGATGCTGATTATTCTGATCCGGACGTTTGTCGGGTAGGCGATGATTATTATATGACATCTTCGAGTTTTGCATGTATACCTGCCCTTCAGATTCTTCACTCTAAAGATATGGTGAATTGGCGTATTATAGGAACAGCTATTGAACGCTTGCTTCCGGAAGAACGCTTTTCTCAGATGCAACATGGAAATGGGGTTTGGGCACCCAGTATAAGATATCATCAGGGAGAGTTTTATATTTATTATGGTGATCCCGACACGGGAATTTATATGGTAAAATCTAAAGATCCTGCCGGGAAATGGGATAACCCCGTATTGGTAAAAGCTGCTAAAGGGATTATCGATACTTGTCCGTTATGGGATGAAGACGGTAATGCTTATATAGTACATGGCTATGCCGGAAGTCGTGCCGGTCTGAAAAGTATTTTGGGATTGATCCGTATGACTCCGGACGGGACACGGGCGATCGGGGAGTCCAGAATTATTTTTGACGGACATATTGGCAATGCAACGATAGAAGGTCCTAAATTTAATAAGCGAGACGGCTGGTATTATATTTTTGCTCCTGCCGGAGGTGTACCGACAGGCTGGCAGACAGTTTTACGGTCTAAAAATATATGGGGTCCGTATGAGTGGAAAATTGTGATGGCTCAGGGAAATACGAATATAAATGGACCTCATCAGGGAGCATGGGTAGATACTCCGGATGGAAAAGAGGATTGGTTTTTTCATTTTCAAGATAAAGAAGCGTATGGTCGCGTAGTTCATTTGCAGCCGATGAAGTGGGTTGACGGATGGCCTGTAATCGGAGTCGATAAAGATGGGGATGGTTGCGGGAGTCCTGTGTATTCTTATAAGAAACCGAATGTCGGAAAAACTTATTCTATTGAAACGCCTGCAGAAAGCGATGAATTCGACTCTTTAGAGTTAGGTTTGCAATGGCAATGGCAGGCAAATCCTAAACCGATATGGTATTTTTGTGACGGAGGTAATAGTTTGTTACGGCTTTACTCTTATTATACCGAAAATCAGGTTAATTTATGGGATGTCCCGAATTTGTTACTACAAAAATTTCCAACGGAAGATTTTACGGTGACAACGAAGGTCTCATTTGCGCCTTCTTCTAAATATACTGGAGAACGGACAGGTTTGGTTGTAATGGGGGCAGATTATGCCGTGTTGGCAATGGAAAATCGTGCGGACGGATTGATCTTGGTACAGAATGTGTGCCGTAAGGCTGATAAGAAAGGAAAGGAAGAGGAAAATGCGTCGGTAAAGTTATCTGATAATACGTTGTTTCTTAGAGTAAAGGTTAATAAAGATTCCGAGAAAGAAGCTATCTGTTCATTCAGTTATAGTGTAGATGGCAAGAAGTTTATTTCTTTGGGAGAAAACTTTACGGCGAAACCCGGTAAATGGATCGGTGCTAAAGTGGGATTGTTTATTACTCGTCCTAAAGCCGTCAATGATGGAGGTTGGGTGGATATAGATTGGTTTAGAGTAACGAAATAGCTTTTAAAAGTTTTATTTGAAGATATTATCAAAAAATCCTATAAAAGTGACAATTTATGCTCATGTTGCCGTTTGTATTCGGTGTATTTTTGGGCTTGTAATATGATAGCCGTGTGAAATTGTAAGAGTTCATTTTTAGTTTTTCGATAGAGAAGGTTGTCCAGAAAAACGATCGTTTGATTGGACTTGAACAGTCTCCGGAGAAATAAAAAATAAAAGATTGAATATGTATGACTTGTAAAGTCGAGTGCGTGGTTATTTTGAGAAAAAGGTTGTCCTGAAAAAACGATCGTTTCATCGGATGCCTTTTGTAATACCGGAAAACATATCTTTTTGATAGTTTCATGAATTTAATAAATCATATATCATTAATATTAAATCCAAGTACTAATGAACGAAAATCTGAAATTGAGAAGTTTGGGTATTCTTCTGTTGATGTGCTTATTCAGCTTTGGTGCGTATGCTCAGGGACGACAAGTTTCCGGTACGGTTACCGATGCGAAGGGTGAGCCTCAAATCGGAGTATCTGTCGGAGTGAAAGGTACTACTCAGGGTACTATGACCGATATCGACGGTAAATTTAAAATTAAAGTTCCTTCGGATAAGTCGGTTCTGCGTTTTACTTATGTGGGTTTTAAGCCTCATGAAGTTACGGTGGGAAAACAATCGACATTTAAAATCGTGCTTCACGAAGAGGCGAAAGATCTTGATGAGGTGGTTGTAATCGGTTATGGTACAGTGCGTAAAGGTGAGTTGACCGGTGCAACGGCTTCTATTAATGAGAAGATGTTAAAGGATATTCCTGTAGCGTCTGCAGCCGAAGCCTTGACCGGACGTTTGTCAGGGGTACAAGTGACGACGACGGAAGGTTCTCCTGATGCGGAAATACAGATACGTGTACGTGGGGGAGGTTCTATAACTCAAGATAATTCTCCTCTTTATATTGTGGATGGTTTCCCGGTAAATAGTATCGGAGATATCTCTCCTTCGGATATAAAGGATATGCGTGTGTTGAAGGATGCTGCGTCTACTGCTATTTATGGGGCACGTGGAGCTAATGGGGTTATTCTTATTACGACAAAAGAGGGTACGGAAGGGAAAATCACCGTTGATTTTAATGCTTATTGGGGAGCTAAGAAGATCACCAAATATTTGGATATGATGAGCCCTTATGATTATGTAATGTGGCAATATGAGTTAGATCCCAGTTCCAAGACAACTCCGGAGACCGGTTTTAATCGTCTTTATGGAGCTTATCAAGATTTGGATATTTATAAATCTAAGCAGGGAACGAATTGGCAGAAAGAGGTTTTCGGCCGTACGGCATTTCAGCAAAATTATAACTTGAATATTAGCGGAGGTTCTAAAGCTACCAAATTCAGTTTAGGATTGAATCATATTGATGAGAATAGTATAATGATAGGCTCTGGATTTCAGAAGAGCAATATCAATTTTAAGTTAAAAACCGAAATCAATAAGCATTTAAGCTTCGATTTCAATACCCGTTTGAACTATCAGATTGTTGATGGCGCAGGAGTTTCTTCGGGGAGCGGTTCGACTACCCGTTTGCGTAATTCGTTGAAGTATGCGCCGGTAAAGGGGATCAGTTCTTTCGGTGTCGATCAGGAGTATGATGACGATGATGATGTTACATCTTCCAGTTTGCTGTATAATCCGGTAGAGTCTACAAATGATGAATACAAGAAACGAAAAAGATTCTCAAATAACTATCAGGCTGCGGTTAATTGGAAAATTATCAAGCCGTTGACTTTTCGGAGTGAATGGGGATATGAATTTAAGCGCGAACATACCGAGCAAGTTTGGGGGCCTTCGACCTCGACTGCTAAAGGAGAAGCCGGTAAACCATCTGCGACTTTTACAAAGGTAGACGGATCTTCATATCGTATCGCTAATACATTGACTTATGATCAGAGAAATTTTGTGAAGGGTCATAATTTGAATATCGTGTTGGGACAAGAGGTTTATGCTCAGGATTCGGAAGAACTGGTAGCTAACTCAAAGTTCTTTCCTCAATCGATGACAACCAGTGAAATATTGGCTATGATGTCGGCGGGAAAGGCTCAGCCTACGGAAACGACGATTGCTTTGCCGAATCGTCTGTCTTCATTCTTCGGACGGATTAACTATTCTGCATTAGATCGTTATTTGGCTACGGTAACTTTCCGTGCCGACGGATCGAGCAAATTTGCAAAGGGTAATCGTTGGGGATTCTTTCCTTCTGCAGCTTTTGCTTGGAGAGTTTCCGGTGAGCCTTTTATGGTTGACTATGACTGGATATCGGATTTGAAAATACGTGTAAGTGTGGGTACTGCCGGAAATAACCGCATCTCGGATGGCCTTTGGAAAAATACTTATAATGGTACGGAGAGTGTGAAGGATTATTATATTAACGGGGAGATCGTTTCTTATTTAGTTCCCGGGAAACAGTTGGCAAATCCGGATCTGAAGTGGGAGACGACATTGACCCGGAATATCGGTGTCGATTATTCGTTTTGGAATTCTCGTGTTTCCGGAGCTCTCGATTTTTATTGGAATACGACACATGATCTGTTGATCGAAACTCCTATCGCTTCGAGTAGCGGTTATACAACACAATATCAGAATTTCGGACGTACCTCGAATAAAGGGATCGAGTTCAATGTAGATGCCTTGATCGTAAATAAGAAAGATTTTTCTTTGAGTGCATCGTTCAATATCGGCTTTAATAAGAATAGAGTAGAAAAGTTTAAGAACGGAGAATCTAATTATAAAACATATTCTTCTAAGTGGAATGGAAATAGTGCTGCTCCTTTTGATGATTATATTATCCGTGAAGGTGAAGCTGTGGGGCAGATGTACGGGTATATTACCGGAGGTATGTACACTTTTGATGATTTCGATTATATAGGAACGGGGACTTATCCGTATAGATTGAAAGGTGATACTGACGGATCGAAAACAGAAGCGGCTGCTTCTTTGATAGGTGCTAAATATTTTGGTCCTGGATCATTGAAATTGGTAGATAAAGATGGAAATATAGCTACCAGTACGGATGCTAAGACTGTGATCGGAAATGCCAATCCTGATTTGATCGGGGGGTTTAACCTGACAGCTCGTTATAAGGGATTTGACTTGTCGGCATTCTTTAATTTCTCTATTGGTAATGATGTGTATAATGCGAATAAAATAGATAATTCTTGTTATTCCGGATCACGGAAATACAATAATCTTGTAGAAGAGATGAAGAACCGATTTACCTATATCGATCCGGCAACCGGTTATCTGGCATATAATGATCCTGTAAGATTGGCAGAGATCAATAAAAATGCGACGATATGGAGTCCGTATATGACAACTGCCGTTTTACACTCGTGGGCAGTAGAAGACGGATCGTTTTTACGGTTTAATAATCTGACATTGGGTTACACTTTCCCCAAACGTTGGGTTAAGAAACTGGGATTGACTAATCTTCGCATTTACGGAACAGTTTATAATGTTTGCGTGATTACCGGATATAGCGGATTTGATCCGGAAGTAAGTACTCGTAACAGTACGGCCATGACTCCGGGTGTAGATTATTCTGCTTATCCGAAGAGTCGTTCATTCATCGGTGGTGTTAATGTAAGTTTCTGATCGTAGGATGTATAACTCTAAAAATCGATTTAAAATGAAAAAAACAGCATATTTATTATTGTCGGTACTTTGCTTCGGTTTGGTTTCGTGCGAAGATTATTTGGACACGGATTCGGCCTCTTATTTGTCTCCGGATATCGTATACAACTCAATTGCATATACCGATCAGGCAATCTTGGGTATTTATGCTCAATTACCTCAAGATCAGATTTATGGCTCTCGGCTGCAGTTTACCTACGGATCGGGAAGCGATTGTGATACTTATGGAACTTCTAATCCTACGGATACGAAGAATTCCGGTTTGGCAAATTATAACGGGACTTCTGATAATACAGCTATTTCTAAAGAATGGGATGCAATTTATAAGACGATAGAGATGGCGAGTGTCGCTATCGACGGTATCCGAAACAGTGAATTGTTAAAATCCGGAACAGTTGATGAACAAGCTCAAATGAGGGAATATCTTGGGGAGGCTTTGACTTTGCGGGCACTGCTTTATTTTGAAGTGGTTCGGAATTTCGGAGACGTTCCTTTTAAGGATGAGCCGACCAATAGTGATGGGTCGAATATTTATCTGCCGGCAACGGATAGAGATGAAATATATGAACATATTATTGCTGATGCCGAGGAGGCTGCCGGGTATTTGCCTTGGTTGGAATCTTCTGCTAATGTGGAACGTGTGTCAAAGGGTTTTGCTTATGGGTTGGCTGCTCGTATGAGTTTGGCTTGTGCCGGATATTCTATGCGTAATCTTCCGGGCTTCCCTTTGAAAACTCCTGATTTTTCTGTACAGAAGTCTTATTATGAGAGAGCATTGAAAAATTGCAATGCGATTATTAAAGATCCGAATAATCCTCATGGTCTGGAAGACACTTTTGCGAAAGTGTTTGATAACCAGACTCAGCAGAAATATGGAGAGAAGAGTGAAGATTTGTTTGAAGTCGGTCTTGGTCTCGGACTTAGTGGTGAGGTAGGATATACTTCCGGTGTTCGTTTTTATCAAAGTGCGATTTATGGGCGTAATAATTCGGTACAAGTTGTGACCAATGCTTATTATTTGTATAGTTTTGATCGGGATGATATGCGTCGTGATGTAACTATCGCTCCGTATAATTATAATAAATCGGGAACGGAAAAAGAGGAGATGTTTAGTAATCTGTATGAATTTACGTTTGCAAAGTGGGATGTGCGTAATTTGAAAGCTTATATTACACAGAATAAAGAGGCCACGAATAAATTGATGACGGGTATCAATTGGTGTATTATGCGCTATTCGGATGTGTTGTTAATGGCTGCGGAAGCAAATGTATGGCTTGCAGAGAATGGCGGTGATGGAAACCTTGGTGAAGCCCGTGCTTATGTGAAAGAGGTGCGGAGACGTAATTTCTCTGATGCTTTGCAGGCTACGAAAGTAGATGCTTATGTCGATAATGCTTCTGATTTGATGCAGGTGATCAAGGATGAACGTATGTTTGAATTCGGAGGAGAGGCGATTCGTAAATTCGATTTGATACGTTGGGGAGAATTGAGTCAGAAAGTTGCAGAGTATCGTACGACTTTAAAACAAATGTATGCAGGAGAATATGAGATAACTCTGCCGGAACTTGTTTACTTTAAGTATAATTCCGACGGATCTACTATCGATAAATCGTCTGTCGATTATTTTGGTGAAAACGGTGTTCCTGAAGGTGTAGAAGGAAAAGATTGGGATAGCGTGAATTGGTTTAAGAAAAAGGATACGGATATCGCTAAAGCCAGTGATAAGATCGATGCTATTTTGGGCGGATTGGATAAAGTTTATTATTGTCGCCATCTGTTCCCGATCCACGAATCGACTATCAGCTCATCTCAAGGCAAACTGTCTAACAGTTACGGATTTTAATTAACCATTAATACTACGTGAAAATGAAGAATATAAAATATATAATTTTGTCTTCGGTTATCGTACTGGCAACGGGGCTTGTTTCTTGTCTCGATTCGGAGTTCGATGTGGATGAAAGCTATAATCGGTTGTTTTCTCCGGTCTCTTTTGAGACGACGAATGAAACTTCGACGACTGTCGATTTTACATGGAAAAATATTCCGGCAGCCAGCTATTATCTTATAGAGCTGAGTCTTACGGAAGATTTTGCCGAAGTTTATAAAACATACGGAGAGAATCAGGAAATAACAACAAATGCTTATACGGCAACGGGGCTTACTCCGAATACGGATTATTGGGCACGTATCAAGTGTATGTCTACTCAGGGAATACCTGAATCTAAGTATTCTCAGGTGATAACTTTTACTACAAAAAAACTGGTAAACGTGGAATTTTCTACCACGGTAGATGCTACATGGATACGTTTGTCATGGATAGTTCCGGAGGGATCGGTCAATAATGTGACAAAGATTGTTTTAAAAGATGCTGCGGGTGCGATCGTAAAGTCGGTTGAGGATGCTGCGGAGTTAGCTGATAATACTCTTCTTTTTGAAAATCTGACCGCATTGACGACTTATCATTGGGAGGCTTATGACGGGGCGACACTCTTCGATGAAGATGATGTAACAACTTTGCCCGATGTGCTTCCGGGTACCGATATTATAGAAATCGATAACACGACTACTGAGAATATCAATACATTGATAGCGGCAACTACACAAGGGAATATTTTGATCAAAATTGCTGCGGGGACAACTTTGAATGTAGTAACGGAAGATGGCTCTGATACCGGCTTTATCATTCCGGTGGGTAAATCTGTAACGATAAAAGGTATTGTTACTGAAGCGAACCGAACCAATTTGCCGATAATTAAAATGAAAGAATTCAATTTTACTCAAATGCCGTCTCTGACTCTTGAGAATGTTCATATTATCGGTTCTGGGACGCAAGCTTCTTATGTGATAAAAGGTGAGGCAGATCAGACTCAACTCGATAAGATAGAGATCGATAATTGCATTATCGAAAATATGCGTGGAATATTCAGTTTACGCAGTACGTCGCCGTTAGCTCCGGAAGTTACGGTAAATAATACGACAATAAGAGATCTGAAAGATTATGGAGTATTCCAAAGTGAAGCCAGTGCGGGAGGAGGATATAAATCGATTGTCGTAACTAATTCGACGTTCGATGGCATTCAGTATTTATTACGGGCAAAGAATGCTCCTACGGCTTATAATGTTATTTCATTCTCGGATTGTACATTTAATAAGACGGTTTTGGATGGCAAATATTTAGTAGATTTAGCTAATGCCACTCAATCTTTGACTACATTCGAGTTTGTAAATTGTATTTTCGGGTCGGCTTATTCGGGAACTCCTAAAGTGACTAAAGCTCCGACCAAACCGACATTTACGAATTGTTATAAAACAACAGATTTTGCTCCTTCATCGATGGATGGTGTAATCGATTATGAAAAGTCGGCGGCAGATTTGTTTACTGATCCTTCTTCCGGAAATTTCTTGATTAAGGATGCATCCTTTATTGGAAAGGATAGTGCCGGTGATCCTATTTGGAGACCATAATACGCTTTAAATACTTGGATGAGAGAAGGGGTGTCCGGATATTACGGATGCCTCTTTTCGTTTTTATTCTATTCTAAATTTTCCGATAAGGAAATATTATCAGGTTATTTTCGAATTTTTTACTTGTCGGATAACCTGCTATCCTCCTCGTAAAAACGAAAGAAATTCTCAAACCGATCCCCGAGTAAAACTTTGACAAGCTCTTAATTTTCAAAACTTATTTTTATATTAATTTTTTGATGTACCTTTGAGGACACACAAAACAGACGAATATGACAAAAATAGGAACAACCTTATCTGAAGTCGGTAAAAAAGCTCTTCTATGCGGTTCAGGAGAGTTAGGTAAAGAAGTTGCAATCGAATTGCAACGGTACGGAGTAGAAGTCGTAGCTCTGGATAAATATCCTAATGCTCCGGCTATGCAAGTAGCTCATCGTTCATATGTCCTTTCGATGTTGGACGGGGTACGTTTACGGGAAATTATAGAGGTGGAGAAGCCTGATTATATTATTCCGGAAGTAGAAGCGATCGCTACTTCTACTTTGGTGGAACTTGAAAAAGAAGGGTTTCATGTTACTCCTACGGCGAATGCCGCTTATCTGACGATGAATCGGGAGGGGATTCGCCGATTGGCAGCCGAGACTTTAGGTATAAAGACTTCGACATATAAATTTGCTTCGACTCGGGAAGAGTTTAATGAGGCGGTTAAAACAATCGGAGTCCCGTGTGTGGTGAAGCCTATTATGAGTTCTTCAGGACACGGACAGAGCCTTGTGCGTTCGATGGCAGATATCGATAAAGCGTGGCAGTATGCACAGGAAGGCGGCCGGGCAGGAGCTGGTCGTGTAATTGTCGAGGGATTTGTGGATTTCGATTACGAGATTACGTTATTGACCGTGCGGCATATAGGAGGGACGACTTTTCTTAAACCGATCGGACATCATCAGGTCGACGGTGATTATCGGGAGTCTTGGCAACCGCAAGCTATGAGTGCAGAAGCGTTGAAACGGGCAGAAGAGATTGCCGGGAAAATAACGAACGCATTAGGCGGCTGGGGAATTTTCGGTGTGGAATTGTTTGTGAAAGGGGATGATGTGATTTTCAGTGAAGTTTCTCCGCGCCCTCATGATACGGGTATGGTAACAATGATTTCTCAAGATTTGTCGGAGTTTGCTTTACACGCCCGTGCTGTTTTGGGCTTACCTGTTCCGGGAGTACGTTTTTATCGTCCTTCGGCTTCGAAAGCTATTGTTGTAGAAGGAGATACGGATAAGGTAGAATTTGATAATCTGGAAGAAGTGTTGTCCGAACCGGATGTTCAATTGCGTATTTTCGGTAAAGCGGAAGTGAAAGGACACCGTCGGTTGGGCGTGATTCTTGCCAGTGCCGATACAGTGGAGGAGGCGCTGGCTAAAGCGGAACGGGCTTATAAGAAACTAAAAATAAATGTTCTTCCCAGATAATGAATTATCTGGCACATATTTATCTTTCGGGCAGTTCTCCGCAAATTAGAGTAGGCGGCTTTATCGCAGATGCTGTTAAAGGAGGTATTCCGGAACATTATCCGTATAAGTTGAGATCCGGAATTCGTTTGCATCGTTTGATAGATAATTATATCGACCATCATCCGCTTGTACGGGAGATGGTCGCTCTTTTAAACCGGGAGTTCGGACGCTATGGAGGTATTCTTCCCGATCTTTTTTTCGATCATTATTTAGCAAGAGATTTTGAAAATTATTCCTCAGTTTCCTTGTCCTCTTTTTCCCGAAAATTTTATTTTGATTTAGTTTTGAATTATTCTTATTTGCCTGTTCGTATCCGTCGTTTTATGTGGCATTTTATATTTACTAATCGATTGTGCTGTTATCGTACCGTAGAAGGATTGATGGAGTCTGTCGGAATTATGGTAGAGTATCGGGGTGTGCCTTTCGATATAAATAAATTGCAACGATATTTTGTCGATAACTATGATTATTTTCAAGATTGTTTTTATTCTTTTTTTCCGGATGTGACGAATTATGCAGAGAGTATGAGACCGGAGGAGTGTAGTCGGTGAAGATTTAGACAGGCTTTTAGAAGTATAAAAATGAATTTCACCCTTTCTGTCTGTAAATCAGGAAAGGGTGAAATCTATTGTTATATAATATAAAACAGTCTCTTACGGTTTTACGGTTTTATGGGTCTCTACGATTTGAGTCGGTTTTTGTGTCTTGTTTCGAATATCGGTAGCTTCTACGACAGAACGAGCTAAATCGGCAAAAGCCATACCGGTAATCGATTGGGGATCAAGAGCTACGGGTTTACCGTTATCTCCGCCTTCACAGATACTTTGTACGATCGGTATTTGTCCCAGTAGTGCGATATTTAGTTCTTCGGACAAACGTTTTCCTCCTTCTTTCCCGAAAAGATAATATTTGTTTTCCGGGAGTTCTGCCGGAGTAAACCATGCCATGTTTTCGACAAGTCCGAGTACTGGGACATTAACTTTCTCGTTTGTAAACATATCGATTCCTTTACGGGCATCGGCAAGTGCAACTTCTTGTGGTGTTGTTACTACGATTGCTCCGGTAATGGCAAGGGTTTGTACAATAGTCAGATGTATGTCGCTTGTACCAGGGGGTAAATCGAGAATAAAATAATCGAGTTCTCCCCAGTCGGCATCTGCAATTAATTGTTTGAGAGCATTACTTGCCATTCCGCCTCGCCATACGATTGCGCTATCCTTATCTACAAAAAAACCGATAGATAGTATTTTTATGCCGTATTTTTCAACCGGAAGAATCAAATCTCTACCACCTATTTGTTCTACGTATGGGCGTGCATCTTCTACATCGAACATTTTGGGAACGGAAGGGCCGAATATATCGGCATCCAATAATCCGACTTTGTAGCCTTGTTGTGCTAAAGCTACGGCAAGGTTAGCAGCTACGGTCGATTTCCCTACACCTCCTTTACCTGATGATACGGCAATGACGTTCTTGACTTGTGGCAATAGCTTCCCCGGTTCGGGACGTTGGGCTTGTCGGGACTTGATGTTGATGTTTCCTTTTATATCGACATCTTCCCCGACATATGTGAGGATTGCTGTTTCTGCAGCTTTTACAACTGATTTTATGAATGGATCATTCGGTTTTTCGAAAATAAGAGAAAAGCTCACTTTATTTCCGTTGATGCGGATATCGTCTTCTACCATACCGGCAGATACAAGGTCTTTTCCGTTTCCCGGATAGCGCACTTTACTTAGTGCGTCTGTAATAAGTTTAGGATATAATGCCATAATAATTTGTATTTATATTCCGCTTGAATTTGCACTTCGTTTACTGCGATTAAAACTCCGGTAACTATCGAATTCTATTTCGACTTGGGGTTCGATGAGAACGGGTCTCGGTTCGCAGATAAATTGTATATATTTGATTGATAAACCTCTTTCGAGCCACTGTTGTTCATAGAAAGTCTTTATTTCGAGTATTTCGTCGGTTATACCTGAATTATAGAGGTCATCGGTCTGTATATTGACAGGATAATGATTTGCCTTGATCATTTCACAAGTATAAGTGTACATGAAATTGCTATCGCTTTTCAGGTGAATGATTCCGTCGGGTTTAAGTATTTGTCGGTATAGATCCATGAAACGGGTTGAAGTGAGTCTTTTCCGGACTTTTTTCATTTGGGGATCGGGAAATGTAATCCAGATCTCTGAAATTTCGTTTTCTGCGAAAAATTCTGTAATGAGCTCGATATTTGTCCGGAGAAATGCAACGTTCGCGATACCGTTTTTCAAGGCGTCTTTAGCTCCTGTCCACATACGTGCCCCTTTTATATCGACTCCGATAAAATTTTTTTCAGGATACTTTCGGGCTAATCCTACGGCGTATTCTCCTTTTCCGCATCCCAATTCGAGAACGATAGGATTATTATTTTTGAAAAAATCGGAATTCCATTTTCCTTTCATTTCGAATCCTTTTTCTCGTAATGTGGAGAAAGGGAATTGGAATACGTGGGAGAAGGAATTCATATCATCAAATTTTTGTAGTTTGTTTTTGCCCATAAACCTGTTCTTGATAAATATTAAAAACTTAGCGAAGATACGGATTTTTTGATAAATTATTAGAACGTTGAGCCTTGAAGTATGAATGAATAATCGTAATATACGATATCTACTGAAAAGAGATTGTGGAATCAACTTAATTCAGTAGATATCGAGATATCTTTATTTTGCAGAGATTATGAATTTGTATTGATATTTACCCGGTTTTATCTGATATTTTTGTAGTACGGGCAGTCCCCACGAGCAATCTCCGCCTACGCCCATTTGGTTGCAATCGATATCGACGATGATATTGTTATGCATTTTCAGTTCAAAATCATGAGTGGTTTGTTCAAGAGTGCTTATGGTATATGGCCATGCACTTGCACAAAACGGCTCTCCTACTGCTGAGAATTGTAGTTGATGAGTTCCTTGACTGAATCGTAACCAACGTATGCCTCCTCTGTTCGAATTTTCTTGGGGGCGTACGTATGGAGTAGTCCATTGGTTCAAAGTCGTTTGGTATATACCTATTGCAGCTCCGGATTCTCGGTCTATGTAATTTTCGTGCGGTCCTCGTCCATACCAATCTATATTCTGGAGTTCTTTTTCTATTTCGAATTGTAATCCGATACGGGGAATGTTAGGAAGGTCTTGGGGTATGGAAATGTTATAGTCGATTTTAATAGTTCCGTTGGCGAAAATTGAATGTTCTATGGTGGCGGTTGCTTTAGAATCGGTGAATGTATATTCTCCTTTGATGACAGTTTTGTCTTTGTCCGACGAAATAATCTGGAATTGTTGTACGGTGTAGCACAGACCTGCGTCTTGCCAGATTTTCATTTTTTCTCCTACTTTCCAACCTCTGTCATTATCGGTCAATGCTCTGCGGAAGTTGAATCGTACGGGAGCTTTGATAAGTTCTTTGTTATTGATCGAATAAGAGGATAACATTCCGTTTTTACGATTGAATTTTACTTCGAAAAAGTCTCCTTTGATCGCATATAGAGTGTCGGACTCGTATAATATTGCCGGATTTGAGGCTTTTGGCATAGCTAATGTGATACTGGGCTTTATATCGTTTAGCTTGAATTGTTCCCATGCTACCGTAAAGCCTTCTTTTGCCCAGATTTCTGGCTCTCTTAGTTGTATGGATATTTTTAGAAAGCTTTCTTTTTTAAGGTCATATCGTATGTGGTCGGGTAATGTTATTTTTCGAGAGGAGCATGGGGAGACGGAGATTTCCGGCAATATGCCTTCTGATGTTATTTTCCCGTTTTCTTGTATCTGGTATTTGAAGTCGTATTTATTGAGATCAGTTGTTAACAATCGATTTGTCACATCGATCGTGAGCGGTTGGCTATCTATCAATCTAAATGCGACAGGCTGATAAACTTTCTGCATTTCATAGTAGTGGGGGTGCGGAATGCGATCGGCACTTATCAATCCATCGATACAGCCGTTTTTGTCATTCGGAAAATCTCCGAAATCTCCTCCATATAAATATCCGGCTGAGGGATTGCTCGGGTCTTTCCATAGTGCTTGATCTACCCAATCCCAAATAAATCCGCCGATGAGCATATCGTGCTTGTAGATCAGTTCCCAATAGTCGATTAAATCTCCGAGACTATTTCCTTGGGCATGAGCATATTCACTTAGCAGGAACGGTTTTCCCGACGGATATTTTCCGTGTTGTTCTATGCTGGTCGATTCTCCTCGTTCTCCTTTTCTTACGGCTTTTCCTTTCAGATGTTGCCGTAGCCAGTCTGCTGTGGGATAGGTTTGGCTGTCTATGTCTGCTACTCTGTTCATATCGGCATATTGGATTAATCGGAGTTCAGGATCATATCGGTGAGTTATTTCCCGCATTTCTACAAAGGCATTTCCATATCCGGCTTCGTTTCCCAAAGACCACATTGTAACGCAAGGATATTGTCGGTCACGTATGACCATTCGTCGCATTCTGTCGATACAAGCTTTGCTCCATTCGGGAAGGTCGGCAGGAAGAACTTTTCTCAGGTAGCTTAATCCGTGGGATTCGATATTCGGTTCGTCCATTATCATAATTCCGTATTGATTGCACAGTTCATACCATCTGGGGTCATTCGGGTAATGGGCATTACGTATGAAGTTGACATTTCCTTGTTTCATGAGCTCGAGATCTTTGATCATTTCTTCTTTTGAAATTACCCACCCTTGATCTGGTGAAAATTCATGTCGGTTTACTCCTCTGATTTTAAACTTTTTCCCGTTCAAGAGTATTTTATTCCCGTCTACTTCTATTTTGCGAAAAGCAACGGGAAGTTTATAGGCCTCGATTGTTTTTCCTTTTTTGCTCAACTCAACAAGAACTTTATATTGTATAGGAGATTCATCGTACCATAGTTGTACCGTGTCTAATTCTATGGCAGGCAATTTGCTCTCTTTCCCGAATCCGGGAGCGAAATCTTTGATCTTAAAATTTTTATTGACCAGCTTCTTTCCTAATGGAGAAAATACCGATATATTTATTTTGTAGTCACTGTCTCTTTTTTCGGTAAAATTGGCAGGAGTGTAATGTAGATTTATTTTGCCTTTGTGTGAAGATAAATCTAATTCGGGTTGGGCGTATATATCCCATAAAGATATTTTGGGCACGGCATGGATGAACACATCTCTGAAAATGCCGCTTAATCTCCAGAAATCTTGGTCTTCGAGATATGAACCGTCACAATATTTATAGACTTCGATGGCTAAAAGGTTTTCTCCTTTTTTGAGGTATTTATTGATTGAGAATTCTGCCGGGAGTCGAGGATCTTGGGTGTAACCGACTTTTTCTCCGTTGATCCATATAAATGCTGCAGGTCCTGCTCCGGCTAAATGAAGGATAATCTCTTTATCGTTTCCCCACTCCTCTGGTAGCAGAAATGTCCGGCAGAATGATCCGACAGGATTTCGCTGTTTAAAAGTCGTATATTTGTGATTAGGCTCATCCATAATAAAAGGCGGATTTACTTTGAATGGATAAGTAGAGTTGACATATAAAGGTGTTCCGTAGCCTTGCCGTTCTATTATAGAGGGGACTCCTATTTTTTTCCAGTCATTGCGGTTGAACTCTGGTTTATAAAAATTTACGGGTCTTGATTGAGGATCGGGAGACCAGAAAAAGTCCCATTTGCCATTTAAAGATTTGACCCATACAGAATGTTCGTAATTTGTGTTTTGTGCTTCTTGTACCGAGGGAGCTGGCCAGATTGCTGTTCGCGGTGGTAATTTGTTGATTCCTATTATGTTTGCATCTTGAATTTCCGGTGGAGTTTGTGCAAAACAGGAAAGAGTTGCTGATAACAGCAAAACGGTTTTAAAAAAGTGTTTCATGTTGTGTGTGTATTGGTTATGTGTTTTCAAATGTAGAAATTTATTCTGAATAGTACAATATGAGAAAAGTGTGAAAGATGACGAATTTCTTAAAAAAGAAATGGTTGCCTCCCGGCAACCAATCTTTGTTATTAACCTTAAATCTAAATACCATGAAAAACTGATACAAATATAAGCTATAAAAGTTTTTTCCACCAAATTAATTCTTAATTTTCTGTTTTGTTTTAAATTTAATTAGTTAAAACCTGATGTTTTATTAACAATTGTAATTTATTACATGCGGCTATCGAAACGAATGATGTTCTCGACAATGAATAAATCCCGAATTTCTGATTTGTGAATTTCTATGTCATCGTATTCGGGATTGGCACTTCTGAGGATTACCATATCTCGATCGGTGTGTTTCCGTATATATTTGACCATTCGATAGTCGTCCAGTAATACTACGTAAATTTGTCCCCAAAATATAAGGTTAGGATTTTTGACTTCTCTGATGGCTACCATGTCTCCGTTGCAAATGACCGGTTGCATACTGTCTCCACTTACCCGGACGATACTATTTTCGTTATTTATGAACGGTACGTCTATCGACCCGATGAGGTTTTCTGTCGAGAATATGAGACTTCTCCCTATGGGACCGGCAGTAACATCTATATCATATACTTTAGCACCTCTTTGTCCATTGGTGTGTATGACATTTGCCGGTAAAGATATTGTTTGGCGGTGTGCGGGCATATAGTATTTTTCTCCTTCACCGGAATTGAGCCACTCTTTGGATATGCCCAAACTGACAACAATCTTATTTAATAGGGAATCGCTAATGGGAAGTTTCCCATTTATATGTTTTGAAAAATTGGAGCGGTCTATTTTTATGCGGTCGGCAAATTCATTTTGAGAAATATTCATTTCTTTGATTAATTCTCGGATGCGGGATATAAGTTCTTCTTGAGGCATAATAATTATTTTAAAGGTATGATTTTATAATTATAGCATAAATGTATGGTTTTATAACTATAATTTTGTGGTGTCAAAGATAATGATAAGGATTATATATCACTATATAATTCTTGCTTTTATATGGTTTATAAATGGTTAATTAACAATTAATAACGGCTTATGTCTTTTCTGTCTTTTGTATAACTTAGAGGTAATGGGTATGAATTGGGGTAAATAATGAAAGATGTGAGCTTGATAGAAAGGGGGTGTTATGATATGAGAATAGATGCCGTACAATTAGCATTGTTATGTGCGAGCCATTTTATTATTTTTTTTTCTTATGATGATGTGTGTGGAGTACGGTATCGATCTGATTATGATGTAGAGTTTAAGGGCAAGAATTTGTCTTTATGGTGTGAAGTAAAGTTTGATAAAATGAAGAGGAAACTTGTTCAATTCCGTTTTGATGCTGATTTGAGATATGAAGACGGAGAGGTTGAGATTATTGGATCAGTCCGGGATGCTGCTCGAAAAGCAATTTGTTTTATTAATGAATATCTTACTGGATAATTTGGTTATAAAAAAGGGCATCAAATTTGATGCCCTTTTTTATTGTATATCGTGAAATACTTATTTTACAGTATCCATGTGTGCAATTAAATCCAGAACTTTGTTTGAGTAACCGATTTCGTTGTCATACCAAGAAACGATTTTTACGAAAGTCGGAGTTAATTGAATACCTGCATTCTTATCGAAGATAGAAGTGCGAGGATCTCCTAAGAAGTCAGAAGAAACAACTGCATCTTCGGTATATCCGAGGATACCTTTCAATTCGCCTTCAGAAGCTGCTTTCATTGCTGCGCAAATTTCTTCGTAAGTAGCCGGTTTTGCCAAATTTACAGTTAAGTCTACAACAGAAACATCCAAAGTCGGAACACGCATAGACATACCGGTCAATTTACCATTCAGTGAAGGGATAACTTTACCTACGGCTTTTGCTGCACCGGTAGAAGAAGGGATGATGTTGCCAGAAGCAGCACGACCACCTCTCCAGTCTTTCAAAGAAGGACCGTCAACAGTTTTTTGAGTTGCAGTAGTTGAGTGAACAGTAGTCATCAAACCGTCAAGGATTCCGAATTTGTCGTTAAGAACTTTAGCGATAGGAGCTAAACAGTTTGTTGTACAAGATGCGTTAGATACGATCGGTTGTCCTGCATAAGTATTGTGGTTAACACCGCAAACGAACATAGGAGTATCGTCTTTAGAAGGAGCAGACATAACCACACGTTTTGCACCGGCTTTGATATGAGCTTCAGCTTTTTCTTTAGTCAAGAAAAGACCTGTTGATTCAACTACGTATTCAGCACCGATTGCATCCCATTTTAAATCTTCAGGATTTCTTTCTGCTGTTACGCGGATAGCTTTTCCGTTTACGATTAATTGGCTTTTTTCAACGTCTGCTTCGATAGTACCGTCGAATTGACCGTGCATTGTATCATATTTCAGCATATATGCTAAATAATCTACTGGGCAAAGGTCGTTGATACCTACAATTTCAATGTCATTTCTTTTTTGAGCTGCACGGAAAACGAAACGTCCGATACGTCCAAAACCGTTAATACCTACTTTAATCATTGTAATAAAACTTTTAAGGGTTTATTATAAAATACAAATGTATTCTCTGTACGTGTCTTGTTTAGAAAACAAAGCACCTCATTTTTATTTGCGTTGCAAAGGTAAGCATTTTATTTATAAACAACACATTTTCTGCTTAAAAATAAAGAAAAAATTCTTTATTAAAATTTTCAGATTAAAGCTTTTAGCTTATATCCTTCTATTTTGCTTTCTCCGGATTGCAAAATGATCTTTTTGGCTTGGAATGTTAATTGATCGTCTTGTTTTGCGTAATAATAGTTAAAAATTAGCATTTTGCTTTTGGTGAATTTGGAGAATAAGAAATCTTCGGGTATATTTGTATCAGTTTTTTCATGGTATTAGATTTAAGGTATTAAAGAATTGGTTGTCGGGAGACAACCCTTCTTTTTAAAAATGTAAGCGAAGACTATTTTATATAAAACAATAAGCGCGTTGAGTGGAAATTGCTCCTCCCAACGCGTTTTCTTTTGTCAGAGATATCCAGGGCTTTATTCAGATTGCAATAGGGCCGATTTTTGTGGTCTGTATAGATAAAACTGATCGATATAGGATTCAAAAGTCCTATATCGATCAGTTTTAGACAAATTCTTAATATTGTTCTTTTTCGTTGGGGAAATCCCGTGTTTTCACATCATTAATATATGCTTGTACGGCTTCGGTTATTACTGTGTGTAGATCGGCATATCTGCGCAGAAATCTTGGAGAGAAGCCTTTGTTGATTCCTAACATATCGTGCATTACCAAGACTTGTCCGTCTGTGCCATTTCCTGCTCCGATACCGATTGTAGGAATGCTTAGCTCGGTAGAGACACGTTCGGCCAATTTTGCGGGAATTTTTTCGAGGACGATAGAGAAGCATCCGATCTCTTCAAGTAGATGTGCATCTTTGATCAGTTTTTGGGCTTCTGCCTCTTCTTTGGCTCGGACGGTGTAAGTGCCGAATTTATTAATAGACTGGGGGGTTAATCCTAGATGCCCCATAACAGGTATTCCGGCACTTAGTATTCTCTCGATAGATTCTCTTATTTCTTCTCCTCCTTCCATCTTTACACAATCAGCTCCGGTTTCTTTCATGATCCGAATTGCAGATGCGACTGCTTCTTTGGAATTACCTTGATAAGATCCGAAAGGCATATCTACGACAACGAGTGCCCGCTTGACTGCTTTTACTACAGAAACTCCGTGATATATCATCTGATCTAATGTCATCGGTAAGGTGGTTATATTTCCTGCCATAACATTAGATGCGGAGTCTCCTACTAATATAACATCCATGCCGGCTTGATCTATAAGGCTGGCCATAGAATAATCGTATGCTGTGAGCATGGATATTTTTTCTCCCCGTTGTTTCATTTCTGCTAAACGACGGGTGGTTACTTTTCGTAAATCTTCAGTATAAGTTGACATGCTGTTCTTTTAATTGTTATTTGGCGACAAAGGTAAATCTTATTTTTGGGATTATGAGATCTGATGATAAAGAAATATCCGGTATTCAAATTTTTGAATACCGGATATTTCTAAAATTTAGTACTTTTATTTATAAGAATAATATTCTATATCACGTTGTATCATTTCTTTTACTTTTCCGTCATTGTATTGGGTTCGGGTTGTCCAGTTACCTTGTGTATCATAGGTATATTCATATGTTATTTCGCTTGATTTTCCATTCGCATTTATACTGTCTTTGGATAAATCTCCCTTATCATTATATGTGTAGGTATGTACTGTTTTGAATTTCCCGTTGATTATAGTTTCATTCTGTTTTTTGTTGTTGCTAAAAGTTGCCGTTGTAGTATTCTTGGGCAGATTAGCTTTAAAAATTTTAGTTGAAACAAGGCTGTCGTTTGCGTTATAGGTATATTGTGTTTTTATGCCACCTTTAACTCCTGTTACGAAATCGGTACGCTCTATTAATCGGTTATTTGCATCATATTTGAAAGTACTTTGTGTCGTTTCCCGCTTTTTAGTATTGACGAAAGTGATTTTTTGTAATAATGAGCCTTTATAAATATATTTTTCATTTCCTTTTGCCGTTACAACAGAGCTTAATGTGTTGTCAGGGTGGTAATAATACTGTTTCCCTTGTGTGCTCGACCCGGAAGTTTGTTCGTGAAGTGTTAGCTGCCCCAATTCGTTGTATGTATTTCTTATATTGCTTGTAGCGGTTTTTCCGTTTGTGTTTTTTGTTTCTACTTTTTCGAAAGTCGTTTTTACATAGCCTTTCAATCCTTCAGCTTCTGTATGAAATTGGGACTTGTTTATCAAGGCCATTTTTTCATTCAACTTTTCTATATATGGAGAATTCGGGTGATCTGCTATAAATTTGTTGTAAGCATATAAGCTCATTCCGTTTATGAAATGGTTATAGTCGATATCTTCAATAATCTTGGTGATTTCATCTTTTTGGGGATGAGTCGGATATCTTTGTAGAAGATTTACGTATGCTTCTTTAGTGTTTTGCTCTGTTGCATATTTGTATGCAAGTTGGTAAATCCGGTTTTGTGCTTCGGGGACAAGTTCCGATTGTGGGTATTGTTGTATAAACGCACTGTAAGCCTCTATTGTATTGTCTAATTTTGAGAATATTATTTTATCGGCGAGACGGGTAATCTCGGGAACTCTCTCAGATTCGGGATAATGAGTTAGAAAATATTTATAGCTATCTATATCTGCTTTTTCTATTGCGTTATTATATGCGATATCCTCTTGTAGCTGTTTGGCTTCTTGAAGATAAAAACATTCGTTGCAGGCTTCGATTGCCCGTGCAAAGGCAGCTTCTGTATTGTCTTTTTTTGCATCGTTGAGAATATTTTCTTCGATCTGTTTTTTAATTATAGCAAAAGATGTTTTGTGTTTGGTCAAAAATTTTTTGACATCTTTATCTTGTTGATGTGTAACTGTGGTGTTGAGTAAAGCATAAGCTCGATATGGATCATAACCTTTATATTCAGGTGTATTGAACAAAACGCAGTCGCAAATATCTACTAAAATCAGGTCGCTTTTACTGTCTGTTGTATATACTTTATTTCGTTTTTCTACTGCTTTGGAGATTTTTTTTTCTTGAAGCAACTCGAATATTTTGTTCGCTTTTTGAGCATGAACCGTAAATGATGTTAGTAAGCATGTCGATATAAATAGACAAGAAAAAATTTTACTGTATGGTCGAAAAGTGATGAGCTGTTTCATAATCTTCAATTATTATAATACGCATTAAATCAAGATTCCTTAATTTTTGTACTTTTTGGTAATTGCAAATATACTATTCTTGTATCATAAGTTGCAAATATCTCGCTCTTTTTTTGAGTTTTATGCTGTATATATAAGTTTTATAGTTCTTGTTGGACGGGACTCTTTTTATTTTGAAATTCGTATATTCCGGTTAAGATTAGTTTTAGTAATTCGCTACTTTGTTCGAAAAAAGCTTTGGCTAAAGTTACATTTATGGCAGAAGCCTGAGACAACATTTGTATAATATGGATAGCTTTGTGTAGTTCTTCTATCGCTGTATTGAGTCTTTTAGGGGTGTTTACGCTGGCATAATCCATGCAAATTGCATCGATAAGTCCTCCTGTAGTTATGATGCTATTTGTAAATTGCTGCATGAATATTACTGTAAAAGAAGGGGTATTTGTGTTTTTGATTAAATCTGTCGCTATCTGAGTAACAGATTGGCTTTGAAGCATTAATTCTTTGCGATTCATAATTCTGTTTTTTTGGTATGGTATATGTACTTTTATTTATAAAATTAAAGAACAAACAGTGTGCAGAATCTTGACATATTTTGTAATTATTCGATTAATATCTTAATTATTAATTGTTTATTGGATTGATGTGAAGGATTTGTTTTTTCTTGTTTTGAAAATGACCTTTTCAAAATGGAAAAGAGATTTTGCTAAAATGGAAAATATTCATAAAGGAATAATTTAAATATGGTACTTGAAAAAGAAGATTGTCGCGTTAGCACAAAATTAATGGCGGTAGAGCCGGATGTTTTTATCCTCAAAGTTAAGTCTGATTATAGTTTACCATTGTATCAGTTTTCTACTCGTGTATTTCAGGTGTTGGAACAATTTAATGTTGCTGTTGTGCGAACTATCAGTTCTGGAGTTTGCTATACGTTGATTATAAATAAGTTATATCAAAAAGAAGATCTGTGTAATGCGTTGAGTAAGTTTGCAAAGGTCGATTTGTTTACGGGGTGTGTGGCGATTTTTATGAAATGGAAAGATCGTTTGCTCGCCAATGAATTTGCTATTCAATTAAATTATCATATACCTGTGATGTTGATTTCTTATGATATTGAACTTTGTTCATTTTGTATTTGTGTTGATCGTAAAAATATAAATTTTGTTCAAAGAATTATTCCTTTATTTAAAAGGTGATGTGTGATCGTGCGGATGTTTTCTCGAGTTTTGTCGTTATATTTGTCTCTCTAAAGGCTATGTTGTAGGAATAGTCACCGGTTATATTGTGACGATGGATTTGTGTAGATGATTTTATTTTTGGAATGGAAATTTGAAAAAAAGAATAGCTATTTACAGATAAAGATTTCCCCGATTGTAAATAAAATTCGATATGCTATCTTTATCTATAGATTATATGGCAAATAGTGCTATTATGGAACAACAATTACAATTGAATGAGCATAATAAACAAGAATATCCGCCAATGCATACGGTGGAACATATTTTGAATAGGACTATGATGAATTTGTTTGGATGCGGAAGAGCTGTTAGTGCACATATTGAAAAGAAAAAATCAAAGTGTGATTATCTTTTAGCCGAAGCACCTACAAAAGAACAGATACAGAAAGTAGAGCAATGTGTAAATGATATTATAAAGCAAAATTTACCTGTGACTTTTGATTATATTTCTAAAGAAGACGCTTGCGATAAATTTGATATGAAGCGTTTGCCGGATCATGTCAGTGAAACGGTACGTATTGTGCGTATTGGAAATTATGATGATTGTCTTTGTGTTGGTTTGCATGTAAAAAATACTTCAGAAATAGGACAGTTTGTGATTGTCAGTCATGATTATGCAGACGGGCGTTTGCGTATTCGTTTTAAATTGGTGCAATAAAACTGTCTATAGAAAAGTAATCGGAGGAATTTTTTTTATGTAACCGTTGGGCATATGAGATTTTGCGGAAAAGAGGTAACGCTGAGCCGAGTAAGCATAAAGAAAGCTCAACATCCCACATCACGTAGCTTTTTATTCGAAAAAAAGTTTTTGTATATAATAGAGTTATTTACAGGTAGTTATAGAAATATTTATTGTGGGTATATAAAAAAAAGCTAAAAAAAATTTGGAGGTAAGATGGAAAGTTCTTACTTTCGCACTCGCTTTTCGAGAGAGAGGGGCATTAAAGGAAAAAAGAGGGAATTTTTTTGGGAGAATGAGAAAAAGTTCTTAGATTTGCAGTCCGATTTCGAAAGAGAAAAGCAAGCGATCCTTGAAGAAATT
>OGYW01000100.1_pt1 | contig 66722 bp, 45 predicted proteins | sample 1576621 | NCBI WGS metagenome assembly OGYW01 (sample SAMEA3541528, study PRJEB24748) | human gut metagenome | biome: human gut; feature: human-associated habitat; material: faeces | place: China | collected 2012 | reverse complement strand
TATCACTGAACCGACTCCGACATTCTCTGCTTGTTTCGGTGCTGCTTTCTTGTCACTGCACCCGACAAAATACGGCGAAGAATTGGTTAAGAAAATGGAAATGACCGGTGCTAAGGCTTATTTGGTCAACACAGGTTGGAACGGTACTGGCAAACGTATCTCTATCAAGGATACAAGAGGTATCATCGATGCTATCCTGGACGGTTCTATCGACAAAGCTCCGACAAAGGTTATCCCGTACTTCGATTTCGTTGTACCGACAGAATTGCCGGGTGTTGATCCGAATATCCTGGATCCGCGCGATACTTATGCTGACGCTGCACAGTGGGACGAAAAAGCAAAAGATCTGGCTGGCCGTTTCATTAAGAACTTCGCTAAGTTCACTGGCAACGAAGCTGGTAAGAAGCTGGTTGCTGCTGGTCCGAAATTGTAATAACATACATAATGACTCTATAAAAGCGCAGGACTTCGGTTCTGCGCTTTTTTTATATATATACATTAATTTTATCATAAATGTTAGGATATTTTAAAATCTATTCCTACCTTTACCCCAAATTATCTGTTAATGTGGGATGTGAGGTATAACATGATTAGACGTTTATTACTGGTCGTTGGGATTATCGTTTCTTTGTCATCGTGTGGCGGAGATATTGCTTACCGGATAGAAGGAAAACTAACCAATCTGGAGGATCAGACCTTATATGCCGTTTTCGAAAATGAAGATATAAAGGTTGTAGATACCGTAACTTGCGGGAAGCCGGGGGAATTTTTGATCGAAAAGAAACAGGGGGATTTCCGGGAAGTGACGATTTTCTTTGCTGATAAAATGCATTGGGTTACGGCTTATCTGGAAAAGGGAGAGAAGGTGACGATCACCGGAGACGCTGATTATCCCGCCATGTTATGTGTCAAAGGAGGGCGGATCAATGACCGTCTTTCCGCGATAAGAAAAGAAATGGCTCCTTTATTGAAGGAGCAGGCCGACTTGATCCGTCAACTGAATAAGAAGAACAGGGAAAACCTCAACAGCTCGATCGAGGAAGCGGATATGGCTTCGCGCCTGGCGAATGTAAACCATCTGTTGAGCGAGGAAGCTGCTGCCGCCATCAAGAAATATCCGGATGAAGAAGCTTCCGTCGTATTGATACAGCATTATTTTAACCATCCTGACGATACCCGGCAAATGGACGAATTGCTGGCTGTGTTGAATCCGAAACTGAACGACTTTTATCTGGTGCGGAAGTTGCAGGAATACAGCACGCGGGCAAAAAGGACTGCTTTAGGCGCCGAAGCACCCGGTTTCAATGTGAAGAATATTTACGGGACTCCTGTCAGTCTGGATTCTTTTCCGAAGAAATATTTACTGCTTGCGTTTACGGCTCCCTGGTGTGATATGTGCCAGACGGAAGACCTCTATCTGGATGAAGTGGCAATGAAATATCCGAAAGAAAAGGTGGATATGTTGCTGGTCAGCCTGGATGACGATCAAGCCGAAGTGCGGAAAGTCCTTGCAAAGGATAGCATCGGCTGGAACTTGGTTACCGATTCCGCCGGACAGGCAGCCATGTTGGTTGATCTGTATAACGTAAGCGCCTTGCCCCGCTGTTTCCTGATCGATGAAGAAGGGAAGATCATCTTGAAAACGGACAATGGGGTCGAGATAAAGCAGACGTTGGAAAAGCTGATGGAGTAGGAATTTATGATTTATGCAATGTTGCTATCCATAAATCATAAATCCGGCCTCATAAATCCAGACCCATAAATTTAAATCATAAATCTTTAACTATGTTAGTCAAATCTTACGCTGCCGCCGTGCAAGGCATATCGGCAACGGTCATTACGATCGAAGTAAATTGCACGAAAGGTATCCAATTCTTTTTGGTAGGATTGCCCGATGTGGCTGTCCGTGAAAGCCATGAACGCATTATCTCTGCTCTTCAGGTGAGTGGCTACAAGTTTCCCCGTAACCGCATTGTGATCAATATGGCGCCTGCCGATATCCGGAAGGAAGGTTCGTCGTATGATTTGCCGCTTGCGATCGGCATCCTGGCAGCAGCCGAAGAGCTGGATGCTTCCCGGCTAGGCCACTACATGATGATGGGAGAGCTTTCATTGGACGGCAGCTTGAAGCCGGTAAAGGGAATTCTGCCGATTGCGATCAAGGCGCGTGAAGAGGGATTCAAAGGTTTTATCGTTCCCAAGCAGAATGCCCGTGAGGCCGCTGTCGTCAATGACCTGGATGTGTATGGCGTTTCGACCATCAAAGAAGTGATCGAGTTCATTGCAGGAAGACGGGATTTGGAGCCGACGGTTGTCAATACCCGTGAGGAATTTTATGCCCGGCAACTTCAGTTTGAAGCGGATTTCTCGGATGTACGCGGACAGGAGAATGTGAAGCGTGCGTTGGAAGTAGCCGCCGCCGGAAGCCACAACCTGATCCTGATCGGTCCGCCGGGGAGTGGCAAATCGATGCTCGCCAAACGTCTCCCTTCCATCTTGCCACCTTTTACCTTGCAGGAGTCGCTCGAGACCACCAAGATACATTCGGTCGCCGGCAAGATCGGGCTGGACACTTCCCTGATGACGCAACGTCCGTTCCGTTCGCCCCATCACACGATTTCGAATGTGGCGATGGTCGGTGGAGGCGCTTTCCCGCAACCGGGAGAGATCAGCCTGGCACATAACGGAATCTTGTTCTTGGATGAGTTGCCCGAATTCAACCGGAGCGTGCTCGAGGTCATGCGCCAACCATTGGAAGACCGGACGATAACGGTCTCTCGTGCCCGCTTATCTGTTGATTATCCGGCCAACTTCATGTTGGTCGCTTCCATGAATCCTTGTCCTTGCGGATATTATAATCACCCCGATCGCCCTTGTCTCTGTTCTCCGGGTGCTGTCCAGAAATACATGAATCGTGTTTCCGGCCCTTTGCTCGACCGGATCGATATACAGGTAGAAGTCGTGCCGGTCCCTTTCGAGAAGATATCCGACGGACACCCTTCCGAATGTAGCGAAGCGATACGCGAGCGCGTGATGAAAGCCCGCGCTATCCAGGAAAAACGCTTTGCCGCGCATGAGGGTATTTACAGCAATGCCCAGATGACCTCCAAACTGCTTCATGAATACGCCGTGCCTGATGCTGCCGGCCTGTCTTTGCTGAAGGTCGCCATGCAGCGCCTCAATCTTTCCGCCCGCGCCTACGACCGCATCCTGAAAGTCTCCCGTACGATCGCCGACCTGGAAGCCTCTCCGAATATCGAGGCATGCCATCTGGCGGAAGCCATACAATACCGGAGCCTGGACCGGGAAACATGGGGGACGTAAGCCGGTTTCATTTATTTTAAAATTGAAGATCGGAAAAAGCATTAGGAGAAAATAAAATGAATGCCTCTGGCGTGAACCAATATCTTTCGCCTGCCCGGAGCGCGGCGACCGCCTGTGCGTATAGCTGTCCGTATTCGACAGAACGGTCTGGACGGATGTTCCCGTTTATCTCGATGCAGACGAAACGGCGGCTACCGGTCGGATCAGCCAGCAAGTCCCAGTTGTTGCGTTTTTTATTTAGGATAAAAGTACCGCCTCATTCGTGTTTATCCTATTATTATTTGTATCTTTACTGCCATGTTATTGACTATTCGACCTAGGGCGAAAAGCCTTTCGACTTAGGTCGAATACCTTTTCCACCTTGGGCAAAAACCTTTTCGACCTTCGTCAAAAACATACAAAGAAGGCAGGAAAGCGATAAAGTCTTATTATTCACCATTTAATCTATTACTAATATGACAGCACGTTACAGAATGGAGCGTAACCCGGATTTCGGGAAGAACGGCAATAAAATGCCTCTTCACCCAAGATTGATCCCCTATGAGACCGTCAGCATTAAAAAGTTGATGAAATATGCCAAATCCCGCTCCACCTATTCGGAGGCCGACATTGCCGGCGCCTTGCAGCTGATCACCGACTTGGTGACGGAACGCTTGCGCGAAGGCGATAACGTGGAGATCGAGGGCCTCGGTTTCTTCAGCGTTTCGCTCCAGTCTCGCGCGGTCATGTCTAAAACGGAACTGAGGAGCGAATCTGTCCGTTTCAAGAATGTCAATTTCCGATGCTGCCAGCAGTTGAAGAAGGCCTTGAAGACGATGCCGCTCACGCGTATGAAAAGTTCAGGTCACCATGCACCCGGCATGGCGGACCGGGAAGAACTTCTTTACCGCTATTTGGACGAGAACTCTTATATCACCGTCCGTTCCTACCGTTATCTTATCGGGCTGTCTGACTACAGTGCGCGCAAGGATTTGGCCGCATTGGTCGCTTCCGGCCGTTTGGTGAAGGGAGGCAGCCGTCTGTTTGCCATCTATACCCTTCCGAAAGAGGAAGACACGGGCATCCCGCAACCTTTGGTGGTCGATTCGAACTTACCTGGATGAAGGCCGGATACCGGGGGTGAAGGCAATCCGGGCGGGAGCCTTCACCTGTTGGGGCTTGTTGCAAAGAGGATTGTAGAGGGTGGGTGAAGCCGAAATGCTCCGGCTGGCCGGAACTTTTGTTTTTAGCTGTTCCGGTATTCCAACGGCCCCATCCCCACATGCCGCTTGAAATATTTGCCGAAGAAAGACATATTCGTGAAATTCAGCGAATAGGCGATGTCGTGGATCGAAAGGTCGGTCGATTTCAACTGTGCCTTTGCATCCATGATCACCATAGAGGTGATGATCTCGACACAAGTCTTGTCGGTCGTCTGCTTGACAATCGTACTGAGATGCGCCGGAGTTATGCCGAGTTTCTTGGCATACCACGCAACGGAACGTTGCGTGGTATAGTTCTGCATAACCAGATGATTGAAGTTTTTGCTTATTTGTTCTGCTTTGGAGAGATTCGTTTTGCTTTCCACTTTATCTTTATACATGGCACTGACTCCCATGAATACACCCGACAATAGATGATTCAAAATATGTTTGTTTAAAGCAGGCTTGCAGGTATTATATGTTTTAAGCAGAAGCGAGAAGTAATCTTCCAGCAGTTCGACAGGTTTTTCTTTCAATTCTATGATTGGGGTATCTTTGGCCGCGTAGTGCATGTCTACTGCCATTTTGTTAAGGTTCGATTGACTGATAAAATTTGAGGAAAATCCCATGAAGTAGATTTCCAAATCTCCTTCTACCCGATATATTTGCAAAATTGTCCCCGGTTGTATGGTGATAAAGCTTCCTGGCCTGACTTTGTAGCGCGTCAAGTCGATGGATGCCTCCAGATCTCCTTGCAAGCAAAGCACGAATATTTCGGCTCTCAGCCGGCATGGATAATTGGCATAGAGGTTCAGCAAGCCGATTTCGCTTTTCGTCAACTTTCCGATTATCCAGTCTTCGGGCAGGTCTATTTTGGGGATGTCATTATCTATATGCATATTAGAATAAAAGATACGACAAAGATACGAAATCTTGTTTATATGTAAAGCTTATTATGAAAAATCGGACAGTTATGTGTTTGTGGATATATCATTTGTGAATCATAAATAGGAAATTAAAGAGGTGGCCTTAAATGCAAATCAAAAAAAACGGACAGCGAATAATATAAATTGACCTTGTAAGGCTTGAAGAATCGGGGTTACTTTGCGACCTTGAAAATGGAATGTTAAACGGAATAGAATCTGGATGGAGAAGAAACGTTTCTTGGAAGGAGATAACAAGCGCTTTTGTGTAGTAAGCCGCTTGTTGTGCTTTTTTTGTTTGTTTATTGGGATTTATGCTTGCCAAGTCGATGAAGATGGGGTAGTCAATAAAGGTACTCTTGCTTTTCGGATGAATGTGGACACGGCGTTGGTGGGTGTATCGACAAAAGCTTCTGACTTGGCGGACTTTAAGGATGTGAATAGCTATGCTGTGACGATCGCGCAGGATTCGGGTGTTGTGGCCGAATATTCCCGCTTCGACAAGATGCCAGCCGAACTTGAGTTGGGAGCCGGAGCATATACGATTCAGGTGTCAAAAGGAACAGAAACGGCAGCCGCTTTCGATGCACCTTACTTTTCCGGGAAAAAGGAATTTACGATTGTCAAGGATATGACTACACCGGTGGAGGTAACTGCCGCAATGGCGAACAGCCGGGTGACGATCGACTATTCGGATGATTTTCTGCAAACATATAAAGATTATACCTTGTCGTTGAAGACGAACAAGATGGAATTGCCTTTGGTGTATGAAAAAGGCGAATCCCGTCCGATGTATTTTCTGTCGGATGCTTCCGGCACGAAGCTGGAAATTGCGATGGAACTGGTCAATATCTATGGAAAGACTGTCAATTATATGGCGACAACAACTATCAAGCCCAAGCAATGGGCGAAGCTGACCGTCCGTACGGATGAAAAAGGGTTGAACGGGATTGCTATCGATGTGACATTAAACGATGAAACAAAGGAAACGATCTATGTGAATATCGGAATTCCGGATTTCATGGAGAAGTTGAAGGGGGCGCCGTATATTGCGTGCGATTTGTTTAAGTGGGAAGATACGAATGTAAGTATGGAGGAACCTACAGAATATGCTAAAGATACAAAGGCGGCTAAAGTAGTGATTACTTCCGGAGGAAAGATTAATCAGGTATTGTTGACGATTAAAGATGGAAGTTCGACTTTGATTAATCAGTATGATTTGGCAAATCTGACAGAAGATCAGATTAAGGATTTGGCGGATAATTACGGCTTTAGTGCACCAGAGAAAATGAAAGGTGAAATGCAGGCAGAATTTGATTTGAAATCGGTTATTGCTTCTTTATTAGGTAAATCGGAAGACTCGTATTATGAGTTATCATTGACGGTTGTAGATGCTTTGCCAACTCCGAATAGGACTTCTAAATCGGTTAGAATAACTGTACCGGCTGCTGCTAAGCCTAAGGTTAGTTGGGGAATGTTCCCGAATAATAAAACTTTTGAACAAGGTACTTTGGAAATAAAATTGATTACTCCTCTTTCTGACGTACCTGTAGATATTGAGGCTCTTGCCGGAATAAAGGATGTAGCAATATCTATAGTTGGAATAGGGGTAGAAGAGCAGGATGTCTTCACATTAGATATTCCAGGAATTGCGATAGCAGAAAGTTCTGCAAGTAGAGTTAAGATGAAATATAGCGTAGATGATTGGTTTAATAAATTGTCGTGTGGCGATAATGGAACAGCTAAAACATATATGGTAAAATATAAAATTACTGATAAATTGGATAGAGTTGTTGAAGACTCTCGTTCGTTTACGGTTACACCTCCGGTATTTGAATGGGCGATGGCTGAAAACGCTGGTGATATTTTTGCAAAATATGCTTATTTACGAGTGAAAGCGAAGGATGCAGACAAGGTGACGTTCTATCATAATGGATCTCAATTGACTGATTTAATACCGTTAGGACAAGAGGAGAATGGTGTTGTTTCATTTGTTTGGAATAATTTGACAGCCGGACAGTCTTATTCTAATATTACTGCTAAATATGATGGAGGAAGAGAGCTTTCTGGAATTTCTTTTACGACGGAAGAAGAAAAACAATTGCCAAATGCAGGGTTTGAAGAGTGGCATTTTACACGCCCAAGCGGTGTTCAATATTGGGAAGTTTACTATCCGTGGGCTGAAAATGGAACTTCTTGCTGGAATACAATGAATTTATTAACGACTTCGGAAGGTGGCAGTAATGGTGGAGCGTTTAATCCCAATCGTAATGCATATAGATATAATGCGAATTCTGGGACAATTCCAACTAATGATAAACATTTAGGATCAACAGCTGCTTTAATTAGAACAGTTGGTTGGGGGCAAGGAAATAATGCTACAGGTTCCGATAATGCAAAATATAAAACGGTGGGACAATTATATTTAGGTGTCTATGACGAGCAAAGTAAAGTTCCAAATTACGGAATAGAGTTTAAATCTCGACCTAGAGAGATATCATTTTATTACAAATATCAACCTGTTGATAATGATAAATTTATTGCGGAAGTAATCTTACTAAATGTAACAAATGGCATGGAAACAGAACTTGCAAAAGGTACTATTAGTATAGGAGGAACAATAGATAAATATATATCAGCAAGAATCGTTTTAAATTATACAAACATGGTTTTAAAAGTAAGTAAAATATGTGTTATTTTTAAAGCTGGCACAGAAACTAAATGTACAACAGTACCTAAGTTTGGCGATTTATCAGATGGCGAATACGTCGGTTCCCAACTCTATATCGATGATGTCGAACTAATATACGATTATCAAGAATAATATGAAACACCTATTATACACATTTGCCATCCTGCTTATCGCAGCCTCCTGTTCTAACGAAGAAACGGAACAGGTGATGGGACAGGGCAAAGCCCGTCTCCGATTTCATGTTTCAACCGAATCTCCGGTTGTGATAACCCGTTCTACACCAGTGCCGACGGTTAATCAATTATACGTTAAGATACAGAATGGAACCGGTGCGGTTGTGAAGCAAGACTCTTTGAAGACCTTACAACAAAACAGTCCGGTCTTTTTGGAAGCGGCGGAAGGCGGTACGGAATATAAGGTAGAAGTCTTTTCCAATGAACTGAAAGATGCCATACTGGATAAACCCTGTTTTTTTGCTTCTGAAACATACTCTTTATTACCGGAAGAGACCGTTTTGGTGGAGCTGGAATGCTGTTTGCAACAATTTCAAGTTTCTTTTAATGCAAGCGCTGCATTTAAGAAGGCGTTTCGGACAGATGATAAGTTGCAAACCGGAGATACAAAATTCAAATTGACTGTTTCGGATGCAAACAAACGTCAAGTGTCTTATGCTTTGGCCGATTTGAATAAATCTGCCTATTTCGATGGAGCGAAAAACTCTTCCTTTATTAAAATCCATATCGTAGGAACTACTTTGGAAGGGTTTCCTGTCGACTATTCGGAGACGATTTCACCCAAAGATGGTTTGTTGGAAAAGAAAGACCATCTGATTATCGATCTGCAAGTATCGGAAACAAAATCAATGATGTTAAAAGCAACACCTGTTGAATGATGAAATATAGATATACATATTACGTATTGTTATGCCTGACTCTTGTCGGTTTAGCTTCCTGCGAGATGAAAGACGAACTTTTAGGAAAAGGGGAACAGGGTGGTTCCGGTGAAGTCGGCGTGCTGGATTTGAAGTTGAAAGTTGTGCCTCCTTCTTATGGGAATGGCGGCGTATCATCCAAGTCATCAAGTACGGAACTGATTGTTCCGAAAGCGGAAGATATGATCGTGAAAGTGTTTAACGCATCGATGGAATTGCAGGATTATTTCGAGTCGTATGCCGATTATCTGAAAGAATCCCAATATGTATTGGAACAGGGCACTTATTACATCGAAGCCTATTCGGGTGATAATTATGAAGTGACATCGGAATATCCTTATTATGAGTTGTTGGATACATGTGTCATAAAAGCCAAAGAAGTGACATTGGTAGATAAGGCTTGCGAATTGCAAAGCGCTATCTTGTATTTAACTCTGTCCGAAGAGTTTTTGAATGCATGCAAGGATGATTATGCAATCACTATTACCAATGGTTCTGGTGTTCTGTCTGTGGGTAAAGGAGATGCCCGGATCGTATATATCCGTCCCGGAATGAAAACGACGGTGACAATCCGTGCTACGGAAAAGATCACTGGCAAGCCGGTGATCCGGACATTCGGACTGGCCGATTCGGAGGGAAAGATTAATCCGCAGGATTTGTTTAGGATAGAGATCAAAGACTTGGAAGAAGAAATTGTACCGGATGAGCCGGAAAAACCGAATCCTGACCCTGACGATCCTGATAATCCGGAAAAACCGACAAACGGCAATTTTACCATAAAGGTAGATGTGACATTGAATGAAACTCCGATCGACATTACTGTACCGAGCGGTGGGGGAAATGGCGGCAGTACGGGAGGTAATGATAATACAGGTGGTGAGACGGAAAGTGTGATTTCGATAAAAGGGGATGCGATCAATACTGACCTGGTAGTGAGTGTGCCGAACGGTATTTCCTCGTTTAGAGTAATCATTGATTCGCCATTATTACCTGAATCAGAATTGCAGGGTATCGGATTAACGTCAGATTTTGATTTGGTCAGTCCGGGTGGATATGCTGATAAGTTGAGTGGTTTAGGTTTTCCGGTTCATATCGGAGGTGAAACATCTGTGTCGTTTAATATATCCCAATTTGTGCCAATGATCCAAATATTGGGAAGCGGTACAAGTAATTTTCATTTGACTGTTACCGATTCGAAAGGAAATACAAAAACTCATACAATAACAATTACGACTTAATAGGATGAAAAAGTTATCATATATAATAGGTTGTTTGTTTTTAATGTTGTTTGTTTGGGTATCATGTGATAGCGAAGATAACCGTATGCAAACAACAGGCTATTTGGAATTAGGTGTATCGAAAAATGTGGAAGTGGTCACGCGTGGTTTCGATGTCAAGGATCAATCTTTGGCGGTGGATATTTGTACCGGCGCGAACGATTCGGTCGTGAAGCATTTTTCCGATTACAATGATATGGCCGGCGAACGTGTGTTGTTGGATGTCGGGACTTATAAGGTGAAGGTCACATCTAATCCTTCGGACAAACTGGAGTTTGAAAAACCTACTTTTTACGGGGATAAAGACAAGATTGTCATAAAAGCGGGTGAGACAACTCAAACAGCAATCGAATGTTTTTTAACTTGTGTGAAAGTAACCAGTAAGTTTACAAAGCCTGTTCAGGATAAATTCGCATCCTGTGTGGCGAAAGTCAGTGATGCGACGGGGAGCTATTTGGAATATGATATGCAAGAGACACGCGCTGGTTATTTCCAACCCGGTTATCTGTTGGTCGATTTGACATTGACGAACAAAGAAGGGTTGACATTCCACATGTCCAAACTGATCGAGAAGACGGAGGCGAAAGACCATTATCATCTGGTATTCGATTTGGTGGATAGCGGTGAAGATAACTCAGGAATGGACTTCGATATAACGATTGATTCTGATCCGACCAATGACGAGAACCATACGGTGACGATTCCGTTGCCGGAATCGGGATATGGGCAGGAACCACCGGTGGTGAAAGTGTTGGAAGATGGCAAGGATAGCAATGGAATGGTCTCTTTGGACAAAGGAGATTCCAGAAATGTAATGTTGAATATTTCTTCTACGAATATAGGTTTAGAATCTGTTAGCATGATTACGACTTCGTCTTTGTTTGACGAACATAAAATTTCATCATCTTTGGATTTACTGAAATTGTCGGAAGAAAGTAAGAATAAGTTAGCTGAAATAGGATTGGAAGTCCCTGCTTTGGATGATAAAAAGGCAATGTTTACATTGGTTTTCGATAATTTGATTACGCGATTGCCAGGAGGTACGCATACATTTGTTCTCTCTGCCCGTGATGAGATGGGGCATGAAACGGTGCAAACGATTTCTATTACTGTCAATTTGCAAATCATGACTCATCCGGTAGTCGAATCGGAGGTGTGGGCACATTTTGCTACATTGAGGGGATATGTAAAGAACGCGAGTGAGGAAGATAAAGCCTCTTATAAGTTCCAATATAGGAAATTCGGAACGGATGATAAGTGGAGTGATGTTGAAGGTGAGGTGACAGTTGGAAATAATGGCTCTTCTAATGTGACGCAGGTTGTGACGCATTTGGATGATGGTACAAAGTATGAATATAGATTACTGCAGAATGGTGCTGTTGCTGAATCTAAAGAATTTGTAACAGAGGAGGCGGTAATGCTGCCTTATGGTGATTTTGAAGATAAGAACAATGGACCTTGGAATGAAAAAAATTCATATTGGAGTTCGGGAAATAATACATTTACCCCTGATCTTTGTCAATCTGTTACTGAACAAAATAATACAAAGGCTTTTCTGAAATCAAGAGCAGCGGTAGGTAAATTTGCCGCCGGTAACGCTTTTACTGGTTCTTTCGCTTTGTCAGGAATGAATGGAGTTGTGACTTTAGGTAAGCCATTTACAGCTCGTCCTTCAATGTTTAAAGGTAAATATAACTATATACCTCAGACGGTCGATAAATATTCGGGACATATAGCTAAGGGGAGCTTTGATCAATGTGCCATCTATATTGTGTTGTTGAAGGAACCAATGGCTTTGAATACGGCTAATCAAGAAACGCTGAACTGGAAAGAATATTATGCTGACAGGATAATTGCTTATGCGGAACTACCCGCAAGTGAAAATATGCTAACAAATGGTTGGAGTGATTTTAACTTGAAATTGCAATACCTAAAGAAAGATGTAAAGCCTGAATATATTGGTGTTTTAGCTACATCCAGTAAATATGGGGATTATTTTCAGGGTGCAGTCGGTAGTGAATTATATATTGATGATTTTGAATTAGTCTATGATCAAACTCCAACAGAATAATATTCGGATGAAACATATCTTGACAATGTTTTTAGTTTCATTCTTAGGAATAGGAACTATTCAAGCCCAAACCAAAATCCTTGGTCGTAAAGTCTTCGACCGGGGTATCCAGAGTCATACTTTTATTCCGAAAGGGCAATGGATGGTCGGATCGACTTTTTCCTATTCGGAACATGAGGATGACAATTATAAATTCTTGGTGCTGGAGAAGATTGAAAGTACCGGTTATACGTTTAAAGTAAGTCCTTTCTTCGGTTACTTTATTCGGGATAATGTTGCATTGGGCGGACGTTTTTCCTATAATCGTACTTATACGGATTTAGGAAATATCAGTTTGGATTTGGATGATGATATCAATTTTGATATCAGTGATGTAAATTATTTGGAGCATACTTTTTCTGCTACTGGATTCGTGCGTACCTATATGCCGATAGGAAGTAGTAAGATTTTTGGTTTGTTTAATGAAGCTCGCGTGACCTATGGCTATGGGCAGGGTAAAAACTCTTCGGGTACAGATACCGATTATACCGGTACTTATCAGACCATCCAGAATTTGCAGATCGGAATGGCGCCGGGTCTGACGGCTTTTATCACTAATTTTGCAGCTGTTGAGGTATCGGTTGGCGTACTGGGGTTTAATATGAAGTGGACCGATCAGACAACTGACCAGATTGATAAAGGCTCACGGCGTAGCAGTTCCGCTAATTTTAAGATAGACCTATTTTCGATTAATTTAGGTATGAACTTCTATTTTTGACGAGGTATGGATATAAATCATATAAAACGAAAAGTGACAGGTTTTCTCTGTTGTTTGTTCTTTCTTGTTTCATGTATCGAGAATGATATTCCTTATCCATATCGGGAAGGAAGCATTACCGATTTCCAGGTGGAAGGGCAATTGGATAATACATTGGAAATAGATAAGACTAAAGGGATGGTTACGGTAGAAGTGAGCGATGCGGTTGATCTTGCAGCTCTCCGGATCAAGAAGTTGACGGTGACTAATGAGGCTGAGGTACGGATAGATTCTGCGGCGTGTCTCGACTATAACGCTTTTCCACGAATCGGATTTTCGTCTTTAGACAGTTTACCCAAGAGTGCAGATACGCGGGTGGATTTTTCTTCATCTGTCTCATTGATTTTGCAGACATATCAAGAGTATCCTTGGAAGATAACGGTTAATCAGACGATAGACCGGGCTGTGCAAGTCAGTAACCAGGTGGGTGAACCGGTAATCGATTTGGCAAATCGGGAGATGATCGTGTATGTGGCAAAAGAACAACATTTGGATCGGATAACGGTGACTAAGATGCAACTGGGCGGTTCGGTGGGAATTGTCGTTCCTGATCCGACGACGGTAACGAATTTTTCGCGTCCTTGCTCATTTGAAGTGACTCGTTTTGGAGTAACGGAAACTTGGAAAGTGACAATTCTGCATACGGAAGGTGGTGCTGTTTCCGGTGGTGAAACGGTTGCGATGGCCAATCGAATCATTGTAACCGGAATGATTCAAGAAGGTAAGATTCCGGTAATAGAATATAGAGAAAAGAATCCGTCCCAAACGCGGGTGGATGATGGTTGGCAGACGCTTCCGGCAAGTTCCGTAACTGTCAACGGTACTTCCTTCACAGCCACAATAACTGGTTTGAATCCGGGTACGACGTATGTATATCGTGTTGTGATTGATGATATAGCTGGAGAAGAGGTGGAGTGTAAGACCGCTGCGTTAGTGCCATTGACCAATGGGGGTTTTGACGATTGGCATCAAGATGGTAAATTGTGGAATCCGTGGTTGGCAACAGGTGTTTCTTTTTGGGATACGGGAAATAAAGGAGCTACTACTTTGGGAGACAGCAATACGATTCCGACAGGTGATACGAGTAACGGAACCGGAAAGGCAGCCAAGTTAGAATCGCGGTTTGTCGGAGTTGCCGGTATCGGTAAGTTTGCGGCTGGTAATATATTTGCCGGTTCGTATGTCCGTACAGATGGTACTAATGGCGTCTTGAGCTTTGGGCGTCCATTTGAAACTTATCCGACAGGTTTGAAGTTTAAATACAAATATACTTCGGCTGAGATAAATAAAAGTAACGATTCCGATTACAATTATTTGCTGGGCAGACCGGATTCTTGTCATATTTATGTGGCTCTGTCTGATAAGGCAGAACCTTATGAGATCAAAACAAAGAAGTCGGAACGGCAGCTGTTTAGCAAGAATGATAAAAATGTTATTGCTTATGGTGAGTTCATTTCCGCTAAGACCATATCCGGTTATGAGGAATATACAATCCGGTTAGATTACCGTGATTATCGTAAACCCAAATATCTTGTCATTGTGGCTACAGCCAGCAAATATGGTGATTATTTTACAGGAGGGGAAGGTAGTACACTTTATTTGGACGAAATGGAGTTGACTTATGATTAGCGATAACTTGTTTAGTGTATCCTTAGTCGGATTATAACAACTAATGATATTCCTTTCTTTTTAGGTTAAGCAATAAATGTGTACCTTTGCCTCTCAAAAAGAGAACACAAGGTATGGAAAAACAGTTTAAGAGAACGCTGATAACTACGGCGTTGCCGTATGCGAACGGGCCGGTGCATATCGGACATTTGGCCGGGGTGTATGTGCCTGCTGATATTTATGCACGCTATCTTCGCCTGAAGGGGGAAGAAGTTTTGATGATCGGTGGATCGGATGAGCATGGAGTGCCTATCACGCTGAGAGCGAAGAAAGAAGGGATTACGCCGCAGGATGTGGTGGACCGTTATCATGGTATTATCAAGAAGTCTTTTGAGGAGTTTGGTATCTCGTTCGATATCTATTCCCGTACGACTTCGGCTACACATCGCCAGGTGGCGTCGGATTTCTTCCGTACCTTATACGATAAAGGAGAGTTTATCGAGAAAACGAGCGAACAGTATTACGACGAGGAAGCAAAACAGTTCCTTGCCGACCGTTATATAACCGGGACTTGCCCGCATTGCGGCAATGAAAAAGCCTATGGCGACCAGTGCGAAGCCTGCGGTACCTCTTTGAGCCCGACGGACCTGATCAACCCGAAATCCGCTATCAGTGGTAGCCAGCCGGTGATGAAAGAGACCAAACACTGGTATCTGCCTTTGGACAAATGGGAACCGTTCCTGCGCCAGTGGATACTGGAAGGACATAAGGAATGGAAACCGAACGTATACGGACAGTGCAAGAGTTGGCTGGATATGGGATTGCAGCCTCGTGCCGTAAGCCGCGACCTTGATTGGGGGATTCCCGTGCCGGTGGAAGGTGCGGAAGGGAAGGTGCTGTATGTCTGGTTCGATGCGCCTATCGGATATATCTCCAATACGAAAGAACTGCTCCCCGAAAGTTGGGAAACCTGGTGGAAAGATCCTGAAACCAAGATGGTGCATTTCATCGGTAAGGACAATATCGTGTTCCACTGTATCGTGTTCCCGGCTATGCTGAAAGCCGAAGGTTCTTATAACCTGCCGGAAAATGTGCCGGCCAATGAGTTCCTGAACCTGGAAGGCGACAAGATCTCGACTTCCCGCAACTGGGCTGTCTGGTTGAACGAATATTTGGTGGATATGCCGGGCAAGCAGGATGTGTTGCGCTATGTTTTGACGGCCAATGCTCCGGAAACGAAAGACAACGATTTCACCTGGAAAGATTTCCAGGCACGCAATAACAATGAGTTGGTTGCCATCTTAGGTAACTTTGTCAACCGTGCTTTGGTGCTTACCGAAAAGTATTTCGAAGGTAAGGTGCCGGCTGCCGGTGAGCTGACCGATTATGACCGTCAGACATTGACCGATTTCGCGAATGTAAAGGCCGACGTGGAACGTCTGCTGGATACCTACCATTTCCGTGACGCCCAGAAAGAAGCGATGAACTTGGCTCGTATCGGAAACAAATACCTGGCTGACACTGAACCTTGGAAATTAGCAAAGACCGATATGGCGCGTGTCGCCACGATCATGAACATCGCTTTGCAGATCACGGCAAATTTGGCAATCGCTTTCGAACCATTCCTGCCGTTCAGCATGGAGAAATTGAACAAGATGCTGAATGTGGAACCGTTAGGCTGGAACCGCTTGGGATCGACTGACTTGTTGGAAGCCGGTCATCAGTTGGGCAAATCGGAACTGCTGTTCGAGAAGATTGAAGACAGCGTGATCGAAGCGCAGGTACAAAAGCTGTTGGATACGAAGAAAGCAAACGAGGAAGCCAACTACAAGGCGAAACCCATCCGTGAGAATATCGAGTTCGATGACTTCATGAAGCTGGATATCCGTGTCGGGACCGTGTTGGAATGTACGAAAGTGCCTAAGGCGGACAAGTTGTTGCAGTTCCGTATCGATGACGGTCTGGAAAAACGTACGATCGTTTCCGGTATCGCTCAACATTACAAGCCGGAAGACCTTGTGGGCAAGCAGGTTTGCTTCATCGCTAATCTGGCTCCGCGCAAGCTGAAAGGTATCGTTTCCGAAGGGATGATCCTTTCAGCAGAAAACTTCGACGGTAAGCTGGCTGTCATCACTCCTGAAAAAGAGGTAAAACCGGGCAGCGAGGTGAAATAATCTGGTTAATCCTTCGTTGTAGTGACGAAGGATTAATTAATCGGAAAACAGATAATATAATGTTGGAAGAACAGATACAGATGGTCGACTTGCATGGACAATATCTCCGGTTCAAAGAGGAGATTGATGAGGCCATGCAGGTGGTGATCGACAGTTGTGCTTTTATCAATGGTCCGCAGGTGAAAACCTTTGCCGGGCATTTGGCTGATTATCTTCAGGTTCCATACGTGATTCCTTGTGCTAACGGGACGGACGCTTTGCAGATTGCTCTGATGGCATTGGAGCTTCAGCCTGGCGATGAGGTGATTCTACCGGCATTTACTTATATAGCGGCAGCCGAGGTTGTCGCTTTGTTAGGGTTGACGCCCGTGTTGGTGGATGTCGATCCCTGTACCTTTAATATCGATCCCCGGAAAATAGAAGCGGCTGTTTCGGAACGGACAAAGGCGGTCGTGGCCGTCCACCTGTTCGGACAAGCCTGCGATATGGAGCCGATCATGACTTTGGCAGATGTCTATCATCTGTATGTAGTGGAAGATAACGCCCAATCCGTTGGTGCCGATTATATCTTTTCCGACGGGCGGGTACGAAAGGCCGGGACGATCGGACATATCGGGACGACATCTTTTTTTCCATCCAAGCCGTTAGCCTGCTATGGCGATGGGGGGGCGTTGATGACTTCCGACGAGGCGTTGGCTGCCCGTATCCGCATGATTGCCAATCATGGCCAGGAATGCAAATACCACCATAGGCGGATCGGATGCAATTCCCGTCTGGACACGTTGCAAGCTGCTGTGCTGGATGTGAAGTTGAAGCATCTGGAGGAGTTCACGGAAACCCGTCGGCAAGTTGCCTCTCGGTACGATGAAGCTTTGTCCTCCTGCGATTCGTTGGTTCTCCCTGCGAGATCGATATTTTCGACTCATGTCTATCACCAATATACGGTCCAGGTAAAAGATGGCAGGCGGAATGTCCTTCAATGCCTGTTGAAAGAACAGGGAATCCCTTCCATGATCTATTATCCTGTACCAGTGCATCATCAGGAAGCTTACCGGCATATCTCCCGTGTATCTGGTAATTTGGACGTCTCCACCCGTTTGTGCGAATCCGTCCTTTCCCTGCCTATTCATACGGAAATGTCCCTCGGACAACAGCAATATATAACAGAAACTCTAAAAAAGGGGGTGTGTCGAAACTATCCTGTTCCCGCACTTGACGCGGGATAGCATTAAAACCGACCCTATAAAAATCTGATTGATAAGGTCTGTCCTTTTGCGGCCCCGCGTCAAGCACGGGGACAAGGAGATTTTGACACCCCCCCCATCGAATGCTTATGGATAAAAAGATAAAATTTGCAGTTATCGGTTGTGGCCATATCGGCAAACGTCATGCCGAGATGGTGACACGCGATCCGGGAGCCGAATTGGTGGCCCTTTGTGATATTCGTCCCTGTGAGGAATTGGGTATTGAGGCATACGATGTCCCGTTTTTTTCATCCCTGACGGAGCTATTGCAGAGCGGAATTTCCATAGATGTCGTAAATGTTTGTACCCCGAACGGCTTGCATGCAGCAATGGCCATTCAGGCTGTCGAAACCGGTTGCAACGTCGTGATCGAGAAGCCGATGGCACTGACGCTTGCCGATGCCGAGAAGGTGGTCTATGCTTCGCTGAAATACCGTAAACAGGTGTTCTGCGTCATGCAAAACCGTTATTCTCCTCCTTCCGTCTGGATCAAGGAGATGGTGGATTCGGGTAGGTTAGGCAAGATCTATATGGTCCAGTTGAATTGTTATTGGAACCGTGACGAGCGCTATTATAAACCCGGTGGCTGGCATGGCGATGCCGCTTTGGACGGAGGGACGCTTTTTACCCAGTTCTCCCATTTCATCGACATTATGTACTGGCTTTTCGGGGATATCTGCAATATCCAGGCTCGCTTTGCCGATTTCAACCATGCCGGACTTACGGCTTTTGAAGATTCGGGCTTTGTGAATTTCAACTTCGTGAACGGCGGGATGGGGAGCCTGAGCTATTCCACTTCTGTCTGGAACAGGAACATGGAAAGCAGTATGCTGATTGTTGCGGAGAACGGAAGCGTGAAAATCGGCGGACAGTATATGAACGAAGTCGAATACTGCCATATCAAAGATTATGAAATGCCGGAACTGGCGCCGACGAATCCGGGAAATGACTACGGCCCTTATAAAGGTTCCGCCCAGAACCATAATTTCGTGATCCGCAATGTGGTCCGTGTCCTTTCCGGTGCAAGTTCGGAATGTATTACGACCAACGTATTGGAAGGCATGAAGGTTGTGGACATCATCCAGCGGATTTATGCATTGAAGTAATAAATGTAAGATAGGGACGGGGCGGCGTTTAAATATGGATTCCGTATTCATGCTTTACCTCGTCCATCACAAAGGTGCTTTCGAGCGATCCGAGGCTGTCGATCGTGCCTAACACGTTCAAGATAAACTCCTGGTAATACTTCATATTCGGTGCATGGATCTTCAGCAGGTAGTCGTAACTTCCCGATATATTGTAGCATTCTGTGACTTGCGGAATTTCCTGTATGATTCTTGTGAACTCCGCCGCAATCTCTTTGTTCAGTCTCCTCAACTTGACACTGCAAAAGACCACGAAGCCCTGGTTTAGCTTTTCGGCGTCCAGCACGGCAATGTACTTCTTTATATATCCTCCGTTTTCGAGGCGTTTCAGGCGTTCGAATACGGGTGTCGACGAGAGGCTGACACTCGCGGCGAGCTCTTTTGTGGTGAGCCGGGCATTCGATTGCAGGGTACGGAGGATCTGCAAGTCTACTTTGTCTAATTTCTCAAGTGTGTTCATAAGAATAAAATTCTATCAGAATCCTTTTTTCGATCCTGATACAGTTTATGCGTTCTGTTGACGACCGTAAAAATAGCGTTATTTTCTGTATTTTCCATATATCTTGTCTGATATCTCTGTCTGCTATAGTTTTGCTGGAAAATGAGCAAGAAGAACAATTTAAAATAATACGACTATGGTAACAAAGAAATTACATTTCGAGACATTACAGGTTCATGTAGGGCAAGAACAGGCCGATCCCGCAACAGATGCTCGTGCCGTCCCTATTTATCAGACAACATCTTATGTATTTCATGATTCACAACATGCGGCAGACCGTTTCGGCCTTCGTGATGCCGGGAATATTTATGGCCGCCTGACCAATTCGACCCAGGGAGTTTTCGAAGCGCGTGTTGCCGCTCTCGAAGGGGGAGTGGCTGGTCTGGCGGTGGCTTCCGGTGCGGCGGCCGTGACGTATGCCTTGCAGAATATACTTGGAGTGAGTGATCATATTGTGGCTGCCGACAATCTCTATGGCGGTTCCTTCAATCTGATTACGCATACGTTAGCGACTCAGGGCATTACCCACACGATTGTAAATGTCAATGACTTGCAGGCGTTGGAGGCTGCTATCCGGGAGAATACGAAAGCGGTGTATGTCGAAACGTTCGGTAATCCTAATTCTGATGTTACCAATATCGATGCTGTGGCGGAGGTGGCCCATCGTCATAATATTCCGTTGATAGTGGATAATACGTTCGGTACACCGTACCTGATCCGTCCGATCGAGCACGGGGCCGATATTGTTGTTCATTCCGCCACCAAATTTATCGGCGGACATGGATCGAGCTTGGGAGGAGTGATTGTGGACAGTGGCAATTTCGATTGGAAAGCAAATGCCGATAAGTTCCCGACCTTGGGCAAACCGGACCCAAGTTATCATGGGGCGGTCTTTGCCGATGTGGCGGGTCCGACAGCTTTCGTCACTCGTATCCGGGCTGTCATTCTGCGTGATACAGGAGCTACGATCTCGCCTTTCAATGCTTTTATCCTGCTGCAAGGTCTGGAAACATTGTCTCTCCGCGTGGAACGTCATGTTGCCAATGCTCTGAAAGTCGTCGAGTATTTATCCAAACACCCGAAAGTAACCAAAGTGAACCATCCGGCTCTTCCAGACCATCCAGACCATGAACTTTATAAAAAGTATTTCCCGAAAGGTGCCGGAAGTATTTTCACTTTCGAGATCGAAGGCGGGCAGGAAGCGGCCTGGAAGTTTATCGATTCGCTGGAAATATTCTCCCTTCTTGCCAATGTGGCTGATGTGAAGAGCCTGGTGATCCATCCGTATACGACTACCCATTCTCAAATGACTCCGGAAGAGTTGGCCGGACAGCATATCACTCCTTCCACTGTGCGCCTGAGTATAGGTACTGAATATATCGATGATATCATTGATGACCTAGACCAAGCTCTGGCAAAGGTTTGATGTAAGATGGCAATGTGTTTTTGTTTTGATGCAAGTGTAAGTTGTTTTCGACGTTGTCGAGAATATATTTGACGTTGTCGGGAATATATACGGCAATGTAGAAAACAACTTACGCTTGCATCTGAATGAAGAAGTATGGGTTCGAATTTTTATTTTATCCTGAATAGTTTGTTTTTGTAATCGATAATCACGGTGTTTTCAAAGAAATAAGCATTTCCGGTTATTCCCCAGACATCGAGGGTACTATAAATACTATCCCAAAGGCCGTCTTTGGCGTAGTAGACTTTCGAATTGTTCAAGGCTTTTCCGCCGAACTCGATCGGTTTGGTTACATTAAAGCCATAAAATGTTATTTCTTGTCCCCACCATAAAGGACCGCTTAGAGAGTCGACAATAGTAAGGTCTGATACGCTCCAAGCTCTTTCTTGTGTCGTTATTAACTGGAAAGGGCTTGAACCTGTATCGAACAATACTTTACATGTTTTTCCATTAATCCGTAAAGGCAATTTTATTTCCCCATATTCTGATTCAAATTCTTCAGCCAGCAGATTTTCGTATTCAGCCGGTAAAAAGTCTGTGATTGCAAGCCTGTTTGATTTGTAATCAATGATTAAGACTTTATCTTGCACCATGTCGGATGCGATCGTTCCAATATGCTTGGGGGTATTTGAATGAAGTGAATCTTTAGGGATTTTATTTCCGAAATTCTGCATGAATCCGATATTGGCATTGCTAAACTCCACTGTCCCTATTTGCAGGTTGACATTCTTATACATCCCGGTTGAATCTTTTTTGTTCATTAAAGATGGGGCTTCTTTGAGATAAGGAGCAAAAGTATTCCCGTAAAAGACAGAATTATATGCTCCTAAATCAAACTGCATTGTGAATTCGTAGGGTAAATTCTCTATTTTTACCGGAACATTTAGAAAAGCTTTTTCAATGTATATCCCCGAAATTGTATCACCTTCCCAACTGAAGGGAATCCATTGCAGCGATGGTTTTCGTGAACAATTTGTAAAGATTAATAGAAGGAGTACAAAAGTAATCCCTTGTTTGTGTATTTCCATAAATGGTGATTTTTTGTTGTTAGAAAATAGTTTATTTCGGTGTCTCGTTGTTCTTAGCCAATGAAACCAAGCCTCCCATAGCCCCTAAGTTCATGGTGTCGAGTGCCGAACTCGGTACGATAACCATCGATCCTTTTTCTTTTAAGCCTTCGAACAGCATATTCATCCCTCTAAGATGCAATGCCACAGGATTGTCGGTATATTTCTTACTGGCTTGTTCGAACTTTTCTGCGATTTCCGTTTCTGCTGTTCCCAAGATGACGCGAGCTCTTCTTTCACGTTCGGCCTGGGCCTCTTTGCTCATTGCTTCGGCCAGGTCTTGCGGAATGGCGATATCTTTGATACCGACAGTCTGGCATGTGATGCCCCACGGATTCGTATTTCTGTCTAAGACCTGTTGCAAATCCTCAGCTATCTTATCGCGTTCCTGCAAGAGATCCGACAGTTCGTGCTTACCGATGGTATCTCTTAGACCAGTCTGTGTGATATGTTCGATCGCTTTTTGGTACTCCTGTACTTCCAATGCAGCTTTTTCCACGTCCCAGACGGTCCAATATACGACTGCATCCACATTTACCGGAACCGTATCTTTGGTTAGAGTTTGTTCGGCCTTAAATGCACTTACCCGTACACGCTGGTCAATATAAGTCGATACACTGTCTATAACCGGGATAATCATAAAGGGGCCGGGACCTTTCAAACCGTTGTATTTCCCCATACGAAGGACTACCGCTCGTTCCCATTGGTCGGCTATGCGGATTGCAGAAGTCACCAACCCGGAAAGAAGAAGCAAGAGGATGAATATCGGTATGTTTATAATCTTCGAAACATACAAAACGGCTGATACGATAACCAGTATCAGCAATACGGAAAGGGATATGGGATTGAACCAACCCTTGTTAATTACATTTGTTGTCATATTCATTGTTTTTTAGAAGTTTCGATATCTTTTAATTCTCGAATAACCTCATTTAGGCTGAAACCGTAACTCAGTACAACGGAAGAAAATTGTGTACAAATTTCTTTTAACTTGTCTTCCCGTTCTTTTTCCAGTACTACATGATCTGTTTTGCTAATAAACGTTCCGGTTCCTTGCTGAGTTTCCAAAATATTCTTGATCTCCAATTCTTTATAAGCTTTGGATACCGTGTTTAGGTTTACCTTTAACTCTACGGCAAGTGCTCTGACCGTAGGAAGCTGTTCTCCCAACTTAAGTTGCCCGGATGCTATGCCAAACCTGATTTGATCAATGATCTGGCGGTATATCGGCATACCGCTAGAGTAATCTAATAAAAACTTGATCATATGATTTTATATTATTCTATATTAATATTGTACTACTATTATAGTACAAAAATACAAGAATAAATTATTCCACAAAAACTTTTTGTGGAAATTTTTGAGGTGTATGGATGAAACTTTTGTGTTTAAATAGACTTTAAGAATACTTCTTTTTATTTTTTCCCAAAAGCTAAGAACATATAGTTTCCATATATTCTCCTGGTGTCATGTTAAATTCTTTCTTGAAACAAACACTGAAATAATGTGCATCTTTAAAACCTACCAAATAGGCAATGTCTGAAACATTACCCCTTCTTTGTTTAATGAGTTCTTTTGCTGTATTCAAACGTATACTACGGATAAATTCATTAGGAGACATATTTGCCAAAGACTTCAACTTGCGGTATAACATAGAATTGGACACTTGCATAATTTCACAAAAATGTTTGACATCAAACTCGGGATTTTCCATATTCTTTTTTACAATATCCATGGCCTCTTTCAAAAACTTTTCATCGTATGATGAGATCGTAATATCTATATTCTGTGTCAAAGGGTTGGATTTAAAGCTATCTATAACCCTTTTTCTATTAGAGATGACCATGTCTATATTTGCTTGTAACACGTTAAAATTAAATGGTTTGGTTATATATGCATCTGCGCCGCAGTTCAATCCTTCCAAATAGTCTTTATCATTTATTTTTGCCGTAAGAAGTATAATCGGAATACAGCTTGTCTCTTTCTTTCTCTTGAGTTGTTTACATAGTTCGAATCCATCCATGATAGGCATCATGACATCACTAAGAATCAGATCAGGCTTAATGTCTTGTACAAGTTTCAGTCCTTCCTCCCCATTAGTGGCCATTGATATCGTATACTTTTCTTGTAACAAACGCTGAAGTGAATCTCGCAAGTCTTGATCATCTTCAATAACCAAAACGGAATTCTGTTTTGAAGATTTTTGAATTTCAGAATTGGACTGTGATTGTTGGATGGCTGCTCCTTCAGGCGAGTCGTTTACAATGAAACGATGTTCTATCGTTTCATTTATTTGTTCGTTGCTATAGCTTGTTTTGTTGATAGGTATTCTGATTGTAAATTCTGTCCATTCTTCCAGTTCACTAGTTACACTAATCGTTCCTTTGTGCAATTCGACAAGACTTTTAGTTAATGCTAGTCCTATGCCATTCCCTTTAAGGCCCAATTGTTTAAAACTGTTTTCATAAAAACGATTAAATATATAAGGTAATTCATCGGTTGCAATACCTTTTCCTATATTTCTGATTTTAATAAGTAATGTTTTATACTGAAATTCACTTTCCTGATCCTCAGCTTTAAGGAGAATCTCTATTTTTCCCCTACCATCCTGATAGCTGAACTTTGTTGCGTTAGAAAGTAAATTATATAAAATTTTATCGATTTTATTCGTGTCAAACCAAGCAGCGATATGTTCAGGTTCCGACTGCATACATAAGCTGACATTTTTATTCTTTGCTAATAAAGCAAAGTTCTCTTGACAAAGATTACAGACAAAAGAACTTATATCTCCATAAGATATGTTGAGTTTTAATTTATTGTTTTCCAGTTTTTGAAAATCAAGAATCTCTTCAATCAACCTATTAAGTCTGATCGTATTCGACTGGGCCGCTTTTAATATTTTATTATCAATATTATACATATGTTTAAGCTCCTCAATGGAGCAACTGATAATAGATAACGGCGTCAAGAATTCATGAGAGATATTGGCAAAAAATTTGAACTTGGATTGATGTAATTCTTCCGCTTTTATTCTCTCTATTTGTTCGACCTTCACAGCTTCTTTCAATTTATACCTATAATTTTGAAAACGATAAAAACATAACCCTGAAATAGTTATCAAAAACAGATAACATACCAAAGCCAAATTCGTTTTGTAAAAAGGAGGAAGCACTTTTATGCCGAATTCTTCATAATTTTCATTTTCCACTCTACCTTCATTCAATGTCTTGACCAAAAAACGATATTCACCTGAAGGTAAGTTGGTGTAGAATGCTGTTCGTGATGTCGCATCCGTGTAGATCCAATCTTTGTCAAATCCCTCCAATTTGTAAGCATATTTTTTCTTTTCAGGATGTACATAAGAAAGTGCGGCAAATTTGATCCCGATATTATTATCAGAAGAAGTCAGAGTAATGTTTTTAGAGTAGAGTGGATGAGTTTTTCCAGATAACTGTTTTTTCTTCTTATTCGGCAGTTCATCAAAAGATTTGTGGAAAATCTTAAAATCACTAATGATAGTTGGAGTATGGGTTGAGTCATAGTTCACCAAGTTTGGATGAAATATGCAGAAACCACTAGGGGTTCCGTAATAGATCTGTCCTTTCTTGTCATTGAACATTGAATTTTTTAAACAGCTTTTATCCAACATTCCATCTCTATCATCAAAAATAAGTGATTTATGAGTCTGACTGTTATACAACACCACCCCCTTATTAGTTCCTAAGACAAGAGTTCCGTTCACTTCCGTTATATTAAAAACGATATCGCTAGGTATTTCCTGTATATTAGGAGCCGGTTCAAACCAGTCTTTTTCTTGGTTATACTTCTGTAAGCCATAACCATTTGTTCCAATCCAAAGGTTCCCCATTTTATCCTCATAGATACACATGATCTCATCAGCAACAAGCAGTTTGTTTTTACTGTTATAAGTTTTAAAAGACAGTTTATGCACATTGGATCCTGATGCCAGACTGTATAGCCCATCAAAGTAAGTTCCGAGCCATACTGTACCTGTGTGATCCTGATAAATACACTGTATGCGGTTATAAGTATCATAAGAAAGTGTATCATTATTAGTCGTAATAATATTTAGTCCCTCATCAGAGCCGATCCAAATATTGCCATCCTTGTCACTTATGATAGAATTAATACAACTTCCGATTTTTGTTTTTCCTAAATGATGAAGATAATACTGGCAGGACGAGATTTCTCTATCTTTTAACTGACAAATTATCAATCCGCCAAATTGTGTACCAAACCATAATTCCTTTTTAGACGGATGTTTGAATATAAATTGCACATTTCCAGGCCATTGGTTAAATAGTTCATTATATTTTGATATTTCTTTATAACCGGTATTTTTTCCCACTTTTTTGTCATAAAAGGAAAACCCGATTTTATCGACTCCAAGTAATAAAACATTTTTATTCCATTCATACAACGCATTCACTTTTAAGTTTTGATATGGCTCCAATGAAGATTTCATCGGGTAATTGGTAAAGATCTTTTTTTCTTTATACGCGATATAAACACCTGAATTTGCTGTTGCTATCCAAATATTCTTTTGATTGTCAATGAATAGATCATTAATATCCTCGTTGGAAATAAAACCAGACGAATAAACATCGGTATTAATTGGTATCAGTTTATTGTTATTATCTATCCTATATAGCCCTTGATTAGTCCCTACTAAAATGTTTTTGTCTGGAAGTTGCTGTAAACATTTGAAAATGCACTCATAATCAGTCTCATACCCGAACTGAGTATATCGGGCGTGTTTAGAAGTTTCCCGATTGTTCATTTTGGATACACCATTACCCCAGTTGCATATCCAAATGTTTTCAGCTGTGTCTTGCAATAAAAAATTGGTTCTATTCAAAACGGTTACTTCAGGATATTGGTAAAAACGTTGTTTTTTCACATCAAAACGGCATATTCCATTATCAAATGTTCCCACCCAAATATCTCCTGATTTGTCTTCCAGTAATGCGTGAATTGAATTTCCTGCTATGGATGTTTCATCATTGGGACGATTTTTATATTGGAAAAAAGAACCGGTTTGTCTATTATATTTTAAAAGTCCAACTTGTGTTCCTACCCATAACGTACTGTCACGAGAGATCAGCAAAGAATGTATAAAAGAGTTAGGAAGACTGTCATTGCTGATACAAACAATCTTGTCGGTCGATTTATCCAAAAAGTGTAACCCTTGTTCAGTCCCGATCCACAAGTTATGATCAATGTCTTCAACAATTGCATTTACAATATTACTTTGCAGCAATTCCGGAAATTGGCTTGATGACTTGTATGTCTTAAACTCATATCCGTCATAGCGACAGAGACCATTGTTTGTGGCAAACCACATAAATCCGTCACTGTCTTGAAGAATTTGATTAACATGTTTATCAGGGAGACCTTCTATATTGTTGATCGCCCGTACATTATAATCATTCCATGCCGGATAGGCACAAAAAGTTATAAAAAATAAGTATAATAATAGTATTAAAATTTTACTCATAAAACAAAGATTTCTAATACATTATTAAATACATAGCAACCTGTATCTTTTGATTTTCTTTATTTACGCAAGCCCCAAGCATTTTTTGATACTAAAGTAATTTAAAGTTTCCACATAATCCAATTTTGAATTTATATATTTTTTATTTTGACTATTTATTTACTAAAAAACGAGTTTATAGCATCACTGTCGACAATCTGTAACTCTCCGGTAGGAGTATTGACTGAATGAAGAAATGGCTTGAGCGATTCAACCCCTGACAGATCATTTTTTATCATATTGCTATATGTTTTATTTTCATATGTTGCCCCTTCGTCTTCAGGTATATTTTTGATATTTCCAAGGTAACAATTATCTTTAAAAAAATTATTTGTTGAATTTCCAAGCAAGAAACAGCTGTTTTCTGCCACATAAAACAGGTTCTCACATACTGTTGTACTGTCTGCATCTCCATAAGATTGTGTTGCGCTTAACAAACATCGCTGTACGTCGGAATTGACTTTCTTGGTCACATGAATGATATTATGCCGAAGTGTACTGCCTTTAGCCGGTCCTGAAATATGAATACTCGGAGAAAAAAATCCTGTTCCTATTTTCTTCGTTCTATTTCCGTCGTTTATGCTGATATTACCCTGTATCAGCGTGTTATTTGTTCCAATGTTTTCTGGCATTCCTGTTTCTCCGGTATTACAAATCAGCAGAAAGCCTCCTTCATTGTCATGGCTGTAATTATATTGAATAATAGTATTGTTACAATTATTATCTGAATCAAACCCTTGAGCATCGCCAGGAGCCTTATGATCGGAAACTTCATTGAACTGTATGAGTGTGTTGTCACAACTCCACGGCCAAATTCCAGCAGCAAATTCTCCATCAGGTAACAGGTCCGGACAATTTTTGATTCGATTATACTCAATTACAGCACTATCGCATCCTATAGGAACGATACCATCTCCTGGAACTCCTTCGATAAGATTGTTTCGTACAACAACATGACGATTCGGATGCCAAAAGTCACGTGTTACATATCCCCACCAAATTATTCCGTTCCGCTCACAACGACGAATAATACAATTCTCTATTGTCAGTCCGTCAAAGATACTCGGTTTCTCTCCTTCATTCACAATATATATCCCCGATCCTCCACCTTGCTTTTTTACGAGACTACCGTTCACATCATGAATATACAGATTTCTTAACGTGATCGAACGAGCTGTACCATAGTTTTCCAAATGAACTTTTACACCGGTCCTACCAGGTAATCTATCCTTTCCGGTATTAACTATCTCCAAATTTTGTATAGTAATTTGAGAAGAGTTATAGACATACACGGCATAAGGAGACTGGTCATATCCTATGATACAAGGATCATGTCCCTTATCTCCATATCCATCAATGATTATGGGAGCTTCCGCTGTTCCTGTCCCATTCAAATAAAGTTCTCCGATAAATGTCTCCCCTTTTTTGAGAAGAATCTTGTCTCCTGGGGAGAGTTTCAGACCTCGAGTCTTTGCTAAATTTTTCCAAGCTTTATCTGGAGATGTTCCATTGTTATCATCACTTCCGTTTGTTGCATCAAAATAATATGAAGTAGAATTATCGGATGATAAATATCCTGATGGTGAAATACAGGCATTAAGAAAAAAAATCAGAAAAACAGATATATATTTGTTCATATTTTTGATTGCCTTCCAGAAAAATAACATTTGTTTTTTGTCTCCGGTAAATATTTTTTGCTTAAAAATGTCTACTTGTTTCATTTGTTTATAATTTAAACTCCCGGCGGATTATTTCCGCCGGGATACGGTTCACCATCCCGGATTTTGTTCCAATTCCGGATTAATATACCTCTCCGATTGTGGAATCGGATACAGATACATACAGTCTTTAAATATTCTTTTCTCTACCAAAACTTTTTTGTAACTGAATGAGCCATCTTCTTTTTTTGTAATGTCAACTCCATATATGTCTGTTGTCTGATCTGCAATCTTCCAACGGCGAATATCCCAAAAACGATGATCTTCAAATGAAAGTTCGACTCTACGTTCATTTCTTAACTTGGCTTTAAACTCATTTAAAGTCAGATTATTTGGAAATGGTGGCATGTCCACATGTACACGGCTTCTTACAATATCTACAGCTTCTTTAGCCGACATCGGATATCCATCTTTATAGTTAGGGTCTCCATATGCTTCAACCATAGCTTCCGCAAAATTTAACAAGATCTCGCTGTAACGCATAATATTCCATACATGTCGTTTGCTTGTCACGAATTCGCTTTTCAAACTGGTGCTTCCGTCTACATATTTTCTTAAGTAGTATCCTGTAACCGTTGCATTTTTTTGTGGCTTTCCACTTCTTCCTCCGTACCAACATTCTACTTGCTCATCATATACCCACCAAGCTCCGTTTTGGGCCACCAATTCATACATACGGGGATCCCTTCCTTCATATGGATTCTGTGAATCATAGCTTGGATCCATATGTTCATAGCCTGCATCAGGTGCAACCGGCAATCCACTTGCCTGCATTTCATACGATTCGACTAAGTTTTCTGTTGGGCAATGTCCCGTATTACCACCACCTTCGATACCTATAGGAAAGTTAACCCGTTCAAACCAGTTATCTTCCCGTTGCATTACTCCAAAAATAAGTTCATTATTATTAGAATAGTTATTATTCCAAAGACTCCATAAATCCGGTAACGGCATGTAACCGAAATCCCAAGCTTTTTCGATGACATCTGCAGCGGCACGTGCAGCAGACTTCCACTTGTCTATATTGCCGGACTTATTGAACAATGGACTTGCTGAATATAGTAAAGCTCTTGATTTCAAAGCCATTGCTGCGCCTCTTGTTGCACGCCCTGTTTCGCTTTTTATCAGTTCTTTGTAACTGATAGGTAAATGAGGAGCAATCGCGTCACATTCATCTACGATAAACTGAATAACCTCATCGAATGACGTCCTTTTTTGCATGTTGGCTTCTTCTTCAGAAAGCAAAGTCGTAATAAGAGGAATATCACCATAACGTTTAGCCAATTCAAAATAAAAATAGGCACGTAAGAATCTTGCCTCGTATGGATAATACTTGAACTGTGCCATGATATCCTCATAATCTTCGTTATGCTTCAATTCATCGAATTCCTGTCCTTCAACTTCTTGAAGAAACATATTCACAGCTCGTATCCCCCTAAAATAATTCCATCGATCATCCAAAGTATTAATAGCACTCCAGGCACCATTGTTGAAACTATGTACAGGTGACAGTTTGTCAACATAAACAGCTTCGTCACATGCTGCAGAACGTAATGCATCTCCACCAATCGTACCAAATGCGGCAGGAACATAAGAGTATATATTAGTTAGGAAATCCCGGGTATATTGGAAACTAGAGAATACTGCATCTTTTTCCAAGAAATCCGATTCATTATATTCCAGATAATTACAAGAACTGGTACAAAGAATCAATATGCTAAATATCAATAATTTATTTTTCATCTTTTTTATTTTTATGATAAACATTAGAATGCGAGATCAAAACCAAAATGCACAGAACGTTGCGCAGGGTAAGTAGACCAAATTACTTCCGGATCTGTTTCATTTACGTTGTCTATGGAAAAGAGGTCCATACCTTTAGCAAACAACTTGAATTCACGTAAGCGTAAAGACTTTATACAACTTTCAGGCAACTTGTAATAAATTTCTGCTGAGCGTAGTTTTAAAAAAGAAATATTTTTCATGAATACGGAATTTCCACGATAGTTATTTGCACTTTCTGTCGTTGTAAGACGCGGGTATATAGCATCTGTATTGTCTTTTCCTGATCTCCAGCAATTTTCCAGATAATGTTCTGAAATAGTCTGATTATTCATTAGGGGAGCATAAAAGCAACTTAGGCTTCGTTGTATAGTATAATGGCCGGCACCTTGAAACTGAGCATTGATTCCTAATCCTTTATATTCGAAATCGAATCCCATTGAATAGAATAATTCTGGGCAGATTGTATTATATCCCATCGGTACCACATCCAATTCATCTATTCGATTATCACCATTCTGATCTTTATATTTCAAGTCTCCAGGATATACGGTTGAGAATGTTTGTATCGGACTATTATTAATATCTGCCTGATCTTTGAAGAACCCTATAGCTTCCAACCCGTAAAATTGTCCTAAACGTCTGCCTGTCGATTTCAAGTAATCGTAAGGTTTAAAAGCCTCGTTCATGTTTACAATCTTGTTTCTAGCGAATGCCAGTTGAGCATTGACATTAAAAAAGAAATCCTTCATCTGCTTGCCTACGTTCATACCGACTTCCACGCCATAATTATTAACAATGCCACTTGGAGAGTTGGAAGCCGTAGCTCCAAAGAAACCGGAAGTAATGTTGCCATCTGCAACCATAATATCATATCGATGATCGTAATAGCTTTCTACATTGAAGTCTATCAAGTCCAATATTCGTATATCAACTCCGATATTCGCTTTACTACTTTTTTCGAATGTCGCATTCAAACTTGGCAATTGTCCTTCCGCAATGCCTCCATTTGCAATGAAGTCATCACCGAAAACAAAACCTCCACCTCCTCCAAAAGGATATTTGTCCATATTTTTCCAAACGTCATCGCTCCCTGTTAATCCGTAAGAAAGCCGTAATTTAAGCAGGTCTAACCAATCGATATTGTTCAAAAAAGACTCTTTATTAAGTAGCCAAGCTCCGGAAATTGCAGGAAATACTCCCCAACGATTGGCTTTTGGTAAACGACTGGTCCCTGAAGCAGCGATACTAAAGTCCAAATAGTATTTGTTCAATAAGCCATAATGGCCTGAAGCGATGACGTCTTGATGCATATACGTATTATATTGACCGAGATAAACATTTTTATCCTGCTTATAACGAATAGAAGCGAACAAATTGCTTTGGGAAAAATCTTTCTGATAATTCAATGCAAATTGAATATTGGAATGTCTGTTCTGATTGTTCAGCCAACTGTTGAATCCTAACTGTTTTTCCTCCTTTCCATATTGGGTGTTTACCGTATCGGTTGGAATACCACTATTGTCTAAATGCGCAATATTGGACTCATACAAATATTGTTTTGAACGAGCATCCCATGTCTCTGAATAGGCATCAAAACCAATACGGAATTCTGCTGACAACCCTGGAGCCAAAGCTTCCAGATCTTGTGTCAATGTCAGATCCGCTAATAATGTACGGGCATGAGATGTGGTATATCCTGTCGATGATGACTCGGCAACCGGATTCTTCGGATACATGTTTGATCCCCCCCAAATACCGTTATGGCTCCTGACAGGATATGCATTAGCAGGCAAAGCATATAGGGTTTCCATGAGCACTCCATCTGAAATACTGCCAGGAGAATATTTTTCTTTCAGCTTACCAGATAAATTAACCTTTACCCGGGTAGACGATGTTATGTCTATATCCAAGTTTGTACGTACGTTGAGTATCGAATTGGCTAACTGAGTGGAATAGCTTCCTTGATCCGTATTCTTTAACAATCCTCTATCCGATATGAAATTAATCATCGAATAATATCTGATCCGGTTGGATCCTCCGCTTGCAGTGAAATTCACTTGATCTCGCTGCCCATGATCCCGTAACGTTTCATTAAACCAGTCTACATTAGGGAATAAGGTTGGATATTTTCCACTTCTATAAGCTTCAATTTCTTGTTGGGTATATCTAGGAGCCAGACCTTCGTTTGCCAAACCCTCATTAACCGCTTCGGCATAAGTGGCGGCATCAGCCATTTGGGGTAATCGTACAGGTGTAGTGACGCTATGCTGATAGGAAACATGAATGTCAGTTTTACCTTTTTTCCCTCGTTTGGTTTTCACCAAGATTACCCCGTTAGCTCCTCTAATTCCGTATGGAGCCAAAGCAGCAGCATCTTTGAGGATCGTTATTTCCTCAATTTCCTCCAGAACCAGTGAATTTATATCACGCTCCAAACCATCGACAAAAACAAGTATCGAATTGTTATTAAGCGAACCGATTCCTCGGATATTCATGCTTGGATATCCTTCTCCATCCCCATACTCTCCGTTTTGGCGGATAAACAATCCGTTGAGTTTCCCGTAGAGTGCATTGGCGGGATTAATATTCGAACGTTTCATCAATTCCTTCCCACTGACAGTAGAAGCAGAAATGGTCGTTTCATCAAATTGTAACATATCAGATCCTGTCGTTTTTTCTTGTGCCCAGACAGAAGCAATGCATAAAACAGGTAGTGATATGATGGTTATTAATTTATTCCTCATTTTATTATTCTGATTTTGTATTAATGACTGGTTAGCATCACCATCCCGGATTTTGAATCAATCCGTACGATTTGTTGATTTCATTACTGGGAAATGCACTTAAATACCATTTAGGGGAGAATTTCCCAGGATTTGCCCATTGTCTAAGTTCTCCATTTTCAGCCGGTTTGAATAATTTATATTCATACTTGAACTCGCTGGTTTCCGGATCCTTAGTAATAACAACTCGGTGTGGAGTTTTTTGGAAGATATCCACCCGCTTATAACGAATCATATCAAACCATCTGACTTCTTCATAAGCAAATTCGCAAACCCGTTCGTTCATCAGTGTTTCCAGAAAATCCTTTTTGTTCAATCCCGCTTTCAAATGACCGATATTAACGCGATCACGCAATTTATTGACACATTCATAAGCTAGTGCCATGTCCCCGTTTGTCTGGCAAATAGCTTCAGCATATCCCAAATACAACTCAGGTAATCTTAAATAAGGCCATTGAACCACTTTTCCGGATATCTCTGCAGGCCATTCAAACAAAGGACCGCCACCACCATCGAGGATGAATTTACGTGGGCGATAACCGGACATGAATGCTCCATATGATCCTTCAAAGTCTTGATAATGTTTACCTCCTACATATATTTCAGCAATACCTCCATAATATTTGTCTCCATTTACAACTACTGTTTCATATAAGCGGGGATCACGTTGTTCATACGGGTGTTTCGGATCATATAATTTACTTTCTGTGATAGGTAAACCATCTATCATTGGAAACATATCAACAAGTTCCTGTGTCCCACAGGCAGTACCGGCATCACCGGCTGTTTCATAATAGCTCCATCCCCAAGTCCAATAATCAGGTACGGTATAACCATAATGTGTAGCAATGATTGCTTCTCCTGTACCCCGATCAAGATAACCGGAACGAAACGCTTGTCTGGGATCCGATTTATAGACTAAACCATATTGTCCATTCTTATTCAATTCATCGAAAAATGCTTTATGAGCTGCCAATGCTTGTGTCCATAGTTCAGGTTTATAACTTCCAAACCACATCAAACGTTTATCCGCTGCTTCACCTGGCATATATGGTTCTGAACTGTTAAACAATGGGCTGGCAGCAAACAATAGGATACGTGCCTTTAGCCCCATTGCCGATGCTTTTGTTAATCGTCCTTCCCATTCTCGGTTTTCAGCAGCAGACATAGCCCAAGGCAATACATCTGCTGCCTCATCCAATAGATTTACAATAAAATCAAGCGTTTCCTGTACAGTACCTCTTTCTTTTTGCATATCTTCATTCGCTGTGTATGCATGATCCACAATCGGTACCCCTCCATAATGGCGAAACAAATCACAATAGTGCATAGCGATAATAACTTTTGCTTCTGCTTTTAAACGTTGTTTTTCAGCCTCTTTCATATCAGGAACTCGGTCTACATTTTCAATAAACAACCATGCGCGACGAATGCCTAACCAACAAGGTCTTTGATAGTAGCTGTATTTGGATGAATAGCCATTATTTTCATAATCGGCAGAATAAGTGCCATTATAATGTATAGCAGCTCCTGATACACCATCAGTCCAAACATTGGAATAAACAAGGTCGGTCAGGCAATCCAGAGGATCTGAGCCCATCAGTTGATTACCTTGATTACCTAAGTTCAGACCATAATGCAATGTGGCATACGCACTCCAAAGGGCTGTCCGTGCATATTGCGCATTAGAATAAATTACATCGATATCGACATCATTGGAAGGAGCTTTTTCTAAGAAGTCATCTCCAAATTTTAAATCCTGACAAGACAGGAAAGAACCGATAAATCCTGCAAGGACAAATATATGTTTAATATTTATTCGTATCATATTCAACAATATCAAAAATTAAGATTAAGACCAATATTAAAAATCATCTGAAGAGGATATTGAAACTGTTTGTCGTCAGTTGCTTCCGGATCTGCTATTTTCAAATGATCAAATGTCAGTAAATTTTCGCCAGAAGCGTAAATACGCATATTTTTCAAATGAATCTTTTTCATCCACTCCCCCTTGAACGTATATCCGATTTGAACATTTTTCAGACGGATATAGGAAGCATCCTTTAGCCAAAGGGTTGAATTTCGAGTGTAATTATTCGCATTCGCTGCACCTGAAAAACGAGGCGTTTTAGCTGTTTCTGCGGTTTCCGGTGTCCAATGGTCATCAATCATATATTGTAACAGTCCGTAATTTCCACCGCCGAAAGGAACACGTAACCCAGCACTTATAAAGCGTGACACCTTTCCGCTACCTGCCCAAAGCATACTGAAGTCGAATCCTTTATATTCAAATCCAGCGGTGATGCCTGCAGTCAATTGCGGGTATATAGGATTACCAATGGGGCACTGATCATTGTCGTCAATTATATTATCTCCATTCAAATCTTTATATTTGGCGTCCCCAGGCTTTAGGTCGAGCTTATGATCCGGAAGCTTCCCGGATTCAAGATCAGCTTCTGTTACAAAACCGTCAAAGATAAAACCGAAAGGTTGTCCAACGGATTGTCCTGTTTCATATAACCAAGGATACTTGTGTGGTATCTCATCCTTATAGACAATTTTATTTTTTGCATATGAGAGGTTTCCATTGATCCAGTATTTAAAGTCTCCTATGGAGTGATTCCATTTCAGAACCAACTCGAATCCTTTGTTATCAACTTTGCCAATATTAACAACAGGCATTGTTATAGCTATAAAATTCGGAGCTGTATTGCGTGTTGTAAGGATATCGTGACGTTTCTCGATGAAATAATCAAAAGATCCAGATAAATGCTCATCCAATATTGAAAAATCCAAACCGTAGTTTTGCTTTCCTGCTTTTTCCCAAGAGACAAGAGGATTCCCCATTTGTAACTCGGTTGCTCCGTCACGATTTCCAGAAACGTCCACTCCGAAATTATAACTTGTTCCATAAGGATTGTAAGCATCAGGCAAATAGAAAAAGCGTGATTTAGTATTCATCAGGTCATTTCCGACTATTCCATATGATCCTCTAATTTTTAAGTAGTTTATAAAAGACTGATTTTTCATGAACTTTTCTTCAGAAAGAATCCAGCCGGCAGAAAAAGCTGGAAAAATTCCATATCGATGTCCTGGCGCAAAATTTTCCGAACCATTATAACCTACGTTAAAATCAACCATATAACGATTGTCAAAATTATAGGTAGCTCGTCCGACCAAACCTACATATCCGCGAGGAATACTAACATAGTCGAATTGAGCTGGATCTGGATATTGGTCACGCCACTGATTATACAAAATCAAAGCACCAACTTGATGTTTCCCAAATTTGCGATCATAGTTCAAACTACCTTCCAAATACCAATTTCGCCCACGATCAGTAGATTCCTCAAAATACAACTGGCTTTCTTCACGGAATTTTCGGAAGAATAATTCATTGGTTTCCGGATCTCTATGCGCAGTGTAATAGGGGATTTCTTTGTAACGGTTTTTCCTATGTGTATAGCCGCTATTATAAGAACCTTTTATATTAAGAGATAGCCCTTTAGTCAAAAAATCCAACTTTTGTTGCAAAGAAAGGTCCAAATTGATTTCGTTATAAATACGTTGGTTATATCCTTTCCCGAAAAAACATTCAAATGGATCGGCATTTTCCAAGGCTCCTTTGTCCCAACCGATGTTATCCGGACTTGTATGTATCCATTTACCATCATAAAGTCCGGCTCCTCCGAACGGAGTGACTCTTGTCAAGAATGTAAAAAGGTTGCTTTTAGTATTAGGTTCTTTAGTATCTTCAAGACGACCTCCTAAATTGATTTTTAATAGAGTGGAACGTGTCACATCGATGTCTAGATTTGCACGATAGTTATATCTGTTGTAAGTAAAATTAGAATTATATCCAGCATCGAAAGATCGAAACAGACCGTCTTGTGTCAAAATACCTACAGAAGTAAAATAACGTACACGGTCGGTTCCACCTGATATGCTCAAGTTATGCTGAGACTGAAAAGATGTTGGTTTTAGGATAAGTTCCATCCAGTCCATATCCGGATAAAGTAAAGGATCTGTATGATTTTTGAAAGCATCCAAGATCTTCTCGCCAAATACAGGACTGGCTCCATCGTTTGTCAGTTTCTCGTTAAATGCAACAGCGTAGTCATAACTGTTGGCATATTCATAAAGCCGGATCGGCTTTTGCAAACTGGCTGATGTCGATACAGATATTTGAGCTTTACCTTCTTCTCCTCGTTTCGTAGTTACTAAAATGACCCCATTTGCCCCACGAACACCAAATACGGCTGTTGCAGAAGCATCCTTCAGCACGGTTATATTTTCAATTTCGTTGGGATCAAGACGAAAAAAAGAGCGCTCGACACCATCGACCATAACTAATGGTGCAGCTCTTTTAGCATCAAGGGAACCTATACCACGTACGAATATAGCAGGATCATCAGCTCCAGGTTGACCGGAATATTGAATAGTTGATAATCCAGGAACTTTACCAGTCAATGCTTGTGCAATATTTGGAACAGGTGATTTCAAAATATCTTTAGTTCCAACGGAAGATACAGCCCCCGTGACTGTAATTTTCTTTTGTGTTCCATATCCAATAATCTGGACTTCGTCCAACATTTCGGAATTCTCATTTAAAGTGATGTTCAGATTGCGATTATTTTTAATCAAGACAATCTGATCCTCATATCCAATATATGAGAACTTGATTTTGATAGAAGTAGACGGCACGTTTAAAGTAAAGTTCCCATTACTGTCTGTCATGGTTCCGATGGTAGTCCCTTCTACAATAACATTGACTCCGGCCATTGGTTCTCCTGACTGGTCTCTGACATTTCCTTTCACAGAAATTGTTTGTTGTGATACATGAGACAAACCAGTTGTTTGTTTTTTAAATGAAGTTGGCATGCTCATTCTTTCCCCAGCCTGTATATTTTGGGCTGTGGCCATTCCGATTAGAATAAGCATAAGACTTCGTGATACAAGTTTTTCCATTTATAGATGTTTTATGGTAAAATTTTATGACAAAGTAACATGTTTTAGATATTATGAGAAGATGAAATTTTATTCAAATGTGTTCAAAATCTATTCATGATATTCCATTATATGGTTAAAATTCAAGATTCAGCTATTTCAGAACCATAAGTTTAACATTATTGATAGAGATATAAATATCTAAAATCCGTCTATTTTTAGAATAACTGTAATAAATCTCATCCGCTGTAAATGAGATGATCTCCATTTACAGCGTACTTATAGTTTAAACAAACGGTTTATGCTAAAGAACTGATGAATATTATACATAAATATTAGTAAGTCTGAATGAAAAGAAAGCAATATCTTTTTCCTCCTTTAGATTGTTTGAAAACTTTATTTTTCAATCTTTGAACTGTTAATTTGTAACTTGTTCGTTAAAAAGAAGATGTGCCTTAGTTTTGACACATCCCCTTGCTTTTTCTTTTGTTTTCAGTGATCCGTCTGGAATCTGGATGTTATTTATAACATGACTGATTATCAAATCGATTTTGAGTGTTGCCATTTCAATCCACTGATTCCACCTTGTGACAGTTTCTACATTATACTTGCGGTCTAATCGACAATCCTGTTATCTTTATATGACAGGAAGAAAATATAAGATATTATTTGAATAGACGATATAACTTTATAGATGCTAAAGTCGTTGTCGCAACAGAAGAGGATATTGTTGTAACTCCAAAAGCATATGACGGCTTTTAACAACCATATGTAGGTCATAATACAGTCCGGGGATTATGCTTTGGTATCCTAAAAGAGGTAAACGTAATCCTTAATTTCTGCTTAATACTTATTTTGTACTTTGACTAACAAACTTAATTGGAACTTGAATCTTCGCTTAATTGGACAATTTGACGATATTCTCCGGCAACCCATACGCTATCGTTTTCCTCGAAAACTGTTTGGGATGAAAGATTCATTATCGGTCTCCCGTCCCGTTCGATACCCAAGATTAGACATGCGTTCTTTTCCCGAATGCCAGACTGTTGAATTGACTGACCGATCAACTGAGATCCCGGTTCAATATTGAATTGCTCTATTTTTATATTTTTATTGGTGCTTTGTGTCAACCGATCTCTATGTTCTTTTTCCTGTTTTTGCATTATTCCTTGGAAGATATCCAATTCTTCATCTGTTCCAACAATTATGATCTTGTCAAAAGGGTAAAGGCGTTCCTCACCTTTTGGTATATTGATTTGTTGTTCACCTCGAATGATAGAAACGACGTTTATTCCATATTGTTGGCGGAAGTTGACCTCTTTCAAACTCCGACCGACAAGGGAAGACGCTTGGTCAACAGTGAAATCGATCAAGTGCAAATCATTGAAAGGTAAAGATTCCAGAATTTTGTCGGTCAAAGGGCTTTCAATGTTTGATCCATTTGTTTTCCCGTTGAAATTATCAATAAATCTTTTTTCGATTGAGAGAGAACGCTTTTTCAGTTTTTTGGATAAGATAATCATTGCCAATATCAACAGGGTAACAATAAATCCGACACCGGATGCCACGTTTAATATATGAACTATAACCGGCATTAGGATACTTGCGCAAAGGAGTATCTTTATTGCTATCAGAGAAACCAATGGCCCCCGGTTATATTTGCTGTCATTCCATAATTTCTGAAATTCAGGAGAATGATTCTTTTTCATAATGATGGCCCAAAGGAAAGGCAATATAACAGCCAGAATAATAGATAAGCTCAATAAAGCCCCTTTGATTCCAGATATGTTTTCGCGAATAATCGGATTTATATAAGTGAAAAATAGGATGATGCTGAATATTGTCAATACTGTATATAGTATTACATCCAGTAACATAGATTTCAACAACTTATTCCATGTACTTTTATGTTTGACAGTGTTGGACCCGGAAGAATAGCGGTTCAACATTAGTTTTACAGATGAAGGCAAATGATTTTCGATCAATTGATAGGTCGGAATTGCCAAACGGATCATATAAGGAGTAAGAAATGTTGTAACAACCGATACAGCGACAATAACAGGATACAGATAATCGTCCGTTACTTTCAAGCTAACTCCCAATGAAGCAATAATGAACGCGAATTCACCTACTTGAGTCAGGGAGAATCCTGATTGCAGGGCTATCTTCAAAGATTGTCCGGACAAAAGGATGCCAAGGCTTCCGAAAAAGACTTGTCCGACGATTACCAATATGGTTAAGATACAGATTGGGATAAGGTATTCGATTAATAAGTCCGGTTGTATCATCATACCTACAGAGACAAAAAATATGGCAGCAAACAGATCTTTTACTGGTTTTACCAGCTTTTCTATCTTTTCGGCCTCAATAGTTTCCGCTAATAATGATCCCATGACGAAGGCTCCAAGTGCAGAGGAGAATCCAGCTTTAGTCGCAATCATAACCATACCCAGACAGAATCCTAATGCTATGATCAATAAGGTTTCGTCGTTAAGAAACGGTTTGACCTTTTTTAGAAAACTTGGAATAAGATAGATTCCGAGTAATGACCAAAATATAAGAAACGCTCCTAGCTTTAGAATGCTTTTCAACATTTCCATTCCTTCAACTTGCTGGCTGACTGCTAAAGTCGAAAGCAAGACCATCAGAACAACGGCAACTAAATCTTCGACAACTAAAACACCCAATACAACTCCGGTAAATTTTTGCCCTCGAAGTCCCATGTCATCAAATGCCTTGAATACAATTGCTGTGGATGACATAGAAAGCATACCCCCTAAAAATATGCTGCTTATATGTGAGAAGCCAAGTGCGTTTCCTGCTGCATAGCCTAGAAACATCATTCCGGAAACTATGGTTATAGATGCAATAACGGCTGTGCCTCCTACAGTCATCAACTTCTTGAAAGAGAATTCTAACCCCATGGCAAATAAAAGAAATATAACGCCTATGTCTGCCCATATTTTTATATTGGCAGGATCGGATACTGTTGGTATATAAGGTACGGCAGGTCCGGCAATAATACCGGCAACAATATACCCCAAAACGACAGGTTGTTTCAACCATTTAAAAACCAATGTAATTATTCCCGCAGCAATTAATATAACTGCCAGGTCGGAAATTAGAGGTGCAATTTCAGACATGTTATTTATTATTATGTGCTTGCAAATTTACATATTAACTTAAAACTTTGTTGGAACAAAATAAAATACTCTTGTTCTAAAATCATAATATAACGTGAGTTCGAAACAAGCATAAATATCGTCTGTTTCAAGCATTATTACAAGTAGTATGTCTGCAAACATCTGAAGCACTTATTGTTACGGAGCGTTTGCTGGGTACGGAGACTTATGTCAAGTAGATGGCAGGTTTCTTGGCAGTCTACCCATTCCCCCCATTTTTTCATCGTACATTTTGCAGATAGGATTAAAAAATAATAATGCAATAAAGATATATGTATTATATTTGTGGCAATCAGTTAAACAGTATTTGAATGTATCCAAATACTGTTTAACTGATTCTATATTAGAGAAAAGTCGAAAAAATGAGATATGATACATATATATTGATAATAACTAAAAAAGAAAGGATTTTTTATGAAAATGATTTTTTTATGGGCTATATTTGGGGTTGTCATGATCAGTTGTAATTCTTCTCAGAAGAATAATGCCCCAATTAAGAACAGCGAAATAAAAACAGAAAGCCAAGCCCAGACTTCTAATTTATTTGGAACTTATGAGGGAACTCTTCCTGCAGCAGATTGTGAAGGCATAAAAACGATATTAGTTATAAATGAAGATAAAACCTATACCTTGAAAAGCGAATACATAGGGAGGAAAGATGCAACATTTGAAACTAGTGGTATATATCATATAATAGGGGATTCAATAATGGAATTAGTCACTCCTTCTTCAGGAGAAAAGACCTATTATAGAATGCTAAATAATAGACAAGTAATGCTGTCCGATAAAGAAGGAACCATTAGTCAAAGTCTTTTGGCTGAGCATTATATTTTAAATAAAAAATAACAGCCTATTCTCTTTGTTATTCTCTAAACAAGACGGAAAGTAAGACAAGAACTGCATTGGACAAATAGAATAAATGAAAAGTGAGAACAAATGCCCTGTTGATATGCTCTCTAATCTCAAGTGCAATCATTTCATGGGATGATTGTACTTGAGACGGGCGATTTCAAATGTGGTCCGTTTGTCCTTCAGCCTTTGTCGGATCGAGAATTTGCTTCTTATCCCTTTCATTTCTTCGGAAACGGTCTGGTCCAAAATCCTCGTGTATATTTTGTTGTCCTGATGTCTGTATGTCCGAGCATTTTCACAACGGATTCCATTGAAATCCTGTTGGCTAGCGCGACGGTGGCGAATGTATGTCTAGCCATAAAATGATGTTACAAAATTAATTTCGAACTATGTAAAAAAAGAAAAGGTCTTCAAGACTGAAGACCTTCTTTGGTGATCCGCCTGGGTTATGAACCAAACGTTATTTCTTCCTCAATATCAGTACTTTCGGAAATTTTGGCTTTGCATCCGTCACGCTTTAGTCCTTAAAAACTGTCTGCTGTTGTCCGGTGTCTGTCTGCCAACATCTTGGGTTCAAATGTACGCATTATTTTTGAATTATGCAAACCGTTGAAAATAAACATTCTAAGGTTAGTGCAAGGTGCAAGCTATATATATAGATATATACTTGCACCTTGCACTAAAAAATCACTTGTCCCCAAATAGCATTACAGCATTATTATACAAATGCTTATGGCTTTTTTCTGTTATGTATTCTATCTGTCAAAATGGCGTTCATGTTTTCTTTTGCCCACACAATCAAACTATTGATATGTGGTAGTAATGAGATGGCTCTATCGGTTAGTGAATATTCAACTCTTGGTGGCACTTCTGCATATACTTGTCTTTTGACAAACCCGTCCTCCTCAAGAGTTCTCAAAGTCATAGTCAGCATTTTTTGTGAAATGTCGGGGATGTTTTTTTGCAAAGCGTTAAAGCGCATTAATGTGGACTGGTTTAATGTGAAAAGAACTAATATAGACCATTTGTCACTTATGCGAGCAAGTATATTCCGAATGGGGCAATCGGGATATAATTCATTTTGAATTTCTGTTCTTACCATAACACTTATATTTTTATATTACACTACAAAAGTAACTAACATTCTCCAAATAAGCAAGGATAAGTTTTTGATTACTTAAATAGTGTTAAATGCATATTTCACAAATTCTTCATAGTCAATAATAGTTTCATGCGGGTAACTATCTGAACACAAAGTGCCTTCTTGTATAACTAAAAAAAGAGCTTCATATTTGCATTCGAAAAGAGATAAACAATCTTTTGGATAGTAATATTGATTATTAAATATTTATAGTTATGAAAAATGTAGTATTGATTGGAGCAAGCGGTTTTGTTGGAACTGCAATCCTTAATGAGTTATTGGACAGAGGTAACAAGGTTACAGCAATAGTTCACAATCCCGAAAAGATTGCAATTAGCAACTGTGATTTATCAGTAGTTAAAGCAGATGTATCTGATGTGGAAACGATAGCCGCTACTTGTAAGGGAAAAGATGTTGTTATCAGCGCTTATAATCCCGGCTGGACAAACCCCGATATTTACGAAGAAACGTTGAAAAACTATCCATTAATCCTCAAAGCTGTAAAGCAAGCAGGTATTAAACGACTGCTGTGTGTCGGTGGTGCTGGTACTTTATTCTGCGCTCCGGGGCTTAGAGTGGTGGATTCGGGTGTAATCCCTGCTGAAATAATGGGTGGGGTGAAGTCTTTAGGTGAGTTTTACTTGAATACATTGTGCAACGAAAAAGAAATCGACTGGGTGTTTTTCTCTCCTGCCGGAACTCTTGAACCGGGACAACGCACAGAAAAGTTCCGTTTAGGAAAGGATGACCTTATTGTTGACGAAAATGGGAACAGTCATATTTCAGTAGAAGATTATGCAGTTGCAATGGTAGATGAAATGGAGCAGGCAAATCATCATCGGGAACGTTTTACTATCGGTTATTAATAATAAGATTTAGAAATTATGAAAAAGATGTTTTTATTCTTACTGGCTTTTGTGGCAATTGTAGCAGAAGCACAGACAAAAGGAAATTTTGAAGTTTTGGATTTAGGTAGTTTCAAGCTTCATGTATATAATACGAATGATGCGCTTGGAGATGCAAGTTACATTATAGAAGGCAAGACCGGGCTTGTTACTTTGGAGCAACCGTTGTTTAAAGATAATGTATCGGAATTTGATGCTTATGTGGTTTCATTAAATAAGCCTGTACAAAAAATCATCACCGACTATCATGTGGGCGGAACGGGCAATCATGATGTTGTGATGATTGAGGGAATGCCGGATTTTGTCAAGGGGACTGTTTACGGTGGAATGATGCAAAATTTTGCAAAAATATTTGGCGATGCCATAGTTTCCATGCCGACCGGAAAAACAGAAGAAGTTCCTTTGGGAAGTACTCAAAATTGGAATGGAGTGAAATTCTCTTTTCAAAAAGGAGCTTCAACAGATTTTCCTGCGGCAAGTATTATAATAGGTAACAAGGTCTATTACACACACTGGACGCCTGTTAAATCTCATGTCAGCCATTTACAAATATCTTCTTTAGCTGCTTGATGCAGAAATAACAGAAGCGGAGAGGGCTTTAAAATCCGGTTGTGAATATTTTATTGGTGGACATGGGGGTGCTGTAAAAAAAGATATGGTAGAATTTAAAATTGATTATTTGAAAACAATGAAGCGTATAATTGCAGCAAATAAAACAGCCGATTCATTTATCGCAACCATGAAAAAGGCTTATCCCAATCTGCCGGGAGAAGCCGGATTAGCAGATTTAGCTAAGACTTTATACAAGTAAATTAAGTTCATGTTCAATATAAGGTTACTATCGGTAGCCTTATATTGTTTAAAACAAACGCAATATGGAAATAGGATTAAGTTTTTTAATGAGCCATAAAGATGTGGCTTTTGCCACAGTAGAGGATGATAAACCGAAAATTCGTGTTTTTCAGATTATGAAAAGAGAAAATGCTACGCTCTATTTTACCACAACAACCTATAAGGAAGTTTATAAGCAATTGCAAAAGAATCCTTTTGTAGAATTGCTTGCCATGGCTGGAAATATTTCAGTAAGGGTAAAGGGAAAAGCTGTTTTTGATGTTCCTGATAACATAGGAAAAGAAATCTACGAAACAAATCCGATTCTGATGCGCTTGTATCGTTCATATTCGGACTTGGTGTATTTTCGTTTGGATATTAGCGAATTGGATTATTATGATTTAACGCCGACACCCCCTATATTTGAGCACTTTGACAACAAAAGATAAATGATGTTTTATGCAATTTGTAGATAAAATATTATTTCAAATCGATACGGAAATAGAAAAAAACGGCATAAATGATTGTACCGGTATTGATAGCGCTTTGTATATGATGCGTTTTATTCGACCTTTATGCGATGAACTGAGAAAATACATATCGGCTTATAAGTTTGTGAATGAAGCGGAAGAAATCAACTTCTTTAAAGAACAGAAACCCGAAGTGTTGAGCAAATATTTGTATTACAATAAAATATATGTCATTGAAAGTAAATATCCTACAGGCAGTGATGTTGCGCAAAGAGAATATTTATATAAAGAATTGGATAGAGTTTGACGTTTTATTTCAGTAGGAATTTGGACTTTTATCAGTATTACCGTTCTAAATCTACTTATTTGGATAGGTACTATTTTACCCGAAATCAAAATGATTTACGAATATGTACGGACAGTTCCCATATTGATAAAGACCCTCTATATTCAACCGGGTATGATTTTAAAGTGGCTAAAATTATTACTAACGAGCTGTTGAAAATCTACTTGACTAACAGATTGCAGGAATTGGAGCGTATTGTACAGCGCAAAGCGGATAACGGACAGGTTGTAGAAACTATTTTGCGTTGGACTGGCTCTAAAAGGGCGTTGGTAGAACTGATTTATGCTTTAGAAGCGAATGGGGATTTTAATAAAGGAACGGCTACTTTAAAAGAGATTGCAGGATATTTTGAAAATGTGTTCAGTATAGATATTGGTGATTTATATCATTCTTATTTGGAAATGCGAAGCCGTAAGATAAATAGAACTCGGTATTTGGAAACATTGCAAAAAAGTCTGCTCCGAAGAATGGATGAAAACGATACATGATGCGAGTTTTATTTTATTTTCTTTTCGCAAGTAATTATATTCTTGGCAATAAATAAACCATTCAGTATTTCAATCAATATTGAATGGTTTATTGTTTTCATTCAATCCTGCCATATTGAAATCTTGCTTTCAATCAATCAAGCTATCAATATTTCAATAAAACAAGATTGTAGAATTACAGAAATAAACTCATCGGTCGGGGAACGCCCAGCGGCAAGGGGCGGGACCACCCGTCCCGACGAGCGAAAAAATTTTTAGTTAGGGAATGTCTTTCTTTCATTGGCAACACGACTTCGGAGTGAATTTGCCCAAGGTGTTTTGCGGCACGGAAAACAGATTTGTGTGCCACAAATCACACCTTGCTGTTATCTGACGATAACACGATTTTAACGGCTGGCAGTACGATTTGGAACGTCCAGTTTTTGAGCCAACATTTCCATGTCGCCACTTACTTTCAAATCGGTAATCCTCGCATAAATTTGAGTAGTCCGGATATTAGTATGACCTAAAATTTTAGATACTGTCTCAATAGGTACACCATTGGCGAGCAGCACCGAAGTGGCGCACGAATGGCGCGCTACATGATAGGTCAAGGTCTTTTCAATTCCGCAAATGGCTGCGATTTCTTTTAAGTAATCATTCATTTTTTGATTGCTGATAACTGGTAAAATCTTACCGTTTGGCAATTTGTCTTTGTACTTTTCCAATATGGCTTTTGGTATATCCAGCAATCGGACGGTAGATGTAACATTTGTTTTGTGTCTTTTCCGTATAATCCACAAATTACCGTCAAATCCGGTACGAATGTCCTCCTGCCTTAACTCGCATACATCAATGTAGGAAAGTGCCGTGTAACAACTGAAAATGAACAAATCACGTACCTGCTCCAACCGTTTAGAGCTAAACTCGTGGTTGTAAATGGTGGTAATTTCTTCCATAGTCAGATAATCCCTATCGGTACGTTCAAACCTTACCCGATAACTCCCGAAAGGGTCGGCAGTCACTAAACCCGTATTCTTGGCAAAGTTTACTACCGTGCGAAAACGTTGTACGAACTTCATAGCCGTATTATGGCTGCACCCATAGTTATTCTTGATATACAACAGGAAATCTTCAATGAATACCACATTTATATCTTTAATGAGCATATCGGAAACGGAGTATTTAAACTTCATAAACTCCATAAGTCGTTTCTTTGTCAGTTCATAACGTGAGTAGGTTTTGTCTGCGGTATTCATTTTAACCTTTTGCAAATACTGTTCGTTGTGCTGTTTGAAGAACTCTATCAAAGTCCGTTCCCTTGCTATCTTGCCTAAAAAAGCGTTCTTTACCAGTTCTGCGGTTACATATCCGTCTTGCGCCATTAACGCATGGTAATGTTGATGAACTGTGCTACGAATACTTTCCAGCATGGAATTGATGTGTACGGCTTCTGCGGTTCTGCCGGAAGCCTTGCCTAATTCCACGCTCCAGTGAGCCGGATTTATTTCCAACTTGGTGTTAAACTGGGCTACAACTTGGTCGATAGTGATACGTGCGATAATCGGTGCGTTACCATTTTTCTTTACTGCATTTCGTTTGACGAAATAGAGTAGCTTAAAAGTACTTCTCATAATCTCTTTTTTTTAGTTACAAACTTAAATTGATAAACTGAAAATGAGATATTTGCAGTACGGACAAATCAAGACAACAAACCGCCAATTTAAGACATTCCGTGACCTAAAATCTTAGAGGGTGGACAGGTCACGAATTGGTCACGAAATTGTGTCTTTTTGTGACCTTTTCGTGTCTTAGGTCATAGACATTATACAAAGAAAAACTCCTACAATACCTTGATATTGTAGGAGTTGTACATTTACTGTCCATTTCTGTCCAGCGTTTCTGTGATCCGCCTGGGGCTCGAACCCAGGACCCCAACATTAAAAGTGTTGTGCTCTACCTGCTGAGCTAGCGAATCAATCCTTATTTGCAAATCAGTTATTTCCTGATTGCGGGTGCAAAGGTAGTGACTTTTATTTAATTTGCAAGCGTTTCGTGGAAAAAAGTTCCAATTATTTTTCCTTTTTACTGCTTGTTTCTTGATTATCAGTTGTTTCTACTTCATCATATTTTATCTTTTCTTTGTTGATAATAAAGCGTTGGTAGTAAGAGAGCATTAAAGTTGTTAACGGTAAAGCAATAATCATTCCCAACATTCCCATTAATGAGCCCCAGATAGAAAGTGATAAAAGGATAATGGCAGGATTTAGGCCGGTAATCTTTCCCATAATTTTGGGGACGAGAAAAGTATCCTGTATAATTTGTACGATAGCAAAGACAGCTAATGCGCACGCAATGATAATCCAGAAATTCTGTCCCGTATCCGCTGCTTTGAGGATAGCTAGCAATACAGTGGGAAGGAAACCTATGATTTGCAGATAAGGAACCATGTTGAGAGCACCGATGAAAAGTCCCAGAGCGATAGCCATTGGAAAATCAATAATGAGGAAACCTATGCTGAACAGGATACCTACGCAAAATGCCACCAAAGCTTGACCACGAAAATATCTGTTCATACCGTCCTGCACGTCATGAACCAGATTGGAGGCAAATGTACGGTACTTGTTCGGAAGCAGGTGCAACCACCCTTCGGCTATTGCTTCATAATCCAGCAATATAAAAATAACATATAATAAGATAATAAAGGACGCAAGAATGCTAAATAGAATATTGAGAGATTCTGCAAGCAAAGCCCACATCCTGGGCACGGTATCCTTGATAGCTGCAAGAATATTCTCCTCGCTTAATATACGGTTGAGCGCTTGAAGGTCGATATTCTCATGGATAAACTCGGAAAGATTTTGAGGGACGTTGTTGCCGGCACCGTTGGTGAGGTAAGTCACGAGCAAGTCATTCATTCTGCTGATTTCCGAAATCATTGGCGGTACTAACAGATAAAATAAGGATACTCCGACAACTGTAATCAGGAATAATGCACAGAGGATAGAGACGATACGACTTTTCAACTTCAGCTTGTATTGGAAGAATTTGACCAGCGGATAAACCATGTAAGCGATCAGCCACGCAATAAAGAAGGGCAATAACACTCCGCTCAGTCGTTCCACCAGCATTAATATTCCTACCACCAATACACATCCGATGGCACCACGTATAAAACTGTCGAATGTTATTTTTTTCCTTTCCATATATGTAATTGTTAGTTTATATTTTTTGTCCGTCCTCTTCGAGCGCACGGAGATAACACTCCCTGCAGAGAGGCTCATATTCTGCTGTTTCTCCCAAAAGAACCTGTTTGTCATTCTTCACCGTGCGATGCGAGAAAGAAGCCAACTGTCCGCATTTCACACAGATAGCGTGCACTTTTGATACTTCGTCTGCAATGGCGCATAACTGAGGCATTGGTCCGAAAGGGTTCCCTTTGAAGTCCATATCCAGTCCGGCGATGATGACACGTACACCATTATTGGCAAGCTGGTTGCAGATATCAATTAGTCCGCTGTCGAAAAACTGAGCTTCGTCAATACCCACTACATCTATTTCGGAAGTGAATAGCAGGATACTTGCCGATGAGTCGATAGGAGTAGAAGCGATAGAGTGACTATCGTGTGAAACCACATCTTCTTCCGAATAACGGGTGTCGATAGCTGGTTTGAATATCTCCACACGTTGGCGGGCAAACTTGGCTCTTTTCATTCTACGAATTAGTTCCTCCGTCTTTCCGGAAAACATGGAGCCGCAGATAATTTCGATTCTACCTCTTCTTTTAGTCTCTTGTATATGATCTTCTGAGAATAATACCATGATATGATTTCGTGCTTCCTTGATTAAATAAATGTGTGTACAAAGGTAGCATAACTTTTTTGAAATAAAATAGTGTTGGCATTGTAACTTTCTTGTCTCGCTTTTGTAAATCCGCTCCGATACTTTTGCAGCCGTAAATCAGGATTTATTTATTAATATAATTAAATGAAAACAATGTTTAAGGTAAAAGTTTGTTTGTTGATGCTGTTGTGCAGTGTGGCTGCTGCAATGGCAAATCCCCCTGTGCCTGTTGAAAAGGTGAAAGGTACGATTAAAACGCCGAACGGAGAACCCGTTATCGGAGCTACTATTATTGAGAAAGGAACAACTAATGGTACCATAACGGATGTCAATGGTAACTTCGTATTGAAGATTATGAACAAGATAGGCGAACTGGAGGCTGCTTGTGTCGGGTTCAAAAAGGTTGTGTTTAAACCGGAAAAAGAGATTGTCAGTCTGATAATGGAAGAGGATACCAAAGTGCTTGGGGAAGTCGTGGTTACTGCCCTGGGTATCACCCGCGAGGCTAAATCATTGGGATATTCGGTACAGAAGTTGGGAGGTGACGGAGTGGTGCAAGCGCACGAATCCAATTTTGTGAACGCGTTGAGCAACCGTATTGCAGGTGTGCAGATTACGAATTCTTCTGGTGGCATCGGAGCTTCTTCGAGTATTCAGATACGTGGTCAAAACTTCGTGGGCGGATACAACTATAACAACTCTCCTTTATTTGTGGTAGACGGTGTGCCTATTAGTAATAACAATGAGCAGTCTACTCGAAGTTTCACCGGACGCCAGGACTACAATAATCCTAATTTTACATCAGGTGAAGCTGAAGTAGACTACGGAAACGCTGCCGGAGAGATAAATCAGGAAGATATTGAGAGTGTTTCTATTCTGAAAGGTCCGAACGCTTCGGCTCTTTACGGTGCACGTGCCGCTAACGGAGTGATTCTGATTACCACCAAAAGCGGGAAAGGGCAAAAAGGACTTGGAGTGACATATAGCTCTACCGTTTCTTTTGAGACTGCCCTTCGGCTTCCGGAATTTCAGAACAGTTTCGGCCAGGGGCTGGAAGGAAAATACGCTTATGTTGACGGTGCCGGAGGTGGTGTGAACGATAAGGACGTAGCCAACTGGGGCCCCGCAATGAACGGGCAGCTTATTACTCAGTTTGACTCTCCGTTGGATGATAACGGAAACCGGATTGCAATCCCTTTTGTGTCCGGAGGTAATCAATTGGAAGATTTCCTTCAGACGGGACATAATATATCTAATACAATCACGCTGAGTAACTCGAACGATAAACTGAATTATCGCTTGACGTATACTAATAATCAGCAGAAGGGTATTGTCCCTAATACCGGGCTGGCGAAGAATACGATAGGTTTGTCTGCCGGATATCAGATCATTCCACAGTTGCGTGCCGATGTGACTATGAACTATGTACATACCAACAGCGACAACCGGGCAAGTACGGGAGCGAAGAACGCTGACAACATCATGGCTATTTTCTTGAAAATGCCGCGAAATGTCAGTCTGAATTCCTTGCAGCAGCAGTGGCGTGATGGAAAAGAAAATGTAGCCCAGAATACACCTATCGGTGATGAAACGTCTACAGGAATCAACAACCCTTATTTTGTGGTCTACAATAATCTCAACGGAAATACCCGCGATCGTGTCTACGGAAATCTTCGTTTGAAATATGATATTCTCAAGGGGCTGTCTTTACAAATCCGTTCGGGGCTTGATGTATATTCGGACAAGAGAACGATGCGTCATGCCGTAACTTCACAATCTTTCTTCAACGGTTATTATCAGGAAGATGACGTTTCTTTTATGGAAATAAACAATGACTTTCTGTTGAGTTACCGTCTGCCGGATGAGGCTGTAAGAAACTTCGGGTTCAGTATTTCTGCCGGAGGAAATATGATGAACCAGATATCCAAGCGACTGGGGGCCATTGCACCGGAACTGACTATTCCCGGGGTATACAACCTGACAAATAATGCTAAACCGATTCTTGCGGGTAATTCTCTTACACAGAAGAAGGTGAACAGTTTGTATGTAACGGCACAGTTCAGCTATTTGAACGGATTGTTTCTTGATCTGACAGGAAGAAACGATTGGTCAAGCGCGTTGCCCAAGAAAAATAATTCTTATTTCTATCCTTCGGCTTCTCTGAGTGCTGTGCTGACAGACTTGTTCGATATAAGGAGCAATATCCTGACATTTGCCAAAGTAAGAACAAGTACCTCTATGGTACGTCGGGATTTGGAACCTTATCAGACGGCTTCCAACTTTATCATTTCTCAAGGGTGGGGAGGTAACTCTACTGCAACTGCCAATAATAACTATCCAAACCCGGATATCAAACCGGAGAAAGTAGTATCCTACGAGTTTGGTGGTGATTTTCGCTTTTTCAATAGCCGCGTAGGGATCGATGTGGCTTACTATAAAAGTATTACTACTGATTTGATTATTCCGATCACGCTGAATCCGTCTGCCGGATATGATACGAAACTGATGAATGTTGGAAAGATGACTAATCAGGGAATAGAGTTAATGGTCAACGTGGTTCCTGTGCGTACCAAAGACCTTGAATGGAGCTTGAACTTCAACTTCTCCAAGAATAAGAACAAAGTAGTTGCTTTGGCGGAAGATAAAGGAATCTCACGTATTCGCCAAATTGAACGGTGGGCCTCTCTGGAATTACGTACTGAAAACACTAAGGGCGATGGTTCTTATGGTTCTCTTTACGGTGATTATCTGGTATACAAAGACGGACAACTGCAACTGAAAAACGGCCTGCCGGTAGAAGAAAACGGTGACTGGGGATATTTGGGAAATGTGAATCCTGATTGGACGGGTGGTCTTGGTACGGATTTCAAATATAAGAACTGGACGTTCAGTGCGCTTTTCGGATTTCAGCACGGAGGTTCTGTTTACTCACGTACTTATATTGAAGGGATGAGAAATGGTTCGTTGAAAGAATCTCTGGCATGGCGTGATGCTGACGGAGCCGGAATGATTGTAGCAGACGGTATCGATGTGGAAACGGGACAGAAGAATACAGTGGCTGTACCGGTGAGAAACTACGTGCAGGCGTACTATGACAACGATATGATTGCCACCTTCGACGCTTCTTACGTGAAGCTGCGTGAACTGAAAATCGGATATACTCTTCCAAAGAAATGGCTGAAGAATACTCCGTTGAAAAACGTCTCTGTATCAGCTTTCGGACGTAATCTCTTTATCTGGACGGATGTCCCCAACATTGATCCGGAAGTTGCTTCTTACGATGGGCAACTGAAAGGGATAGAAACAATGTCTTTACCTTCTACCAGAAGCTTTGGATTCAATCTTAACGTAACTCTCTAATAAACAACAGAAATCATGAAAAGAAATAAAATAACTTTGTTGCTTGCCGCATTTCTACTGGTGTGTGGTTGTAGTGACTTCGAAGAGATTAATGTCAACCCCAATAATCCCCCGACTGTTCCTGCCAATCTTCTTTTGCCGACTGTTATCAGTACTGCTGTTTCTTCAATGACGGGTAGTGGCAATGGAGCTGCCGGACAGTTTATCCAACACATTAACTATATCGGAGGAAGTAACGAAAGTTTTGGGCGTTTCAATATAACCGGGGCTTCTTTCCGCGAAGAATGGAATGCTCCGATGCGTAGTGTAAAGGATATTAATCAGATCCTTGATATTGCAGAGAAAAACAATCAGCCTCAGTATAAGGCATTGGGATTGATCTGTAAAGTATATGTTCTCTCATTGATGACGGATGCGTATGGTGATATTCCGTATAATGAAGCTGGAAAAGGAGATGTCAGCGGATTGGAATTTCCGCATTATCAGGAACAGAAGGAAGTGTATCGATTAATGCTTGCCGACCTTGAAACTGCAAATCAGCTATTGAAGTCATTAAAGGCTGACGCTACTATTAGTGACGATATTCTTTTTAATGGAGATGCAGTGAAATGGCGTAAATATGCAAATTCTTTAAAAGTACGTATCCTGATGCGCCAGTCGGCGAAGAAAGATGTGTCTGCCGATATAGCTGCGATCTTCAACAATGCACAGGAATATCCCGTCTTTACTTCTATTGACGACCAGGCAACACTGGTGTATAACAATACCGTTGATTTCTACAAGTGGTATATACAACCTAAAAACCTGCCTTCTGACGGATCGGGTGTTATATTCGGAGATAATTTCCGGGTAAGTGAAGCCATAGTAGATGCTCTGCAAACCAAGGATGATCCTCGTTTACCGGTTTATGTTGCTCCGACAAAGCATTCTTTTGAAGCACATCGGGCAAATGCTTCTGTACCTTTTGTCTATCGCGGGCAACCGGCGGGACTGAGTGCGGCAGAGCAGAATGAGATTGATAAGGATGATTATTCAGTATTGAGCAGTACGATCCGAAGCGAAAGCCGTGCTTTCGTGATGACTTTTGCTGAACTTCAGTTTCTGAAAGCGGAAGCGATTATCCGAGGTATGATAACAGGGAATGCAGCCGATGAATATGCCAAAGGTATCAGAGCTTCTATGCAGAAGTGGGCTGCTATTTCTTCTGATGACGTGGACGTCTATCTGGCACGTCCGGATGTGGCATTGAATACAGCTCAGAATGAAGCATTGAAACAAATAGGTACACAGGCATGGATTGATAGTTTTCTGAATGGTTTTGAGGCATTCGCAAATTGGCGGCGTACCGGGTATCCGGAGTTGAAGGTCGGTACATCGGTATCAAGTGCTATTCCCGTGCGCTATATCTATTCGGATAACGAGCAGAACAACCCGAATCTGATTTCATGGACAAATGAGAAAATCGGACGCATGGTGAATGAAACAGATATGGTATGGTTTCAACCTCAGAAATGGAATACAAATGATAAATGATAGATAGAATGAAAAAGTTATATAGTATCGTAGGAATGTGGATCGTGTCGGCCTTTTGTTTATTGTCGGCTCAATCACGTGTTTATTCTTCAGTCGAGAATGTACATTCTCATAATGATTATTTGCAGAATGTACCTTTTTATACTGCGTACTCCACACGGTGTGCTTCTATCGAAGCTGATGTGTTTCTGGTAGACGGAGAGTTGTATGTGGCTCATAAAGAGAATGAAATTAATAAAGCCCGTAAACTCCGGAATCTTTATTTGAATCCGATCAGGGAACAATTTGAAATGAATGGCGGCTCCGGTTACCCGAACGGAAAGAGCTTCCAGCTACTGATTGACTTGAAAACAGATTATAAGGAAACAATGAAGGTGTTGGAACAGCAACTATTGGAATATCGGGATTGTTTTGATGTAAAGAAGAATCCTTTGGCAGTCCGGGTGGTTGTCAGTGGCTTTCTCCCTTCACCGGAAGAATTTTCCAATTACGCAGATTTTATTTTCTTCGACGGAAGACCCCGATTCATCTATACGCCGGAACAGAGCCTGCGTATACCCATGATGAGTACTTCTTTCCGGACATTGACTCAATGGAACGGATTGGGAAGAATGGTAGAAACCGATTACAACAAGGTAAAAGCGTTTATAGATAAAGCTCATGCCGAAGGGAAAGCGGCACGTTTCTGGGGGTGTCCCGATACCAAAACGGCTTGGAATACTTTTATGAAACTAGGATTGGACTATCTGAATACCGACCATCCTGCTTTGCTGGATGATTTCCTGAAACGTTATCCGAAGAACTTTTATACCAGCAGGGGAAAGTTTCATGAGATTTATCAACCCACCTATAAAAATGACGGAAGCAAGAAAATGCCTAAGAATGTCATTGTGCTTATCTCCGACGGCGGTGCGGGGCAAGGGCAGATGTGGGCTGCGGCTACGGCTAATGGCGGCAAGCTGAATCTGATGCAAATGAAGAATATCGGACTGTTGAAAACGAATCCGACAAATGACTATACGACTGATTCGGCTGGAGCTGGAACTGCATTGGCTACCGGGCAGAAAACCCGTAACCGCCGTATCGGTACCGACTCTCTGGGTAATAAAATACAAAACATAACGGAAGCTTTGGCCGCAAAAGGAGTTCAGACAGGAATCATCAGTAATGACGGAATCACGGGAGCTACTCCTTCCGCTTACTATGCTCATCAACCGGAACGGGACATGGGGCAAGAGATAGCGGAAGATTTGCTTACTTCGCCTGCAGATCTGGTGATAGCCGCACCGGTGGAGGCTTTTGCAGCAAACGATAGTCTGTTGACGAAGCAATTGCGGGAGAAGAATATAGCAGTCTGTAACCAATTGCCCCAGCTGAGTCAGGTTCCTTTAAACCAGCGTGTTATCTGTTTGCAAGGAGATGACTATGGAAAGAATTTTCGGGTGATAGAAGAATCTTTCAATACAGTGATAACCCGTCTTTCGGCAGGTAAGAAAGGTTTCTTCACCATGATAGAAGGAGCAAAAGTTGATAAAGGCGGCCACGCTAATGATTTGTATACAGTGGTGGACGAATATCTGTCTTTTGACCGCTTGGTGGGGAAAGCTCTCGAATATGCCGATCAAAACGGAGAAACATTAATACTTGTACTCTCTGATCATGAGACGGGAGGATTGACTTTATTGGACGGTGATTATAAAACCGGAACTGTAACTGGGAATTTCTTTACGAATGACCATACAGGGATTCCAACGCTTTTATATGCTTATGGCCCCTGTTCACAGTATTTCTGCGGTTTTGCTGAAAACTCATCCTTATTTGATAAAATTCTGGGTTTCTATAAGTAATAGATACTGTCGATTCTGATAATATGGATAATATCCCCGAATGTATCTTTTTGCATTGCCGAAAAGTACATTCGGGGATGTTTTTTAGTACATAATTTAATATGCAAGAACTGTTAAATTATCCATTATTTTAAGTTATTGCATAAATTATTCCTACATTCGCACCATATTAAATAATAGACGGACATGAAACAGAAGCTATTAACAGATATCGAGTTGGATGTTCATGAGTTGAAATACCTCATGGAGTCATTCTCAAAGGAGTCGACTCAGACTTTGTCTGAACTGTTGAAGCGGAGTATTACACGGATGCAGGGACATTTGGATGAACTCTTGCAGGATGTGGATACTGTTTGTGAAAGTTTGCCGCCTTCTCCTATCGTAGAAGAATATAAAGAATCAGACACTTTTGTAGCGGAACCGGAACCTCCTGTTGTGGAAGAAACAATTGAGGAGGAAGAGGAAGAACCTGTTGCTGATGAATCAGTGACAGAGGAGTCTGTATTTATTGAGGATGAGGTGAGTAAGCCGACCGTATTGGGAGAAAGTATCAAACTGTCCGCCGGAGGGTTACGTCAATCTATCAGTCTGAATGATTCATTCCGTTTCTCACGCGAGTTGTTTGGTGGAGATACAGACTTGATGAATCGTGTGATCGAACAAATATCAGTCATGAGCTCCTACAAGACTGCTGTTGCATTTCTTTCCTCGAAAGCCGATATGAACGAAGAAAATGAAGCAGCAATTGATTTTCTGGAGTTGTTAAAGAAGTATTTTAACCAATCAGCGTAATAAAAAATATATGGGAAAGTTGTATGTAGTACCTACGCCGGTAGGAAATCTGGAGGACATGACCTTTCGGGCTATCAAAGTTCTGAAAGAGGTCGACTTGATTCTGGCAGAGGACACGCGCACTTCCGGTATCTTGCTGAAACACTTTGAAATAAAGAACGCAATGCAGTCCCACCACAAATTTAATGAACATAAAACGGTGGAAAGTGTTGTTAATAGAATAAAGGCAGGTGAAACAGTTGCGTTAATTTCGGATGCTGGAACGCCCGGAATTTCCGATCCCGGATTTCTTGTCGTTCGTGAATGTGTACGTAACGGTATCGAAGTAGAGTGCTTGCCGGGGGCGACAGCCTTTGTTCCGGCACTTGTAGCTTCGGGATTGCCGAATGAAAAGTTTTGCTTCGAGGGGTTTCTGCCTCAGAAGAAAGGACGGCAGACACGATTGAAGGCATTGGCAGAAGAACATCGTACAATGGTGTTTTATGAATCGCCTCACCGATTGTTGAAGACATTAACTCAGTTTGCCGAGTATTTCGGAGCTGAACGTCAGGTAACCGTGTCGCGTGAAATATCCAAGCTCCATGAGGAGACGGTTCGCGGCAGTCTGGCGGAATTGATAGAACACTTTACCGCTACCGAACCGCGGGGCGAGATTGTGATAGTATTAGCAGGAATAGACGATTAAAATAACTTCATTTAAAAACGTAAAACGTAAACGTATGAAAAAGTTAGCAGTTTTATTTGTATGCGCAGCCATGTTGGCTTCGTGTGATGGCTTTAAAGGTGGAAGTAAGGACCTGAAAGCTGAAAATGACTCTCTGTTGATGGAACTGAACCAGCGCAATGCTGAACTGGATGATATGATGGGAACTTTCAATGAAGTTCAGGAAGGTTTCCGTAAGATCAATGCTGCCGAAAGTCGTGTAGACTTGCAGCGCGGTACTATTACCGAAAATTCTGCTAGTGCCAAACAACAAATCGCTTCTGATATTGAATTCATCTCCAAGCAGATGGAGGAAAACAAAGCTCAGATTGCTAAATTGCAGGCTCAGTTGAAAAATAGCAGTTATAATTCTGCTCAGATGAAAAAGGCGGTTGCCGCTCTGACTGCTGAATTGAATGCTAAACAACAACGTATCGAAGAACTTCAAACCGAACTGGCTTCCAAGAATATCCGTATTCAGGAACTGGATGCTGCTGTAAGCGATCTATCTGCTGCCAAAGAAACGCTGGTTGCCGAAAACGAAGCGAAAGCTAAGACAGTTGCCGAACAGGATAAGAGCTTGAATGCTGCATGGTTTGTATTCGGAACAAAATCCGAACTGAAAGCCCAGAAGATTCTTCAAAGTGGTGATGTGCTGAAAAGCGCTGATTTCAACAAGGATTATTTCACTCAGATTGATATCCGTACAACAAAAGAAATCAAGTTGTACTCTAAACGTGCTGAGTTGTTGACTACTCATCCTGCCGGTTCTTACGAATTGGTGAAAGATGACAAAGGTCAGTTGACTTTGAAGATTACGAATCCTACTGAATTCTGGAGTATATCCAGATACTTGGTTATTCAGGTAAAATAAGGTAGACACCTCTTTTGAATTGCCAATGTGCTGATTCCTGAATGCAAGAAATTAGCACATTGGCTTTTTGTTTCTTATATATACCCCCGTAACTGTTGATGAAATATAGAAATCTTTTTTTTGATCTTGACGACACTATCTGGGCTTTTTCCCGTAATGCTCGCGATACTTTTGAAGAAGTCTATCGGAAATATTCATTCGAACGTTATTTTGATTCGTTCGATCATTATTATACGATTTATCAGCAACGGAATACCGAACTCTGGATTGAATATGGTGAGGGGAAGATAACGAAGGATGAACTGAACTGGCAACGTTTTTCTTATCCTTTGCAGGCGGTAGGAGTGGAGGATGAGACCTTGGCTGAAAAGTTCTCGGAAGATTTCTTCGCAATTATTCCTACCAAAAGCGGTTTGATGCCTTATGCGAAAGAGGTGTTGGAGTATCTGGCTCCGAAATATAATCTTTATATACTGTCCAACGGTTTTCGGGAATTACAATCACGTAAAATGCGTTCAGCAGGCGTAGACATCTACTTTAAAAAGGTTATCCTTTCCGAAGATCTCGGGGTACTGAAGCCGTGGCCTGAAATATTCAACTTTGCTCTTTCCGCCACTCAGTCCGAACTGCGCGAATCATTGATGATTGGTGACAGTTGGGAAGCGGATATAACCGGGGCACATGGAATAGGGATGCACCAGGCTTTTTACAATGTAACCGGTCGTACCTCATTTCCTTTTCAGCCTACTTATCACATTTATTCTTTGAAAGATTTGATAGATTTATTATAGATTTTATGGATTAAGTCGTATTTTTGTCGTGTTTAATAAATGCATAAAAATGCGATACTGCCATGGATAGTACACTTCTCCCGTTTGCCTTGCTTTGTTTCACTTCGTTCTTTACGTTGACCAATCCTTTGGGGACAATGCCCGTCTTTCTTACAATGACTCATGGAATGACGGATAAGGAACGTCAGTCTATCGTGCAACGTGCCACCATTGTGTCGTTTGTCACATTAATGGTTTTTGTTTTTGCCGGTCAGTTTCTTTTTAAGTTTTTCGGGATCTCTACTGATGGATTTCGTATTGCCGGTGGGGTGATTATCTTCAAAATCGGTTTTGATATGCTTCAAGCCCGCTACACGCCGATGAAGTTGAAGGATGAAGAAATAAAAACTTATGCTGATGATATTTCAATTACTCCTCTCGGGATACCAATGTTGTGTGGTCCCGGAGCGATAGCGAATGCTATTGTTTTGATGCAGGATGCTCACAACTTCGAAATGAAAGGGATTTTGATAGGAACTATCGGACTGATTTATCTGCTGACTTTCTTTATTCTCCGTGCTTCCACGAAATTGGTGAGTGTCTTGGGAGAGACGGGGAATAATGTAATGATGCGTCTTATGGGATTGATCTTAATGGTGATCGCAGTAGAATGTTTCGTCAGTGGGTTGAAACCGATATTGGTGGATATAGTGAGAGAAGGGATGGTTGGTGTCTTAAAATAAGAATAGTGAAAAACCGGGTAGTGGAAAAGTTACTCACTACCCGATTTTTTGTTGTTTGCAGATGAATGAATTATCTGTTACCGCCTGCCCACCAGACTTTTTCGTTATAAACATACTGTCCATTTCCATAAGCAGCTTTCACTTCTGCGTTTGTCGTTGTGTCACTATTGCCATATGGACAACGTAAGGGGAAAGGCTTGGTATTCTGTAATTGAATGAAACTTTCAGTAGGTGCTGTCATTCTACGGAGGTCATTATAAGATTCTGTAGCTTCTCCGGAAGCTCCCCATAGTGCAAAATATTTTTGTATCATGGTAGTTTTCAGAGGCTCATTCGTATATGTAGCTTCTACAGTGTTGTCAAAATAGCTATTCGCTTCTTCTTCCGTGATAGCGCTAGCTGGGTTTAGTAATGTGTTTCCCAATTCTTTTCTGGAAATACTAAAACTGTTCTCTGCATTTAGCAATCCGGCTACCACAGCCTCTTTCAAGGCGCTTTTTGCATCACGTCCCAATCGGCATAAAGCTTCTGCTTCTAAGAACTTTAACTCATGGAAGCTCATTAAAAGAGTAGGGGCTGTTGCTGAATACATAAACAGAGATGTACCATATTTGCTGGTTCCTTGTTCCGGTGTTCCGCTAGGTGCATATACATCAGTATCAGGAGTCCCCGGAGCTTGTGCTTTTCCTTCTTTCTCTTTGTCTAGTTTTGTAATGAATGCCCTGGACAGACGTGGGTCATTATATTCAGCTAGTTTGCTTCTCATGCTTTCGCTTGCTCCCAATGCTGCACGTGCTTTGAAGAAACCATAAAGTGGATTTATGTTATTGACATCATATACACTGAATGCTGCCTGTTCTTCTGTGTTTTTAAAAGACTTGCTTACATACTCCAACACTTTCTCCATATCAGCGTCTTTATTAGTTGACCTTTGAAGTAGGTGCATCGTATAGCGTGCTTTCAGGGCATATGCAAATTTGAGCCATTTTTCTGCATCTCCTTGGTAAAGTAAATCTTGACTGGATGGATCTATTAAATCCTCTTGTTGTAAGTCTGCAATAGCGTCATCCAGATATTGCATTGCTTGTTTATAAATATCCTCTTGTTTATCCATTTTGGGATTTAGATAAACGGGGGAACCATTTTCGTCAACTAAGGCAGCTTGGCTGCACGGAGCATCGCCAAACATATCTGCTATTAATGCACAGTTGTAGGCTGCTAATACTTCGGCCATGCCTTTGGTTGTATAATTGCCGTAATCTATCCCTCCATCACTACATTGGTTAATTATGATACGGGCGGATTTTAATGTTGAGTACAGGTTGTTCCATGTATTATTGAAAGTGGAAGATGATGTCGGTTCACTTTCTCTGGTTTCTGCATAATACAATTGATTGTCAACACCTACTTCATATTCAATATATGAAGATAGATAAGTATTTAAGTCTCCTCCTGCATTTGAAAACGCGGTAGAGGTTATTACATCAGTTAGGATAAATCTTCCAGCCACGCTTTGTGTGTGTCCATGATCTTTATTTATTCTATCCATTGCATCTTCCGAACATCCGGAAAGGACAACTGATAAAACGCCAACGGCAAAAAATCCTTTAATTATAGTATATGTTTTCATCTTTCTTTTTAGCTAATTAGAATTTTACATTAAATCCGAAGCCATAACTGGCCGTTCCGGGTAAAGAGAAACGTTCGAATGCGCCTCCCATATTGTCATTGCCTTGTGAAGCCTCTGGGTCGAATCCTTTAAATTCTGACCAAACTAATATGTTACGTGCAAAGACATTTACGTTTACGTTTAGCCATTTTTTGGAGAGGACCGGATAGCTTATGGATAATTCACGTAACTTAATATAAGAGTTGTCATAAATATAAGACTCGTCAATAGACCTTCTTCTTGTGAAATAGGATTGAGCATCAGATACCTTTATGTCATTAGGAGCATAAATCGGATTTCCATTGGTATCTTTACCCGTTTCTTTAACTGAGTTTTCTACAATAAAATCAGTTTTACGCATATCTCCAGATAATTTACTCACACCGTAATAGTTCATCTCGCCAGCGGTACCGGAATACATTTGACCGCCTTGTTTCCAATCAAATACAGCTGAAATGCGGAACTTGTATAATTCAATATTAGTATTGAACCCCAGGCGGAAATCGGGAGATACAGTTCCGATGACCGCATCTTCTCCTTGCATGGGGAGCCCGTTTTGATCTACAACTATCTTACCTTCATTATTGCGCATATAGCTTTTTCCATAGATTACAGGGAATTTGTCACCAATTCCGGCACGTACTTGTGGAGTAACAAAACCTCCTAACATAATGCTTTCTACTCCTGGAGCCAGTTCATCAACATAATTGTCGATTTTGGAGAAGTTGAAGGCAAAATCAAGTTTAAAGTTCTTTGTATCTACCGGAGAAATGCCCAAGGTCACTTCATGAGTATTAGTATGTATCTTACCTCCGTTCATTATCATACTTGAGGCTCCGGTTGAACCGGCTAAAGGAACTTCAAATATCTGATCCTTTACATTCTGACGGGAGTAAGTATAATTCAATGTGACCAATCCGTTGAAGAAAGTAAGATCAGCTCCTATCTCGTATGATTTTGTATTCTGTGGCTTTAAGTTGGGATCATATACTTTATAGTATGGTACATAAGCCATTGCTCCGGCTATTGGGTATACAATAGGATTCCCCATATAGAAACCGCCACCATAAGCGGGAGTGTAGTAATAGCTTTGAGTATAATCTCCTGCCATACCTACTTCTGCGTAGGAGGCACGTATTTTACCGAAAGTTAATATATTGTTCTTTAACGGTGCCAATTCTGTAAAAATGAATCCTAATGAGACTGATGGATAAGTGAAAGAACGATTGTTACGAGGCATACTTGAAACGATGTCATTACGTATACTTCCACTTAAGTAGAGCATATTTTTCCATGCAACTGATACATTTGCAAAATTACCTACGGTTCGTTTTTTATTGTATTGACTTTCATTGGAAAATACAGAAGCATTATTTAAGTGATTCCAGCCCGGAAAGTTGAAATTCATGCTATACGCATATTCGTATTTTGTCTTTTTATCAACAAATTCATTACCGATTAAAGCGTCTAATGCCCATTCATCATTAATATTCCATGTGTAAGAGGCAGTCAGTAATGAGTTTAGCTCATTAACAGTATAGTGATATTCCGAATCTTCACCTGTAGCGGCCCAAGTGCTTCCATATCCATAAATTTCAGAATAGTTAGTTGTATAAGCATCGTCACCTATTTGATACTTAATATCCAGTTTATGGTTGTCGGTCCCGAATTTAGTGGAGTATTTCACAAAGGCATTTCCAAAGAAGCGTTGTGAACGTTCTGAAAATTGATTATTATCGACAGCCCAGTAAGCATCGTCAATCCAATCACTACGATAGGTATTTTGAGTATATAGGTCACCTTCTATATGGGAAGGAATGCCTGCCATATTATAACTAACAGGAGCATTGTAAACAGTAGCAACTACACTTGTGTTGGCAGTAGATTGTTTTGTGATCTTTGAAGTCACAAAATTCCCATTAAATCCGGTAGTCCAGTTGGGGTGCAGTTGTGCTTCTGCTGATAATTTTACATTGTATCTATCCATACCTGTTGAGGGAACAATACCATTGGTAGTGGTATTTCCCATAGAGAAAGAGTAGTTCCCTTTATCAAATTTTTGGGCTACATTCACATTGTTGCTCCACGATACACCAGTTTCGAAGAAGTCTTTCATGTTGTTATATGCTTTTGGAGTAGCCCAAGGGTCCATACCGGCTGCTGCAAGCTGAGGAACGTAATACCTGTCTGGTTGTTTACCATACTTATTGGTGTAACTATTATTAGTATTTCCACCATAGTTAGGATCATTAGGTAATTCTGAGATTCTAGGACCCCATGCAAAAGGTGATAAGGGGTCAAATACTCCTTTAGAGCCTTGTGCGTATTCTTGTTGTAACTCTGGCAGGGTTGAGATCTTATCGAATGAAAGGTTGGTGCTAAAAGTGATGTTTGGTTTCCCTTTATTTGCTCCTTTACCACTTTTAGTAGTGATAACAATAACACCGTTCGAGGCCCTCATTCCATATAATGCAGAAGCAGCCTGTCCTTTCAGTATATTAATACTTTCGATGTCGTTAGGATCAATATCGACTGCACGATTAGCATAGTCTGTGCCATATGCTCCGTCAGTAAGAGATGTACTAACATCGGCAGTAGAAGCAATTGGCATACCGTCAATTACATATAAAGGGGTATTATCTCCTGTGAAAGAACGGGAACCGCGAATGGTTATTTTAGAAGAGGCTCCCGGCATACCCGATGAAGGAGTGATGTCAATACCTGATACTTTTCCTTGTAATGCACCTGCTAAATCCGTATTGGCCGCCCGTGTCAGTACATCTGATTTTACATCTTGTACAGCATATCCTAATGCTTTTTTCTCACGTGAGATACCCATTGCTGTCACAACTATCTCATCTAATTTTTGTGCATCAGCTTTCAGTATGACTTTTAAGGTCGGTTTAATAATGACTTCCTGAGTCTGCATTCCAATATACGAAATCTGCAAAGTCTTTGCAGAACTTGGTACATTTGCCAAATTAAAATTACCATCCACATCTGTGATTGTACCTTGAGTAGTACCTTTTACTAACACAGAGGCGCCAACAACTGGCTGCCCGTCTTCTTCAGAAATCACAACACCTGTGATCTTCTGAGTTTGGGCAGTTACCAGACTTATGCCCACAAAAAGGCATGCCAATAACAGCATCAATTTTCTTTTCATAAATTCTCTCTTAAAGTTTAACTTTACATTAATTGTTTCTT
>OGYW01000097.1_pt1 | contig 66940 bp, 55 predicted proteins | sample 1576621 | NCBI WGS metagenome assembly OGYW01 (sample SAMEA3541528, study PRJEB24748) | human gut metagenome | biome: human gut; feature: human-associated habitat; material: faeces | place: China | collected 2012 | reverse complement strand
GAATTTCATTGTCAAGAAGCATCAGGCTCTCGTGCAAAGACTGTGTAAAAAAGGAGAAGAACTGCTTCAAAGCAGAGGCCTTTTCGATATGTGTAAGTGCGTAGCTTCGGTTCCAAATGACAGGCAGCATCGGCAACTTTATTAGCAGCTTTCCCTCCGAAAGGAAAGCACGGATTCCCTCGATTTCAGCGCCAAATTCAAGATAGTTTCCTCTCTGAACAGCTGCTTGCGAAAGTAGTCCGCCTGCGGTATTCGGCGCGATGATTGCCTGATACAGCGAATGTGTGTGGACGAGTCCTGAAACGTAGAAGGACTTCACAATTTTTTGCGCGTCGATTTGATTTGCTTCGCGTTCAAGAAAGCCGTGGTCGTGCTCCACTTTTTCAGACAGCTTCAACACACTTCCTGCAAGGTTATTCAGCGCATTTGCTTCCCCTGCAACTTCCTCTGCCACGGACTTTGCCTCGTCGATTTGCATGAGTGTCAACACAAATTCTTCATCCGGCAAAGTTGAATTCACCATGAGACATACCTCGGAATATTGTTACTATCCAGCGTACAGAAGCAGTCAAACCCACGGTAAAGGCGGCTATTTTCGTCCAAGCATTCTTTCATAATTGCCTCGCCGGTTTCCTTATTATTTACCAGTGCGATGTGCGTAGCCTCCTCCTCAATGGCACTCCGTTCGCATTTGCTTCGCTTGTAAACAACAGTCTTTGCGATGTCAACGGTGTTGCAGACGGCAATATCATACGGAATATACCGCTCCTCAGCGTTCTCGTCCAACGTGTTCGCGATGAAGGAGAACTGCATCGGATGGTCCAGCGAGGTTACATCCAGAATAGCGTCGCATCCGACACGGGCAATCACCCAAAACGCACGGATTTTCGCCTTCACATATTCCGGTCTCAGCCTCGATGTTTTCAGGCCCATCCGGTGAAACCAAATCAGCTCGTAGTCCTGTTCGTCGATGTCAAGGACTCGTTGGCTTGCCAGCGCATTGATAAGAAAATCAACCTGCGCTTGCGTAAGCTGCGAAGAGAAAAAGCGATACAACCCGCTTCGACTCAGCACAGTACATGACCTCATGAGACATTTCAAATTGTCAACAGGAGCTTCATATAACATAGTCAGCACCTCTCTTGTAAATAGTTTTTTACCCTGAAATCAGCGCCTGAAGGCAGCGCAAGTACGCTTCTGCTCAATTCGGCGCTTCGCAGCGGCTCTTGCTTTGGGGTCAGTCGTTATCAGGTATTCTTCCGTATCCGTTGCCTTAACATTGATGAAGATGTGGTTCTCATTTGCAGTCAGGAGACAGGTTCCGCGGTCCATGGTTTTTACACGCTTGAGTTCCTCGTCGGTCAGGCCAATCGCATCCGCAATCGCGTTTGCTTCCTCTTTTTCGCTGCGCAAAATCATTTTGATTTTGGCGTTTCCGATGATGGCGGTGCCAATTCCCGCAGAGAAGAAGTCTGCGATATTCTGCGTGGCAGCGACGGCGCTTCCGCCGAAACCTCGGATAGTACGGAAGATTTCGACTACGAAATTGGCGGCTTCGATAGGTGCATCGGAGCAGACCAAGCGCCAAGTCTCGTCAATGAAAACACACTTGTTGACGTTCCGATTTTCCTTGCATTTATCCCAAACATAATCCAATGCAAGGAACATAGCCACAGGAAGGAAGTCTTTCTGCGCATCGGAAACATCCAGCACTACGAACTTGTTGTTAAGGTTCACATTGGTTTGCGCGTTGAACGAAGATGCAGAACCTGTGGTGTATCGCGTCAGCAAACGGCACAAACGATTTGCTGGTGCGCCCATCTTTTCCAGTTCGGAATATACGTCCGAAAGGATAGGCATTTTGCGGTATTTCTTCTTGTCGTTGGGGTCCAACAGGCTCTTGTTCTTATGGGTAATTCCAAAATTGCCGTAAGTTTTCAGCAGCGCGTCATCCACATACTGCACCTCTTCTGGCGTCATGTCCGGGATAATCAGCTTAAAGAAAATGAGGAGCTGCTGGATTTTCTGTGCCAAAATCGAGCCGGAAGTGACCAATGCACCATCGTCATCGTAGACGTTGCCCTCTTCCTTCTTGCGTATCTCCATGATATTGATGTTCTGTCCGGAGCCGGGTTTGATTTCAATGAAACTGCCCCCGACCTTCTCACAAAGCGGCAGGAATTCCTTGCCTTTCAGCGGTGCGATAATGAAAGTTTGAACCCCCTTCTCCCGCATCCTCAATGCCAGAACCTGCGTGGTGAAGGTCTTACCGGACCCAGAGGAGCCGACAATATTGATGTTGGCATTGATGTATTGCTGGCGGTCGAAGAAGTTGACCAGAACCGGTGATTTGAACACATCATCCACGCCCAGCATCACGCCGTCCTTATCGCACAGCTCGGAAGATGTGAACATATAGGTGGACGCAAAATCGGAACACAGAATATTTCTGCGGCTCTTACGGAATAGGTTTTTGTCATACTCACATACGGGAATGGTGGAGCGAAACGCTTCTGCTTGCTGGAAAGTACAATGCAGCACGCAGTGCAGCGCGCGGATGATCTCCGGCCGGTTGCAGACGCTGTCGGACGGCAGACACTCCCCCGTCAGCGGATCGACGCCGTCCGCCAGTTCGGTCAGCAGCGTCCTCGCGCGTTCCAGTTCCATTCCTCCGCTCCTTTCTCCGCCGCGCAGCACGGCGGTCAAATATCCAGCTCCTCACAAAGCTCCGCGAGCGAGTGACCGCAGATAAACGGCAGCGCCATCGCCTCGTCCACGGAGTGCGCATCCACCGCATAGCCGTCATAGCACAGGGCAATATCCTCACGATGAAACGGGCAGATCGACCCGAATTTTCCGCGATAGGCAAAGTCGATGTCCTGCGTCAGGCTGTCGATCCACGCCCGCAGCTCGGGCGCCGTCATGTGTTAGTGCTCCCAGTATTTACGATCTTCAGGCAGCTGTCCGCTGCGCTTGCTCTCCGCCATCCATCTGCATTGATCGCAATAGTACTCAGCAGCGACAAACTCCAGATAGCTCTCACGCAGAAGGCCAACAATGTAATAAACGATCACCAAAAACAACACAAACATATCGTTTCCCCTTTCCCGAAGCCGGTTTTTCCTCTGTGGTTTTACCCTATCACATCGTAAGTCCCATAAACAGGACTGTGCAGAAAATTGTCCGGCATCCGTGAAAAATCCGGGCGGCGGCAGGCAAGGCATACAAAACGCCGGACGCTGCATCGCAGCACCCGGCGAGATGATTTGTTGACACGTTTTGTTGACACCCCGGCGGCTTCAAAACAACGGGGGAAAAGAAAAAATCCTGCGTCCTTACGGATGCAGGATTTTTCGTGGTGGAGATAAGCGGGATCGAACCGCTGACCTCTTGAATGCCATTCAAGCATTATAACGGCTGCACACGTTAAAAATCAACGATTTTTCATTTTTGAGTGTGCAACGGGTGTGTAATAGAAATTATTTAACGGAAAGCTGTTTCACAGACTGATTCAGCCCCGTCGCCGCCCAGCCGGACACGATGCCGACGGCCGCAGCGTTAAGCCAGTCGTGCGCCGGATAGTCCGGCACGCCCATCGCCCACGCGACCACGCCGAGGATCAGGCCGGCCGCGCCGCAGATGATCGGGATCCATTTGTCAGCCGCGTTGGTCGCCTTGACGGCCATGCCCACAAGGTAAGTGATGGCGGTGATCGCCGCCACAGATGCAATGCCAAGTTCCATAATGATGTCCTCCTTTAATTTTTGCGCTCCAGATCGTCGATCCGGTGATTGGCCACTTTGATGCGCTCGCCGAGGAGCTCGGTGCACTCCTCCAGCTTATATGTACGCTCGATGACTTGGTTGTGCTTGTCCACTTTACGCTCCAGCTGCCCGATGCGATACGCCTGCAGCTCGTCGCGCTTGTCCAGCTCCGCGATCAGCTTGCTGTGCTGCGCGCGGCTGTTGATGACGCCGACCACAATGGCGGCCGCCGCGCTGATCAGCGCGGCAAGGATAACCTCTGACATACGCGCCTCACTTTCTGTCGCCAGCGGCGCCCATCATCCGCTGGCACACGATCATCGTGCGCAGCATATCCAGCGACAGATCCAGCTTGCCGCCGGTCGTACCGGCCAGCACGCCGCGGTCGATCAGCCGCTGCGTCTCCTTGCGCGCCCACGCGGGCACGTCGTCGATCGTGGCGTATCTGGGGCTGCACGCGTCCGCGTACCGCTTGCCGATCACCATGCCGCGGATCATATCCAGCGACAGATCCAGCCGCCCCTGATCGTCACCCTGCAGCGCGCCCGCGTCCATCAGCGCGCGCACTGTGTCCTGCGCCCAGCCGGGCACATCGTCAATGCTGTCGTATCTTACCATGTCGTCGTCCTCCTCGTCTGTATTTCCCGCGGCCATCTTTGCCGCGACGTCTGCCCGAAAGCCGTCCATCGTCAGCCCAAACGCCCGCCACAGGTGTGTGGGGTCTGCGTGCGCGCTGGCGATGCCTCTTGCTGCGCCCTCGGCGTGGCTGATAATCACGCCGTCCTCCAGCGGATCCAGCGCGTACTGCGTGCACAGCTGCGCGAAAAGCTCCACGGCAGCGGCATACGTCCCGCGCACGTGTGCCTCGGTCGCAGTCGGGTCAAGGTCGCGCCAGTCAGCGCCGTGGCCGGTGTAGACGATGCTTGCAGGCTCGGTCATCTCGATGCCGATGTGGGTCTGGTTGGCGTTGCCCCCGCAGTGCCACGCGCGCAGGTTGTACGGCAGCGTGTGGTAGTACGTGCCGTCACGCTGCACAAATCCGTGCACGCACACGCTCTGCCCGTCCGGCTGATACGTATTATATCTGTGTGCCATGACCGCCGCATTGGGCTGCGGGCAGCCGATGCTGTGCAGCATAATGCCCTGCGGATGCAGCGGTGTCGCCACCCGATAGCACTTGTTTTTCGCCGCAAATGCTTCGATGATCTCCATCTTGCGCCTCCTTGTTTTCACTTCTCATGGATGATTTCAAGCCCATTCATCCTCGGCCATTTAAGCGCCTCCTTATTCGATCGGTTCGTCGAGCGTATTGTGATAGTCATATGATGGCCCTCCCTTCCACTACTTCTACAATATAAAAAAGGGAGGGATATTTCTATCCCTCCCCAGATTTAATTGCTCCAGCGGATCTTGTTGAGCGAGGTCTGGCTGTAGAAGCACAAAAACAGAGCGTTTTTCTGTGCCGAACTGATGTTCAGCCCGTCGATATACGCAGCGACCTTGTTCATCGCGCCCTGACCGCTGATGGCCTTGCCGTTGCTGTCGCGCGTCGTCCTCGCATCGTTTTTGAACTGGTACGCTTCCCAGAACGTCCCCGCGTCAAGGCCGGCCGGTTTCGCCTGCTCGTTGTACTTCTGCACGGCCTCGACGCTGATGCCGTCGCATTCCGGATGTGCCTTGACGAAATCCGCCGTGCCGATCTTGTTCTGCGCATCCTCCTGCGTCATCCCGCCGTAGCGCACCAGCATGTCTACCGCGCGAGACCGCGTGAGCTTCCCGTCGAGATACAGATCCTTGATGTCGTCGTAGTCCGTGCCGGTCACGACCTCGCACGTCCACTTCTGCACCAGTTTCTGCGCCTCGTCGGCGTCCTCCCCACCGTACTGCTGCAGGATCTTCAGCGCCTGCTCCTTCGTGACCGAGCGTTTTCCGTCGTCGTCGCCGACGTACCACTTCTCCGTCTGCGAGCGTACCTTAGACTGCAGCTGCTTCTCGCCGATGCCGTGCTCTTTCAGCTCCTTTGCCTGCGCATCAAATGCGGCCTTGTCTCCGCTGAGCACCGCAGCGAGCGCCTCGTCGTACTTTCCTTCGCCGGTCGCCCACTTGTCAACCTTCCAGTACGCATCATCCTCGTTGTCTGCGAGCCCTTTTTCGAGCAGCAGCTGCTGCGCCTCTTCGCGCGTGAGGTAACCGTCCCTCAGACCGTACTTGATCTGGTTCTCCGGCCCGGAGTCATAGGTGTGGATTGTCCACTCGTCGCCCTTGCCGACAGCTCCGGCGATGGTGTTCCAAAGCGTTACGACCTCGCGGCTCGCCGCGCTGATCGGCAGGCCGGTCGCCTGTGAGACGGCCTTGAGTGTCTTGTAGATCTTTCCGTACAGCGTCATGTTGCCGTTGTACGTCACGTCCGTCGGGTCGTCCAGCTCGCCGGTCTCCAGCTTGATCGTCTCGTCCCAGATTCGATACGCGTCGATCAGGTTTTTAATCCATTCCGTGTCCATCCGGTCGTTTTCGTACCCGGAGATCATCGACATGAAATCCTTGAGAATCGGGAGCTTCGAGAGGATATCCACGTCCATGAACAGGTTGCTTTCAAGCGGGTTCACGCCGGAAAGCTTTCCGTCTTTGTATTTCGCGCCGATCAGCGCGCTCAGGTATTTCTCCCACCACGTGGCGTACTCGTCGTCGTCTCTGCAGGCGTCCACGATTGATTCAACAAGCCCCGAAGCAGCCGCCGACACAAGATAGGTCGCCAGCGCTCTTACAATTTTCCCGCTTGCATTTCTCCACGCTTCTTTTTTGCCTCCGGTCGCGCGCAGCTCCGCCGTGTAGTCCGTGTACGCCTTGAGCAGCAGGTTGTACGACAGCGTCGGCTCCGACATAAAGGCCGTAGATACAGCGCCATACACACCGGTCGCGCGCATCGCCTGGCTTCGCGTCATCGTGCTGTCAACCACCTGCGTCGAGTAGACGACCTCGCGGAAGCGTTCGGCCGTCGCCCTCAGCAGCGCGTCGCCGGTCAGCTTCTGCTTGTCACGCACCTCCGCTTTGCAGGCGTTCCACAAGTGGCCCCATGTAAGCCGGTCGCCCCATTCTGCGCCTTTCATAAGGAATTCGACCGTCGAGTCCTTCCACGTCCCGGCGTTCTTGATCTGGTCGCGGACACCCCTGCCGATGTTTGTGTCGTAGAAGCCCATCTGCTTCCACAGCGCGATGCCGCTGTGCGCCTCCGCTTCTTTGTATCCGCTCTTCGCGGCAAATCCTTTTGCCAGATACTTCGGGTTCATCACGCCGACCGCGCGCACATACGCTGTCGGCTGCAGCAGCGCCACACGCAGATTCGCAGCCACGGCCGCCACCTTGTAGTTGGAGAGCATCTTCTTCGCAAAGCCCTCCCCGCGGCCGCCCTCGTTTACACCGTTCAGGTCCTTGATGAACGTCGTGAAATACTTGTTGGCATCCATGCCGTATGCCTTTTCGATCGACCGCTGAACCGTCGTCGTGAGCACGTGCCCGTTTTCAAGCTTCTGCTTTTCACGGTAGTTGTACCACTTCATCGCGTCGAGGATCGGCAGCGCCAGTGCGTCATACTTCGCCATGTCCGTCATGTGGTTTGAAAACACATCGAAGATGTCGCGCACAACAAGCGCGTTTTTTGCCTTGTAGACGAGACTCTTCGTCGCGGACATATTCAGCAGGCGGAACATATCGTTCTCTTTCGCGCCTAGGTCTTTCGCGTCTCGGTCGGAGTCCATCGTCTCGATGGGGAAGTAGTTCTCCTCCGTGAACGCGCGGTATCCGAAGCGCTCCATCGATACGCGGTTGCCCCACTCGCTGCCCTGCTGCGTCATGTACTTCTGCAGCTTGTCCGCCACTTCACGCTGCCGCTTTGTAAGCGCGCCGTTGATTGCAGTGATGTCCTCCTGCGTCAGCAGGAACGGATCCGGCTGCTTGACGTTTTCCTTGCGCCCGCTGTTCTGGATGTCCTCCACGCGCATACCGCCGCCAAGGAGATGACCGATGGCCTGCTCGCGCTTCGACAGGCAGTAGAACGCCATCATCTGCGCGGTCGTCATCTTCGCGGTCTCTCCGCTCTCAAGCTTGAGCGTGTGCGTTTCCTTCGACCATGCCTTCACTTCCTCCGGCTTGTAGGTCTGCTCCGTGAATCTCATGACCGTCTTCGTGTTGAAGGCCATCTGATCCCAGCCGGTCGACAGTGCCTCAAAGATCGCCTTTCCGCCCTCGCCGAAGCGCTGGAAAGCGTAGTACGGCGTCGTGTTATCCCAGCTGAAGAAACCAGCTACCTTTTCTCCAGCCTTCGTTCTGCCTTTGGCCTGCCCCAGCCGGTCGAGCTCCAGCACCGTCGCCTGCGCTGCCTGCCGCGCGGTCTCAAAGTGCGCGTTGGCCTTGAGCTTGTTCGCGTTCTGGATGCTGCGCGTCAGGATCGTGAGCATCCGGTCAAGCTGCTGCAGCTGCTCACCGTTCATCCGGTTCACAACGTTCTCGCCCGGGTTCTGGCTGATGATGTCGGATGCGGTGTTGATGTGCTTCTGCATCTCCTCGAGGAAGCCGTCCGGAATGTCCAGATACAGCCCGAGATCGCTCGTGCCGTTCTCGTTCTGCCCGCGCAGGCTTTCCAGCAGCTTCTGCATCCGGTCAGTATACCGGAGCGAACGCTGAATGTCCTTTTTCGTCAGCACACCGCCTTCCAGCGCCCGTTTGCTTGTAAAGTCGATGGATTCCAGGAACTCGCCCACCGCCAGCTTCAACGGCTCCGGGATGTGCTCCTTATCGCTGTTTTTCAGCAGCCAATCGCTCAGGCGCTTCGCCTTCTGCTCGATGCGCGGACGGTATTTCGCCACAGCCGCGCTTTCCTCGCGGCGCGCCTTATCGGCCGCGTTCCTGTCTTTCAGCCGCGCAATCTGCTCATCGCGTTTCTCGCGCTCTCTTGCTATGGCTTCCTGCAGCCGTTTGCGGTTCTGCGCCCGCAGCTCCGCGATGCGCGTGTCATTGGCCTTGCGCAGCTCGTTGATCTGGTTGAGGTAGTGCGTCTTCTGCCGGTCGGCCTTCTTTGCCTGCCGGTCGGCAAAGGTTTTCTGCTCCGGAGTGTCAAAAAACTGCTCGATGATCTCGTTTGCGACGCTCTGCACCGCCTGATGCATATACCGGTCGTTCGGGTTGTATTCGTCGATCGTGTAAATGCGGTCGAGCACATCATCGATCTCCCGCAGCTGGTCGCCCGGATGGGATACGCGCTCCGAGTCAAAGAGCCCCGGCCACATCGTGGCCGCCTCTTCATAGATCTGGTCTACGTTTCCGTGCTCGGCCTTTTTCAGCTTCATCCTGCCCATATTCCGCCTGCGGAAATCGCCGAAGTCCGTGAAGTCTCCGAGCATTTCCGGCGAGAGCGTGATCTGCGTATTCCGGAAGTACGCGCGCAGGTCGCTGTACAGGTCGTACATCTCTGTGTCCCGCACGCTCACGTCGTCGAGAATGTCGTGCGCAAGATCATACGCGCGCTTCCAGATATCCTCCTGACTCAAGCCGTTCTCGCTCGTCTCGCGGGCGATGCCGTCATACAGCTCCTGCAGTCTTCCCGTAACCTCGTCCGCATCGATGCTGCTGCCTGTTTGCTTGATGATATCCTTCGCCGCTTCCCGCACGGCCTTCGGGTCTGTAGTCGCTTCTTCCGTGGCGTGCGTCTGCCCGCGCCAATACTCCACGCGGTCGCGCAGCATGGCGTTTTCCTTGACCAAGCTGTCGCGCGTCTTCAGCTCGCGCTCCACCAGCTCGCGCAGCGGTTTCGCGTTCTGCATCTTTGTGAGCTGCTCGTCCAGCTTGCTCACTCTCTGCGCTGCGTTGTTGGCACGGTTCGCCGCCTTCATGCGCTCGCTCTTGTCGGTCGCGGTCAGCGCGATCTGGCGCTGCTTCTCCAGCCGCTTCGATGCGCTCGTGTATTCGCGCAGCTTCTCCCGGTACTCGCGCAGCATCTCCATCTCGCGCGCATTGGCCGCATCGCCGTCCGCAGCATCGGAGAGCACGTCGCGGTCTGTCCGCGTGTCGTCACGCCGCTGGTACAGCGCGCTCTCGCCCAGCTTCCCCTCCGGCCGCCGGTCGTGGTTGTAGTGCCGCAGCACGCTCTCCGGCAGCACATCCGGGAAATACTGATTGACATAGTCCAGCAACGAGCGTATACTGATAGTAGAATCGGTAACGGAGCGTTGAAACTCCGGGCGCATTGAGCGCAGCCGATTCTCTTTTTTTGCGCTCACAGCATACAGAACGTCCATGGATGAAAGCTCTTTGCCGTATTTGTTCACGACAGACCTGACCAAATAGAGCGTGCCCTGTTCCGTTTTGCCAACACCAAGGAGCACATAACTCCCGTCAGCGTCCGGATGCTGTGGTGTCAGCTCGTTAATACGAATAGAATTTTGCAGGATCTCTCCGGCCATCAATGTCACAGGGGCATTCTCATTCAACCGCCGATCCAGCCCATGCCGCAGCCCTTTCGCGCTCAAGATCACCTCGTCACCCGTGTCTGCCACGCGCACCACGGCATTGCCGTTTTCGTTCGTCCGGCCGATTTTCTTCGCGTTTGCGATCGCGCGCGCGACGATTTCCTTGCGTACCTCGCGTGCCGGCCGGTATGACACACGGTCGTCCACGTTCGTCACACGCATATCCGGCTTTGCTGTCAGTGTCTCGTAGGAATAGTCGCGAACGGAGAACTGCACGCCGCGCCCCGGTTCAACCTCCCACGACGCCTTCGGGAGATTCTCCTTCGGGTTCGTGGCAATGATGAGCTTGCCCTTGCGCTGTACGTCGTCGAAATACCGGCCGATCTCGGATACGTAATCCGCAGTCTTCCGGTTGTTCTGCCAGCCGGAGGATGTCTGTCTGCCTTCGCCGCTTCCGTCACCCTCGTACACGGTAAAATACGCCGTGCCGCCGTCGCGGATGCACTTCGCCACTTCGAGGATCACGTTCGCGCGCGCGTCCGGCTCGCGGATCACATTGAGCACGTTTGCGCACGTTGCCGTGTCCGTCCGGCCGCCGTTCTGCAGGTAGCGCAGCGTCGCTGTGTTCTCATCCACGCCGCGGTTATACGGATCGAAGACCATATTTTTCGTTCCGCGCTCCGCGAGGTAATCCGTCACGAGGCTGAAGCGGCCGCCGCCCACGTCAATGTTGGTCTTGCCAAACTTCGCGTTCTTGTCCTTGAACAGGCCAGCGACCTGCTTGATGGACGTTTTCGCCGATGTGATCTCCTGCGAGACGACATCATCGCGCTCGCGGAGGGAGAACTGCTCTTTTACATTGTCTCTTCCACCGTCTCTATCGACGCTTGATAGACTTCCTCCGGCGTCATGTCGTAGTTCTTCGCCGACAGCTTGTCGAGAAGCACGAGAAGTTCCTCGTTCGTTTCTACTACCGTCAGAATATCCAAGCGCATTTCCTTCGGTACTTTCATCATAATCAGGAGTCTCGCTAATTTTTCGCTCTGCTCTTCTGTCAGCGTTCTGTGCGTCATAATGCTTCCTTTCGTTATACACGCGTCTTGATATTTCCACGCATCCGTCTACTGTCTTTTCATAAAAGTGAAATCTACCAAATCGAGGAAATTTCTTTGTTTCGCCCTCAGGTGAAGGCCCATTTGCCCACTGGAGGAAAAGCGTTTCTGCCTCGCTGTATTTACTGCGTTTATTGTACCGCTTTTGTTCATCGCGTTCAACCTTTTTCCTGTTCTGGCGCTGCTCTCGCCGCTCGCCTTTGACTGCGACTTCGTTCCCGGCACGCGCCTTCGCCGCGTCCACCAGCGCATCGTCCCAGAGCTTCTGCAGCTCCACCATGCGGTCGAGCATGGCTCTCGCCTCGTCGTGCGTCGCGCGGTCTCCCTTGAACGCAGCACGCAGCTTCTTCACGAAGTCGCCGATCCAGTCGCGGATCTTCTCGGCAAGGCTGCGGTTCTCATTCGCCAGCCGCTGCACGGCCTCGGTGTTGCGCAGCATCATCTCGCACGCATCGGCCACGACCTCGTCCATCGCGCCGTCCATCGTCAGCTCGCCGGTCGAGTCGTTGTCGAGCTTCTGCCGGGCGAGGCGCTCGATGCTGTCGCCGCTCTCAAGCACATGGTTCGCCACAAATTCCTTCAGCGCCTCATACTGGCCGCTGTTCTGCTGAATAAAGTGCGTCAGCTCGTGCGACATCGTCTTCAGGATGGCCGTCTCGCCGGTGTCCACGTTGTTCTTCCCTGCATTGACGTCCAGATAGATCGTGCCATCGCGGTATGCGCCGTTAAAGCCGAGGTATTTGCCGTCCTCTCCGGTCTGCGATTCGAAGAACACGACGTTCACGCCGGTCGCCTCGGCCACCTTTCGTGCCACGTCGATCGACGCCGTCTGCTTGCGCGTCAGGCCGGCCGTGTTCACGGCGGCGAGCGTCACGTTTCCGAGCTTTCCGCCTTCCAGCGTCACGCTACCGGCCTGAATTTCGCCGCTCTTGGCCGCCGCGCTCTTTGCGTCAGATTCCCTGCGCGCCGCGGCGAGTCCGGTATCGTAGGCGAATTTCCGCTGCTCCGGTGTCAGATACGATGCTGCGCCGCTGTTCTCGAGCACGGCGTAGTTTTTCACGCGCGCGTGTCCGTAAGAGTATGCCACCTCGTAGGCACTGGCGTAGCGCTCCACGTCCTGCCCGTTTTTGTAGTTTGCGTACATCTGCGGCGCGGTCTCGCCGTATTTTTCCGCGCTCTCGGCGAGCAGGCGCGTGCCCTCCGGCAGCTTGGCGTCCTTCACGGAAACACGCTGCACATCGCCGTTTTTGGCCTTCACGGACAGCTCAACGCTGCCGCTCTCCTGGTCATATCGAAGCGCCTGCACCTGTGCGGTCTCACCGTTTACCTGCACCTCGGCGTTCTTCTCCGCCTGATGCGTCTGCGTCTGCCCTGCGTCAGTCTTGTGCGCCCCGCCATAGATCGCGTTTCGCTCCAGCTCGGCTGCGTCACGCATATGGCTGCGCGCCCATGCGTTCGTGGTCCGGTCTGCATCCCGCGTGAACAGGGACGCATACTCGTTCACCGCGCGCTGTGCCTGCTTGCTGGCGTCAAATTTTCGCTGCTCCTTGCCCGTCAGCTCCTGCCCCTTGATCTGCTTGACCACGAGGCCGGTCAGCTCCTGCACGTCGTTTTCTGGCGTGCCGAGCGCACCCAGACGGTCAGAGACCGCCTGCGTGAGATTTGCTTCCTGTGTCGCCTCGTAGAGCTTGCCGGTGTTGCGGTTCGTCTGCTTCTTTCCGGCCAGCTTCCGGAGGTTTTCGTCGCCGCTTTCCTCTGCAGCATGGCGGAGGATGTCCGCGTAGTCGTTTGCCGTGATCTGCCGGCCGGTCTCGCGGTAATTTGCGCTTCGCATCCCGGCGTTGAGCGCCATGTCGCCGCCGGTCATTACGCCGCCAGAGATCGCGCCGCCGGCAAAGTCCTGCGCCGTCTGGCCGAGCCAGTCAAGCCACGCCCTGCGCGTTGCCTCGTCCTCGCTCATGCCGTCTGCCTGATAGGTGGCAATCGCCTGGTTGATCTCGCTCTTGTCGGCCATCACGATCGCGTCGGATATGACGTTTGCGATATCCGTACAAACTTCCTCGCTGCCTTCCACGAAGCTCTGCTTGAGCATATCCTTAACCAGCGTCTTCGCGGTCTTCTTCCCGGCAGCCGCCGACGTGTGGAACATGCGCAGCTTGTCCAGGCTGATGTGCTCGAACAGAGCCTCGGCCGTGCCGTAGAGCAGGCCGACCGACATGGCCTGCGAGTCCGACGCACCGCGGTCATACGCGTCCGTGATTGCCTGAGATGCCGCCGCGCCGCCGAGGATCACATCCGCCGCGCCGCGCAGGCCGGTCGCGCCGCCGATAGCCAGCGTCGCCATGCTGTCCGCCATGCTCATGCCGGTGTTGTACAGGAACGAACCGATGCCGCTCATGTCCTCGGAAACGCTTCCGCGGATGGTGTTCGTCACCGTGCTCGGCACCATGGATTTTGTATAGCGGTCGACGGCCATTTTTTCGCCCGTGAACGGGTCTGTCCCGTTCAGCGCATTCTGTGCCGCGATGTCGATTGCGCCCGCTCCGGCCATCATATTTGTCCCGACAGACATAGCGGAAGAGAGCCACGGATGCTCCTTGGCCTCCTGTGCGACCTGCTGCGCCATTTCCGCAGCCTCGTTTGTGTGCTGCTGCGTGAGCGCGTAGTTACGGATGCCGTTGATCTGCTGGTCACTGTAGCCGTAATCACGAAGCTGCTGCTCGAAGCTGCGCACCGTGTTGCGCGCGTTCGTTGCGTAGTCACTGTTTTGCACCACGAATGCGGAGTTTCCGGCCATCGCCATCTCCGTATTCGCGCTCTCGCTCACACTCAGCGCCTTGCTGTAGCCGGAGAGCGCCTTCTGCATCTGCGTGTCCCACTTGCTGATCTCGTCATCGTAGGTCTTCCGCGTGAGCAGGCTCTGCGCTTCCCCGATCTTCGCTTTGCGCTCATCGATCTGCCCAGAGAGCGAGAGCGCCTCCTGCTGGCGCTTGGCATAGTCTGCGTCCGTGCTGCCTGCGGCCATGCGCGGCATATTCCGTCGCTGCTGTTCAATGCCGGAAATCTCGTTCTGCCACGCGCCGATCTGCGCCTTCAGCTCGTCCACAGACCAGTAATTCATCTGGTTCTTGTTCAGCCAGTCATATTCCGCCTCGGCTCCCGGCGTGTTCTTGAGCTGCGTGAGCGCCGCATTCACGTCCGTGCGGGTCTTGCCCTTGTATTTTGCCGGGTAGGCATACGACACGTTGAAGTCGTTCTCGTCCTTGAACTGGTTCTGGAAATCGAAGGACGAGTGCACGGCTCTGCGCAGAACGTCGACGTCATTTCCGGTGTCATAGCCGGCGCCGCGAAGCACGTTCATGGTCGCCTGATAGTTGCTGAACGCCCTCTGCAGCGCGCCGCGGTTCTCGCCCGTGAGGTATGACGCATTTGCGCTGTCCATCTGCTGCAGCAGGTTTTTACGCTGCTCCTGTGCCGAAGAAAGCGTTTTATCAGCGGAGAATCCCGTGCTTTTGAGCCAATCACCAATGGAGATTGCTGCTTTTTTGACTGCCATCTATGTGACCCTCACTTCCTGGAGTTATTCATGTGTCTCAGCCTACGGGCACTGTCATCTGAGATCAGCCCGTTTTCCGACGCGCTTTTAATAAATGCGCTCACATCCGCAACGGATACGCCCTCTTCGATCATCTGCTGTACCCTGCCTGCCACGGCCGACGAAGCTTTCACTGCATCCGCGTCCGTGTAGTCGATGTCGTTATGCGTGATCCCGCTGCCGGGCTTGTGCGCATACGGAGACGGTGAAACCGTCTGTTCCGGCTGCGTTCCGCCGCCTCCGTATCCGCTCCTGCTTCTTCTGCTTCCGCCGCCCGACCCCCCACTCTTATTTGACGCCGCCGCCATCTGCTGCTGGTAATACTGCCGCAGATATGCCGCCTCGTTGGCAGACATCCCTGCCGCCGCCAGCTCCTCGTCCGACGGCTGGTATCCTGTCGTTGTGATCAGGGACGACAGACGGCTCCAGGCGTTCTGCTTGCGCTCGTAGTCCGTCTCCTCCTGCGCGAGCTTCTTCTGCTCCTCGGTCTGCTTGCGGTTATAGGCCGTGTCCTCGTCGCTGCGCTCGAGCTGCAGCCGGTTATACCACTGGTTGTAGTCGCGCTCGTAGGCGCTGTCCGCGTTGCTGCGCGCCATGGTGTAGAGGTTCATCAGATCCTGGCCTTCCTGATTGTAGCGGTTGTAGGCTGCAGTATACAGCTCAGGCACGACCTCGTTGAGCTTCTGCAGATAGCTGTTATACGCCTGCTGCCCCGCGTTCTGGCTGTAGGTGCTACCGTATCCGCCGGTCAGCGCCGCCGCCTGCCCCATGGTGTCCTCCATCGCGCCGCGCCCCATCTGCGCGTACAGATCGCGGTACTGCTGGTAGAGCTTGTCCTTGTTCACGTCATACGAGAACTCGCCGCGGTTCATGATCTTGTCGTAGATCGCCGTCGCCTGATCGTTCGCACGCTGGTATGCGTCGTTCTTGCTCGGGTCATAGGTGTAGCGGTTTTCCGGCAGGTACTTCGAGTAGTAATCGCTCGTCTCGTAGTCCAGCCCCTCGCCCTTGATCTTTTCGTTGCGCAGCTTCTCATACCGTGCTGCGCTCGTGTAATCTCCGGATGCTGCGGCCTTGTCCATCAGAGCGCCATAATCCGTCTGTGTGTCATACGGCGTGTCCACCTTCGGCAGATACTGCGCGTACTGGTTTGTCGTCTCGTAATCCATGCCGCCTGACTGGATCTTCGCGTTGCGCTTTCGCTCCAGGACGGCTGCCTTCTCGTTGTCTCCAGCGGCAGCAGCCTTATCCATCAGCGCGGCATAATCCACGCTGTCGTCAAACTCGACACCGTTGTAGTTTTTCTTTGCCATGCCGTTCCTCCTCTCTTATGCCGTCCGCTTCCACACGTAAACCGCGAGATACGGCGGCATGTTATTATGCGCTCTGTCGCCGCCAGCGCTGGACGTGTAGCTGCCAATCGCATAATACGTGCTGTCAGACGGGCCATCCGGATAGTTGCCGGGCGCGGAGTGGTCAGCAGCTCCGGCATTCGGGTAGTACACCGCGTGGTTGTGGCTCGGCATCTCGCTTGCGGTAAGCGTGTGTGCCGCCTCTCCGCCGGTCGCACCGGCTTTATAGGTCGTGCCAGCAGCGAGAAGAAATCTGTCCTTGATCTGTACCCACGTACCGCCGAACAGTGTTTTTGGATTTGTTCTGTTTACGCTCATGTAGATGGAGCCGACCGGATACACCTTGTCGAGCACCGTACTGACATCGACTCCGCCGCCGCTTGCGCCGATATCGGATTTGAGCTCCGCCGGCGTGCGATAGTACACCCAGCCGGACTCATCAAGCACGGCAATTTTACCGGGTGCGCGGCCGAGGTCAGTTGCTTCCGTAGTCTGCAGCCACGTGCCGGTAAAGTACTTGCCGGAGACATTGCCGGTAAACGTGCCACCAGACTTGTCCATCTTGCCGGACAGCGCCGCCTTGACGAGCTGTATCAGCTTTTTGATCGCTGCACTTCCGCTTGTCTGCATAAGTCAGCCCCCCGTCAGATGGAGTTCCAGAGCGTCTGCACCTCGTCCGCAGTCAGCTCCGTCAGGTCAATCGTTCCTGCGAGCACGTCCCACTTGTAGCTTCCGCTGCCAGCGTCCACACACACGACGTTTGTGCCCGCACCGTAGCTGTGCCCCGCGCCCTCGACGAACGCTGCCGTCGTGGTAAAGGCGTCGCTGATGTTGTACACCCAGCCCTTGTTTCCGGCCGCAGCCGTCGGCAAAGACTTAAACGCGATCGATCCCTTCGGCGTGTACACACCGGTGATCGCGCTGCTGATGGCAGCCTGCACCTGATCTGCCGTCTGCAGGCCGGAGACCTTCGTGTCAACGTAGTTTTTCACGACCTTGTTCTGCACAGGGTTTGTGCTGGATGCAGACATAGCGCTGTCTACCGTAATACCATCCGGCAAGTCCGTGTAAGCGATCTTGCTCCCGTTCACTTTCAGGTACTTTCCGTTATCCGCGCTTCCGGGGTTCGGCGCGATAATGCCGTAGACCAACTTGTCTGCGGTCGATGCAGCGGTGTCGCTTTTCTGTCTTACGGAATAACACGTCACCATGTTCCCAGGTTCAAAGTGTATGAAGTCAACATAATAGATTCCGGAAGGGGTATGCTCGGCTTGGGTAATTTGGTAGCGCATGTGCATATCCAGATGCCACACGCGTTTCCCGGCCTGATACGCTTCGTAGATCTCCTTCGCAGTGTGATTCGTCGTGTAGTCGTCTGTGTAATTCCCGGACGAATCTTTCTGGCGTGTGAACGTTACGTAGAAGTCCTCGGTCTTGATATGCGCCGCGTCCGCGTATTTCTTCGTCACCGCATCGTCGTCATCGGTCGGCGTGCCCACCTTCACGCGCGCCTTAGCCCGCTTATCGCCGTCCGGCACAGTCACCTCCACGGCACCCGCACCAGCTACGTTGATGCTGGCGTTTGCTCCTGCGGTCCCGTTGTCGTGCAAGGCAAGGACCGGCGTACTCACAGACTGGGCGTTAATCCCGCCGTTCGTCGTAAGCCCCTTGACAGGTTCAAAGTCCCCGTTCACTTTCAGATTCCCGGTGATCGTGCCGCCGGTCTTGTCCAGTTTGCCGCTCAGCGCCGTCTTGATGAGCTGCATCAGCTTGTTCAGAGCGTTCTGCCCTGCATATTTCGTTGCCATAGTTCTCCCCCTACTAAGCGTTATTCCACATGCCAATGATCTCAAGGATCGTCAGCTCTTCATCCTCGTCAACAGCGCCGACGTTTTCCGGCGTCAGCTGCACATTCCCTGTGTTATCCGGCAACACCTGGTTGACGCTCTGCACCGTGCCTCCGCCGCTTCCGCCTGTCGGCGTGCGCCAGCCAGTGTCATAGTCTCTGTCGGATAGCTTCGTCAGCGCCTGCCCGGTCGTTCCGCCGCTCGGAAGGCCGTGCCCGCTCTTTGCTTCCAGATCCCGCAGCGCCTTGCGCAGCTTTTCCAGCTCTGTACGGAGCGCGGCCGTATCTGCAGCGCCGATTCCGGTCTTGTTCGCGTCATCTGCCTGATTGAGCATATCCACGAGCTGCCAGATGTACGAGCGCAGCTGGGCAAGCTGCTCCTCTGTGCTGCCGGCCACTGCATACGTCTGCGGGTAATCAAATGTCAGCATACACATCGCTCCCCGCCTCGAATATTTTTGCGAAGCTGTAGATGCGCACGTCCCCGCTGCCCTCGAGCCGGATGCGGAAGTGGTCGCAGCGTCTCGGCCGCACTGGCAGCATGAACGTGCGCGTTCCAACGCCCTGGAGACGGCCCTGGTTGTGCCACACACCGTCGGAGTCATACTGCACCAGTACGTCCATATGCGCGCCCTGCGCGAGGCTCATGCGGATGTTGAACCGGCTGATGTACTTCTGCTCGACCGTGCTGTAGCCGATCAGGCCGGTTTCACAGCTCCACGCCACGTCGCCCTCTTTCGTGCCGCTCAGTTCGGATTCCTGGTTGTCGTGCGCGATCTCCTCGATGTCTCCCGCTCCGCACAGAAGAGAACCAAAGTGCTCCGTGAAACCAACAACTCCTCCGGCCGGGATGCTCTCCCGGTACCACGTCCCGCGCCGCGTGTCCAGAACGAGCAGGCGGCTTCCCGGAGGCGTATTCATCTGCAGGTAGAGATAATACTTGTCGCGGTACGCCGCCGCGATGCTTGTCGTGCTGCCCGGCCGCGAAAGCGAATTCAGGTTCAGCTTCTCACTCACGTCCGTCGGCGCGCCGCTTCCGTCGTAGGCGCACACGCAGTCGCGCGCCTTGTAAAACAGCACACCGTTGACCACCGCGAGGCTCTTTGCGCCCCCCGGCTGCACACCGCGCATCGTGTACTCCTGAATCCTGTGTGCGCCGCTCGCGGACACATACACCTTGTGCATCCGGTCTTCCTTGAAAAACAGCGGGTAGCCCTGATAATTCACAGCGCCCGTCCAGCGACCGTCAGACCCGACCGACGCAGCGTAGCTGTCCGTGCTCACGCCTGCATATTTGCGCCACACGTCGAAGCGCCCAAGCGCGCTCGCGTAGATCTCGTTGACAAGCTTCCCTTTCACCGTGCCGTACTTGCAGCCCCAGAGGCGGTTCTGCGCCTCGATGACGTAGTCCATGTCCGGCAGATCCATCTCCGCCTTGACAGCCCCGGCCTCCGGAGGAGCATTGAGCGTATAGCGCACGTCCACTGCAGGCGCATAAGCATCCAGCACGAGATAATCGCCCTCCGCGGCCAGCACCGCGCGGTATGCTCCGTCTGCAAGGTTGTCACCGCCGAGCATGCGAAAATCCGTGTCCACGCCCACGCCGTCTATCTTCACGTAGTCGTCGGCCACGAAGCCGCTGCCGATCCCCTTGCATTTGAGCCGCATCACCGGCACGTCCTGCGCTGCCCATTCCTTCTGCGCGCCGCTGTAGACGTATGGCGTCCGTGTCTCACCGTCGATGTAGGCATCCCCGTTTTTCGGCTCAGACGGCTTGCTGCCGTTGAGGTAGTAGTATGTGATCCCGCCCAGTGTCGCCGTGCGGTTGCTCCCGAAGGTCACGCTGTGCGTCTCACTCGTCGTGTACACGGTCTTCCCGTCCCGGCTGCACGGCTCCACCAGCCATATGGCATAGACCGTGATCGTCTCCTGCCCGTCCGGGCCGGAAACGGCGTTCGTCTCCGAAAACAGATATGCCCCCGCCGCGGAAGAAAACAGTTTCTCCATGTTCCCGTGCGTGCCGTCGGCCGTGTTGTACCACACCTTGTCCGGCCAGATGAGCAGGTATGCGCCCATACTCACGAACCGCTTCGAGCCGGTGTATGCCAGATCCACGACTTTCTCGCCGCCGGCATAGAAGCCGCAGGTCTTTGTCGCGCTGTCATATCCCGCGATGTAGTAAAGCTTATTCCCTTTGGATACTATCGCCTTCAGGTTTTCGACCGAACCCTGCAGTGTCTTTCGCTGCTTTCTTGTCGCCAGCAGCGGGTAATCGTCGCCGCACAGGTTCTCCATCTCGTAGAATTCCCCCTCGGGGATCTTGAGGTTGTGGTTGTAGCCGCCGAAGGTATCCGTCACCTGCTGCGAGCGTGCCGTTTCCTGAATCGTCGGATATGTCGGCATCTGTCATCCCTCCCTCAAAACCGGAATGTTCCGGGGTCCTTCGCCATGTGCGCGCGGTTATACCAGTTGCGCCAGCGCGAGAACGCCGCGTTGAACAGCGTGATGCTCTGGCTGTATTTGCCCGCCTCGCCGTTTTCGCGGTCGATCATGGCCTGCAGGTAGTTGTTGTACACGTCCTCTTCATACGGGCTGCCGACGAGCAGCTCCGTGCTCATGCTCGTGTTCTCGCCGTAGCCGTCGAACGTCTCCGTGCCGCCCTCGTGCGTGCGGATCACTTCCTGCCAGATCATCCCGTCAAGGCGCGACAGCCACCGGATCTTCATGTCCTGCGAATACTGGTTTGGCCGCAGGGCGTCCACCATCGTGATCGCGTCCGAAATCGTCATAGTCTCTGCTCCTTATACTGAAAAAGGGAGGCGTGTTTGCCGCCTCCCTTTGGTTTACTCTGCCTGCCGTGCGGCCGTCGTAGCCTCGTCCACGAACGCCTCGAATGCGTCGCGCGCGCGCTCAGACCGGCGGATCTCGTCGGCAATGTAGCGCGGCACCTTGGACTTCTTGCCCTTCGGGATCAAGAAATTCTTTCCGTTGACGCTCACGAACAGGTTTGGATCTTCCTTCGCGCCAGCGCGCGGGATGAAGATCTCCTCCAGCTCATACGGATCCGGCATCGTTTCGGTCACAGTCTCGGTCTTCTCGGTCACAGCCTCGGTCTTCTCGGTCACAGCCTCGGTCTTTTTTTCAGTTGCCATGGGTACGCTCCTTTCTCACGTCAGCCGGAGGCGCCGCAGCGCCTCCGGCCGTATTGGTTTTGCCTCAGTTGGCGGCGTCCGTCGCGCTGTAAGCAGACGTGCTCATCACGCGCAGCAGGCGCTCGGTGTACAGCACGGTCGCGCCGTTGGTCTCGAACTTATAGCCGATGGTGCTGAACTGGTTCAGCGGGCCGCCGATCTCGGACTTGTCGTGCACGATCATCTCCAGCGCGCCGCCCTCCGGATCGATGATGCCGAAGGCGTCCTTGCCGAAGAAGTAGGTCGCGTAGGTCGCGCCTTCGCTCTTATTCTTGTAGCCAGTGCCGGTCAGGACAGGCGCGAACGTGTTCTCGATGAAGCGCACGCCGTGCAGCTCGCCGATCTCGCCGTTGTAGATCTCGTCCGGCTGGGCGTACTTGTGCGCCTCGATCCACTCGGTGGACTTGCGCAGGTCGTAGGCGACGGACGGATGGATCACGGCGTAATACTTGCCGTTGATGGTCGGCACGCGGTCCTTCTTCATCTTCGTGACCGCCTTGGCGATCATGTCCGGCGTCAGGTAGGCGTAGCCGTCAGCAGCGCTCGCGCCGCCGCCGGCGCCCATCTCGGCGCAGGAGGTCGGCGTGGAGATATACGCGCCGGCCGCGCTGAGGTTGTCGCAGTAGAGCACGTTGGTGTTGGTCAGCAGCGCGTCGCGGATGAGCTTTTCCTGCGTCTCTGCGGCGCTCGCGCCCATCTCCTCGGTCGCGCCGAGGATCACGTCGTCGTAGGCGCGCAGCTCCAGACGGTCGGTGATGCTGGTGTACGTGCCGTACTGGTTGATGCTGCCCTCGAGCTTGGTCACACCGAACTTCTGGCCCGTCGGGATCACGCCTTCGGTCAGCTTGCCGGCCTTCTCGAAGGTGTTCCACTTGCGCCACTCCACGGTGCCGCCGTGGTTCTTCGGCAGCGCCTGCTTCTTGCCAAACTGCGCGTAGAACATCTCGGCACGCGCGTTTTCGAGCAGCTCGGTGTCGTAGAAGGTCTTGAGCTCCGGCGCAAGCGTGTTGGTGCCGGAGAAGGCGGTCGTCGTGCCGGTCGAGGCGTTGACGTAGTTGCCGGTCGCGTTGACCAGCGTGCCCGCGTCCGCGAAAAGCTGCAGACCGAGCATGGAATAAAGAATGGTCTTCATAAAATAGCTTCCCCTTTCAGAAAATGTCGTTCGTCCGGGAGGAGCCGCCGCACGTCGTCAGAACGTGTTGGGATAGAGCTTCTCCCCGTTCGCCGCTGCGATGCGCATGCGGCGCTTGATATCGTCGCGTCTCGCGCGCGACATCGTCGTCGGGGCAGAAATGGATGCCGCCTGGGATGCGCTGCCGTTCTCTGCCGGCCTGCGCTGCCCGGCCTGGATGCTGTTGCTGATCTGCTGCGCGGTCTTCTGCGCTGCCACCTGCATCGCCGCCGTCTGGATCTCCTTGCGGTGCACGGCAAAGTAGGCGTCCTCCACACTGATCAGGCTGCCCGGCGCGGTCAGCCGCGCGAAGACCGGGTTTTCCAGCTCCGTCTGCAGATCAAAGCCCGGATACATCTCCTGCAGCTTCGCCGCCTGCTGCACCAGCCCGTCGAAATGCTCCTGCAGCCTGCGCTGCTCAAGCGTCTGCTCGTTCTGGTGCTCCAGCAGCTTGTTGCGCCGCTCCAGCTGGTCGATACGCATGGCCTCCTCGACGGGGATGCCGAGCTCGTCCGCCCGCTCCTCGTAGTACGCCTTGTCCTCGGTCACAGCTTTGTTCAGTGCCTGCACGTCCAGCTTGGAGATATCCTCTGCGTCGATGCCGTACTTGCGCGCCATCAGCTCCAATGCCGGCGTCAGGTCCTTGAGCGCCTGCTCGGACTTCTTCGACTTTGCCAGCCGCTTCTGCATCATCTTCTGCGCCTGCTCATTGTACTCGGGATCCGCCATGATCTCGTCCCACGTCAGGCGCTTCGGCATTCCCTGCCCGTCATCGGTGCCATTTGCAGCGTCGTCCTGCGTCTGCGCCGCCTCTGCCGCTGCCCCGTCGTCACGGTGCATGGCCGATACGCGCGCCTTCGACCGCTTGCTGATCTTGTCCGCCGGGACACCAAGCCCGGTCAGGATGCGCTCCCCGGCGTCGGGAGCCGTTACGCCCGCAGCGCCCGCACCATCTGCGCCTGCTCCCGCTCCGGCAGAGCCTCCGGCCGCGCCACCCGCGCCGCCTTCGCCGCCAAAGAGCTGCAGGCCGTACATGGCCAGCGCCCGAATGTCAAATCGCATAAGGATGCCTCCGTCAAAAATCTGTGGTAGGCCACGACCCTGTCGCCGTCAGCCGGAGTTGCACCGGCACTTGCAGTCCATCGCTGCAGCGCGTCTCGCGGCGGCATAGATACCCACGCAGCAGTCTCCCCGCTGCGTGGGCGCCAAGAGAAAAGGAGATGGATGGGAAACAGAAGAAAGGAGGTACACACGCGAAAGCCCCTGCACCCTCGCACCTCCAGCATACAAAAAGGCCGAGGGCTTTCTCTATCCCTCGGCCCGTCTGCCTGAAAATTTTTTTATCCGCGCACCTCGTAGTGCACGCGCTCCGGGTACATCTGCCGCAGGATATCGAATCCCGCGCAGATCTGGTCGCTGATCATCTTCGCACACGCGCGCCATCGCGGCGATGCAGCGCACACGATCTCTGCGTGCCCGCTGCCGAGATCTACGCGCGATCCGCGTGCCTGTCCGGCGGCGTCCATGTTGCCCACGGCGGCCGCCAGCGTGTACACAAGGATCGTCACCGCCGCGCATACGATGTCCTGCCCAGCCTCGGCAAAGCCCGCGTGCCCGTCAGCCGTCAGCCGAAGCCTCATCCGGTCGTATACAATCTCGATCATGCCTTGCTGCCCCCCTTGACCACGGCTCCGCCGCCCGGCTGGGCAGCGTTCGCGCTCGCCTCCCGTGCCTTCGCGGCGATCGGGTGCTCGTCGGCCTTGATGCCGGAGATCTCGTCGCTTTCCTGCATCTTCGGCGCGGCGCTTGTGCCTGCGCCCGCCTGTGCCGGCATGGCGATGCCCATGTCCGCTGCGATGCCCTGCACCATGTCCGGCCGCGCGATCTGCGCCAGCGACAGCGCCAGCTGCTGGTACTGCTGCAGCCGCTGCGCCAGCATGCCGTTGAGCTGGATCTTCTGCATCACGCCGTCCTTGCCGTCAAAGTCCATCATGTCCAGACACGCCAGCGCCTGATCCGTCATCTCCGGATTGAAGAAGCCCATCTGGAAAAACTGCAGCGCCAGCTCGTTCTGGCTCACGCGCGTATAGACGTTTTTCTTCTGCGCGCTGACCTTGATATCGAACACCGGCAGCCGCATCCCCATGTCCGCGCCGAAGGCCATGCCCTGCGCCTGCGGCTGCAGCCCCCGGTTGCTGTAGGATACAAACTGCTCCATGCCCAGCTCGCCCACGATCCGGAAGGACCGCGGCAGATCGTAAAACTGCCGGATCAGCTCGATGCACAAATTCACGATCTTGCTGTATGCGCGGTACGCTGCCAGTGTGCTGTCCCGGCTGCCCTTGCCGCTTGCCTCCTGCAGCGCGGCGATGGCGCTCGCCGCCGTCACGCCGGAGGTCACGTTGCCGGTCGCCGTGTCCGTGTTTCCGCTGGTCTCGCGCAGCTCGTTCACCATGGTCGACCACACGTTGATGTAGTTTCCGGGCAGCGCGTTGTAGTCTATCGGACGGATGCTGTCCTGCCCGAGGTTTCCGTCCACGTGCACCAGCGGCTTCTCCGTGTCCAGCAGCTCCTGCTCGTTCACGCTGCCGTCCTCGCGCATAAAGTAGCGCGGCGTCGCGCCCACCACGGCGTTGCGCACGAGGCTCGTGCCGAGACTGTCGATGGCCGTCTGCGGGTTTCGGCAGATATCCACGTACCCGTACCCACACGGCGAGCCCTCTACCGGGAACAGCGCGTCGACCACATACGGGTACAGCCCGTGATCGTACAGACCCCGCTCGCGGTATTCCGGATCGTTTTCCGTCGCGTACAGCACGATGTCGCCGATGTACTTGCAGTAGTGCAGCACGCCGCCGCGATGGTAGTACACGTCGATCACCGTGCTCTTCCGGTCGGTCGGCACGTTGTCGTCGTACAAAAACTTGGACGCATAAAAGTCGTTGCCCTTCAACTGCCCACGCAGCTGGGGGTACTGCTCCTCGAGCGCATCGTTGTCCATCAGCTCCGTGTGGTACACGTACCGGCTCTTCTGGATGTCCGTGATGCCCGGCTCCCAGAAAAGGTTGAGCACGTTCACGCGCTCGATGCTGATGTCGCCGAGGCCGCCGAGCTTGCTGCTGTCCCACGTGATCTTGTACACGCACGTGCCGTACTTCATCTTCGCCCACATCGCATCGCTCCAGGTCGCGTCGAATGCGTTCTGCTCCAGCACGCACGGAACGATCGCCGACAGCATCTTCGCTTCCTGCTTGTCGCCTTCCTCGCGCGGCAGGATGTTCGGCTCGGGGTACGACTCCACAGCGTCCGCGTGCTTGTTCACGATGACGTTGTGCAGCCACGAGCTCCGGCTGCGGAAGCCCCTGTACATCTGGTTCCCGGCCTTCTCCTCCTCCGGCTGGTTGTGCAGCTTCCACCACTGCTCAGCCGCGATCATGCGCCGCTCGGTGCTTGCCTTGCCCACCTTGTACTCGTGCAGCACGCGGGAAAACTCCTGCAGCTGCTCGCGCGTGATCACGTCCTCCGGCGGCATCACCTGCCCGCCGAGCGCCTGCGCCTCCGTGCCCGGCTGCGCGCCCTGAATGCGAATTTCGTCCATACTTACCTCCCGTTTTTATCACCAGATCGCGCCGTAGCGCCCCGGTCTCTGCAGCTGATTCAGCGGATCTGCCAGCACCGGCTCCTCCTCCGCGGCCAGTATCGGCTTCACCGGCCGCGACATACACAGATACCGCCACTCGTCGCTGACGTGGTCCTCCAGCGTCGTGTCCAAATCCTCGGGGTTCGTCCGGCTGTACATCATCAGCGGCACCGTGCGGATGAAGGCTTTGCACGTATCAAAGACGTACATCCGCGCATATCCCTGCGCGTCAAACTGCAGCCGGTAATGGCACTGCATCCAGCCAGGCACGCGCTTGTTGTCGCCCGGCGTGAAGTACACGCGATACCGCGCCGCCGTATCCGCGATGCTCTCGCCGCGCGATGCGTCCCAGATCGCCGGGTCCGCCACGCCCGTGATCTTCCGGCCCTTGAGCCATGGGTGCGTGTCCTCGATCTCTGCGATGCGCTTGAACTGCTCGTCCGGCGACCACTTCACGCCTTCGTTTGGCGTCTCCGTGCAGCCGTACAGCTCCATGATGCGGTACAGCACGCCGTCGTAGTCCATCGCCCACCACGCGCAGGAAAACGGCTTGCCGTAGCCGAAGTCGTAGCTGCGCAGGATGTGCCATCCCCGGCACGCTCCGGCCGCGATGTCAAATGGCTTGATCACGTGGCACCACCGGTGCTGCGCCCGCAGCTCCTCCGGGTCCGCGTCCACGCCCGCCTCGTGCGCCGCCATCAGATCCGGCTCCGTGCGGAAGTCCTCGAAAAACTGCCCCTCGAAAATATCCCACGAGCCCTCCAGCCATGCCGCGCGCAGCTTCGGCGGCAGCTTGCGCAGCTCGGCGATGTACTCCGGCTGCGCCTCCATCAGCGCCCGGTTGTCCGTCACCAGTGCCTGGATGAAGCTGTAGTCCTCCGGCCGCTCGGCATCCTCGAAGCGCCGGTCGACGAACAGCCGCTTGAAGTATCCGTGCGCCGGTCCGCCGGGGTTGAGCGTGTAGTATGTCCGCTTGGGGTATCCGTTTGTGCCTCGCACGCAGGCGTTGATCTCGCGGATCCACTCCGGCAGCAGCTGCCCGGCTTCATCAAGAAACGCCACATCGTATTCCGCGCCCTGATAGTGGCCCAGATCCTTCTCGGCGTCGCAGTATCCCAGCGTCAGCGTGCTGCCGTTGACAAATTTATACTCTTTCGTCGACTGATTGTACCGCGCCACGCCCGCGAGCTCCGGCGTCAGAAATTTTACGTGGTTGTTGCGCAGCTCATCGAGCGTGCGCCGGACGATCAGCATCTTGATGCCGGGATACGTGCAGCCCAGGATCTTGGCCTTCGTGCGCACGGCCCAGCTCTTGCCGCCGCCGCGCGCACCGCCATAGGCCACGTGCCGGTGCTCGTCGCGCAGGAAGGCATCCTGCTTGTCGCTGATCTTGCTTGCATCGATCAGTATCATCGCCTGTACTCCTCCGGCAGGCCCACGATCTCCAGCTCCGCGTGCGTGTCCGTGCTGCCGTCCTCGGCCTTTTTGCGGTCAAGCTCCAGCCGCTCGGCCGCGATGCGCTGCGCCTCTGCCTGCGCCTGCGTCGGGATGCCGTACAGATCGCGCACCAGCCCCGTCAGGTCCTTGAGCACGCCCGTCAGATCCTTAAGCGCCTTCGTGTCCACCTTCTGGTACGTGCGCTCTTCCGTCCACTGCCGCTCCAGCAGCAGCTTCCCGTCCGGCGGCAGCTCGCCGTCTTCGGCGGCCTCGTCCGCCACCGGCACGGCATACTTCTCCCGCCGCTCGACAAGATACCGGTTAAACTGCTCGTCGTCGCCGATCGCGCGCATCGCCACGTCGATCGCGCCCGTTGTGGCGGTGATCAGACGCGCGAGTCGGTCGGCCTCGTGGTTACACGCCTTCCGGTACGCCTTTTGTTGTACGCGTGCGGTGAACTTTTTCCGCTCGTTTGTCCACCCATCACGTGCAGCCACGATTTTGATCTGGCTGATGCTGATGCCGTACTTTTCGGCCAGCTTCGCGTAGGTCGTCTTTGTGGTGACATATTCCATTTTCAAAGCATCCCAGTCCTGGTACACCATCACTGCACCTCCGCGTCCATCGTACACCAGTCCGCCCGCGCTTATCTATCCCGGCATTTTCTGCATCCTGCACAACTTACACACCAATTTTTGTGCATCTTTTTACGTCCGGCTGACGTAAAAACGCTTGACGTTTACGACCGTTGGGCGTATACTTAAACCATCAAAAGAGAAAACGCGACAGGCCAACAGGCCGGAAAGGACTACAAAATGGAAAGCATTAAAGTCACCTCTCAGAATCAGCTTGATGAGCTACCGACCAATTACATTGGCAGAATTTGCGTTTGCTTCGGGACTCCGATCAACCCCGCAATCATAAGAGGCGAGCATAAATATGCCGCTATTCTGGTCGCTGGCAACAGTTGCGCGGTAGTTATGGGCGATGCCCACATCATCGCGCGCGACAGCAGCAGCGTTGTGGTACTTGGCGGCAGCACTGTTGCGGCGCACAATAGCAGCCACGTCGAGGCACGAGACGTCAGCAGCGTTGTGGCTTTTGATTATAGCACCGTCGTCGCTTGGGATAGCAGCCACGTCGAGGCACGCGGCCACGTATGCGTCGACGCGCGCGATTACAGTGAGATCAACGTCGTTACGCTGGGCAACGCCGTTGTCGCGCGGGACAACAGCAAAGTTGAGGCATGGAGCGGCAACAACATCACGGCGCTTGGCAACGCCACTGTCCTGTATTTTGATCTCTAATCCCGCACCACTGATGTGCCCAACTGACGAGAGCCGGACGGCGACCGGCCGAAACGCCCTGACGGGCGTCGACGGTCGAGATCTTACCAGACATTTACTGACAAAGGAGACATCACCATGACTGACAAGCAGTTTTATCACGCATTCCGAGAGGCGCAACAGTACAGCGACCCGGACGCCTTCGCGTCCGACGTCGCGCTGTCCGACATCTTCCCGGGCGTCGCGTCCGAAGATCTCCCGGCACTTGCCGAGGAGCTGCGCCATATCTGGCGCTATGCGCACATCACCGTGCGCGAGATCGTGCAGCACGCCGGCCTATCACAGACGGACTTCGCCGCGCGCTTTGCCGTCCCGCTGCGCACGCTGCAGCGCTGGGTCTCCGGCGATCGTGACTGCCCGCCATATGTGCGCCTACTGCTTGCAAAGCAGTGCGGACTGTGATGGGAGGCGATACAATGGACCAGTATAGCAAAATCCTGGCCACCTACCGGCAGAAAAAGTCACTGCGCGCCACAGCAAAGTCGCTTGACATCAGCAACCAGACCGTCCGCCGCGTGCTGATCACGGCGGGGCTGTACACGTCGCCCCGCGTGGAGCGCATCCGCGAGCTGTCCGCGGCCGGCATGCCGCCGCAGGACATCGCAGAGATGCTTGGCATCACATACGGAGCTGTCGTTGCCAGCATGCCATACCCGCACGGCCCGCGTGCCGACTGGCCGGTGTCCCGTAACGCGCTTGCGATCCGTAAAACGCGCGCAAAAAAAGCCTCCGAAGGAGGCGATACAGATGCGTGACCGCGAAACCCAGCTGCCGCCGAAGGGAGGTGCGCCCCATGAATAACACCCGCCGCCGCCGGCTTCGCGCCTTGATCGCCGCGTGCGAGTCTCTGCGCGACCAGCTTGCAGATCTGTCCGCAGAGGAAGAGCGCGCGCAGGAAAGCATGCCGGAGAACCTGATCGAGTCGCCGCAGTACATCCGCATGGACTGGGCCTGCATCCACATGGACCGTGCGCGTGCCGCTGCCGAGACAGCGATCGCCGAGATGACAGAAGCCATGCAGTAACAAAATAAAGCAAAAGCTCCGAGGCTTCCGCCCCGGAGCTTTCCCTTTATTCCGTGCCCTCGTCCGTGATCCGCACCACGATGCGCGGTTTCTCTTTGTCCAGCACAAAGCGCGACGTGAACGCCTGTATGTACTGCCAGCCGTCGTCCTTCAGCACCCCGCACATCACCAGCGCGTCTTCGATCACCTTGACGCCGAACGCCGCGACGTTCGATTTGTCCCGCCGCCGGTTCGGTTCGAAGAACGTGTAGGTGATCTCCACCGGCTTCGTGAACTTCACCCCGCGCAGCTGCGTCTTGATGGCCCACGCGGCGATCTCCTGGTTGTTGTGCTTCATCTTCGCGCCCACCTGCGCGTGCCGCCGGCAGGCGTCGGTGTATTCGTTCATCCCCGGCATCCTCGTCGGGATCACAAACTCCGCCGTCACGTCAGCTCACCGGCGTGCTCGCGGATAAACTGCATTGCGGTTTCCCACAGCGTAAAGCGGTGCGGATTCCCGTCCACGTCCACCAGATAGTATCCGTCCATCCGCTGCAGCTTCACGCAGGATGCCGTTTTTCCGCCCTCTGTGCCTCCAGCTGAGTCAGTTGTACTCGCTGTGCGCTTCGCGGTTCGCTTCGGCTCTCGCGCCGAAATTTCCGCCCCGCACGCGGCGTAGCCAGCCAGATCGACGTAGGTGTCCGGCTTGCTGCCCGCTTTCGCGCGGGCGATCTTCAGCAGCGCCATCATCATGGCCACGTCCTTCGGCGTGACGTCCGTGCCGGTGTATGCCGTCCACAGCGCCGCGATCACGCCGAAGTTATCCTCCGGGCTGCCGTAGTCTTCTTCCCGGCTTCCGCACACGCACTCGGCAGCCGCCTTTAAGGTATCCAGTCTGTTCATTTGATCATCCTCCTACGATGTCGATCTCGTATTCGTCTCGCAGCACACAGCCCGCACCAGCCGACCGTCTGCTTTTTAAGCCTTTTTGTTTTTGCCATCCATGCCTCCCAGGGTCGCAATAATCGCTTTTTCGCGTGGCGACAGCCTCCACGTTTCCGCCGCAGCTTTTTCCGCCGCAGCTTTCTCCGCCGCAGCTTTCTCCGCCGCAGCTTTCTCCGACAGCAGCAGGCCACCGCCGAAAATGGCTTTCCCCGCGCGGCGCTGGTCGTCGAGTGCTGCGATCAGCACGCAGTCCCCGCGCCGCACCCGAAAATCGACGCCGTACTTGCTGTATCTTTGCAGCATCGCAGCGGTGACGATGTGATCCGGATAAATGTACTTTGGTTTTGTGGTCGTCGTCATCGCTTTGATCTTTTTTACCGCCTCGGCGATCTTTGCTCCGAGATCCGGCGCGGTCTGCGCCACGATATCACCGCCAAAACTTGTGACAAAAGCCGTTCTCACAATCGCGCCGTTTTCATAAATGATGTCCGCGTCGCATATAATATGGTTCATTCTCATCGCAACATTTTTGCCAGAAAAAGCTGTGAGGCTCGGCGCAAAAAGAAAAAACCGGATGCCGCGGTTAAGATAAAAATCGCAGATCTGTGACAAGATCGAAAACGGTGGATTGTCGAGCACGACACATCCATCCGGGTAGTCAAACGCCTCATAATCTCCGCCTGGATAAAATGGGCGCACGATACGGCCCGGATCGATACTATACTGCTCGCACGCCCAGTCACGGATGGCGTCGTAGACGATCGGCGGAGTGTAGCAGTCGTCCGTCGTCTTTTTGGGCTCAAATTTTGCGACAAAATCGTCATACTCCGGGTTGCCCACAAAAAGTGACGTTTGTAAATCTTTGCTGTTGAGCATCCGTCATACCCCCATAATGTCAATTTCATATTCCTCGCGCAGCACGCGGATCAGGTCGGGCGCTGATACATAGCCGTCGCGCACGCTCTCCGACAGCGCCTCCACTTCGTGCCAGATGCGCTGTAGCTGCTCGGCCTCCACGCCTTCCTTATCCAGCAGGGCGGTAAAAAAGATCGCCAGCGTCACGCGGCAGGCATCCGCCGTCGCCGTGTCCTTTGCGCGCTGCACGTCTGCCATCGTCGCCGGTCTCCGGCGCGGGTTAATCCGCTTTGGCATCACTATCACCGTCCATTCTCGCGCCGCAATCCTCGCAGTGTTTTTTGGTAGGCTTATCCCAACTGCCCTCAGTGGTGATGACAAAGCCACACGCAGAGCAGCACCACTCGTCCCCGCCAAGATGCACCCATCGTCCATTCACCACCGGCACCGCATCTGGCAACGGGCAATCATCAAAAAACTTGTCCTGCGGATTGCTTTCCAGCTTCGCTCCACGCTTGCAACGGTGCTTTTTGATGTCGTAATCGGCACAAGCACCGCAGTATGTAATCCCTTTCATTCTGCGTCACCGTCCATCCTTGCCCCGCACCACCGGCGCAGCGTCGGCGGACGGCGCCTTGCTTACCATGCTTTTTACCCGCAGCAAGCAATCGTTCCAGCCCTCGGTGTACCGTTGATTGGCAACCCCGCACCGCTTACGCACCAGCGCGGCTTGCAATGCTTCTCGCTCAATGTATTCAGCCATTGTCAGACCTCCTCCACATAGCACCAGCTCTGTGGTGCGCGCTTGATGTCATATGGCGCTGCGCCGAATCTCGTATTGCGTAATCCGGTAAACTCGCTCAGTTCGCGCGCCTCGTCGTAGATGCGCAGGTCGGAAATGTGCCAGCCATAGAGAAGCGGTGCTTTAGCCCCATAAGCGTTGAGTTTTTCTTTTGAAACACACGACGCGGATATGGCTCTGATTTCGGTTTCAATATCGTCATTACCCCATTCGTTGAGTGAGAGGTAACAATAATCGAAATTTTCAGGTATTCCACGCTTACGAATTTCGTAAATTCGCTCACAGGTAAACTCGCCGATGACCTTACCGCCACCGTAAAATTGCGGCTTTGGATAATCCGTCTCGATATAGTCCTCGTGCGGGTATCTCGGTTGCGTACAGTAGATATAGCACTTAAACGGCGTGTGCAGCTTTGGGCGGCTCTTGCGCACCTCAATCGTCTTTTCGCCGCTGGCAATCTTTTCGCACCACTTTGGGCGGATGCTCAGCATGACAGCCTTACTCATCCTTCATCGCCTCCAATTTTTTCTCCGCTTCCTCGCGTGTGAGGAATACGGTTTTGCCGATGCTTGAGCCATCATTACGCAGACGATACGCGCAGTACCCGTCCGGCTTGCGATTGCACGTTGACATACACAGATTATCCTCGTCCGTGCACACCGCTCTGATGTCCGGCGCTTCAAGCTCCATTTCTCGTGGCACATTGTCTCGTCCGATTACCCATAGTTTTTCGCCAACCTTGCACGGCAGCACCATCAAGCGCCCGGCCTTCCCAAGCTCCACCATATCACGCAGTGCCTCGGCCGGCACGCCAAACGCAACAGCCGCAACGCGGACCATGATGTCTGCGCTCAAGGCGCGCTCGTACTCCTCCGGATCGAGACCGAGATCCTCGTAAGCTTTGAGCTTCTCCCACACCTTGCGCTGTGTGCAGCTCCCACCGTGCGGACACGGCAGCTCCCGGCACTGCGAAATGTCGCAGAAATTGCCGTCAAACGTCAGTCTCTCCATCGCTCATACCCCCGCATCCTGCATCGCCTGCCGCAGGAAGCTCAGTTGCTGCCGCAGGTCGTCGATCGTGCGCGCCTGTGCCTCACCCATGTGGCAGGCATCTGCCACCTGCGTCTGCAGCTTTACGCACCGCTCCTCTGCTTTCTCGCGCTGCTCATGCTCCTGCTCGGCGTAATCTGCCAGCCGCTGCGCCGCGTAGCGCGCTGCCGGCGAGAAATCTGCGCTCGAGCGCGGCCGGTTCAGCAGCTCTCTTACCTGCTCCACAGCGCCGGCCGGAAGATCGTCCGCGCGCTTTCGTTCTTTTCCTTCCATCATTGGTCTCCTTCCTCGTCATCGTCGTATTTTGTCATCACGGCGCGGTACAGCTCGCAGCAGGTGAATGCGTCCTCGCAGAAGATCCGCATATGCTGCTGCAGCTGGTTTCGGTGGCGAAACATCGTCGCCACCGTCGTCTCCGGCGCGATCCCTTCGCAGCAGATGCGCCCCGCGCCGTCGTCATACAGGTAAAAAGGGCACTTAACATACACCTGCCGGTAGCTACCGCTCGGCACGCGCACCACCCGCCCTTTCGTCCGGCTGTGCAGGCTGCTCCCGCAGGTACGTATCAATGGCCAGCGTTACCGTGTCCGTGCGCACGTCGCGTCCCTTGCTGCGCCAAAGCCGGATAAACGGCAGGTCTGCAAGACGCATCCCCTCCGGCAGCTCGTCCAGCTTCCGGCCCTTCGGCATATCCGCCTGCACGATCAGTCTGTTTTTCGTCTCCAGCACGTCAGGCCGGACAGCTTCCGGAGGCGTCACGTCGGTCTCCTGCCGGGCTTCCGGGGTTCTTTCTTTTACCTTTCTTTCTTCAGAAATACAGGGTACTGTATAGGTACTGTACGGTACTGTACTGTATAGGGTCGTTACGTCAGCGTTACGTAACGCTGCGCGTTCGCTCGCGTCACGCGTTACGTCAGCGTTACGCTGCGTTACATCGTCACGCTCCATCACGCTTTCCGTCACGCGCATTTGCTTGCGCTTGTCGCGGTATCTCTGCGCGCGCTCCCGGTTCTGTGCCTTTGTGATTGCGCGCTTGTCCACCAGATTACCGACGTAGTCATACCACTCGTGGATCATCAGGGATGTGCCGTCGTCGTCCACGAATCCCGCTCCGACCAGTGCGTCCACAAATGCGCGCGGGTCTTTGCCCGTGTATCCGCCGGCCTCTGCGATCTCGTCGGCGCCAAACGGGGAAAGGTCCCCGTCCGGCGCGTTGTCGATTGCCCATAGCCATAGCATACACATATGGCCGACGGCCTGCGGCGTCTTGATTTTGAGCAGGCGCTTGAACCGCATCGTCTTGCGATTCGTCGGCAGCGTCTGATGCAGTTCGATCCATGCCATGTGCTCCGCCCTCCTTAATACGGCAGGTCTCCGCCGTCGATGTCGTCGGCGTATGCGACGTTGTCGTATGCGCTCACCAGCTCGTCGAGCCGCTCCATGTCGGCCTCCGTCGGCTGCACGGCGACCGGGCGCGCATCGTATGCAGCAGGCGCCGTTTCTGCCTCTCTGCGCTTGCTGCCGCCGAAGTAGACGCTGTCCGCCACGACCTCGGCGCTGCGGCGCTTGTTACCGTCCCTGTCCGTCCAGTCGCGGATCTGCAGGCGGCCGCTCACGGCGGCCATATCGCCCTTGGCGAAGTATTTGCCGACGAACTCCGCCGTGTGCCGCCATGCCACAACGTCGATAAAATCCGTCTGCTTCTCGCCGCCGTCCCTGCCGCTGTAGTCCCGCTCGACCGCGAGGGAGAAGGACGTCACCGGCGTCCCGCTCCCGGTCTGGCGCATCTCCGGGTCGCGCGTCAGACGGCCCATGACCACGATCTTATTCAGCATCGCCGATCACCTCGCCCGTTTCCGTGTCCACGGACGTGCTGTCGATCTCCTCGCCTTCGGCCTCGAAGACCGTCTCGTCCGGCACGGCGTACATCTCGTCGCTCAGCTCGGCCTTGATCGTCTCGTCCTGCGCCACACCGCGCACGAAGTCAGACTTCAGCGGCGCATACTTCAGCGCGCGCTTGAGCACAGTCTTCTTGGCCATCTCGTCGAAGTTGGAGCGCCACGGGCTCGATCCGCTCCCGTAGCTCTTGCTGTAGCGCTGCGCGTGCCGCTGCACATCGTCCACGCTCATCACCTCGAAGCCATAGCCGCCGTCCTTGGTCTTGAACATCGCGTAGTAGGCGACGGCCTCGCCGCGGTCGGCCTTTGCCGGTACGTGCCGCAGCTTCGGGTCCATGCCCAGCTCGTACTCGAACACGTCGTTTTCGTATACCGTGTGCGCCTGGATCACGCTCACCTCGCCGCTGCGGTAAGCAAGGTCGATCAGGCCCTTGTAGCCGAGCTGGAACTGACACTCCATCTTCCCGTGGTTGCGGTACGGCAGCAGGTACGCCTGCCCCAGCGCCGTGTTCGGCTCCACGCCCAGCTGTGCCGCCGTCATCATCGCTGCGAGAAACGACTGCGGCGAGCACTCGGCCAGCTTCGGCGTGGACGACAGCGCCGAGAGCACCATGCGCGTGAACCGCTCCGGCGTGATCACGCTCGGCAGCGCCTTCTTGATTGCGGGCTCCATCGCCTTGATGTATGCCTGCATCGTCTTCTTCTCGGCCTTCGCGGCGCTCATCTGGCCGCCCTGCTTCTGGATCAGATTCTTTTCCATGCTTACTTACCCTCCATAGATTCCTGCAGCGTTTTCTGCTCGCAGAATTTGTAGATCATGTGTGCCGCGTAGCTGATCGCCTGCGTCAGCGCCAGCTCGCTGCTGTCTTTGCGCCTCGAGTACGCGCTGCCGACCTTCTCGCCGTCGTGCTCCAGCAGCAGGAAGACCTGCTTGTCCGTCGCCTGCAGCCGCAGCGCGTATCCCATCTGTTTCGCCTGCTGTGCGCCCTTCGGCTCCGGCGGCTGCGCCGTTTTCGGGGGATCCGGCGCGAGGAAAAAGCCCTCCGGGATGCCATATGTGGCTGCCAGCAGTTTGTTCGCCGCCCGGCTCATCTTCCCGGAGTACAGCGCGTTGCCGATGAAGCTTTTACCGTAGCCCAGAGTCTCGCTCACGTCCGTTTGGCCGCCGTTCTTGCTGCAAAACAGGCGCAGCCGCTCAGGGCTGATTGCGACCATGTTTCCTTGTCGTTTCATGTAGTTACTCCTTTTCTTCCTTTTTATGGCTGTTTTTTCACGTACTCGCGCTTTTCGTGGTTCTCGCGGATGTAGCGCAGGATATCGTTGTCGCGCTGCCGTGCCAGATTTGCCGCGTCCGTGCGGCGACGGAAATCTGCATATCTGCTGCATTTGGCATGGCATCCGGGATACCGGCCAGGGCACTCCCTGCATGGTGTCGACGGCGTCATCGGACCGTCACCCGAAACAGCCGCGCCTGCGACGTCTTGAAGTATTCGCGTGGGATCGCTCCGTGTGCCGCCTCCCATTTTTTGCGGTCGAAGGTGCTGCGCTGCTGCGTCTTCCACGAGATCGCCACATCGCCGCACAGCCCCTTTTCCGCCGTGCCCATAAACTGCTGGATGGTCGCCGCCTGCTCCGCCTGCAGCCGCTTGAGCTCGTCGATCTGCTCGCCGAGCGCCGTGTAGCTGCGCACGGCTGACTGCACCGCACCGAGGTCGCACGTCTCGCCGTCCCTGCTGTCGGGATAGAGCGTGCGCAGCGCCTCCGCTGTCGCGTCCGTTCCGTCCACAGGTGGCTCTGTCCCGCTCCGTACATACTGCCAAAACTCCTGCTCGGCAGCCGCCAGAGCCGAAATTTCGCCCTCGTCGCGCTCTACGCGAAACCAGTAAAATCCGCGCCCAAAGCACAGCACCGCGAGATACCATACCGGCGCGCCCGTCACCATCATGTAGTGCATGATCTGGCAGTACCACACCGCCGGGAATTCACCCTCTGCGCACTGCTTCGGGATCTCGAAGCTGGACGTTGTCTTGCATTCCAGCCCCGCGTTCTCGCCGATCACCATGCGGTCCGGCAGCGCGTGCGCGAAGGGATAGTCGCTGTTGACAAGGAAGTGGTTTTCCCGCCGCACCCGCTTTCCGGTCGCCTCGGCGAAACGCTTTGCCACATAGTCCTCCAGGTCGTGCCCCAGCCGCACCGCCTCGCGGTCGCTGATGTCCTCCGGTGTCACGCGGCCGGTCTTCTCGGCCCACAGCGCGTAAGGCGAGCTGTATTTGTTCAGCCCGAGGATCGTCCCGGCGTCGCTGCCGCCGATGCTTTTTCGCCGCTCGGCGTGCCATTGCTCGTCCGTCATGCCGACGGTCGTCGTCTTCGTGATCATCTCCGTTTTCTCCTCCCTCTGTTCTTCGCGCCGCCGCCTGCGCTGCGCATACGCATACGCATGATCTCGCTCCCATGCGGCGTTTTTGCGAATGCTTCCGGCGTGATGCGCTTCGGGCATCCGTATCCCGGCGGACATCCGCGTGACTGGCGCATCTGCAGGATGTACAGGCACACCCTTGCGCTCGCAGTCGGCGTCGTCTCGTGCAGCGGCCTGTAGTGCGCGCAGGTGCTGCAGTAATGGCTCTGCGGCAGCCCTCCGTGGATGTAGATGTCGCCGCTCACGTCTCCCACGATGTCACCTCCTGCACGCACTCCGGACATCCGACGATGTTGCCCCACTTGTCCTTGTAGTAGCTGTCCGCCTCCTCGCCGCACACCGGGCAGCGCGGGCAGCTATATGCCGGCGGCTCGACCGGAGGTTCAACGTTCAGCGCGTAATGGATCATGTTTTCACCACCCCGCTTTGGGTCTCGTGATTCATGGTTGTCCTCCTTATCCGATCAATGTCGGTATTTCATAATTGCACCAGAGCACTTCCGTGCGCCTGCCGCCATTCTGGTTATAGGCCTTCCGCTCGATGATGTTCCAGCCGCTCAGTTCGCTGTCATACATAGGTGAGTGATACCCGGACAGGATAACCGGCCCCGGGTGTGCTTTCAGCGCTGCCAGCAATGCCTCGTGGTCTGCGTCTGTCATTTCGTGCCGATACTGCTTTCCGCTGCGCGTTTCAAGCAAATATGGCGGATCTGCATAGATCAGCACGTTCTCGTGCCGGAAACGCCGAATCAGCTCCAGCGCAGGGCGATTCTCTATCTGCACTTCTTTCAGCCGCTCGGCCGCGGCCCGTATGTTCTCAGGCATATCGTTCCAGCAGTTCAGGCAGTAACTACGCTCACGCGCATAAACGTCGATTTTGAATCCAGTCTTTTGATACGTCTTGAAGCCGTGCCCCATCCTGCTCCGGATACAAAACCGCACCGCTCGGTCAAAGTCCGTTTGGCCGCGATTCTCGTGCGCATCATCAAAGACGGCGCGCGCATATGGTGTTAAATCGATCTCCCGGGCAAGCCGCTCGGGGTCTGCGCGCAGGACGCGAAAGAAATTCACGATGTCCCCGTCGATGTCGTTCACGGTCTCGATTGCCGAACGCGGTTTGTTGAACAGAACGGCCAAACTCCCGGCAAACGGCTCCAAATAGGATCTATGCGGCGGCATAATTTGCACGATTTCCTGTGCCATGCCCCACTTTGCACCGGGGTAATTCAAAAGTGCATTCACTGATTCACCCCCATCACATGGCCACCGCATCTGCGAGTGCGGCCATCGTCTCGATTTTCCTGGGCACTGCATACTCCGGGAGGTTCGCTGCCACAACGGCTGCGGCCATCGGCGGGCAAACGGCATTGCCGCATCTGGCTACTTGCTGTGTCTTCGGGTATGGCTTTCCGGCCGCATCATGGTCGATGATGTAATCCGGTGGGAAGCCCATGGCGTTGTACAGCTCCCGAGGCGACAACATCCGCAGGCCGATATCCGCGATATAGTACGGCGCCCCGCCGATTGACAGGAGCAGCAGATCGTCCTCGCCCAGCGCATAGCCGCAGTACCGGTTCAGCAAGTCGCGGATCTGCGGCCAGTAGTAAAGCCGCTCAGATGTGCCGATTTTACAAAGCACTGCCTTGCAGCAGCCAAACACGCCGCCCGCTGTCTGTGTCGGCAGCGGCTCCGACGGCCGTGTGCCGACCTCGTCCCGCTTGTACTTGACCACGTGGGCAGCGCATACCGCATTGTGGTCGATGGCCGTCACTGTCGGCAGCGGCTCTCCCGCTTTCTCACCGTCCACCCCGCTGTAATACTTGACTACATGTGCAGCAACCACAGCTTCCCGGTCGTGGCTCGTGACCGTATGCATCGGCTCTTGCGCGTCCAACGGTCGGCCGGTACTGTAATACTCCACCAGATTCACGCAGGTAAGGCCATAACGGTTTGATGCGTCCACCGTGCAGATAGGCTTATTCAGGCCAGCCGCTCGGGCGCTTTCTGTTTTCTCCGTGTGGTACTGGATCAGTGACGGCGATAGCAGCATCTGACCGCCGCCACCGCCTGTGCGGACGGTGTTCATCGGCGCGGAGACCGGCGCCCCGACACTGTTGCTGGTGTTCGTCATCGTCAGCGGCGCGAGAATTGGCCGGCAAAGATTATGCTTTCCGCTCCCGACAACCGTAGGCAACGGTGCTGCAATATCATGTACCCGCGGTGCCTGCCCTTTGCGCTCGCCGTACCCCGTCGGTACGATGAACGGTGCCCCGGATTTGATCGTGAACTTGTCCACGCCGCGAATGATACGGCGCATGGTGTTGTCCGCCAGCGGCCGGACGGCAGAAATACCGTACCGCTCGCGGATTTCGTCCTTTGTCGCAAAAATCGATGGGCACGGCAGTGACCAGTCAATGATCTCCGCAGCACTGCGCCACGGCAGCAGTTTGCCGCTGCGCACTTCCGCGCTGTCTCTCGGGGCATGTGTGCGCTCCGGCCAGACGATCGCACGTCCGTCGCAGCGGGCAATCAGCACCAGCCGACGTCTGGTCGTCGGCGCGCCGTAATCGGCTGCCACCAGCTCGCGCCATTCCACGCTATACCCCAGTGCCCGAAGCTGCCCGATAAACTTCTGGAACGTCGTACCGGCCAATTTCTTTACCGGCTTCCCCTTACGCACCGGCCCCCACGTCTGGAACTCTTCGACGTTTTCAAGGATGATGACGCGCGGGCGCACCTTCGCCGCCCAGCGCAGGACGATCCACGCGAGGCCCCGGATTTTTCGGTCAACAAGCGCCGCGCCCTTTGCCTTTGAAAAATGCTTGCAGTCCGGCGAGAACCATGCCAGCGCCACCGGCCGACCTCGGCAGACCGCCTCCGGATCTACATCCCAGACAGATGCCTGGTAATGCTCCGTGTACGGATGGTTCGCTTCGTGCATCCGGATCGCTGCCGGGTCGTGATTGATCGCCGCATTGACGATTCGCCCCAGCGCCAGCTCAATTCCCGTGGACGCGCCGCCGCCACCGGCAAAGCTGTCAACGATGATCTCGCCATCAAGTGTCTCCTGTGTGCGCAGCATCATGCATCCTCCCCCGCGCCGTTGATTTTCGTGATGTCGCCAAGGTGTTGCATCATGCCACCCCCAGCGCCGTGAAGATCACGTGAAACACCCACCCGGCCAGCGCGATGCCGCCGAACAGTCCAGTGCAGAACAGCACGTCCTCCGCGCACCACACGATGTAGCGGCGCGCCTTTGCCCGCGCGCGTGGGTCTCCGAATACCTTCATGTCCTCTCTCCCTCCATTTCTCCGGCCATAAAGCGGATAAACGCCCGCTTCGGGATCTTCACTCGCCGCTTTGCGACGATCACCGGGAAGCCAAGCGCGTATGGGTTCTCCATCGCCTGCTCGTGCAGCGTCCACGGGCTGCAGGCCAGCAGCGGGGCCACGTCCGCGCACGTCAGGATCTCCGACGGCTTCGCGGCCAGTTCTTCCAGTGTCACGGCTCGTCCCCCATTTCCTCAAGATTTTCCAGCGTCACGCCTCTGGCTGCCAGCTCGATGCCCTTGCGCTGCTTGATCCGCAGCTGGTACAGATACGTCCGCCGCCGCGCTCGGTACTGGTCGTACCGCTGCGCCAGCTTCACATACTCGTCCTGCTTCAGCGCGGCGATCTCGGCCTCGACTTCCTCGTCCGTCACGGCCGCGCGCTTCGTGTGCTTTCGCTCCATCGTGCCTTCCTCCTTTTCCTGTACATTTTTTCAGATTCGTGGTATGTTCCCTCTTGGAGGTGGTTTCCTTGAGGAAACGATTGCTTGCATTTTTGCTTGCGTTTTTGCTCTTGCTCTCTCCCACTGTGCTGGCACACAGCGGGAAAACAGATGCCAACGGCGGCCACTACGACCGCTCCACCGGCGAGTATCACTATCACCACGGCTACCCAGCCCACCAGCACTACGACATGGACGGCGACGGCGTCGCCGACTGCCCATACGATTTCGATGACAAGACCGACCACAGCAGCCGGAGCGATTCCGGCAGCAGCCATGCTGTGCAGAGCACGCCGCGCCCTTCGCCCCAGAAATCAGATGATTCAAAGGCGAAACACATTTCTGTCGGCGAGATCGTGGCTTTGGTCATCCTCGCGCCGATTGTAGTGCTGTACGCATTTATGTTCATCGGTGGTCCAATCCTCGCCTTGATCGACCGGATCAAAGAAAAGCGCAAGTAACCGACGTAATTCACCTTTTCAAGATACTTTCAGGTGAAAAAAATTTGGTCGATCTGTTCCGGGCTGAGATTCAAAACGTTCTTCAGCGCCAAAACCTCGCCGAGCGAAAACTCCGCGCCTCGCGTTTCGTTGAGCTTCGCGTTAAATCGGCTTAGGCTGATCCCGATTCTTTCGGCTGCATTCGCTTGGGTCATCCCGTTTTCGGTAAGTTTTCCCTTCAACATATTCGCCTGCATAGTATCACCTCCACGCTTTGCGATTCACCTTTTCAGGATACTTTCATTATACGCATTTTTCTCACCTTGTCAAGATACTTTTTGTTGACTTTCAAATTTTTTATGTTATTATTAAGATACAATGTTATGAAAGGAAAACGGCAATGACGATTGGCGAAAAAATCAAATATCACCGAACGTTGCTCGGGCTTACGCAGACGCAGTTCGGGGAACGCCTGGGTGTAAAAAAGAATGCAGTAAGCAAATGGGAATGCGGCCGCGTTGATGATATTCCCGCGTCAAAGGTAAAGGCCATCGCGCAGCTTTTTGATGTCCCTGTCTCTTATTTGATCGATGACGCTCCGCAGGATGACGACGGTATTATTTCTGCGTTTGTCGCAAAAGCCCTCAATCGCGGTGATTGCGCGCAAAAGCGTGTCCTCCGTACAATGGCAGATCTCCCGGACGAGATGTGGCCTGTTGTGGAAACATTCGTCGCGCAAGTAGTAGACGCCACAAAAAAGGAAGGCAACGGTTGAGCCGTGCCTTCCTTTTCCATTACATATTTTCTACAAACGATAGCACTGTCATCAGTTTTCCTTCCGGCAAGCCCTGTAGCAATGCGATGATGCATTTTATTATGTAATCTCGCTTTTTCAAATTACCCCTCTCCCCATAGGTCGTCGACAGATGTCCCCAGCGCCTTTGCGATCCGCAGCGCCAGATACACGCTGGGAACACATTTCCCCCTTTCGATCGCGCTGATCGTGCTTGCCCCGCACCCCACCTTTCTGGCCAGCCACCGCAGGCTGACGCCCTTGTACTCCCGATATTCGCGCACGTAATTCATCATTTGACGCAATCCTATCACATTTTTTCGGCCTCGTGTTGAAAATGTGCAGTATCCTGCACACTTTTTGTTATTTTCTTCAAACACGAGTCAGTATAGATAGAATGCCAAAAAATATGCCATGTAATACAGTGTAATTCAGTGGACATATCCTGCGCAGCATGGTAAAATCAGACGAAGACATTTGAAAGGTGTGGTCTCAATGTGGTGGATGGTGCTGCCTATTGTTCTCACGCTCTGCGCCGTAGCGCTCTCCGGATTCGTCTGTGCGTTCCTCTACCGCGTCGGTGAGATCCATGTCGATCTGGACAAGGATTTTGAGCTGCCGGATCTATCGAAGCGCGATGTTTTTTCGAAGGAGTATTTCAATCTTTTGTACTGGTGTACATATGCAGGTAGATTGGAGGCGGACGTGGAAGACGCAAAAGAGCGCTCCCAATGGCTTATGTGTTTGATCGGCTGCGCCGCTTTCTCCGCCGCAGTGTGCAAAAAGCTGGTTCCGGACTCCGTAAAAGGCATCCTGCTCTATGTCTTTTTGGCTGCGTCAGTTGCGCTGTTTTTTGCCATGTTTTTTGAAGCGAATGCGCTCATCAAGCGCGGGTACTTTCATTTTGATATCCCGTGGTATGGCTTTGACTACGAGGAAGAATCAGATGCAGATCGGCAGCACCGTATCCCTGAGCCGAAAGACGATTTTGGCCTGCCGCTTCCATTGCCGGACCGAAAGAAGTGGCTCGAAAAAGAATCACAGAGAGCATTTTATAAAATTGATGCACGCATACAAGCCATGGAGGAGCAGTTAAAGCTATATCATAGATGCTTTTATCTCATGTATGTGCCGCTCGCCATCGCCATTGCCCTCATCTTTTAATAAAAAAGCCGCCCCGGTGCTGGTACACCGAGACGGCCATGCAGAAAACCACCAATCGCAATCAAAGGGGTAACTGCCCCTTTATGGTATCATAGGGGGATAAAAAATGCAATGTAAAAAATGCGGCGCGCAGATCCCGGACGGCAGCCGGTTCTGCTGCGCCTGCGGAAAGCCGCAAATGCCAGTCACACGCCGGAAAAAGCGCGGCAACGGGCAGGGATATGTGTTCAAGGCTGCGAACGGCACATGGCGCGCCAGAGTGACGCTCGGGTATATCACGCAGCCGGACGGCAACGTGCGTCGCAAGACGCGGACCAAGTGCGGATTCGCCACAAAGAAGGAGGCGCTTGCAGCGCTTCCGGACCTGAAAAAAGCGCAGGAGAAGCGCCGCGACCTGACCTTCCGCGAGCTTTACGATGCGTGGTTGCCCACGCACAAGGCGGATGAATCCACGCTCGGCTGCTATCGCGCTGCCATCAAATATTTTACGCCGATCTGGATGATGAAAATGTCCGACGTGGATGTAGACGATCTGCAGGACTGCATCGACGAGTGCCCGCGCGGGAAGCGCACCAAGGAGAATATGCGTGCCGCCTGCGGCCTGATGTACAAGTATGGTATACCGCGCCACCTTATCCCGGAGAACCTGAATCTGGCGCAGTTTTTGTCCGTCAAAGGCGAAGCTGCCGCGCACCGTCCGTCGTTCACGGACATTGAAATCGAAAAGATCCGGCAGGCCGTCGGTGTCGTGCCGTATGCGGACTATGTGTACTGCATGATCTACCTGGGCTTCCGGCCGAGCGAATTTCTTGCGCTGGACGTGAAGGACTACGACAGCGCGCAGCACTGCCTTGTCGGCGGCGCGAAGACCGCAGCCGGAAAAGGCCGCACCGTCACCGTGTCCCCGAAGATCCAGCGCCTCGTAGACCGTGCTGCAGGTGATCGCAGCAGCGGTGCGCTGTTTTGCGATGAATCCGGCAACGCATGGACGCTCCGTGCATTTACAGACCGCGCATTTTATCCGGCGCTCGAAGCCGCTGGCATTGACAATCCGATCGTGGAAGTGGCTGGTGGCGTCAAACGCCATAAGTACACGCCGCACTCCTGCCGTCACACGTTTGCCACGCTGGCCAAGCGCATCAAAGCACCGGAAAAGGATATGCTGGAGCTGATCGGTCACACCGACATCTCCATGACGCGCTATTATCAGGACGTGGATCTAAACGACCTTCGGAAGATCACGGATGCCCTGTAACCTTGAAAAACAGAGTGTGCAACAGAGTGTGTAATAGAACTGAATTTTCCTGAATTCAGCTATATTTTTGCTGCTTTGATTTAAAAAGAAAAAATCCCGGAAAGCGCTGATACTTCAGCACTTTCCGGGATTCTTCGTGGTGGAGATAAGCGGGATCGAACCGCTGACCTCTTGAATGCCATTCAAGCATTATAACGGCTGCACACGTTAAAAATCAACGATTTTTCATTTTTGAGTGTGCAACGGGTGTGTAATAGAAATTATTTAACGGAAAGCTGTTTCACAGACTGATTCAGCCCCGTCGCCGCCCAGCCGGACACGATGCCGACGGCCGCAGCGTTAAGCCAGTCGTGCGCCGGATAGTCCGGCACGCCCATCGCCCACGCGACCACGCCGAGGATCAGGCCGGCCGCGCCGCAGATGATCGGGATCCATTTGTCAGCCGCGTTGGTCGCCTTGACGGCCATGCCCACAAGGTAAGTGATGGCGGTGATCGCCGCCACAGATGCAATGCCAAGTTCCATAATGATGTCCTCCTTTAATTTTTGCGCTCCAGATCGTCGATCCGGTGATTGGCCACTTTGATGCGCTCGCCGAGGAGCTCGGTGCACTCCTCCAGCTTATATGTACGCTCGATGACTTGGTTGTGCTTGTCCACTTTACGCTCCAGCTGCCCGATGCGATACGCCTGCAGCTCGTCGCGCTTGTCCAGCTCCGCGATCAGCTTGCTGTGCTGCGCGCGGCTGTTGATGACGCCGACCACAATGGCGGCCGCCGCGCTGATCAGCGCGGCAAGGATAACCTCTGACATACGCGCCTCACTTTCTGTCGCCAGCGGCGCCCATCATCCGCTGGCACACGATCATCGTGCGCAGCATATCCAGCGACAGATCCAGCTTGCCGCCGGTCGTACCGGCCAGCACGCCGCGGTCGATCAGCCGCTGCGTCTCCTTGCGCGCCCACGCGGGCACGTCGTCGATCGTGGCGTATCTGGGGCTGCACGCGTCCGCGTACCGCTTGCCGATCACCATGCCGCGGATCATATCCAGCGACAGATCCAGCCGCCCCTGATCGTCACCCTGCAGCGCGCCCGCGTCCATCAGCGCGCGCACTGTGTCCTGCGCCCAGCCGGGCACATCGTCAATGCTGTCGTATCTTACCATGTCGTCGTCCTCCTCGTCTGTATTTCCCGCGGCCATCTTTGCCGCGACGTCTGCCCGAAAGCCGTCCATCGTCAGCCCAAACGCCCGCCACAGGTGTGTGGGGTCTGCGTGCGCGCTGGCGATGCCTCTTGCTGCGCCCTCGGCGTGGCTGATAATCACGCCGTCCTCCAGCGGATCCAGCGCGTACTGCGTGCACAGCTGCGCGAAAAGCTCCACGGCAGCGGCATACGTCCCGCGCACGTGTGCCTCGGTCGCAGTCGGGTCAAGGTCGCGCCAGTCAGCGCCGTGGCCGGTGTAGACGATGCTTGCAGGCTCGGTCATCTCGATGCCGATGTGGGTCTGGTTGGCGTTGCCCCCGCAGTGCCACGCGCGCAGGTTGTACGGCAGCGTGTGGTAGTACGTGCCGTCACGCTGCACAAATCCGTGCACGCACACGCTCTGCCCGTCCGGCTGATACGTATTATATCTGTGTGCCATGACCGCCGCATTGGGCTGCGGGCAGCCGATGCTGTGCAGCATAATGCCCTGCGGATGCAGCGGTGTCGCCACCCGATAGCACTTGTTTTTCGCCGCAAATGCTTCGATGATCTCCATCTTGCGCCTCCTTGTTTTCACTTCTCATGGATGATTTCAAGCCCATTCATCCTCGGCCATTTAAGCGCCTCCTTATTCGATCGGTTCGTCGAGCGTATTGTGATAGTCATATGATGGCCCTCCCTTCCACTACTTCTACAATATAAAAAAGGGAGGGATATTTCTATCCCTCCCCAGATTTAATTGCTCCAGCGGATCTTGTTGAGCGAGGTCTGGCTGTAGAAGCACAAAAACAGAGCGTTTTTCTGTGCCGAACTGATGTTCAGCCCGTCGATATACGCAGCGACCTTGTTCATCGCGCCCTGACCGCTGATGGCCTTGCCGTTGCTGTCGCGCGTCGTCCTCGCATCGTTTTTGAACTGGTACGCTTCCCAGAACGTCCCCGCGTCAAGGCCGGCCGGTTTCGCCTGCTCGTTGTACTTCTGCACGGCCTCGACGCTGATGCCGTCGCATTCCGGATGTGCCTTGACGAAATCCGCCGTGCCGATCTTGTTCTGCGCATCCTCCTGCGTCATCCCGCCGTAGCGCACCAGCATGTCTACCGCGCGAGACCGCGTGAGCTTCCCGTCGAGATACAGATCCTTGATGTCGTCGTAGTCCGTGCCGGTCACGACCTCGCACGTCCACTTCTGCACCAGTTTCTGCGCCTCGTCGGCGTCCTCCCCACCGTACTGCTGCAGGATCTTCAGCGCCTGCTCCTTCGTGACCGAGCGTTTTCCGTCGTCGTCGCCGACGTACCACTTCTCCGTCTGCGAGCGTACCTTAGACTGCAGCTGCTTCTCGCCGATGCCGTGCTCTTTCAGCTCCTTTGCCTGCGCATCAAATGCGGCCTTGTCTCCGCTGAGCACCGCAGCGAGCGCCTCGTCGTACTTTCCTTCGCCGGTCGCCCACTTGTCAACCTTCCAGTACGCATCATCCTCGTTGTCTGCGAGCCCTTTTTCGAGCAGCAGCTGCTGCGCCTCTTCGCGCGTGAGGTAACCGTCCCTCAGACCGTACTTGATCTGGTTCTCCGGCCCGGAGTCATAGGTGTGGATTGTCCACTCGTCGCCCTTGCCGACAGCTCCGGCGATGGTGTTCCAAAGCGTTACGACCTCGCGGCTCGCCGCGCTGATCGGCAGGCCGGTCGCCTGTGAGACGGCCTTGAGTGTCTTGTAGATCTTTCCGTACAGCGTCATGTTGCCGTTGTACGTCACGTCCGTCGGGTCGTCCAGCTCGCCGGTCTCCAGCTTGATCGTCTCGTCCCAGATTCGATACGCGTCGATCAGGTTTTTAATCCATTCCGTGTCCATCCGGTCGTTTTCGTACCCGGAGATCATCGACATGAAATCCTTGAGAATCGGGAGCTTCGAGAGGATATCCACGTCCATGAACAGGTTGCTTTCAAGCGGGTTCACGCCGGAAAGCTTTCCGTCTTTGTATTTCGCGCCGATCAGCGCGCTCAGGTATTTCTCCCACCACGTGGCGTACTCGTCGTCGTCTCTGCAGGCGTCCACGATTGATTCAACAAGCCCCGAAGCAGCCGCCGACACAAGATAGGTCGCCAGCGCTCTTACAATTTTCCCGCTTGCATTTCTCCACGCTTCTTTTTTGCCTCCGGTCGCGCGCAGCTCCGCCGTGTAGTCCGTGTACGCCTTGAGCAGCAGGTTGTACGACAGCGTCGGCTCCGACATAAAGGCCGTAGATACAGCGCCATACACACCGGTCGCGCGCATCGCCTGGCTTCGCGTCATCGTGCTGTCAACCACCTGCGTCGAGTAGACGACCTCGCGGAAGCGTTCGGCCGTCGCCCTCAGCAGCGCGTCGCCGGTCAGCTTCTGCTTGTCACGCACCTCCGCTTTGCAGGCGTTCCACAAGTGGCCCCATGTAAGCCGGTCGCCCCATTCTGCGCCTTTCATAAGGAATTCGACCGTCGAGTCCTTCCACGTCCCGGCGTTCTTGATCTGGTCGCGGACACCCCTGCCGATGTTTGTGTCGTAGAAGCCCATCTGCTTCCACAGCGCGATGCCGCTGTGCGCCTCCGCTTCTTTGTATCCGCTCTTCGCGGCAAATCCTTTTGCCAGATACTTCGGGTTCATCACGCCGACCGCGCGCACATACGCTGTCGGCTGCAGCAGCGCCACACGCAGATTCGCAGCCACGGCCGCCACCTTGTAGTTGGAGAGCATCTTCTTCGCAAAGCCCTCCCCGCGGCCGCCCTCGTTTACACCGTTCAGGTCCTTGATGAACGTCGTGAAATACTTGTTGGCATCCATGCCGTATGCCTTTTCGATCGACCGCTGAACCGTCGTCGTGAGCACGTGCCCGTTTTCAAGCTTCTGCTTTTCACGGTAGTTGTACCACTTCATCGCGTCGAGGATCGGCAGCGCCAGTGCGTCATACTTCGCCATGTCCGTCATGTGGTTTGAAAACACATCGAAGATGTCGCGCACAACAAGCGCGTTTTTTGCCTTGTAGACGAGACTCTTCGTCGCGGACATATTCAGCAGGCGGAACATATCGTTCTCTTTCGCGCCTAGGTCTTTCGCGTCTCGGTCGGAGTCCATCGTCTCGATGGGGAAGTAGTTCTCCTCCGTGAACGCGCGGTATCCGAAGCGCTCCATCGATACGCGGTTGCCCCACTCGCTGCCCTGCTGCGTCATGTACTTCTGCAGCTTGTCCGCCACTTCACGCTGCCGCTTTGTAAGCGCGCCGTTGATTGCAGTGATGTCCTCCTGCGTCAGCAGGAACGGATCCGGCTGCTTGACGTTTTCCTTGCGCCCGCTGTTCTGGATGTCCTCCACGCGCATACCGCCGCCAAGGAGATGACCGATGGCCTGCTCGCGCTTCGACAGGCAGTAGAACGCCATCATCTGCGCGGTCGTCATCTTCGCGGTCTCTCCGCTCTCAAGCTTGAGCGTGTGCGTTTCCTTCGACCATGCCTTCACTTCCTCCGGCTTGTAGGTCTGCTCCGTGAATCTCATGACCGTCTTCGTGTTGAAGGCCATCTGATCCCAGCCGGTCGACAGTGCCTCAAAGATCGCCTTTCCGCCCTCGCCGAAGCGCTGGAAAGCGTAGTACGGCGTCGTGTTATCCCAGCTGAAGAAACCAGCTACCTTTTCTCCAGCCTTCGTTCTGCCTTTGGCCTGCCCCAGCCGGTCGAGCTCCAGCACCGTCGCCTGCGCTGCCTGCCGCGCGGTCTCAAAGTGCGCGTTGGCCTTGAGCTTGTTCGCGTTCTGGATGCTGCGCGTCAGGATCGTGAGCATCCGGTCAAGCTGCTGCAGCTGCTCACCGTTCATCCGGTTCACAACGTTCTCGCCCGGGTTCTGGCTGATGATGTCGGATGCGGTGTTGATGTGCTTCTGCATCTCCTCGAGGAAGCCGTCCGGAATGTCCAGATACAGCCCGAGATCGCTCGTGCCGTTCTCGTTCTGCCCGCGCAGGCTTTCCAGCAGCTTCTGCATCCGGTCAGTATACCGGAGCGAACGCTGAATGTCCTTTTTCGTCAGCACACCGCCTTCCAGCGCCCGTTTGCTTGTAAAGTCGATGGATTCCAGGAACTCGCCCACCGCCAGCTTCAACGGCTCCGGGATGTGCTCCTTATCGCTGTTTTTCAGCAGCCAATCGCTCAGGCGCTTCGCCTTCTGCTCGATGCGCGGACGGTATTTCGCCACAGCCGCGCTTTCCTCGCGGCGCGCCTTATCGGCCGCGTTCCTGTCTTTCAGCCGCGCAATCTGCTCATCGCGTTTCTCGCGCTCTCTTGCTATGGCTTCCTGCAGCCGTTTGCGGTTCTGCGCCCGCAGCTCCGCGATGCGCGTGTCATTGGCCTTGCGCAGCTCGTTGATCTGGTTGAGGTAGTGCGTCTTCTGCCGGTCGGCCTTCTTTGCCTGCCGGTCGGCAAAGGTTTTCTGCTCCGGAGTGTCAAAAAACTGCTCGATGATCTCGTTTGCGACGCTCTGCACCGCCTGATGCATATACCGGTCGTTCGGGTTGTATTCGTCGATCGTGTAAATGCGGTCGAGCACATCATCGATCTCCCGCAGCTGGTCGCCCGGATGGGATACGCGCTCCGAGTCAAAGAGCCCCGGCCACATCGTGGCCGCCTCTTCATAGATCTGGTCTACGTTTCCGTGCTCGGCCTTTTTCAGCTTCATCCTGCCCATATTCCGCCTGCGGAAATCGCCGAAGTCCGTGAAGTCTCCGAGCATTTCCGGCGAGAGCGTGATCTGCGTATTCCGGAAGTACGCGCGCAGGTCGCTGTACAGGTCGTACATCTCTGTGTCCCGCACGCTCACGTCGTCGAGAATGTCGTGCGCAAGATCATACGCGCGCTTCCAGATATCCTCCTGACTCAAGCCGTTCTCGCTCGTCTCGCGGGCGATGCCGTCATACAGCTCCTGCAGTCTTCCCGTAACCTCGTCCGCATCGATGCTGCTGCCTGTTTGCTTGATGATATCCTTCGCCGCTTCCCGCACGGCCTTCGGGTCTGTAGTCGCTTCTTCCGTGGCGTGCGTCTGCCCGCGCCAATACTCCACGCGGTCGCGCAGCATGGCGTTTTCCTTGACCAAGCTGTCGCGCGTCTTCAGCTCGCGCTCCACCAGCTCGCGCAGCGGTTTCGCGTTCTGCATCTTTGTGAGCTGCTCGTCCAGCTTGCTCACTCTCTGCGCTGCGTTGTTGGCACGGTTCGCCGCCTTCATGCGCTCGCTCTTGTCGGTCGCGGTCAGCGCGATCTGGCGCTGCTTCTCCAGCCGCTTCGATGCGCTCGTGTATTCGCGCAGCTTCTCCCGGTACTCGCGCAGCATCTCCATCTCGCGCGCATTGGCCGCATCGCCGTCCGCAGCATCGGAGAGCACGTCGCGGTCTGTCCGCGTGTCGTCACGCCGCTGGTACAGCGCGCTCTCGCCCAGCTTCCCCTCCGGCCGCCGGTCGTGGTTGTAGTGCCGCAGCACGCTCTCCGGCAGCACATCCGGGAAATACTGATTGACATAGTCCAGCAACGAGCGTATACTGATAGTAGAATCGGTAACGGAGCGTTGAAACTCCGGGCGCATTGAGCGCAGCCGATTCTCTTTTTTTGCGCTCACAGCATACAGAACGTCCATGGATGAAAGCTCTTTGCCGTATTTGTTCACGACAGACCTGACCAAATAGAGCGTGCCCTGTTCCGTTTTGCCAACACCAAGGAGCACATAACTCCCGTCAGCGTCCGGATGCTGTGGTGTCAGCTCGTTAATACGAATAGAATTTTGCAGGATCTCTCCGGCCATCAATGTCACAGGGGCATTCTCATTCAACCGCCGATCCAGCCCATGCCGCAGCCCTTTCGCGCTCAAGATCACCTCGTCACCCGTGTCTGCCACGCGCACCACGGCATTGCCGTTTTCGTTCGTCCGGCCGATTTTCTTCGCGTTTGCGATCGCGCGCGCGACGATTTCCTTGCGTACCTCGCGTGCCGGCCGGTATGACACACGGTCGTCCACGTTCGTCACACGCATATCCGGCTTTGCTGTCAGTGTCTCGTAGGAATAGTCGCGAACGGAGAACTGCACGCCGCGCCCCGGTTCAACCTCCCACGACGCCTTCGGGAGATTCTCCTTCGGGTTCGTGGCAATGATGAGCTTGCCCTTGCGCTGTACGTCGTCGAAATACCGGCCGATCTCGGATACGTAATCCGCAGTCTTCCGGTTGTTCTGCCAGCCGGAGGATGTCTGTCTGCCTTCGCCGCTTCCGTCACCCTCGTACACGGTAAAATACGCCGTGCCGCCGTCGCGGATGCACTTCGCCACTTCGAGGATCACGTTCGCGCGCGCGTCCGGCTCGCGGATCACATTGAGCACGTTTGCGCACGTTGCCGTGTCCGTCCGGCCGCCGTTCTGCAGGTAGCGCAGCGTCGCTGTGTTCTCATCCACGCCGCGGTTATACGGATCGAAGACCATATTTTTCGTTCCGCGCTCCGCGAGGTAATCCGTCACGAGGCTGAAGCGGCCGCCGCCCACGTCAATGTTGGTCTTGCCAAACTTCGCGTTCTTGTCCTTGAACAGGCCAGCGACCTGCTTGATGGACGTTTTCGCCGATGTGATCTCCTGCGAGACGACATCATCGCGCTCGCGGAGGGAGAACTGCTCTTTTACATTGTCTCTTCCACCGTCTCTATCGACGCTTGATAGACTTCCTCCGGCGTCATGTCGTAGTTCTTCGCCGACAGCTTGTCGAGAAGCACGAGAAGTTCCTCGTTCGTTTCTACTACCGTCAGAATATCCAAGCGCATTTCCTTCGGTACTTTCATCATAATCAGGAGTCTCGCTAATTTTTCGCTCTGCTCTTCTGTCAGCGTTCTGTGCGTCATAATGCTTCCTTTCGTTATACACGCGTCTTGATATTTCCACGCATCCGTCTACTGTCTTTTCATAAAAGTGAAATCTACCAAATCGAGGAAATTTCTTTGTTTCGCCCTCAGGTGAAGGCCCATTTGCCCACTGGAGGAAAAGCGTTTCTGCCTCGCTGTATTTACTGCGTTTATTGTACCGCTTTTGTTCATCGCGTTCAACCTTTTTCCTGTTCTGGCGCTGCTCTCGCCGCTCGCCTTTGACTGCGACTTCGTTCCCGGCACGCGCCTTCGCCGCGTCCACCAGCGCATCGTCCCAGAGCTTCTGCAGCTCCACCATGCGGTCGAGCATGGCTCTCGCCTCGTCGTGCGTCGCGCGGTCTCCCTTGAACGCAGCACGCAGCTTCTTCACGAAGTCGCCGATCCAGTCGCGGATCTTCTCGGCAAGGCTGCGGTTCTCATTCGCCAGCCGCTGCACGGCCTCGGTGTTGCGCAGCATCATCTCGCACGCATCGGCCACGACCTCGTCCATCGCGCCGTCCATCGTCAGCTCGCCGGTCGAGTCGTTGTCGAGCTTCTGCCGGGCGAGGCGCTCGATGCTGTCGCCGCTCTCAAGCACATGGTTCGCCACAAATTCCTTCAGCGCCTCATACTGGCCGCTGTTCTGCTGAATAAAGTGCGTCAGCTCGTGCGACATCGTCTTCAGGATGGCCGTCTCGCCGGTGTCCACGTTGTTCTTCCCTGCATTGACGTCCAGATAGATCGTGCCATCGCGGTATGCGCCGTTAAAGCCGAGGTATTTGCCGTCCTCTCCGGTCTGCGATTCGAAGAACACGACGTTCACGCCGGTCGCCTCGGCCACCTTTCGTGCCACGTCGATCGACGCCGTCTGCTTGCGCGTCAGGCCGGCCGTGTTCACGGCGGCGAGCGTCACGTTTCCGAGCTTTCCGCCTTCCAGCGTCACGCTACCGGCCTGAATTTCGCCGCTCTTGGCCGCCGCGCTCTTTGCGTCAGATTCCCTGCGCGCCGCGGCGAGTCCGGTATCGTAGGCGAATTTCCGCTGCTCCGGTGTCAGATACGATGCTGCGCCGCTGTTCTCGAGCACGGCGTAGTTTTTCACGCGCGCGTGTCCGTAAGAGTATGCCACCTCGTAGGCACTGGCGTAGCGCTCCACGTCCTGCCCGTTTTTGTAGTTTGCGTACATCTGCGGCGCGGTCTCGCCGTATTTTTCCGCGCTCTCGGCGAGCAGGCGCGTGCCCTCCGGCAGCTTGGCGTCCTTCACGGAAACACGCTGCACATCGCCGTTTTTGGCCTTCACGGACAGCTCAACGCTGCCGCTCTCCTGGTCATATCGAAGCGCCTGCACCTGTGCGGTCTCACCGTTTACCTGCACCTCGGCGTTCTTCTCCGCCTGATGCGTCTGCGTCTGCCCTGCGTCAGTCTTGTGCGCCCCGCCATAGATCGCGTTTCGCTCCAGCTCGGCTGCGTCACGCATATGGCTGCGCGCCCATGCGTTCGTGGTCCGGTCTGCATCCCGCGTGAACAGGGACGCATACTCGTTCACCGCGCGCTGTGCCTGCTTGCTGGCGTCAAATTTTCGCTGCTCCTTGCCCGTCAGCTCCTGCCCCTTGATCTGCTTGACCACGAGGCCGGTCAGCTCCTGCACGTCGTTTTCTGGCGTGCCGAGCGCACCCAGACGGTCAGAGACCGCCTGCGTGAGATTTGCTTCCTGTGTCGCCTCGTAGAGCTTGCCGGTGTTGCGGTTCGTCTGCTTCTTTCCGGCCAGCTTCCGGAGGTTTTCGTCGCCGCTTTCCTCTGCAGCATGGCGGAGGATGTCCGCGTAGTCGTTTGCCGTGATCTGCCGGCCGGTCTCGCGGTAATTTGCGCTTCGCATCCCGGCGTTGAGCGCCATGTCGCCGCCGGTCATTACGCCGCCAGAGATCGCGCCGCCGGCAAAGTCCTGCGCCGTCTGGCCGAGCCAGTCAAGCCACGCCCTGCGCGTTGCCTCGTCCTCGCTCATGCCGTCTGCCTGATAGGTGGCAATCGCCTGGTTGATCTCGCTCTTGTCGGCCATCACGATCGCGTCGGATATGACGTTTGCGATATCCGTACAAACTTCCTCGCTGCCTTCCACGAAGCTCTGCTTGAGCATATCCTTAACCAGCGTCTTCGCGGTCTTCTTCCCGGCAGCCGCCGACGTGTGGAACATGCGCAGCTTGTCCAGGCTGATGTGCTCGAACAGAGCCTCGGCCGTGCCGTAGAGCAGGCCGACCGACATGGCCTGCGAGTCCGACGCACCGCGGTCATACGCGTCCGTGATTGCCTGAGATGCCGCCGCGCCGCCGAGGATCACATCCGCCGCGCCGCGCAGGCCGGTCGCGCCGCCGATAGCCAGCGTCGCCATGCTGTCCGCCATGCTCATGCCGGTGTTGTACAGGAACGAACCGATGCCGCTCATGTCCTCGGAAACGCTTCCGCGGATGGTGTTCGTCACCGTGCTCGGCACCATGGATTTTGTATAGCGGTCGACGGCCATTTTTTCGCCCGTGAACGGGTCTGTCCCGTTCAGCGCATTCTGTGCCGCGATGTCGATTGCGCCCGCTCCGGCCATCATATTTGTCCCGACAGACATAGCGGAAGAGAGCCACGGATGCTCCTTGGCCTCCTGTGCGACCTGCTGCGCCATTTCCGCAGCCTCGTTTGTGTGCTGCTGCGTGAGCGCGTAGTTACGGATGCCGTTGATCTGCTGGTCACTGTAGCCGTAATCACGAAGCTGCTGCTCGAAGCTGCGCACCGTGTTGCGCGCGTTCGTTGCGTAGTCACTGTTTTGCACCACGAATGCGGAGTTTCCGGCCATCGCCATCTCCGTATTCGCGCTCTCGCTCACACTCAGCGCCTTGCTGTAGCCGGAGAGCGCCTTCTGCATCTGCGTGTCCCACTTGCTGATCTCGTCATCGTAGGTCTTCCGCGTGAGCAGGCTCTGCGCTTCCCCGATCTTCGCTTTGCGCTCATCGATCTGCCCAGAGAGCGAGAGCGCCTCCTGCTGGCGCTTGGCATAGTCTGCGTCCGTGCTGCCTGCGGCCATGCGCGGCATATTCCGTCGCTGCTGTTCAATGCCGGAAATCTCGTTCTGCCACGCGCCGATCTGCGCCTTCAGCTCGTCCACAGACCAGTAATTCATCTGGTTCTTGTTCAGCCAGTCATATTCCGCCTCGGCTCCCGGCGTGTTCTTGAGCTGCGTGAGCGCCGCATTCACGTCCGTGCGGGTCTTGCCCTTGTATTTTGCCGGGTAGGCATACGACACGTTGAAGTCGTTCTCGTCCTTGAACTGGTTCTGGAAATCGAAGGACGAGTGCACGGCTCTGCGCAGAACGTCGACGTCATTTCCGGTGTCATAGCCGGCGCCGCGAAGCACGTTCATGGTCGCCTGATAGTTGCTGAACGCCCTCTGCAGCGCGCCGCGGTTCTCGCCCGTGAGGTATGACGCATTTGCGCTGTCCATCTGCTGCAGCAGGTTTTTACGCTGCTCCTGTGCCGAAGAAAGCGTTTTATCAGCGGAGAATCCCGTGCTTTTGAGCCAATCACCAATGGAGATTGCTGCTTTTTTGACTGCCATCTATGTGACCCTCACTTCCTGGAGTTATTCATGTGTCTCAGCCTACGGGCACTGTCATCTGAGATCAGCCCGTTTTCCGACGCGCTTTTAATAAATGCGCTCACATCCGCAACGGATACGCCCTCTTCGATCATCTGCTGTACCCTGCCTGCCACGGCCGACGAAGCTTTCACTGCATCCGCGTCCGTGTAGTCGATGTCGTTATGCGTGATCCCGCTGCCGGGCTTGTGCGCATACGGAGACGGTGAAACCGTCTGTTCCGGCTGCGTTCCGCCGCCTCCGTATCCGCTCCTGCTTCTTCTGCTTCCGCCGCCCGACCCCCCACTCTTATTTGACGCCGCCGCCATCTGCTGCTGGTAATACTGCCGCAGATATGCCGCCTCGTTGGCAGACATCCCTGCCGCCGCCAGCTCCTCGTCCGACGGCTGGTATCCTGTCGTTGTGATCAGGGACGACAGACGGCTCCAGGCGTTCTGCTTGCGCTCGTAGTCCGTCTCCTCCTGCGCGAGCTTCTTCTGCTCCTCGGTCTGCTTGCGGTTATAGGCCGTGTCCTCGTCGCTGCGCTCGAGCTGCAGCCGGTTATACCACTGGTTGTAGTCGCGCTCGTAGGCGCTGTCCGCGTTGCTGCGCGCCATGGTGTAGAGGTTCATCAGATCCTGGCCTTCCTGATTGTAGCGGTTGTAGGCTGCAGTATACAGCTCAGGCACGACCTCGTTGAGCTTCTGCAGATAGCTGTTATACGCCTGCTGCCCCGCGTTCTGGCTGTAGGTGCTACCGTATCCGCCGGTCAGCGCCGCCGCCTGCCCCATGGTGTCCTCCATCGCGCCGCGCCCCATCTGCGCGTACAGATCGCGGTACTGCTGGTAGAGCTTGTCCTTGTTCACGTCATACGAGAACTCGCCGCGGTTCATGATCTTGTCGTAGATCGCCGTCGCCTGATCGTTCGCACGCTGGTATGCGTCGTTCTTGCTCGGGTCATAGGTGTAGCGGTTTTCCGGCAGGTACTTCGAGTAGTAATCGCTCGTCTCGTAGTCCAGCCCCTCGCCCTTGATCTTTTCGTTGCGCAGCTTCTCATACCGTGCTGCGCTCGTGTAATCTCCGGATGCTGCGGCCTTGTCCATCAGAGCGCCATAATCCGTCTGTGTGTCATACGGCGTGTCCACCTTCGGCAGATACTGCGCGTACTGGTTTGTCGTCTCGTAATCCATGCCGCCTGACTGGATCTTCGCGTTGCGCTTTCGCTCCAGGACGGCTGCCTTCTCGTTGTCTCCAGCGGCAGCAGCCTTATCCATCAGCGCGGCATAATCCACGCTGTCGTCAAACTCGACACCGTTGTAGTTTTTCTTTGCCATGCCGTTCCTCCTCTCTTATGCCGTCCGCTTCCACACGTAAACCGCGAGATACGGCGGCATGTTATTATGCGCTCTGTCGCCGCCAGCGCTGGACGTGTAGCTGCCAATCGCATAATACGTGCTGTCAGACGGGCCATCCGGATAGTTGCCGGGCGCGGAGTGGTCAGCAGCTCCGGCATTCGGGTAGTACACCGCGTGGTTGTGGCTCGGCATCTCGCTTGCGGTAAGCGTGTGTGCCGCCTCTCCGCCGGTCGCACCGGCTTTATAGGTCGTGCCAGCAGCGAGAAGAAATCTGTCCTTGATCTGTACCCACGTACCGCCGAACAGTGTTTTTGGATTTGTTCTGTTTACGCTCATGTAGATGGAGCCGACCGGATACACCTTGTCGAGCACCGTACTGACATCGACTCCGCCGCCGCTTGCGCCGATATCGGATTTGAGCTCCGCCGGCGTGCGATAGTACACCCAGCCGGACTCATCAAGCACGGCAATTTTACCGGGTGCGCGGCCGAGGTCAGTTGCTTCCGTAGTCTGCAGCCACGTGCCGGTAAAGTACTTGCCGGAGACATTGCCGGTAAACGTGCCACCAGACTTGTCCATCTTGCCGGACAGCGCCGCCTTGACGAGCTGTATCAGCTTTTTGATCGCTGCACTTCCGCTTGTCTGCATAAGTCAGCCCCCCGTCAGATGGAGTTCCAGAGCGTCTGCACCTCGTCCGCAGTCAGCTCCGTCAGGTCAATCGTTCCTGCGAGCACGTCCCACTTGTAGCTTCCGCTGCCAGCGTCCACACACACGACGTTTGTGCCCGCACCGTAGCTGTGCCCCGCGCCCTCGACGAACGCTGCCGTCGTGGTAAAGGCGTCGCTGATGTTGTACACCCAGCCCTTGTTTCCGGCCGCAGCCGTCGGCAAAGACTTAAACGCGATCGATCCCTTCGGCGTGTACACACCGGTGATCGCGCTGCTGATGGCAGCCTGCACCTGATCTGCCGTCTGCAGGCCGGAGACCTTCGTGTCAACGTAGTTTTTCACGACCTTGTTCTGCACAGGGTTTGTGCTGGATGCAGACATAGCGCTGTCTACCGTAATACCATCCGGCAAGTCCGTGTAAGCGATCTTGCTCCCGTTCACTTTCAGGTACTTTCCGTTATCCGCGCTTCCGGGGTTCGGCGCGATAATGCCGTAGACCAACTTGTCTGCGGTCGATGCAGCGGTGTCGCTTTTCTGTCTTACGGAATAACACGTCACCATGTTCCCAGGTTCAAAGTGTATGAAGTCAACATAATAGATTCCGGAAGGGGTATGCTCGGCTTGGGTAATTTGGTAGCGCATGTGCATATCCAGATGCCACACGCGTTTCCCGGCCTGATACGCTTCGTAGATCTCCTTCGCAGTGTGATTCGTCGTGTAGTCGTCTGTGTAATTCCCGGACGAATCTTTCTGGCGTGTGAACGTTACGTAGAAGTCCTCGGTCTTGATATGCGCCGCGTCCGCGTATTTCTTCGTCACCGCATCGTCGTCATCGGTCGGCGTGCCCACCTTCACGCGCGCCTTAGCCCGCTTATCGCCGTCCGGCACAGTCACCTCCACGGCACCCGCACCAGCTACGTTGATGCTGGCGTTTGCTCCTGCGGTCCCGTTGTCGTGCAAGGCAAGGACCGGCGTACTCACAGACTGGGCGTTAATCCCGCCGTTCGTCGTAAGCCCCTTGACAGGTTCAAAGTCCCCGTTCACTTTCAGATTCCCGGTGATCGTGCCGCCGGTCTTGTCCAGTTTGCCGCTCAGCGCCGTCTTGATGAGCTGCATCAGCTTGTTCAGAGCGTTCTGCCCTGCATATTTCGTTGCCATAGTTCTCCCCCTACTAAGCGTTATTCCACATGCCAATGATCTCAAGGATCGTCAGCTCTTCATCCTCGTCAACAGCGCCGACGTTTTCCGGCGTCAGCTGCACATTCCCTGTGTTATCCGGCAACACCTGGTTGACGCTCTGCACCGTGCCTCCGCCGCTTCCGCCTGTCGGCGTGCGCCAGCCAGTGTCATAGTCTCTGTCGGATAGCTTCGTCAGCGCCTGCCCGGTCGTTCCGCCGCTCGGAAGGCCGTGCCCGCTCTTTGCTTCCAGATCCCGCAGCGCCTTGCGCAGCTTTTCCAGCTCTGTACGGAGCGCGGCCGTATCTGCAGCGCCGATTCCGGTCTTGTTCGCGTCATCTGCCTGATTGAGCATATCCACGAGCTGCCAGATGTACGAGCGCAGCTGGGCAAGCTGCTCCTCTGTGCTGCCGGCCACTGCATACGTCTGCGGGTAATCAAATGTCAGCATACACATCGCTCCCCGCCTCGAATATTTTTGCGAAGCTGTAGATGCGCACGTCCCCGCTGCCCTCGAGCCGGATGCGGAAGTGGTCGCAGCGTCTCGGCCGCACTGGCAGCATGAACGTGCGCGTTCCAACGCCCTGGAGACGGCCCTGGTTGTGCCACACACCGTCGGAGTCATACTGCACCAGTACGTCCATATGCGCGCCCTGCGCGAGGCTCATGCGGATGTTGAACCGGCTGATGTACTTCTGCTCGACCGTGCTGTAGCCGATCAGGCCGGTTTCACAGCTCCACGCCACGTCGCCCTCTTTCGTGCCGCTCAGTTCGGATTCCTGGTTGTCGTGCGCGATCTCCTCGATGTCTCCCGCTCCGCACAGAAGAGAACCAAAGTGCTCCGTGAAACCAACAACTCCTCCGGCCGGGATGCTCTCCCGGTACCACGTCCCGCGCCGCGTGTCCAGAACGAGCAGGCGGCTTCCCGGAGGCGTATTCATCTGCAGGTAGAGATAATACTTGTCGCGGTACGCCGCCGCGATGCTTGTCGTGCTGCCCGGCCGCGAAAGCGAATTCAGGTTCAGCTTCTCACTCACGTCCGTCGGCGCGCCGCTTCCGTCGTAGGCGCACACGCAGTCGCGCGCCTTGTAAAACAGCACACCGTTGACCACCGCGAGGCTCTTTGCGCCCCCCGGCTGCACACCGCGCATCGTGTACTCCTGAATCCTGTGTGCGCCGCTCGCGGACACATACACCTTGTGCATCCGGTCTTCCTTGAAAAACAGCGGGTAGCCCTGATAATTCACAGCGCCCGTCCAGCGACCGTCAGACCCGACCGACGCAGCGTAGCTGTCCGTGCTCACGCCTGCATATTTGCGCCACACGTCGAAGCGCCCAAGCGCGCTCGCGTAGATCTCGTTGACAAGCTTCCCTTTCACCGTGCCGTACTTGCAGCCCCAGAGGCGGTTCTGCGCCTCGATGACGTAGTCCATGTCCGGCAGATCCATCTCCGCCTTGACAGCCCCGGCCTCCGGAGGAGCATTGAGCGTATAGCGCACGTCCACTGCAGGCGCATAAGCATCCAGCACGAGATAATCGCCCTCCGCGGCCAGCACCGCGCGGTATGCTCCGTCTGCAAGGTTGTCACCGCCGAGCATGCGAAAATCCGTGTCCACGCCCACGCCGTCTATCTTCACGTAGTCGTCGGCCACGAAGCCGCTGCCGATCCCCTTGCATTTGAGCCGCATCACCGGCACGTCCTGCGCTGCCCATTCCTTCTGCGCGCCGCTGTAGACGTATGGCGTCCGTGTCTCACCGTCGATGTAGGCATCCCCGTTTTTCGGCTCAGACGGCTTGCTGCCGTTGAGGTAGTAGTATGTGATCCCGCCCAGTGTCGCCGTGCGGTTGCTCCCGAAGGTCACGCTGTGCGTCTCACTCGTCGTGTACACGGTCTTCCCGTCCCGGCTGCACGGCTCCACCAGCCATATGGCATAGACCGTGATCGTCTCCTGCCCGTCCGGGCCGGAAACGGCGTTCGTCTCCGAAAACAGATATGCCCCCGCCGCGGAAGAAAACAGTTTCTCCATGTTCCCGTGCGTGCCGTCGGCCGTGTTGTACCACACCTTGTCCGGCCAGATGAGCAGGTATGCGCCCATACTCACGAACCGCTTCGAGCCGGTGTATGCCAGATCCACGACTTTCTCGCCGCCGGCATAGAAGCCGCAGGTCTTTGTCGCGCTGTCATATCCCGCGATGTAGTAAAGCTTATTCCCTTTGGATACTATCGCCTTCAGGTTTTCGACCGAACCCTGCAGTGTCTTTCGCTGCTTTCTTGTCGCCAGCAGCGGGTAATCGTCGCCGCACAGGTTCTCCATCTCGTAGAATTCCCCCTCGGGGATCTTGAGGTTGTGGTTGTAGCCGCCGAAGGTATCCGTCACCTGCTGCGAGCGTGCCGTTTCCTGAATCGTCGGATATGTCGGCATCTGTCATCCCTCCCTCAAAACCGGAATGTTCCGGGGTCCTTCGCCATGTGCGCGCGGTTATACCAGTTGCGCCAGCGCGAGAACGCCGCGTTGAACAGCGTGATGCTCTGGCTGTATTTGCCCGCCTCGCCGTTTTCGCGGTCGATCATGGCCTGCAGGTAGTTGTTGTACACGTCCTCTTCATACGGGCTGCCGACGAGCAGCTCCGTGCTCATGCTCGTGTTCTCGCCGTAGCCGTCGAACGTCTCCGTGCCGCCCTCGTGCGTGCGGATCACTTCCTGCCAGATCATCCCGTCAAGGCGCGACAGCCACCGGATCTTCATGTCCTGCGAATACTGGTTTGGCCGCAGGGCGTCCACCATCGTGATCGCGTCCGAAATCGTCATAGTCTCTGCTCCTTATACTGAAAAAGGGAGGCGTGTTTGCCGCCTCCCTTTGGTTTACTCTGCCTGCCGTGCGGCCGTCGTAGCCTCGTCCACGAACGCCTCGAATGCGTCGCGCGCGCGCTCAGACCGGCGGATCTCGTCGGCAATGTAGCGCGGCACCTTGGACTTCTTGCCCTTCGGGATCAAGAAATTCTTTCCGTTGACGCTCACGAACAGGTTTGGATCTTCCTTCGCGCCAGCGCGCGGGATGAAGATCTCCTCCAGCTCATACGGATCCGGCATCGTTTCGGTCACAGTCTCGGTCTTCTCGGTCACAGCCTCGGTCTTCTCGGTCACAGCCTCGGTCTTTTTTTCAGTTGCCATGGGTACGCTCCTTTCTCACGTCAGCCGGAGGCGCCGCAGCGCCTCCGGCCGTATTGGTTTTGCCTCAGTTGGCGGCGTCCGTCGCGCTGTAAGCAGACGTGCTCATCACGCGCAGCAGGCGCTCGGTGTACAGCACGGTCGCGCCGTTGGTCTCGAACTTATAGCCGATGGTGCTGAACTGGTTCAGCGGGCCGCCGATCTCGGACTTGTCGTGCACGATCATCTCCAGCGCGCCGCCCTCCGGATCGATGATGCCGAAGGCGTCCTTGCCGAAGAAGTAGGTCGCGTAGGTCGCGCCTTCGCTCTTATTCTTGTAGCCAGTGCCGGTCAGGACAGGCGCGAACGTGTTCTCGATGAAGCGCACGCCGTGCAGCTCGCCGATCTCGCCGTTGTAGATCTCGTCCGGCTGGGCGTACTTGTGCACATCGATCCAGTCCGGGTCGCGGCGCAGGTCATAGGCCACATAAGGGTGGATGATGCCCACAAAGCTGGTGCCGATGGGGTCAGCGTTCATAGCCTTCAGCTGGGTGGCCGCACGGGCGATCAGGTCGCTGGTCAGCTGGCAGGTCGCGTCCAGGGTGGCGCGGCTGGTCACAGCGGTCTCCGCGCCGCCTTCGCCGATCTTGGGCGCATAGATCACGTTGGTGCCGCCCGCCAGCACATCACGCACGATGGTATCCAGAGTGCGGCCCGCCTGGCTGGCAATGATCTTGGTTGCCTGCACGATGTTGTTGTCAATGGCGGTCAGCTGCAGCGTGTCGGTAATGGGCACCCAGCCGCCGTACTGCTTTACCTCAGCGGTAACGGTGGAAACGTTCATGGTCTGGCCGTCCGGGGTCACACCCTCGGTCAGCGGAGTGGTGGCCTTGGGCAGGCTGTCATACTTGCGGAACTCAATGTTCTTGCCGCCGTTGGCCGGAATGGGATACGGGTCGCCGAACTGGTCATGCACCAGGGCAGGCTCTGCCTGGTCGATCAGGCGCTTCTCGTAAAAGGTTTTCATCTCGGCACTCATGCCGGATGCGCTGGTGGTATTCTGGTTCTGGGTGCTGGCCGTTGCAAACATCTGCAGATCCAGCTTCATGGTCTTGTCTTTCATAGCTTCCTCCTGTTAAAGTGTAATAACTTCACCCCGCATGACCCGCTTCTCCATCTCTTCCATTTCCTTGCGGCTCATGTGGGATACGTCGATCTTGGTCTGCACCGCGCCGCCGGGGCGGGTGCCATTCTCGCCGGGCCGGGCGTTGCGCTGCTGCATCCGGTTCACCACGCCCTGCTCCACCTGCCGGGCCGTGGCGGCCTGCTGCTGTTTCAGGATGTGATCAAAGTAGGCGCTGCGGTAGGCGTTTGTCATAGAAACGCCCGACCGCATCATCTTCTCCACCTCCGGGTTCGCCAGCACCTCAGCCATGTTGAAGTCGGGATACTGGGCTTTCAGCTGCTCCGCTTCCCGGTCCCATCCGGCCTGCAGCTCTGCAATGCGGGCCTGCTGGACACGCTGACGCTCCATCTGCTGGATCATCTGCTGCTGTTCGGTCAGGTGCTTGTTCTGGCTTTCCAGCTTGTCCAGCTCCCGGGCCGTCCTGGTGGAAACGCCCTTCTCCATGGCCAGCTTCTCGTAGTAGGCATCGTCTTTCACCGCGCCGTTCCGCACAGCCTCGGTCAGGGCCACCAGATCGTTTGCATCCGTGCCGTACTTTTCCTGCAGCGCCTGCATCAGACCCTTCATGGCCGGGCTTGCTTCCAGCCGCCGGGTCGCTTCGGTCACGGCGTTCTGCATCAGCTCCTCGGTCAGGTCGGCATACTCTCCGCGCAGCAGCTCACCAAAGGCTTTCCGCCGCTCCTCCGGGCTCTTGGTCTTGCCTTCGCCCTTCTCCTCGCCGTCCTTGCCCTCGGCTTCGTTCTGGTTCTCTGCCGCTTCCTCGTCCAGCTCAGACTTTTCCTCACTGCCAAGGGCTCCCCCCTCGGGGGAGCTGGCGGCGCTCTGCGCCGACTGAGAGGGTGAGCCCTCTTCCCGGCTGCTCCGCTTCAGCACCCCGCTCCGACGGGCCAGCCGCTCTTCTGCCGGCCGCAGAGCAGGCTCCTGCACTGCCGGGGCCGCATCCGCAGCACTGGCGGCAGCAGCGGCAGCGCCGCCGTCACCGCAGCCCTCAGCAAACAGCTGAAGGTTTACCATTTTCTCCTGGCCGTTCTTGCTTTTGTCCTCATAGTGGATGTTTGCCGGATATCTCTCCGCCAGCAGGGCAAGACCCGTCTTTGCAAACTCCATTGCTGTCAGGTCTGTCGGGAATATGCTGCCGGTCAGCTTCACCGAAACACGGGGCCCGGGCAGCTCATTGTAGGCACAGCACTCGGCCTCGTCACAGTCAGCCAGCACATACACCAGCGTCTCCATCAGCATGGATGCACCCGCGCACACGATGTCCTGCCCTCTGGGCGCATAGCCTGCATGGCCAAAAACTTCCAGCCTGCGCACCCGTGCACCAGTGGGCTGGTCGAACTCTACATACTCTGCATGGATCATTCTATCGCTCCTTCTGAAAATCACTTATTCGGATTATTCACATTCATGGCCCGCTGTGCCGCCTGGGTGGCCAGGCTGTTGCCTCCGCCGCCCACCACAGCCCCCAGGCCGTTGGTCGCCGTCTTTGCGGTGGTCTGTCCGCCGCTGCTGCCCCCCGTGGTTCCGGCCGCCTGTGCAGCGGCCCCGGCCATGGCGCTCATGTTGGTGCCGTTCTGCTGGTCAATGATGGCGCTCAGCTTCTGCAGCTGCTCCATGGCCTGCTGCAGCTGGGTGTACAGGGTGCCGTTCTGCTGCACCCGTTCCCGCACCTTTTCGATGCCCTCAAAGTCCATCATATCCAGCACCGCCAGCGCCGCGTCAGCGTTGGCCGGGGCAAACAGCCCCATCTGGTAGCACTCCTTTGCCGTCTCGTTCTGGGAAAGGCGGCTGAAGGTGCTCTTCTTGGCAGCCGATACCGTGATGTCAAACACCGGCTCGCGGCTGCCCAGCTCCACCCCGCCGATCATGCCAACCGGCTGGGGCTGCAGCATTGCCCCGGAGAACTGCACATACTCCGGCTGGCCGCTGTCGCCGGTAATGCGGTAGACCCGGCTCTCGTCGTAGAACTGCCGCATCAGGTCGATGATGAAATAGCACTCCTTTGCAAAGGCCCGGTAAGCGCTTTTCAGCATATCACGGGAGAGCTTCGAGCCAGCCTCCTGCAGCGCCGCAATGGCAGAAGCCGCAGTCAGGCCGCTGGTGGTGCCGCCCTGGGAAACATCCCGGTTGCCGCTGATCTCCTTCAGCTCCGCCACTCTCGCGTCCCGGTAGGTGATCAGGTTGCCCGCCAGTCCCGCTGTCTGTAAGGGCCGCAGGGTCTCGTCCGTCACCCGCCCTGCCGCGTGGACGATGTCCTTGCCGAAATCGGCCAGCTCCTTCTCGTTGATGCCCGCCCCGTCCTGGATGATGTACCGCGCCTTGGCCGAAAGCTTCACGTTCTCGTCCATGGCCGCGTTCATCTCGTCAATGGCGGTCTGGGTGTCCTTCATCACGTCGATGTACCCAAAG
>OGYW01000095.1_pt1 | contig 67361 bp, 64 predicted proteins | sample 1576621 | NCBI WGS metagenome assembly OGYW01 (sample SAMEA3541528, study PRJEB24748) | human gut metagenome | biome: human gut; feature: human-associated habitat; material: faeces | place: China | collected 2012 | reverse complement strand
TTGTCTCCGGTGTGTCGGACATGCACCCGTCGGATTGTCCAAACGTGGAAGAGACGCTATCTTATATCTCTTTATAGTCTACATCCACGGCTTCCGCTTCCTGCTTCATCATCTTTGCCGCATGCACGGCGCGGTTTGCCACCCACAGATCCGAAATACCGTCATAGATCAGGGCAATTCCGATAAACTGCAGTGCCAGCTTTACCATGCCGAACGCATTCACGATACAGAGCACACCGAACACCATGCTGACCGCTGCAATGATTAACATGCTCCACCATTTTCCATAGCCGTTGCGCTTTGTCTCCACCGCAAGCTTCAGATCCTGGATTCCATGTACGCAGAGGATCACGCCGATCACAATCGGGATCAGGCTCACAATGCTCTCCGGGCGCAGGAAAATCCAGATTCCGATTAACAATACAATCAGTCCCAATGCTCCCGCAAACGGATGAATACTGCGGTTCATAAAATAGGATGCGATGTCGACGCCTCCCATAATGATCAATCCAACGGCAAGGATTTTACAGAATACATCGATCGTCTCAGCCGGCCATACCAGAAGCACAATGCCAAGTGCAATACAAAGCAGCGCCGAGACTATGATGTCTGCCTTGATCCGCTTTAATGTTTCTTTCATATTACATACCTCTCTGTCACTTTTTCTGCATTATACTCTATTCAATCCACAGTTTCAAGAAACAATGCGGCGGCTTTGTCTATTCCCATTCAGCCCGATCTGTCCCGCTTGACTTTTTTTCACAATTCCACTAGACTATGGGCACAATGAATCATATGTCCCGCCGCAGTGCAATCCACGCGGAGCGTTTTTCCTTCACAGGACATATTTTCCGGAAAGAAACAAAGGAGTGAATATTTTATGGGAAAAGAAGTAAAGACGAATGCTATGCGCATTCTTGATAAAAATAAGATTCCGTACGAAATTTTAAATTATGAGTGTGGAGAATTTATCGACGGACTGCACACCGCCGAGGCGACCGGCGCCCCGGTGGAACAGTCCTTCAAGACTCTGGTGATGCAGGGAAAAAGCAGGCAATACTATGTGTTCGTCATCCCCATTGCGGACGAGGTGGACTTAAAAGCCGCCGCCAGAGCCGTCGGCGAAAAATCCGTGGAGATGATTCACGTCAAAGACATCACTGCCATCACGGGTTATGTCCGCGGCGGCTGCTCTCCTCTGGGCATGAAAAAGCAGTTCCCGACCATCGTGCACGAGAGCGCTGCGGCTTTTGACAAGATCTACATCAGCGGCGGACGCATCGGCACCTCCATCACGATCAATCCGGATTCCCTGCTTACCGTGGTGCGCGGCCAGTATGCCGACGTCATCCGGCATGAGTAAGTTCTTCTTCCATCTCCTCTAAGATGTGGAGCAGATCACGTATCTGCCTCGGATTTCACTTCTACGGTCTTCTGTGCAATATCGGTCGTTCCCTCGGCACCTGCGTTCGTTGCCGTTGCAATTCCCTCCATCGCATCCAGCACGCCATCAATCGATGCCAGAAGCTCCTCGGATGTCGCGCTGAAATCGCTGATCAGTGCATCGATCTTTCCGGCATCCTGGTTATAAGCGTCTGCCACCTCATCAAACGTATCATAGCTCGCCACCACATCATTTCCAACAAAGGCAAGCAGCTGCTCCGCATCAGAAGAAAGCTGTGCCACAGAAGATGTAACTTCCTCCGTCACCTTCTGTATCTGGGCAACCTGAAAAGATCTGCTCAGTGAAAACGCCATATACAGACAGACCGCCATGACAATCACAATCAGCAGACTGCCCGTTCCGATAATCGCGATCAGTGCCGTTTTTACATTCTCCCGCATTGCCTGCGTTTCTTTCTCAACAGTCTCATCGATATAGTCAATATAGTTTCCCGTTCCGACAACCCAGCCAAACGGCTCAAATGCCCTGCTGTAGGATCTCTTCGGAGAAGATTCCGTCTCACCTTCTTTCGGGAATACATAATCCGTATATCCGCCGTCCGATTCCTGCCCGACGCGGATAATCTCTTTTACCATCTGGTAACCATCCGCATCCTTCGTCTCCATGCGCTTCGTCCCTTCCGTCGCGCTTCCAAGCAGAACCACATTCTCTCCATCATAGGTATCTGCCCAGAAGTATCCGCCGTTCCCGTACCTGAGTTCCCGCAGCAGATCTGCACCGCGTGTTTCCGCTTCCTCATAGGAATAATCACCATTCTCATAGCCTACATACACCGCATCCAGCATGGAAATCGCATTATCTACCTGATTCTTAATATTCTCATCGTAATCTTCTTCGATACTTGCGCGGAGAACACTCTCTGAACCCCTCTCCATAATCAGAATCCGGTTTACTGACAGAATTCCGATCGCCAGTGTTCCGATCAGTGTGATCAGTGCCAGAATAATCATCTTCTAACGTACACTCACATTTTTCATACCTATCCGACTCCTTCCTGTGCTTACTTCTTTTATTATCGTATATTCCCCACTAATTGTCTATATTTGTTAATAATTTAGCAATCTATTCATGTTTTTTGTCAATATTGCATATATGTAAAAACGCAGGACTCCTCTTTTACAATCACAGAATTCTGTCTAAAGACATTCACCCGCAACGCAGTTACACTAAAGCCACAAACGGTGAGCGGCACATCAGACCGCCACTCATACAACCAGAGGGGAACCGGGTGGGGCCGGTTTCCACACTAAGAAAATGGAGGGACTTTACATGGCAAAGTACATCATGGCACTCGATGCCGGAACCACCAGCAACCGCTGCATACTTTTCAATGAGAAGGGTGAAATGTGCAGCGTTGCCCAGAAAGAATTTACACAGTATTTCCCGAAGCCGGGCTGGGTAGAGCACGACGCGGAGGAGATCTGGTCCACACAGCTTGAAGTTGCCAAGGAGGCAATGGCAAATGTGGGCGCGACTGCAGCCGATATCGGGGCAATCGGAATTACCAATCAGCGCGAGACCACCATCGTATGGGATAAGAACACCGGCGAACCGATTCATCACGCGATCGTATGGCAGTGCCGCCGTACTTCCGAATACTGCGATTCCTTAAAAGCCAAGGGACTGGTTGATACCTTCCGCCAGAAGACAGGACTGGTGATCGACGCCTACTTCTCCGGAACGAAATTAAAATGGCTGCTCGACAACGTTGAAGGCGCCAGAGAGAGAGCCGAGAGAGGCGAGCTGCTCTTCGGAACCGTGGAGACATGGCTGATCTGGAAACTGACACAGGGTCAGGTTCACGTAACTGATTACTCCAACGCTTCCAGAACCTTGATGTTCAACATCAATACCCTGGAGTGGGATGAAGATATTTTAAAAGAACTGAATATTCCAAAATGTATGCTGCCGGAACCGAAGCCATCCAGCTGCGTGTACGGCGAAGCAAACCCGGTATTCTTCGGAGGCCCGATTCCGATTGCCGGTGCTGCCGGTGACCAACAGGCCGCTCTGTTCGGTCAGACCTGTTTCACCGCCGGTGAGGCAAAAAATACTTACGGAACCGGCTGTTTCTTACTTATGAACACCGGCGAAAAACCTGTATTCTCCAAGAACGGACTGGTTACCACGATCGCATGGGGTCTCGACGGAAAAGTAAACTACGCACTCGAGGGTTCCATCTTCGTTGCAGGTGCCTCCATCCAGTGGCTTCGCGATGAGATGCGCTTCATCGATTCCTCTCCGGATTCCGAATACATGGCAAGAAAAGTCAAAGACACCAACGGCTGCTACGTCGTGCCTGCTTTCACCGGTCTTGGTGCCCCGTACTGGGATCAATACGCACGTGGAACTATCGTAGGCATTACCCGCGGTGTGAATAAATACCATATTATCCGTGCAACCTTAGAGTCTCTCGCTTACCAGGTTAATGATGTATTGGCTGCAATGAAAGCAGATTCCGGTATTGATCTTGCAGCATTAAAGGTAGACGGCGGAGCAAGCGCAAACAATCTGCTCATGCAGATGCAGGCGGACATCAGCAATGCTCCGGTCAACCGTCCGATGTGCGTGGAGACCACAGCCATGGGTGCTGCCTATCTCGCCGGACTGGCAGTCGGCTACTGGGCAAGCAAAGAGGATGTTCTTCAGAACTGGGCAATCGACCGCACCTTCACACCGGAGATCACCGACGAGGAGCGTAACAAGAAAGTCCGCATGTGGAAGAAAGCCGTTACTTATTCGTTCAACTGGGCGAAGGAAGACTAACACACAATTTCATATCTAAGAGGGGGTATTTATTATGACACCATATATTGCAGAGTTTGTCGGCACCATGATCCTCATCCTGTTAGGTGACGGTGTTGTTGCCAATGTCAACCTGAACAAATCCGGCATGAAAGGTGCCGGTGCAGTCCAGATCACACTTGCCTGGGGTCTTGCCGTACTGGTTCCCGCCTTTATCTTCGGCGCGGCATCCGGCGCAAGCTTTAACCCTGCATTGACCATCGCGCTTGCTGCTGACGGCAGTTTTGCATGGAGCATGGTACCGGGATATATTGTGGCACAGCTGGCTGGTGCTTTCTGCGGCGCATGCCTTGTATATCTGCTGTTCAAAGATCAGTTTGACGCAACGGAAGACGCGGCAACCAAGCGCGGCGTGTTCTGTACGGCACCTGCAGTGCGCAACATCCCGCGCAATATCTTAAGCGAGGCTGTCGGCACTTTTGTACTCGTATTTGCCATCAAGGGTCTGGCACAGGTTCCGGATCTGGCGGACGGCACCGGAAAATTTCTCGTATTCGCTATTATCGTATCTGTCGGTATGTCTCTGGGCGGTCTGACCGGATATGCAATCAATCCGGCAAGAGATCTGGGTCCTCGTCTTGCACATGCAGTGCTTCCGATTCAGGGAAAAGGTTCCTCTGATTTCGGATACGGACTCGTTGTTCCGATCGTCGGACCGATCCTCGGCGCATTGGCTGCCGTACTGGTATATGGACTTATTTTTTAAAACTATAGATTGAATGTCAGAGAAGAGAGCCAGGCAGAAAGCACATCAGAAATGATGTCTGATCTGCATGGCTCTTTTAAGGAGGAAAAACTATGTATGATGTAGTGATCATTGGTGCCGGCGTCTCTGGAAGCGCCTGTGCACGTGAACTTTCCAGATACAATCTCTCCATTTGTGTTGTGGAAAAAGAGGAGGACGTCTGCTGCGGCACTTCCAAAGCCAACAGCGCCATCGTCCACTCCGGTATCGACTGTAAACCCGGAACCCTGATGGCAGAGATGAACGTCCGGGGAAATGAACTGATGGAACCGCTCTCCAAAGAGCTGGATTTTGAATTCCGCAGAAACGGTTCCCTGATCGTCTGCTTCTCCGAGGAGGACCGCCCGAAGCTGGAAGCCCTCTACGAGCAGGGCATTGCCAACAAAATCCCGGATATCCGGATCTTAGATGCACACGAAGTTCATGAGATGGAGCCGAACCTCTCCGAGGAAGTCGTCGCTGCCATCTACTGTCCGACCGGCGGCATTGTCTGCCCGTTCGGTTTGAACATTGCACTCGCAGAAAATGCTGCCACAAACGGCGTCGAATTCCATTTTAACACAGAAGTGACAGACATCTGCCGCAAGGACGACGGCTATCAACTCTCCACCAACCGCGGTTACATCCTGACCCGCTGCGTGGTAAACGCTGCCGGTGTGTATGCAGATGTTTTTCACAACATGGTCAGCAGCAAGAAGATCCACATTACCCCGCGCCGCGGCGAATACTGCCTGCTCGACAAAACAACCGGCGGTCTGGTCGACAAGACCATCTTCCAGCTTCCGGGCAAATACGGCAAGGGCATTCTTGTAACCCCGACGGTTCACGGCAATACGCTGATCGGACCTACCGCAGACGATCACGACGATAAGGAGGCAACCAACACCACCCGCCAGGGACTTGACCATGTCTGCAGCGCAGCAAGACGCTCCGTGCCTTCCGTTCCGGTCCGTCAGGTAATCACGTCCTTCGCCGGAAACCGCGCCCATGAGGACAACCATGAATTCATTATTGAAGAGTTGGCGGATGCTCCACACTTTGTCGACTGCTCCGGCATCGAATCTCCGGGACTCACCAGTTCCCCGGCGATCGGCGAGCGCGTAGCGCAGATTGTATCCGGACTGCTTCACGCACAGAAAAACCCGGCATGGAACGGCAGCCGGAAGGGCGTTCTCAATCCGAAAACACTCTCCGAGGAAGATTATGCGGCGCTTATCCGCGAAAATCCAGCTTACGGAAATATTATCTGCCGCTGTGAGATGATTACCGAGGGAGAAATCTTAGACGCCATTCACCGTCCGCTTGGCGCACGGTCATTAGACGGCGTCAAGCGCCGTACCCGTGCAGGCATGGGACGCTGCCAGGCAGGTTTCTGCTCGCCGCGCACCATGGAAATCCTGGCGCGTGAGCTTGGTATCTCCCAGCTTGAAATCACGAAAAACGGCGGCTCATCCAACATGGTCGTCGGTCTGAGCAAAGACAGAACCTGAAGGAAAAAGGAGGATTATTATGACTTCATATGATATTGTGATCGTCGGCGGAGGTCCCGCCGGTCTTGCGGCAGCCGTTTCCGCCAAAAATAACGGCATCGACCGGATCCTGATTCTCGAGCGCGACCGCGAACTCGGCGGCATCTTAAATCAGTGCATCCACAACGGTTTCGGTCTTCACACCTTTAAGGAGGAGCTGACCGGCCCGGAATATGCCAGACGCTTTATCAATCAGGCTCTCGATCTGAACATCGAATACCGTCTGAACACGATGGTGATGGATATTTCTCTGGCAGAAGGCTCTTACGATAAGATCGTGACGGCTATGAACCGCACCGACGGGCTGTTCCACATTAACGCAAAGACCGTGATTCTTGCCATGGGCTGCCGCGAACGTTCCCGCGGAGCTTTAAATATCCCGGGCTACCGTCCTGCAGGCATCTACTCTGCCGGAACCGCGCAACGCCTGGTGAACATCGAGGGCTTTATGCCGGGACGCAAGGTTGTGATCCTCGGCTCCGGAGACATCGGCCTCATCATGGCACGCCGTATGACCTTAGAGGGCGCCGAAGTCAAAGTCGTCGCCGAGCTGATGCCTTATTCCGGCGGTCTGAAACGAAACATTGTACAGTGTCTGGACGATTTCGGTATTCCGTTAAAGCTGAGCCATACTGTCGTTGACATCCGCGGCAAAGAGCGCGTGGAGGGAATCACACTGGCACAGGTGGATGAACACAACAAGCCGATTCCCGGCACGGAGGAAGACTACGAATGCGACACACTGCTGCTCTCCTGCGGTCTGATTCCGGAAAATGAGATTTCCCGCTCTATGGGCGTCGAGCTAAATCCGGTCACCTCCGGTCCTTCTGTCAACGAAAGCCTTGAGACAAATATTCCGGGCGTTTTCGCCTGCGGTAATGTTCTTCACGTTCATGATCTCGTGGACTATGTATCCGAGGAAGCCGGCGTTGCCGGAAAGAATGCCGCAAAATATATCAAGTGCGGGGGCGATCATGCTGATTCCGGCAAAGAGATCCCCATCGTCGCAACCGACGGCGTCCGCTATACCGTTCCAAAAACGCTGCATGTCGCCAATATGGACGACGAGCTGACCGTGCGTTTCCGCGTCGGTGGTGTATACAAGAACTGTTATATTTCCACCTACTTAAACGACCAGCGGATCATCTGCCGCAAGCGTCCTGTCATGGCTCCCGGCGAGATGGAGCAGGTAAAACTGCAGAAGTCCGTTCTGGAAGCAATGAGTGACCTGGATCACATTACCATCAAAATAGAAGAGGAGGCGTAACACATGGAAACAAGAAATCTTACATGCATCGGCTGCCCGCTGGGCTGTGCCATCACAGTTACCATGGATGGCGGAAATGTTGTCTCCATCACCGGAAATACCTGCAAGCGCGGCTCTGACTATGCCGCAAAGGAAGTCACACATCCGACGCGCATCGTCACAAGCACCGTCTGTGTCCGCGGCGGCTCCATCCCGATGGTATCCGTCAAGACCGCACAGGATATTCCCAAAGAAAAGATCTTCGAGATCATGAAATATATCAACGCGCTGACGGTGACGGCTCCGGTACACATCGGAGATGTCCTGCTGAAAGATATTGCAGGAACCGGCGTCGACCTGATCGCCACCAAAGAAGTTCTCTCTTAGAACCGCAGATGCAGCTGCAAAAGTAAAAAAGTGCCGGTAAGCCAGACCAGCTTACCGGTACTTTTTAATTTTGTCAGAATAGCATTACAATACTGCGGTGCGCGGGAGCAATACGGCAAGCCCCGCGTCCGGTTTTGCAATCGCCCGCATCATAAACTGCACATCCCGCTTTACCTGTTCCCCCGATAACGTTTTTCTGTAATATACAAAATCAATCATATAGTAGCAGATGGATGTGGAAAGAAAGCTCGTCACCGCCTCCAGTTCCTCGGGATGCTTTTCAAACATGCCCGGATTCTCGCCAAGCAGCAGACGGCGCACCTGCGCATCCAACGCCATGCGTACACCACGCACGATCATCGGCCACGCGAGCTCGTTCGCCAGCTTCTCATAAAAGCTGCGCTCCCTCTGCAGCACCTCCATCAGATCGCATGCCCACTTTTCCATACTGTCATACTGTCCCTGCAGCTGATCCTTAAAGTCATTACAGCCGATCCACTCCAGCACATCATAAATATCCTTAAAATGATAATAAAAACTCTGGCGGCTCATCCCCGTTGCCTCCATGATGTCCCCGATCGTAATTTTGGATATCTCCTTGCGCTTCATCAGCTGCCTGACACAATCCGCAATTTTTTTCTTAGTTGAATAACACATACCCGTACCCCCTTCTCCTGATACACTGTATCCGTTACATTTTCCACACTGCCTGGTTTGTCGTTGAAATCGCAATCGCTCCCGCATCCAGTGCCCGCATGACGTCCTCCTTCTCCGAGATCAGACCTCCTGCGATCACCGGTACTGCTGCCTGCCCTGCTATATGCTTTATGATTTTAGGCATAATGCCCGGCAGCACCTCGATTAGATCTGCAAACTCCATACCGTGGTGTTCCAGTCCTCCAATCGCCTTGGAATCAATCGCAAATATGCGAAATACCGTACAGAGATCCAGCTCCTTCGCATAACGGATCATTTCCGGCTTTGTGGAAATAATACCGTCCGCCGCCGTCCCATACCGTATAAAACGCACCGCTTCCTCCCTGACCGCAAGCCCCCCGATCAGATCCAGATGTACAATGACAAACTTTCCGGCATCTTTTAACCGCTGCACGATATCCGGGATGGTAATCAACTCTCCATACAAAATGAATACCACGCGGATATCATTCTGTATACAGACCTCCACCCCCGTCTCGTCCTTCACCGCCGCGATAATCGGTCCGTCCACAATCGCGTCATAAAATTGCTGCTTCATCTTTTGTCTGCACTCCCCCCATTCTCCCCTGCCGCATCATGGCATTCCTGGCGCATCATTTCCATAATGATATTTCCCATAGCGGAAGTCAAAAAATCCCGCAAGCTGCACATTCTTTATTTCTTCATAGGGCGTAATTTCCTATGAAAAAAAGCACACCGACAGAGTAACATTTCTGTTATTCCCGGCCTGCTCTTTCACTCTTGGCTCACACTATAGAATTGTATGCAAAATACCGTGTAATTTCTTTCTGACATTATTATAACTATGTCAAAAAGGAAACGCAACCGAATTTCAGATTTTGCATTTGACAATTTCAGCGTTTTGTCAAAAAACTCACATCGGATTCTCAAGGTATTCCGCCAGCACCTGATATAACCGCTGCAGCTCTACCGGCTTTGCAAGATAGTCGTTCATTCCGGCTTCCTTACAGGCATCCATATCCTCGCGTGCATCTTTTGCACTCATCGCAATAATCGGAATCATCTACGCATCCTTGTGCGACACCCGTCGGATCTGCCTTGCCGCCTCAAAGCCGTCCATCTTCGGCATCACAATATCCATCAGGATCGCATCGAAATAATGCGCTTCCTTCTCCATAAAAAGACGCACCCCGATTCCCGCCGGACATGCGTCTCTTATTGTATCTTTATGTATGCCTTCGTTTCGATATGACATATATGCCTTCGCTTCGGTATGCCTTAGCTTGTCATCTCTGTGCCGTCATAACGTGCCAGATCCATGATCTTCTGAAGCTCCGCTCCCTCAACCGGCGCCTCGCCCAGACTCTCATGCCTGCCATCCGGCAGGATCTGTCCCAATGCGCGCACTTCCTTCTCCGCCGTCATCTCAATCGTGTAGTAACCCGCTTTCTTCGTCTGCGGATTAAACGTAATATAGATACGATAGCAAAGCGGGGCTGCCAGTGCTTTCTCCGGCAGATCCACGCGGATCAGTGTCAGATCCTCCGCAATGTCAAGCGCCATAACCGAATAGTCTGCCTCTGTGTACGGATAGAGCTTCGGCTCCTTATACGTCTCGGCAAAAATCTGGTTCACGAACGCCTCGCGCTCCTCACAGAGCTTCTGGACAAACGTCTCTCCCTCTGCATACAGGCGCTTCGGCAGAACTCCAAACTCCACCTGCTTTTTCACAAACACGTTAAACTGCTGCGGTGTCATCTTCACCTGCCGCATCTGTGCCGCCTTCTGATCTGCCTCATGCAGCTTCCGTACAAGTTCGGTCTTTAATACAAGGTTATCCGAGAACGGATTGATGACCAGCCCGGTCAGCTCCAGTTCCGGCTTCACGACGATGTTGTTGCACGCCGGGAACGGCATGAAAAGAAGTGCCTGGCTCTTCGGCTCCTCCGGCATCTGCTCCTTGGAAGTATATGCCACAAAAAACTGCTCGCCCTTGTTGTTCTTGAGGAAACACGGGGTCGGCTGATCCGGCGCCTTAAGCATTGCCGGCACATACAGCTTGGTCGGACGAAGCAGGTTTAACACCGTGGTAAGGTTCTCCTTGGTGCGCTCCGCCGCATACTGCTTAATCGCTTCCTCTAATCTATCGTTGGTAATCTCCATTGTCATTTTCTCGTCCATCTTATAAGTATCCTTTCCTATGCTCCGATGTCGCTAAAATGAATTATATCATATCTTTCCCATAAAATGAACTGTTTTCTAATCCACAACAAAGACTGAGATATCCTGTGTCAGACGCTGTGCCGTCTGATCGCATCTGCCAACTTCATCTGTGACCGTATCCGCCTCGGATTTGACTTCCACGGTCTTTTGTGCAATATCTGTCGTTCCTTTTGCACCTTCGTTGGTTGCCGTTGCAATTCCCTCCATCGCATCCAGCACTCCATCGATTGATGCCAGCAGTTCCTCCGATGTCGCGCTGAAATCGCTGATCAGTGCATCAATCTTTCCTGCATCCTGGTTGTATGCATCAGCCACCGCATCGAACATGTCATAGCTTGCCACGACATCATTTCCCACAAATGCAAGCAGCTGCTCCGCATCGGAAGAAAGCTGTGCGACAGAAGTCGTAACTTCCTCCGTCACCTTCTGTATCTGGGTAACAGTCTGCTTGGACTGATCTGCAAGTCCGCCAATTTCTGTTGCCACAACGGCAAATCCTTTGCCTGCCTCCCCGGCGCGTGCTGCTTCAATCGAAGCATTTAACGCAAGCAGGTTTGTCTGGTTTGTAATCTCCATGATCGCCGATGATAACACTTCGATCTGCTGAACTACCTTTGCAGCCTCAAGTGCCTTTGTAAGGCTCTCCCGTATCTCATTGTGGATCCGGCTCGCATGCTCACGCTGTTCTCTGGTATCGTTCTGTGCCTTTGATGCCCGCTCGTGTATATCTGCTGCCTGCTGTGCCCCATCCTGCGAACGATTTGCAATATTTTTTGCTGCCTCTTCAATCTCAAGAGACATGCTCTTAATCGTATCCGAGGATGCCGCGGTCTCCTCCATGCTTGCAGCAAGTTCCTCTGTCGTTGCGGAAACGTCCTCGATATTGCCGTTCAGCGTAATCACATTCGTCTTGACCGTATCGACGACCTCCCCGATTACATAACTCTCATTTTTCACTTCTCTGATAAGATCTCTGATCTGGCACTTCATATTCTCAAGGCGCTCGCCGAGAATACCAAAGTCGTCCCTGCGGTTCTCAAGCTGTACCGGCAGCGGCTGCGAAAAATCACCCTTTGTAATATAACCGATGTACGTGAGTGCAACCTGAAATGATTTGCTCAGTGAAAACGCCATATAAAGACAGACCGCCATAACAATCACAACCAGAAAACTTCCCATTCCGATAATCGCAAGCAGTGCACTTTTTACATTCTCCTTCATTGCCTGTGTCTCTTTGGCAACAGTCTCATCAATATAATCGATATAATTGCCCGTTCCAACAACCCATCCAAACGGCTCAAATGCCCTGCTGTAGGAGCGCTTCGGAGAGGACTCCGTCTCCCCTTCCTTCGGGAATACATAATCTGTATAACCGCCGTCCGGCTCCTGTCCGACACGTATAATCTCTTTTACCATCTGGTAACCGTCCGCATCCTTTGTCTCCATACGGTTTGTTCCCTCGGTCTCGCTTCCGAGCAGAACAACATTGTCTCCGTCATAGGTATCCGCCCAGAAATAACCACCGTCTCCATACCGGAGTTCCCTTAAAAGATCCGCTCCGCGCGTTTCGGCCTCCTCATAGGAATAGTCGCCGTTTTCATAGCCCGCATACACCGCATCCAGCATGGAAATTGCATTATCCACCTGATTCTTGATATTCTCATCATAATCCTCTTCAATACTTGTACGGAGAACGCTCTCTGATCCCTTCTCCATAACCAGCATCCGGTTCACTGCCAGAACTCCGATCGCCAGTGTTCCAATCAGCGTAATCAGCGCAAGAATAATCATCTTCCAACGCACGCTCACATTTTTCATACCCATCCGACTCCTTCCTGATAGTTATTTCTTTTATTATCCTACTTTTTCATTTTTTTGTCTATAGATGTTAATTATTTTGCAATCTTTCCCCGTTTTTTGTAAATATTGCACATATATCACTTACAAATAACGCGATAACACTTACGGAACCGGATGATTCTTACATATGAGTACCGTAGAAAATCCTGTGTTCTTCTGGAACGGACTGATTCCCACGTCCTCTGGCTGACAGCAGATGTCTTCCACATGCCAGCACCCCTGCCTCTTCCATTACGAAGAAGCAGGGGTGCGCTTTTTGTTTCTATATGTTTTTAAAAACAGTACCTGTTACACCGTTTTTTTATCTTCTGCAACTTTGAATTTGCGGATCATTTCACGCAGACTTTCCGCCTCACTGCTCATCTCCTGGCTGGCAGCCGCGCATTCCTCTGATGTTGCAGAATTTGTCTGTACGACATCATTGATCTGCTCAATTCCCTCATTAATCTGCTTAATTTCTGTCGTCTGTGTCTCCAACGTCTCTGCAATATTTGTAACTTCGGTCGTAATTACTTTGGAGTTCTCAGCAACCTCTTCTAATTGTGCCGCAGTCTGTCCCGCAATCACCATTCCCTTTTCCACAGCTTTCACAGAGGTTTCAATCAGAGTCGCAGATTCCTTTGCCGCCTGGGCGCTCTGATCTGCCAATACGTTTACCTGATTTGCCACAACTGCAAATCCCTTTCCAGCCTCTCCCGCTCTTGCAGCCTCAATGGAAGCATTCAGTGCCAGCAGATTTGTCTGGGATGCAATTTCGTTGATTGTCGTGATAATCTTATCAATCTCCTTTGATGCCTCGCTGATCTCATGCATGGAATCAACCATTTCATGCATCTTGCCATTACTTTCTGAAATGGCATTTCCAAGTTCATCCACTTTTACACTGATTTCTTTGGCAGACTGTGAATTTTTTTCCACCTGTTCTGAAACACCTGTAACAGTTGCGGTAAGCTCCTCTACTACCGCAGCCTGATTTGTAGCTCCATCTGCAAGATCATTGGAGCTTGATGCCACCTGCTCTGCTGCGCCGGAAACTTCATTGGAAACATTCTGGATTCCTTTGATCGTACCTGCCATACTTGCCTGAAATGCCATAAACGAATTTAAAATACCGACAAAATCACCTCTCCACTCCACCTCAGGATGAACATCAAAATTTCCTTCTGAAAAGAGCTTCATGGAGCGGTCAATATCATCTACATAGGTTCCCAGTATACGAATTGATTTCCGCATACTGTGTGCCAGTTTTCCGATCTCATCATCGGAATGATATTCCAGCGTACTGTGCAGATTCCCTTCTGTTAATTCCATTGCAACGTCCTCAATCGCATGTAATGGCTCCAGAATTGTTTCAAGTACTCTCTTACTTGTTTTCCGCGTCAAAGTAAATGCAAAAACCAGGCAGACAATAATCACAACAAATCCTGCAACCGTACAGACTACCATATTTCTGACTGTCTCGCTACTTGCCTCATCTGTCAGTTCATCTAATTTTATCGCAATTTCTACTACTTTATTTAAAGCCGGGGTACAATTATTAAGAATTGCATCTGTGGCATTCTCATCGTTTCCGTTTTTTATTTCTTCTATAATGGAATAACCAATTTTTCCCCAGTCAGAAAGAGCCGTTGCATATTCCTCGTAATTTTCATCGGAAAGGACTTCCGTTTTCTTTAAAATCTGCAGTTCAGAATCAACTTCTGAAAGCAGTCTTTTTACTGTTTGTTCATAGTTATCATAAGAGGATGTATCCTCATTTAATGCCATCTCTCTGATATTTCTTGCTGCAGCATTAACGTTAATCCTGCAGATTTTTACTGCCTGGTCTGCTACATTAACATTCTCAACATAATGCATCATATTGGCAAACAATATACCTATAATTACAACAGAAAGCAGACCAGAGATCAACATCATTGTAATGACTTTTCTATATCCGTAGTCTATCCTTTCCTTTAAATGCATGTTTTCCAATTTCTTCTTCATCATACTCTCTTGTGACATCATGGGATTATTATTCCTTTCGCTTATTTTTAGTATATCCTTAGTACTAATACACTAATATATCAACTTCTTTTTAAAAGTCAATACACGTCATTTATTTTATTTTTATTTTACATCTGACCGTTTCGGCAATCTGTCCAAAAACTCACATCGGATTCTCAAGATATTCCGCGAGCACCTGGTACAGTCTCTGCGGCTCCACCGGCTTTGCAAGATAGTCGTTCATTCCGGCTTCCTTACAGGCATCCATATCCTCGCGTGCATCTTTTGCACTCATCGCAATAATCGGAATCATCTACGCATCCTTGTGCGACACCCGTCGGATCTGCCTTGCCGCCTCAAAGCCGTCCATCTTCGGCATCACAATATCCATCAGGATCGCATCGAAATAATGCTCTTTCCTCTCCATAAAAAGCTCCAGCGCCTGCCGTCCATCTTCCGCACAGACGACTTCCACGCCCCGGCGCTCCAAAAGCTTCCGCGTAATCTCAACATTGAGCGGATGATCCTCCGCGAGAAGCACCCGCTTCCCCTCGAGCGCGGCAAACGCCTGTCTGGAACCCCCGCCTCTTGCCACTTCCTTCTGCGGCTGAATATCCGCGAGCGGAAGATCCAGATGCACCTTCACCTTCGTGCCCTCGCCGATCGCGCTCGTGACTGCAATACTTCCGCCCAACTGCTGCACAATATTCTGTGTAATTGCCAGCCCCAGTCCGCTGCCGTGCCGCCGTTCCGCCTCATCCCGTCTTTCCTGCGTAAACGGCTCAAACAGCAGTTTCTGAAACTCCCTGCTCATGCCGATTCCGGTGTCCGCGACAACATAATCCGCAGAAAAAGTACCGCTGTGAACTGCATAATTGCATACCCGAAAGGAGATCTCTCCCCCCTCCGGCGTGAACTTGACCGCGTTCCCCAGCAGATTAAAAAAGAGCTGCTCCAGCCGGATCGGATCCACCATGACATTCAGATTGTTCTCGCCTCCGGACATGTAAAATGTGATCCCCTTTTTGGCGCACTCCGGCTCTGTCATGTCCCGGATGGCTTCCATAAAATCCTCGAGCGCATACGGCTTCGGATGCAGCCGGAATCTTCCCAGTTCAATCATGGAAACATCCACGAGATCATTCAAAAGCCCCATCAGAAACCGGCTCGCCGTATCAATTTTTCCAAGACATTCCACCATCTTCTCCGGGTGATCCGACTCTTCAAGTCCGACCGCCGTCATTCCCATGATCACGTTCATCGGCGTCTTGATGTCATTGCTGATGCGGGAGAGAAAATCCGTCCTTGCATCCGCGACATGCTGCAGCGCCTCATCCCTCTCACGTTCTGCCTTCCGGATCAAAACGATGCTGACCGCCAGTATCGCTCCGAGAAGCAGCAGGAAAATCAGCAGCAGGATTCCGCTTTCCCCCATGGTCTTTTTCCTCCAACAAGTATCATTCCGACAAGCAGCACCACCACTGTCGCCACCTGATCCGGTGTCCCAAAAACAATGTCACGCACAAAACTCCACGCCGCGTGAAACGCTCCGATTCCCCATATATTTCCGCGCCGGATCAGATAAAGCGCCGCGAAAATACCGAACAGCATACCGTTTAAAAATGCAAGCGGCGCCTCCACGGCTCCCGCCGCGTACGGAAGCGCACCGATCACCGCACTGATAAGCACCGCCACCGTCATCGAATAGCGCCGCGCGATCGTTACCATCAGGTAACTGCGGTACAAAAGCTCCTCCGCCATCCCCTGGATCAGATATCCCAGGAGAAACAGCACCAGCATCCCCGGCGCCGTTCCGGTAAACAGCTTCGCATTTCCCGCCGCCACAGCGATACCCCCCGTGACTACCGCAAATACCACCCCAAGTCCCAGTCCAATGGCATATTCCCGCAGCGCGTGCTCCTTCACAAAACCGATCATCTCAAAGCTGCGCTTCTGGAACTTCCTGCAGAATAAGACGACCACCAGAAGCATGGCAATTCCGGAAAAAAGCTTTAACACCGCGTAGGCATCCGAACCCGCAATCTGCACCGACACCTCCGACAGCTGTTCCATATCCCCGGAGGCAGCCGCATCCTGATATGCCGTGTTCGTATTCAGCAGCACAAGCTCTCCCGGCAGCAGAATCAGCATCTCTCCAAATGCCGCAATGATGTACACCGTCACAAACACCAGCAATTCCACCAGCCAGTGCTGCCCCTTCTGTACCTTTTTCGACTGCTCAACGAGCTTCGGACAATCTATGCTCTCTTTCATCTCAATCTCCCATCCTGCGTGTGGGCTTCTGTCTGCCCGCTGCGACATTTCATTTTACGGAAAACTGCCTGTTTCCGCCGTTTTTCTGCACTTATCATAACATAAAAAATGGAGCGATGCAAAAATTTCCTGCACCGCTCCACACGAATTTTCCGGCTCATTTCTTCCGCCGGCTGATGCTTATTCCGGCTCACTTCTTCCGCCGGCTGACTTCCATCCTGGTCCGGTTACTAACGCCGGATTCCTATCCCAGCTCGATTACCGCAACCTCACAGCTTTCGAGTGTCAGCGCGTTCGCTTTTTCACATGCCGTCTCCACCGCACTCTCTGCTCTCAGATTCGACAGCAATACCTGCCTGCACGGATAGGCAAGCGGCAGGGAAACCGCATCCGTTCCAAAGTTTGCTGCGACCAGTATACGCTGTCCGCTCTCCCCGGACACACGGTAATACGCAAATACATCCGCCATTTCCTGGTAAGCCGGCTCGAAGATACCGTAGGTGAATGTTTCCCGGTAGGCGTCCGCCTTGCGCAGATGCACCAGTCTCCGGTAATAGGCAAGCACCGAATCCGTCCGCGCCTCCTGCTCCCTGACATTAATCTGCCGGTAATTCGGATTCATTGCCAGCCACGGCGTTCCGTCCGTAAATCCGGCATTCTCATCATCCGTCCACTGCATCGGCGTTCTGGCATTGTCCCTGCTGTTCTCGTAGCAGCAGCGCAGTGCCTCCTCCCTGCTGCAGCCCGCGTCAATGGCAACCTGATACTGATCCTTCGTGCTGATGTCGTCATACTCCGAAATGTCGTTCCGGATGCAATTTGTCATGCCGATCTCCTGTCCCTGATAGATAAACGGGATGCCGCGGAGCAGAATGGATGTGGTTCCCAGCATCTTTTTCCCGGCTTCATTTCTTGCATGCTCCGGCAGATAGCGGCTCGCTCCGCGCGGCTCGTCGTGATTCTCGATAATGTTCGCCGCGAATCCCGCCTTCTGCAATTTTAACTGGGATGCAAACAGCGTATCGCGCCATTTTTTGAATTCGATCGGTTTGCTGTCATACCAGCCGTGTTCTCCGTAGGTCAGCTCATGTGCGGAAAAATCAAACATGGTGGAAAAATGCCCGTCATCCCCGATGAACTCCGGCAGTTCGTCCTCCTTCATGTTAAAAACTTCCGCCACGGTAAATGCATCCCATTTTTCAAAGGTTGCATGTTTTAAGTCCTCTAAAAGCGCGCCGACTCCCTGCACTTCCTCAACCATCTTCACACAGGAGGCAAGTCCGTCGCCTCCATCCGGCGGGAATGACGGAAATGCCGTGTCTTTTTTGATGTTGATGATTGCATCGATGCGGAATCCGGCAAGTCCCTTCGCCAGCCACCAGTTCACCATATCGTAGATCTTCTGACGAAGGACAGGATTTTCCCAGTTTAAATCCGGCTGCTCTTTTGCGAACATGTGCAGGTAATATTTGTCCGTTCCCGGCACCGGCTCCCACGCATTTCCGCCAAAATACGAGCGGTAATTGCTCGGCTCCCTGCCGTCTTTTCCCTTCACAAAGTAGAAGTAATCTGCATATTCGCCATCCGGATCTGCCAGCGCCTTTTTGAACCATTCATGCTGGTCGGAACAGTGGTTCACCACCAGATCCATCACAATGTACATGCCTCTCTTTTTTGCCTCGGCAAGCAGCTCGTCAAACTCCTCCATCGTTCCGAATTCCTGCGCGATCGCGTAGTAGTCGGAAATGTCATACCCCTGATCCACAAAGGGAGATTTATAAATCGGAGAGAGCCAGATGATGTCAATGCCAAGCTCTTTCAAATAGTCCAGCTTCGAGATAATTCCCCGCAGATCCCCGATTCCGTCCCCGTTCGTATCCAGAAAGCTCTTCGGATAAATCTGATATGCCACTTTATCGTGCCACCATTTTTTCTTCATTGCACATTCTCCTTTTTCCCAATACGGTTTTTCTTTTCCTTTTTGTATGATACTGTTATTATAATAAGAGAAATCCGTAATATCTTGCACTATATTTTCATTTTTATTGCACAATACTGCTATTTAATATCAGGAGAACGCACATGAACAGGACATCCCTTCCGGCGCCGGAGCAAAAGGAACACGCCCGGCACGGCGAACAGCTTTTTCCACTGCAAAAATATATCACCACGCTGGACGATCTGCACCCGTCCGTCAGCGCACACTGGCACGAGGAAGCGGAATTTACGCGCATTCTCTCCGGGAGCGGCACCTATCAGATCCAGCTGCAGCACTATGACGTTGCCGCGGGCGATCTCCTCTTCATCCCTCCGGCGCTGTTGCACGCAATCACCGTGACGCCCAGAGAGAAGCTTTGCACCGAGACTTATGTTTTTCACATGCATTTTCTCGGCGCCAGCACCGCGGACATCTGCTCCGTGCAGTATCTGACACCGCTTGCGACGGCAAAGCTGATCCCGCCGTTTTTCTTTGATGCCCGTCATCCGCTGCACGCTGCCTTAGATGACCTGTTCAACGATATGGATGCCCTGCACGACGCCGCCACGCCGGGCTATGAGCTGCTGCTGAAGGCTGATTTTCTGCGCCTGATTGCGCTGCTTCTCCCCTGCTGCAGCGCAGCGGATGAGGACACACGGCTTCACATGGAATATACCGCCAAATTAAAAACGGTTCTCGAGTATATTGACGCCCATTATGCGGAGGAGCTTTCCATCGCCGATCTGGCTTCCCTGTGCTATTTCAGCGAGTATCATTTCATGCGGTTTTTCAAGCGCTTCATGGGTACCTCCTGCTTAAACTACATCAAAAACCTGCGTCTGGAGAAGGCTGCCGAGCTGCTCGGGCAGGACGGGCTTCCCCCACTGGACGCCTCCCTGTCCGCCGGCTTCCACAACCTGTCCTACTTTTACCGGGAATTCCGGAAAAAATACGGCGTGACCCCAGGGAATTTTCGCGGAGCCGGTGCCCGGGAGAAGTAGGCTTTATAATAGGAAATATCATTCCGGAGCGAAGCAGCGGGACGGAGTCTTTGAAACAAAATGCAAGAGTTTCTTCCCTGCCGCTTTCGGCAATTCATTCCGTGTCTTTGCCACGCTTGAACAATCCGCGAATGTGTCCGACAAACCCGCAGACAATGAGCGGACTTCCTAGCAGCGCTAAGCACACCTCTTCACAGACATGATAAAACCGCGCGAGCCGAAACTCGTTGCTTTCTGCTATTAAAAACAAGGCAGAAAGCAGCTCAAACATCGGTCTCGCGCGGTTATGTTTTGCTCATCGGTGTGCAAAGTGCTGCACGTAAGTCCTAAAATTGTCTGCGGCTTGCGGACACATTCGCGGAGTGCTCCAAGCCTGGAAAGACGCGGATCATCGCAGTTGTCGAAAGCGGCTGGGTTAGAAAGTCCGTATTTTGTGATCAGACTCCGCCCCGCTGCTTCGCTCCGGAATGTGATTGTCTGTTATAAATCCCCGTAAAGATCACTTCTCCCCGGCTGGCTCCGTGAAAACCGCCCGGGGCATGCCCTATTTTCCGGTCAGCGGCTACCGCAGGCGCTCCTCGCGGTACTCCTTCGGCGACATGCCATATTCCCGGCGGAACGCGCGGTAAAAGCTGGAATAGTCCCGGAACCCGAACCGCTCATACACCTGGCTGATGTTCTCACCGCCTAAAATCGCCTCCCGGGACGCCTGCATCCTTTTCTTTAAAATATACTGGTGAACCGAGATTCCCGCCTGCTCCTTAAAGACGTGCGCCACATAATAGCGGCTCACGAAAAAGGCTCCTGCCAGTTTTTCCAACGACAGTTCCTCCTCCAGATGCTCCTCTATATAATAGATCAGATTCTGATAGAGATCCTGCTCCTTTACCTTGGCGGGATTTTCTTCCTCGTACACCATCCGGTTCAGGTGCAGGATCAGATCGTTGACCAGCAACGGTATCCGCGCCTCCCTCCCAAAACGCTCCATCTGCATCTCCTCAATCAGCTGAAAGATCTTAAACTGCGTGGCGTTAAATGTAATCACATCACTGTGAAACACATTTTTCCCGGACACTTCCGCGCGCTGCATCAGGTAGCCGTATGCCGGAGAAAGTTCCATCAGCCGGCTGGCATATTCCCGGCTGACCCAGAACACGAACCGGCGGTATGCCTGCGCATGGTTGTGCACAACGGCACGGTGCCTGCGGTGCGGAGGAATTACCACCATATCCCCATAGCGGAGCGGGTATCTCTGCCCCTCAATCTCAATCGAGACGTCCCCCTCCATAAAAAAATAGAACTCATAATAATCGTGTGTGTGCGTATCCACTTTTGACGTGTAATGTTCATTATAATAATATAGTTCAAAATCGCGGGACAGCATGTACTGTCTGGTGCTGAATCTGGTCTGTAAATTTTTCTGCATGCGCTATTTCCTCTTCGGGCACTCCTTTCATGCCGCCATTGATCCGTTGCTTTCCTTTTTCGTCTTATATTTTTTCAAATTCTTCCCTGATTATAGCAGAAGATAGCAACTTTTGCAATGTATGCAACAAGTCTTTCAATTTGCTTTTGGAGCGGATTTTATATAATGAAATCATCCAATATGACACTTCCTTAACGGAGCAGAAAAGAACGGAGGTTACACACTATGGAAATGACTTTAAGATGGTACGGTTCCAAATTCGACACCGTCACCTTAGAGCAGATCAGACAGATTCCGGGCGTGACCGGAGTCATCACCACCCTCTACGATACCGCACCGGGTGAAGTCTGGAGCAGAGAGCGCATCGCCGCATTAAAGGCGGAAGTTGCCGCCGCAGGACTTCATATTTCTGGTATCGAGAGCGTCAACGTCCACGACGCCATCAAAACCGGCGCACCGGACCGTGATCTCTACATCGATCACTACATTAAGACACTGGAAAATCTCGGAAAAGAAGATATCCATCTCGTATGCTATAACTTCATGCCTGTTTTCGACTGGACCCGCACGGAACTCGCCAGAAAACGTCCGGACGGTTCTACTGTCCTCGCTTACACCCAGGAGGCTGTGGATGCCCTCGATCCGGAGAAAATGTTCGAGTCCATCGCCGGGGATACCAACGGCAGCATCATGCCGGGCTGGGAGCCGGAGCGCATGGCGCACATCAAAGAGCTTTTTGCCATGTACAAGGACATTGACGATGAAAAATTGTTTGCCAACCTGAAGTATTTTCTGGAGCGCATCATGCCGGTGTGCGACAAGTATGACATCAACATGGCAATCCATCCGGACGATCCTGCCTGGAGCGTATTTGATCTTCCGCGCATCATCATCAACAAGAAAAACATTCTCCGCATGATGAGCATGGTCGACAATCCGCACAACGGCGTAACTTTCTGCTCCGGTTCCTACGGAACCAACCTGGAGAACGATCTGCCGGATATGATCCGTTCCTTAAAGGGGCGAATCCATTTTGCCCATGTGCGCAATCTGAAATTCAACAGCCCGACAGACTTTGAGGAAGCCGCACATCTCTCCTCAGACGGCACTTTTGATATGTATGAAATCATGCGTGCCCTCTACGAGATCGGGTTTGACGGTCCGATCCGTCCGGACCACGGACGCATGATCTGGGGCGAAGTCGCTATGCCGGGTTATGGCCTTTATGACCGCGCACTTGGCGCCACCTACCTGAACGGACTTTGGGAAGCAATTGAGAAAGGAGCTGCACGCTATGAAGCTAAATAACAAAGGATTAGAAAATAAGAACGCATGGGAAGCTGCCGGTTACGCACTTCCGCAGTATGACAGAGAGGCGGTTGCCGCCAGAACAAAGCAGAATCCGTTCTGGATTCATTTCGGAGCCGGCAACATTTTCCGTGCCTTCCAGGCAAATGTGGTACAGGATCTTTTAAACAAGGGAGATCTTGACCGCGGTCTTGTCGTTGCCGAGGGTTACGATTATGAAATTATCGAGAAAATGAATCATCCGCATGACGACTACAGCATTCTTGTCACATTAAAGGCAAACGGCACCGTTGAGAAAACCGTTGTCGGCAGTGTGATGGAGTCTCTGGCACTCGATTCTGAGGATGATGCACAGTTCTCCCGCCTGAAGGAGATTTTCTCCGCAGACTCCCTGCAGATGGCAACTTTTACCATCACAGAAAAAGGTTACAACCTCTACGGTTCTGACGGAAACTTCATGCCGGCAGTTGCCGCAGATATGGCAGCAGGTCCGCAAAAGCCGGCCAGCTATATCGGAAAGGTCGCATCTCTTCTGTATGCACGTTTCCTTGCAGGTGAGAAGCCGATCGCCATGGTAAGCATGGATAACTGCTCCCACAACGGAGATAAACTCGCGGCTGCCATCACGGCATTTGCAGAAGGCTGGGTAAAGAACGGTCTTGCCGATGAGGCATTTGAGGCTTATGTGAAGACTTCCGGCAAGGTATCTTTCCCGTGGACGATGATCGATAAGATCACCCCGCGCCCGGACGCTTCCATCGAGGAGATTTTAAAGAAGGACGGCGTCGAGGAACTGGATCCGGTTGTCACCAGCAAAAACACCTATGTGGCGCCTTTTGTCAACGCAGAGGAATGCCAGTATCTCGTCATCGAAGACAACTTCCCGAACGGTCGTCCGGCTCTGGAAAAGGGCGGTCTGATCTTTACCGCACGGGAGACCGTCGATAAAGTCGAGAAAATGAAAGTCTGCACCTGCTTAAACCCACTCCACACCGCGCTTGCTGTTTACGGCTGCCTGCTCGGCTACAACTTAATCTCCGAGGAGATGAAAAATCCTTCTTTAAAGAAGCTTGTTGAAGTGATCGGATATAAAGAGGGACTTCCGGTTGTCATCAATCCGGGCATTCTCGATCCGAAAGAGTTCATCGATACCGTGTTAAATGTCCGCATTCCGAATCCGTTTATGCCGGACACACCGCAGCGTATTGCAACCGATACTTCCCAGAAGCTGGCCATCCGTTTCGGCGAGACCATCAAAGCCTATGCGGCAGCTCCTTCTTTGAATGTTGCCGACTTAAAGCTGATCCCGCTTGTATTTGCCGGATGGCTGCGCTACCTGATGGGCGTTGACGACAACGGCAATGCATTCACCCCAAGCCCGGACCCGATGCTTGCAGAAGCGTCCTCCTATGTTGCCGATGTAAAACTCGGCGAGGCGTTCGACGCAAAGAAAACGCTTGCACCGATCCTCTCCAACGCAAAGATCTGGGGTGTTGACCTGTGCGCACTCGGCATGGATACGCTGGTATGCGATTACTTTACCGAACTTACCGCAGGCACAGGCGCTGTTGCGGCAACCCTTGCAAAATATACCGCTTAATCCAGAGACAGGACAATCCTTTTTCCTGTTACTTATCACGTCAAAAGGGGCTGCCCGCTTCATGCGGCAGCCCCTTCTTCTATCTGCGATCGCTATACCGGCTGCTGACCGGAAAACATCGCAAAATACTCCTGTGCTCTCTGCGCCGAAATATGCAGCTTTTCCTGCAGACGTTCGAGTATCATGTCTTTGGGCATGCCGAATGCACATCCGGTCTCTACGATCCCCTGCGCCAGACCACGGTTCCTGCCAATCTGCTCTCCCTTTTTCAAACCTGTCTGCTCTCCTTTTTTCAAGCCTGCCTGTTCTCCCACTTCGTATTCCGCCTGCCGCAGCTTCTTCTCCTCATATTCCTTATCATATTCCAGAATACTCACCATTTCCACCTCCGCGCGGTTTTTCCGCAGAAAATCTGTTAAGATTCCCTCTGTGATGCATTCCCTTATCGCCCGGCGTACAGCCTCTTCCAGCTTAATGCCATTGTTCTACAAGAGTATACGGATCAATTAAAAAAAATTTAATAAATAAAAAGAGGCATATCTGCTATGCCTCTCTCCCGCTATATCTTTGCTTTTACAAACTGATATATCTTTTCCGCACTGTGCTTTTCCATTCCCCGGTGCTGCGCCCTCTGCATCGCGTTTCTCTTCCCGGGATTATGAAGCAGCTGCATTCCTTTTCTGACCAGGCCATATTCCGTGTATGCGGTCACGCTCATTCCCTTTTTGACAAAAAAGCTCCGATTCTTTGTCTCACATCCCGGTATCGGCTTTGTGTGGACAATGGGTATCTCCGTCACCGCAGCCTCCGTGGAAGTGAGTCCACCGGGTTTTGTGTAGATAATATCGCACGCACGCAGATAAACCGGCATGTCGCTGACGCTTCCCAGAATCGTCACGCGCACATCTTTGCCGAAGCGTGCCTGCATCCGCTGCTCTAGTTTCTGATTGCTGCCGCAGATCAGAATGAGGTGTTCCTCCATTTGTATGCGCCTCAGCAACGCCGGAATCAGCCGGTCGATCGATCCCGCTCCCATGCTGCCGCCTGCCACAAGGATATACCGCTGTTTTTCTTCGAGTCCCAGACTTTTTTTCGCCTCCTGCTGCGCCTTTTTGCACACAATGCTCTGCGCATGTGTATCCGCCGCAGCACTTTCTTCCGGCGTACCGCTCCACGGCTCACTGCAGGCTGCCGCCACCGGAATACCCGTCACCACCAGCTTCTCTTCCGGGATCCCGCGCTTCACAATCTCCGGGATCAGACTCTCGTGCGGAATCATATAATAGTCACAGTCCGTCTCTTCCCAGAACGGGATACAGGTATAATCCGTCATCACCGCCACCGTGAGCGGAAGCTTCATACCCTTTCGCTTCATATAGGTAATGGTTTCCGCCGGATACAGATGCGGCATGACGATCACGTCCACCGGATGTTTCTTCAGATACGCCGCCAGGTAGACTGCCATCTTCCCGTTGACATAATAGACCGGCGAACGGCGGAGAAGCCGGCTGACAAGCATGCCGATCTTATATAAAAGCCCGAACAGACCCGGAGCAATCTTTACCGTCTCCACATAAACGTTACCGACCGTCCTTGAGACTTTCTCTCCCGCAAGCTTGAGATAATCCAGGACCACCGCCTCCTCCCCGTGCGCGCGAAAAGCCTCCGCCGCCGCGCGTGCCGCCGCGTTGTGGCCGCCGCCTGTATTACATGATAAGATCAATACGTTCATTTTTTCCCTCCCCCGGGCATCCGAATGTGTGCCGGTAAATAACCGTTCCGGCAATCAGCAGGCTTCCGATCAGAACCGACCGCTCCTCCACCGTGAGACAGGTTCCCGCTGCAAAACACAGATACGTCACAACGCTCCGCCTCGCATGGCTTTTGATCTTAAATAAAAGTGAAAACAGCAGATAAAACAGCACCAGCATCGCTAACGGTTGCCAGATTCCCGCCGGCACCAGTCCTAAGAGAACCCCGAAGGATACCGCGATCGCCTTGCCACCGCGTCCACGGTGATATATGGAATAGGCATGTCCCAGCACAGGCGCTGCCATTACTGCTGCAAACCACAGGGATTGCAGACCGGCGGTCCGCTCGCACAGCCACACCGGAAAAAATCCCTTCAAAAGTTCCAGCAGCAGCACACAGATTCCACAGATCACACCGCCGTACCGGAACGCATTGTAGGTCCCGGGATTGCCGTCCTCCGACATCTCCCGGATATCGATATGGCGGGTCAGCTTCGGAAGCACATAAGCAAATAAAATGCTTCCCAGAAGATAGCCGCCGATCACAAATCCCAGATAACTGCTCATAACCGCTGCTCCTATCGCTCTCGTTTCTAACACTGATATGTAATGTAACATATTTTCTGTCATAAGAAAAGACAGGGCGGCAGAAACTCTTTCTGTCACCCCGTCCTTTTCGTTTATTTCCATTACACTCCCCTGTAATAAAAACAAAACCGGATATCGAAAATGCCCTTGCAGGCGTTCTTGTCACTCACGCAGCAGGTACGCATCCCTCTCTGCTCCCGTAGATACCAGATAAATCGGATGATCCACGAGTTTCTCCAATGTGCACACATATTTTCTGGCATTTTCCGGCAGATCCTTCCAGCTTCTGCAGCCGGAAATATCGCATCCCCAGCCCGGCAGTTCCTCGATTACCGGTTCTGCCTCCTCGAGTCTGCTGTCCGTCGGGAAAGAATCAAGCAGCACACCGTGCAGACGGTATCCCGTAATTACCGGAATTTTATCAAATGCTCCGAGCACATCCAGTTTGGTCAGTGCGATATCCTGCGCCTTCTGGCACCGGATGCCGTAACGGCTTGCAACAGCGTCAAACGGTCCGACACGGCGCGGTCTGCCTGTTGCTGCGCCGAACTCTCCGCCGCTCTCCCGCAATTTTTCATTCCAGGCTTCGCCCATCGCCGTCTCCGCTACAAACGGTCCCTCGCCTACGCATGTGGAATATGCTTTCATGACGCCTACCACGTTGTCGAGCGCGCAGCCCGGAATACCGGCACCGATCGGGGCATAGCTTGCGATTGTATTGGAGCTGGATGTAAACGGATAAATGCCATAATCAATATCGCGGAGCGCTCCAAGCTGCGCCTCAAACAGAATATTTTTCCCTTGACCGGCAGCAGCACCGAGCAATGTTCCCACGTCGCAGATATAATCTTTGAAAAATTCTGCCTGGCTTCTGCACCACTCCATAATCTCATCATAGGAGAGCGGCTCCTGATTGTATACATTCTCCAGCACCAGATTCTTGCTGTCGATGATAACTTTTAAACGATGCTGTACGGACGGCGCATCCAGTTCCAGCAGATCGCCCATCCGAAGCGTCTTTTTCATATATTTATCTCCGTAGGCGTAGGCGATGCCTCTCCGGGTCGATCCGAATGCGGAACCCGTCTTGGAAAGCCGCTCCTCCTCAAGCACATCCTGTCTCACATGGAACGGCATGCAGATGGTCGCCTTATCTGAAATCTTAAGGTTCGACGCATCCACTTTTACTTTCATATACTGCATCATTGCAATCTCATGGCGCAGATGATCCGGATCGATCACCATACCGTTTCCCAGCACACAGACTGCCGTCGGATGCAGGATACCGGACGGAAGCAGATTCAGCACAAATTTTCCCTGATCCGTCACCACCGTATGCCCGGCGTTATTGCCTCCCTGATAACGGACAACATAGTCCGCCTTTTCTGTGAGAAGATCCACGATTCTTCCCTTTCCTTCATCGCCCCAGTTAATTCCCGTCACTGATGTTAACATAATAATTGCCTCTCTTTCTAATTGCGGATGTCCTCCAGCTTCTTGGACACTCTTGTCTTTCTTTTTCTTCCGGTATAGTCTGCGCGGATGTTCTGCACAATCCTGTTAAAATCACTGTCCGCCACCGCCACATCGCAGCAGGTCTCCGAGTCTTTGTCTCCATAGACAATACTGTGATGCACATGCAGCATCTTCATAAGCCGGTCAAGCATGTTCCGCGGGCTTGCCTCAATCGACAGAATCTTGAGAAGACTCTTCTCCCCGAATACGTGATCCTCCAACAGGAATTTCAGCTTCCCGGCGAATCCCATCTCCTCAAGCTGCTTCTCCAGCATAATCAACCGGTTGTGCGTGTCCAGAACACTGAAATACAAAATATGATCTTCATCGTGCGGTGCACGTTTCATATAGTTGCGGTACGGCGAAGTCCGGAGTTTCTTTAAGTATCCTTTCTGGTCCTCGTCCACCAGATCGTTATAGTAAATCACCCACACGTCATCCACGATGACATTGGTGAAAAATGCGCGGTTCTGCTCCGTCAAAAGCTGCCGGATACGGATTCCCATATCGTGCTCCATCAGGCATGCATGCAGATACCTGTTCTGATAAATATCATACAGAACCGCTCCGTCAAGGGCGATCACCGGCAGGCGCAGCTTTAAGTGCTCGACCTCCGCAATCAAAGACGCCGGTGTCTGTCTGGTAATCATGGTAAAAAGTGCGCCCTCGTCAATCATATGATTTAATGCTGTCTTGTTAAATTCGCTGATCTGCCGGTGCGCACTGCGCAGCTCATCATCCAGCTCCGCCACGAACAGCACATCGTTGCGCTTCTTCCCGTGTGTGTGAAAACTGCCAACCAGGCTGCCGATTCCCACGCCGAGGAAGGTATCCACCACCCTGTAAAACAGGAATTCATACGGCGATACTCCGTCATGTGCGATGACCGCAACGCTTAAATACGCCACGCACGCCATGAACGCAATGTACTGTTTGCCGAGCAGCACCGTCAGATAAATGGTAATGCAGATCATCACCGCGTTTAAAAGGTCCCACCACAGTTCGCCTCCGGGCAGACCCTTGAGCGGCATTTCCAAAAGCATCGCCACCGCACCGGTGACCGCACCGATCAATGTTCCGATCGCACGGTTGAATGCCGTGTCCTTTGTGTTTGCAATATCCGGCTGGATACAGATGATCGTCGTGATCAGAACGTAGAACGGCGATCGCTTTGCCCCTACCGCGGTAAAAATCAACAATATCAGAAAAGCCGCTATCGATGTTTTTATAATTCTCATGCCAATGCGCGGCATACTCTTTTTCATGTTTCTCATCCCTTTTCAGACACTTCTGACATAACGTTCCATCTCTTCCCGGAACCCCAGCGCAATCCCGTCTGCCTGCTCAATGTTGCGCTCCATCGCATCGCCAAAATGGCGCAGCGGAAGGAAAATTCCCAGTTCCTCGCTTCCGGTCTCCTGCCCGTTTACCTGCATTTTCCCGTAATACATAAAGGCGCGCGGCAGCACATCCTGCAGCCGCATCAGCGCGTCCCATACATGGACATACACCTGCGCATCCGTCAGATGCTCCTGCAAATGTTCCGGCATGGCATAGAGCAGCAGGATTCCCAGATGTCTTCCGATCTCCACGCTCTCCACCGACAGATCCTCCTCGCCGTAGCGGTGCTCCTCGCGGAAACCGTACGCCAGATATTCCCGCATCTGCGGGATCGGCTCCCTGTGCTGATAGATTCTGCTGAACTTCTGGTAAACCTTGTCCGGGACGTTCACCGGAAGCTTCTCTCTTAAGATTCCCTGGTCATCGGTCAAAAGAATCGGGTTTGTCTTGCCCTTGTCGTTAAACCGGATCGGGATCAGAAAAGAGTTGCGCAGCAGATCAAACATGCTGTTTCCGCAGATCGCCATCAGAAATGCCGACAGATCTTTGTTCTGGTATGCCTGAAACAGCGCCCTCGTAAAGGTCTGTGGCGATACCGCCGGCATCTGCGCATCCATATCCTCCGATTCCGGAAAGTGCTCATAAAACGTATCCTTCAGTCTCTCACACGCATCCGGATTTTCCAGAATCTTCTCAAACAACTGCTCCGCTTTTTCTTCCCTTGGAAAAATAGTTGCCATCACACTCTCCCCTTTCTGTCTGTTCTCACCTGTTCCATGCACGCAGCTTTTCCAGGAACATTAACAGCACACTCACCATCAGAAGTCCGCCTGATACCCAGATCACATGTACCCCGTAACGAACCGATAAGTTGCCGCCTGCCCCGGCGCCCAGTGCGAAAAACAGGATGATGCCAAAATAATAAAGAGCCTGCTTCAAAAACTCGGGACGGCGCTCCCTGAAATACATGGAAAGCGATGCCGTACCGCTCCGCAGATTGCCGATGCACATCGTGCTGGCATAGGAATAGCCGTCCACCTTCCGGAATGCCTGCACCTGCATCGCACAGGAGAACGACACCAGAATGGTCGCCGTCATGTTGAGGGTCTGCGGAAGAAATCCGACAATCAGAAGGATTGCAATTTCCAGCAGCAGAATTCCCTGCCGCCAGTGCAGCCGCCTGGCAAAACGGAACTGCGCCTGTATCCGCTCCGCCGCCAGCACGCCAAACGCGAATGCCAGAAGCGGCAGCAGATACTTCAGCCCGTCCTTCCACTCTCCCATCATAAAATGCTGGCTCATCAACACCACATTGCCCGTCTGTGCATTGGAGAACACCTTGTCTCTGGTAAAGTAGGTGTATGCATCCTGAAACCCTCCAGACATTGCAAGGAAGATACTGTTAATAAACGCTTCCGACATCTGCTTTTCCGGAAGTACCTGTGCCAGGCAGCCTGTGAAATTTCCCTTTTTCACCTGTATCACTCCAAACTCTCTTGCTTTCTTGATCCTTCTGTATTATACTGACCGAAAACAGATATGTAAAAAGTATATTTTATATATTGGATATATCATTATCATATACTAAGGAGTATAAAAGGAGGCACAGATCATGACGCTGGATTACTACCGCATCTTTTACTATGTTGCACAATATCAAAGCTTTTCCAAAGCTGCTGAGATTCTGGGGAACAACCAGCCAAATCTCTCCCGCTGCATGAATCTGCTCGAGAGCGAGCTCGGCTGCAAACTGCTTGTGCGCACCAACCGCGGTGTCAGTCTGACGCCGGAGGGGCAGCGTCTCTTTGAGCATGTCGCTATCGCCAACGAACAGCTGATGCTGGGGGAGCAAGAGATATTAAAAGACAAGAGTCTCGAGAGCGGTCTTGTGACCATCGGCGCAAGCGAGACGGCCCTGCGCCTGTTTCTTTTAAACAAACTAGAGCTTTTCCACCACAATTATCCACATGTGCGCCTGCAGATTTCCAACCATTCCACACCGCAGGCCATCCGTGCCCTGTCACACGGCACCGTCGATTTTTCCGTGGTGACGACCCCGATCGACATCAAAAAGCCTCTTCACAAGACGTCGCTTTTATCCTTTCGCGAAATCCTGATCGGAGGTTCTTCCTATGCCGCTATTGCCTCCCGCATGCAGAGTCTGCATGACCTGTCGGAGGTTCCTTTTATCTCTCTCGGAGCCGGAACCGGCACGAGAGAATTGTATTCCCAGTATTTTCTAAGTCATCATCTTGTATTTTCACCGGACATGGAAGCCTCCACGACCGATCAGATTCTGCCCATGGTCGCGCACAATCTCGGCATCGGCTTCTATCCGGAAGCGCTTGCCTCCGAACCGATTGCGCGCGGGGAAGTGCTTCCCATCCGTCTGGTCGAGCCGATCCCGGAACGTGAGATCTGTCTTATCCGGGACACAAGCCGCCCGAAGAGCATCGCTGCCCAGAAGCTGATGGAACATCTGCAGAGCGATATCTGAAACGGCACCGCTCAAATGCTTTTCCCTGGAACAAAGTGTGCGCTTGCCGCACACTTGCGCCTGCCTTGGCAGGCTGCCTGATGCGGTATGCAAAGCATTATTTACCTCACCGCGAGGTGCGCATCCCCGCGGAGCTTTTTTGTGTAATAGGAATGAAGTTCCCTATTACACAAGAAGCGCCTGTATCTCTTCGGCGGAAGATGGCTGTACAGTCTGTTTTTCGAAGACCGCGTCGTGTCGTGACAATCGATGCCGCCGCATTTGCAAAACGCAGCATCTCCTCCAGCTCCGTCGTGCCAAGTCCCGCCACGCCGTGTTCCAGAATATAGTGCAGGCAGCATGCACCGAACGTGTCTCCCGCTCCGGTCGTCTCGATCGTGCCCGCCTGTATAAATGCAGGTTGTTCTGTTCTGCGGCTGCTGCAGTATGCCCGGCTTCCCCCGGTTCCCATCGACAGTAAAATCAGGGGAATATGATATTCCCGCCAAAGCTTATCCACTCCGCGGTCGAAATCCTCCTCGCCGGTAAACCACCGGATCTCATTGTCCGATATTTTCAGCACATCGCACACTTCCATCCCGTAAGCGGTCTGTCTCTTCGCCTCTTCCATGGACTGCCAGAGCGGTTTCCTTATGTTCGGATCAAAGGAGAGCAGCGCCCCGTTTACCTTTGCGGTCTCAATGGCATGTCTTGTGGCGCTTCGCACCGGCTTACCCGTCATCGAGAGCGTGCCAAAATGAATTATGCGGGTGTCCTTTAAGATCTGCTCCTGCAGCTCCTCCGCACGCAGCATCATATCCGCACCCGGATTCCGGTAAAAAGAAAAATCGCGGTCTTATGTCCAAACTTCTGCAGCATTGCCAGCACATTGCAGGGTGCTCCGCCCGGATTCGCCTCATACATGAGATTCCCCTGTGCACTGCTGCCGTTTTCCGTAAAATCAATCAGCACTTCCCCCAGCGTACGTCTGCGCCGCATACGACAGCTTCCTGAGATATGCCTCGTTTACAGTAATTACCTTTAAGATACAATCATCCGCTTCTTCAAACTATCTCCTGCCTTCCAGTTTTTCATATTCCATAAAATAATTTTTATCATCCTTTATATCCGAAACCTGACAGCAATAGTCAATTGCCAGCTGCTGATATAATTTTCTTTTATATAATCCATATCCAACACCTCACTCTACGATAAACTGATCATCCACTTACGCCTCTTAAAAATAACAAGCGATACAACCAGCCTGAATATTTCTTCGGTGGTAAGCAATGTGTACACACCAACTATGTCCCACTTAAATACATACGCTGCAAGCAGACACAGTGGGATTCCGATGCACCATGTGCCAACAATATCAATCACCATGATAATCTTTGTATTGCCGCCGCTTCTTATGATACCTCCTCCAAGTATCATATTTTCAACCTTGACCGGTGCATACAGGGCAAATACCATAAGCAGTATCTTTCCAAGCTCTTTTACGCTGCCATCTACACGATACAACCCGGTATATACTCCTGCCAGAAGAATAAGCAATATCGATACGGCTACCGCTCCGGCCAAGCCTGCATACATTATTTTCTTCGATTCTGTGTAAGCCTCATCGTATTCTTTCCTGCCAAGTCTCTTGCCGACAATCACACCGGCAGCCGCCGACAATCCGCTAAGCGCTCCTACAATAAGCCCCTGTATCAGACAGGTAAGTGTGTATGCCGCCAGATTTGCCATTCCGAGATGCCCATAGACGGCAGACTCCACATTTTGTCCGAGGCTCCACAAAAATTCGCTGACCAGAATCGGCATAATCATGATCAGATAATCCTTGATAGTAATTTTGCTGAAACGCAATGACCATACCGGTTTATCTTCATCCTTTCTGATACATAAGGCAAATCCAACAGCAATAAATGCCAGATTAAACAACTGCGAAATCAGTGTCGCGATCGCAGCTCCCTTTATTCCCATACATGGCAATCCGAATTTTCCAAATATCAGCAGATAATTAAGACCTGTGTTTACAGCGACTGCCCCAAAGCCCGCCCAAAAAGGTATTGTGGCATGCTCCCTGCAGCGCAGCCATGAGGATAAAATATTACCGGCCGCCATTGGAATATGGGAAAACGCTACTATCCTGAAATAGACCGCACCAGTATTTACAATACTCACATCCCTCGTGTACAGCCCCAGAATCTGCGAGGGAAAAACTCCTGCCGCAAATAAAAACAGCGTAGCTATTACCATTCCGCTAATAAGGCTCACATCAAAGCTGCTCCAGGCCTCTTTTGTATCTTCCGCACCAATAAACTGTGCGATCAGTATCCCCGCAACCGTACTCACTGCACCAATCACCACGGAAAAAATCAGCGAAAAGTTTCCACATAGTCCGACTGCCGATATATTAGTCTCTCCTAACTGTCCTATCATAATCTGGTCTACAATTGAAAAAGATGCCTGCAGCATACTTTGCAAGGTGACCGGAATTGCTATTTTACACAATGATTTCATAAACTTCGACATTATAATTCCCTCGTACTTTCTCTCTTAATTAACTCAACCGGAAGCACGATTTCTGTCTCACATTCTGCTCCATCACGCATTGCCTCAAGACACTTAATTGCAGTTTCTGCCCTAAGGGACGCCTCCTGATGAATGGTTGTCAGAGAAGGATGGCTTTCCCTGCTTGCCATGTTGTCATCAAAACCGATGATCTGGATATCCTTTGGAATCCGAATGTTCTTTCCCTGTAAAAACCTCATAAACTCAAGTGCATAGAAATCTGATACCGCAAAAACAGCGGTAACATTTTTCTCTAACAGCGCCTGATATTTATCCTCATAAAAACGCATTCTCTCCTTTTCTGTCCTTGGTATTTTCCATCTTAATGTTTCTCCCGGTCCAAAGGCTTCGCTAAAATCTTCGATGCGCTCTTTATTCATGCAGATAAAATTGTCCGTTATGCACAACGCTTTTTTATGTCCAAGCTCCCTAAAATATCTTCCTGCCTGATAACCACCGTCATAATGATTGATGACCAGATTGACCACCTTGGAACATTTTTCAAAATAACCATCATACACTACAAACGATATCCGCATCTGATTTCTGAGTTTCTCATAATCCGCTTCACAAAAACCCATCAGAATCAGCCCATCCATATTCCACATAGATGCAAACACCGGAATCTCACTGATGTCAGATGTCGTTTTTATCATCAGAAAATATCCTTTTTCATTTACCTCATGGGAGAGAGCATTTATTGAAGCCATAACAAATCCATCCTCTAAAACCCTGCCCTCATACTTTTCATTATCATTCACTACCACTCCGATGATTCTTGAATTATTCCTGGCAAGTAGAATAGCTGCCATATTCGGGATATATCCCGACCTCTCCAGCTCCTGCTGGACGCGTTTTACCGTCTCATCCGAAATCTTTTCTGTTTTTCCGTGAATCACCTTTGAGACAGTTGCAGTACTAAGACCTAATGAATCTGCAACATCCGCAATCCGAACTCTGTCCTGTGCCATATGTATTCCTTCTTTTCCTATATTCTGATTATATGGTACAACAGAAATATGTGTGTTACAAAGGTTAAGTGCATAACCCATGACAAAAATTGCATTCCTGCCTCTTGCATACGGTTATGAAGTATGTCCACCTCTTGCACGGTGGCGAGCCGATGAACTTTCTGTAATAGAAAAACACCCTACATTGCTGCAAGGTGTCGATGTTGTATGCATCTTTTATCTCTGGTGCATATTTCATAATCATGTCTGCAAGAAAGCCACAGCAGCATCCAAAATCCTTGTTCATTGCCAAGCCTCCCTTAAATGCAAGAATTTCTTACTATTTTACCAGTGAAGTTTGGACTATACGGTCTTTGGTCAGCAATGCCTGATGCCGAATTTCTGACACTTTTTATCTCCATACCTCTTTTGAAATGGAAACCATCTGCATTTTCTCAAAAATAGAATACGATACAACATCATATCGTAAAAAAAGTAAAGCATATGCCATGTTGTTTTCTCCTATCTTCCCACCAGCTTTAAGAATTTCTTATCATTCATCTGCTCATTCGTAACATACTCCCCATCACAAAATAGTGCATAAGTCGTGATTGGCGTTGGTACATTCTGAGCATCCTTCCTATTTTCAATCTTCACAGCTTTGAGTGGAATACCATTCTTCTGAGCGGTTTCTTCCAAGATTGGTACATACTTTGCATTGAAAGGACATTGGTTTGTATAATAAAGAACATAGCCACGTTCATTTATATGAGGGTGTTTTGCACATTCCTTGAACACCGGTGGCTCAGTTTTCTCTTCAAATGGCAGATACCATAACTGGATTCCATTATCAGCCTCATCACAAGCTTCAAATCCTTTATATTTTAGAAACTTCGGATCAGCCAGAAATGGCTTTTTCCTTGCTGCCGCAAGAATACATAGGCCTTCCTTCCCCTTTTCTCTGCTGTCCTCAATACACTTGGAAAGTAAGTCACTTGAATATCCATGACCTTTGAAAGAACCGGACACCCACAAACAATTAATATACATATAACCAGGTGCTTCGATTGGATTCCATGCACACTCCGCAGGTATGTACTCAATAAAGCACTTGCCGCGTTCTACGCTCTTAAGAAACACAAGACCTTCATCAAATCTATCCGCAAGCCATGCCTTCTTTGATGATACCTGAATATCTTTATTGTCGGAAATGGCACAGCAAATGTGCTCCTTTTCAAGATTTTCTTTCGTAACTCTAATATATTCCATACCTTTAAGCCCTCCTTATCGGATGCCTGACCACAGTCTTGCGTTTCTCCGGTGCCACCCTCCGTGCATCACTCAAATAAATTTCGTGGTGCATTCTCTGATCAGTAATATCCAGTGCATATCCTTGTTCTTCCATAAATCTGTGCATCTCATCTACTGTAGCAGGCTCATCGTCATACGATCCGATATGCATACACTGTACACACAGACCTTCATCATACGAAAAGAACTCAACTTTGGAGAAATCCTGTTTCTTTTTCTCTGTAGCTTTTCTGACTGCCCAGTCAAAATCTTCCCTGCTAACAAAATCAGGCAAGCGAATAACAGAAATCCACTTGAATTCTTCCTTGCGCGCATAATCGATTCCTGACACGCCTTCTTGCCACCAGAATCCCTCTAATGGCGGCACCACATAATCGAAATATCCGTCAATCTGATGGTCTTCCTTTTTACTCATTTTTATCGTAAATGCAATTCCATACAAAAGTCCAATAGACTGCTTATATTCTCCATCTGCATCATTTGGATTACCGCTTCCCCTCACCGCTATATAATTCATTTTCGGGACTCTGACAATAGACGGTGTTCCCTTCGGCATGTAAAACTCTTTGTATTCCTTTTTATAATCAAACGTCATTTTCCTAATCCTCCATAGCTTTTTAATGTTTCTTCCGCATTCCTGCGGATAATGTCCCGTGCTTCTTTCGGCTCAAGCACCTCAGCCTTTGCTCCAAATGTCATGAGCCATGTCACAAGGTTTTCCATATCTGTATAATCCGCCGAAAAAAGCAGCCTTCCATCATCCGTCCTGGTAAAGCAATGCGGTCCAAATTCTTCAACCAACCGCCACTTTACATCCGGGGCGAAAAGGACTTTTACCTTTATCCCGCCCGGAAATATCTTCTCATTTGACAAATTCGGCATTGGTACATTTCTGCACATAAAAAACTGCTCCGATTCTGTAACGCAATCCATACGGTTCAACTTAAACAATCTGTAATCTTCACGTTCTAAACACCACCCCCATACATACCAGCTTGACCACCTAAAAACCAGATAATACGGTTCTATCCTTCGGTTGCCGTCTCCAGATGGAGCATAATACTTAAACTGTATAGTATGCCTGTTTTCTATTGCATTTTGGATTACTTCGATTTTCGGAACAAGAGAGCCTTTATACCATGAAGACAAATCAATCAACATAGAGTCTCTTTCACTGATAAACTCTGATGATCCGGTCTGGATTTTCTCCATCAACTGACCGTAGTATCGGTTTCCACTCACACTGTCAAGACTTCTCAGCCCCGCAAGGATCATCTGCATATCTTTGGATGTCAGAATCGTCCTATCCATACGATATCCGTCCATAATACTTATACCGCCACCGGTTCCCTGTGCCGTCCTTATTGGAATACCTGCTTTGCAAAGGTCTTCAATATCCCGGTTTATTGTCCTGCGGGATACCTCAAATTTTTCTGCCAGTTCAGGAGCCGTTGTCTTTTCTTCCTGCAGTAAGATTGACAATATCCCAATAAGCCTATCTATCTTCATAATTCCACTCTCCATACATATCATATCTAACACAACACGACAACTATATGTCATGTTTATTATATCCACAAAAAAATTTTCTGTAAACAAAAAGCCTCCGAACATCAGGTTTTATTCCCAATGTCCGAAGGCTCTATAGCATTAGTTAAATTTTCTCTTTCTTATAAGCCGAATCATCCTACGATCCACTTGGAATCATCTGAAAATATCTCAGTGCCTCTACGATTGCCTCCTCCACTTCATCTATTTTATCATATTGGGTATCTAATCGTCTCTGTAAATCTGAAATTTTTTATCGTAATGAATATCTGTAACATCCAGATTAGCTTCATGAATTCCCTCATATACAGGGAACTCCGATTGTTCCACTATATGCGTTTCATTACGGGTTCCCGTTTTCTTTTCGGTTCGCCTGCGTCCGTATGCTATCTTCCCCATATACACTGGGTTATCAATAATCTTTTTGATAAAACTTGATGAGAAACCGGGAATTGTTCCGTTTTGACGTAATTTCTTTGTATAACCATGATTATTCAAATAATTGGCAACGCCATTGATTCCATCATTGGTATGAATATATCGTTCAAAAATCATTTGAATAATTACCACTTCATCCTCTGCAATGACAAGTTCTCCATTTTCCAGCTTATATCCATAAGATGCAAATCCACCGTTCCATTTTCCTTCTCTGGCTTTTTGCTCACGTCCAGCCATCGTCTGCACTCTTATATTCTCACGTTCCATCTCTGCTACAGCAGCAATAATAGATATAAGCAGTTTACCGGCTTCTTTTGAGCTGTCAATTCCATCTTCTACACAGACAAGATTCACACCATAATCCTGCATAAGCTGTAAAGAGCTGAGCACATCTGCTGCATTTCTGCCAAATCGCGATAATTTAAATACAAGGACGAAATCAACTCCGTCCTTGCCATCTTCAATATCATTCAGCATCCGCATAAATTCCTGGCGGCCTTTTATATTCTTACCGGAATGCCCTTCATCAGAATATTCTCCAACAATCTCCATATCTTGAAATTCTGCATATTTTCTAAGCTTGTCCTTCTGTGCATCCAGGCTGTATCCATCAACCTGAATAGCCGTAGATACACGAGCATATATGTAACATCTTGTTTTTTTCATCTTTATCCCCCAAACTTGTCTTAATAATATGAATCTATCGTAATCTTGGAAGCTTATCAGTACTAATTGATTCTAGTGTACGAATCTGTTGCAAAGCCAATTGTCGAAGCAATTCCATTCTTTCTTTTTGGTTTTTCCCTTGATGAATCAACACTGCATTATAGCTTTCTAAATTAGCCAAGATTAATAATTGATTCAGGGTTGCACCATCTCTCATATTACCTTTTATATCCGGATTTTCATCTTTCCATTGTTTTGCCGTTCTGCCAAATAGAACCACATTTAACATATCAGCTTCATTTGCATATGTAAAACTGATTTGTGCCGGTGTCAATTCCGGTGGTATCAATTTTTCTTTGATTGCATCTGTATGTATTCTATAATTCAGTTTTGATATTTCTCTGTTTAGATTCCAATTCAATGAAAAACGGCTATTTTCATCTGCTTTCAGCCTTTTATAATCCTTGATTATATAAAGTTTAAATTCTGCTGAAATCCATGATGCAAATTCAAACGCAATATCTGAATGTGCAAAAGTGCCACCATATCGTCCAGATTTACTTACGATTCCTATTGCTCCAGTTGTCTCTATCCATTTTGTAGGTGACATTGTAAATGCATTAGACCCTGCCTGATTTCTAAAGGAGTCGAATTCGACCCCTTTAAAATTACTATTATGTAGTTTTTCCCATAAACCAAGAAATTCTATTGTATCCTTGCTTCTCATCCAATTTTTGATTACATCCTTTGGTTCATCACTTTTATAACGCGCAATATCAGTCAGTGATATAAATTCATTTTCAAAGTCCTGTGTATATATTCCAATATCAATTCCATTAGCATGAATTGTGTCTTTGACAAGATTTTTCACTTCATCATCCTCCACTTCAATTGTCTATTTACTTTCCATCTCATTTTTGTCCTTTAATTCGTCATAATACGCTTTATACCTGTAAATCGTTCTCTCACTGACATTATTCCTTCTTGCAATCTCTACCATAGTCATTCCACTTTCATAACCGGCAACAAAATCATTGTAAATAGCCATCCATTTTGCATTATGCTTCTGCCTTCCGCTTAATTTACGATTTTTATAATATTCCAATTCTTCACGTAACTCAGCGTTCTCATTTTCCAACTCTTCAATTCTTTTTAATGCTTCCTCAAGTGTTATAACCTTCTCCACTTCATTGTTTCTCCGTTCATGTCATTTTCGTTTTGTCTGTATTATATATTGATAATCAGTATTAGTCAATTTGATTTTGTCATGCACGAACACTTTTCATATTCATCATGTGAATAAAATACCGCTGATACCTTTTGCAAGCTATGTCTTTCCATAGACTCTCTGCCTGAATATTCCTAATCCACTCGTTTAGATTCCATTTTCGTTTTAAAGCCGGTCCATATTTTAGAATCAAGGATGTTATTACATCTGCACATCTTTCAAAGGCTGCATTCTCTTTTGCATCTTCATAATACTTCTTTCTCATTGTTGCTCCCCTTTCCGAACATAATTTGTTTTGGCAACCAGTTTGAATTATCTGCTTTGCGCAAATCATAAACCTAAATCTTATTTGGTCTTCCCAATCCCTGGTGTCTTCGGTAAATCAAGCCATGCTCCTCCAGCTCCTTCAACATTTTGTTAACCTTCTTATTCCCCAGGTTCATCAGGTTCATAATTTCTTCGATTGTAAAAATGATATAGGTAATTCCATATTTATCACGCCATGCGTCTCCATTGGAGTCTGACAGGCACTTGTGATCCAGCAGTATTCCATATAATACTTAGTAAAATCGAACATCCTTTTTGTAAATGTGTGTTTCTATCGCCTTTTAGATTAAAATAATGTGAACATTTATTTTTACACGTTTTATTCATTTTTGCTTTGGAATTATAATCATTTCGTGAAATTGAATATTAGAAAAGGCTATCTCACTTTAGATGTGAGGTAGCCTTGACTTGAAAAATTATACACTATCTGTTCTTTTAATTTACAATTTATCACCATACGGTAACGACTTAATATAATCTTCCATAAAATGCCAATCTGGAACATATCCTTCTTCTGAATATTTATGTTTGTCATCAATAAAAATCGTTCCGTCAGTATTATGTTGCACAGGAAGTTTTATAATTGTATCCGAAATTCTTTCCATTAAGAATGCTCTGCCATATGAATATTTATATTGCTCTTTTTGCAATATGCTCACAATAAACATTCCTAATAATTTGTTTAACCACTCAGCTCTAACTACTACCATATGGTCACCTGTAATAAATTCATCCGCTTGATAAAAACAAGTAGCTGTTGTATCGCCTATCGAGATTGCATTTCCTTCTTCGACAAATTCACTAGGTATATCTTTTTTATTAACAATTAACTCACAACCATTATTTTCACTCGTTCTTGTAATGTAATGAATTCCAAAATCCTGCTCTGTTGTTTCTTCTAACTCGTCTTTATTAAATGCTTTTGCTTTATATGGTTTCTGAATCAAATTTCCCAAACGAAACTCCTTCCATTTGACAACTTTCAACTCCACAGTTTCATAATTATTTTGTGTCGTCAACGGTTTATGATTTAATGATTTTATATAATCTTCCATGAACTTCCAATCTGGAACATAACCATCATCCGAATACTTTTTATCCACATCAATAAATGGTGTTCCATCAGCATTATGCTGAATAGGAAGATTGATCTTTGTATCAGCCAAATGAGTTTTCCATTTTCTTCCAAATGAATATTTTGGTCTTTCTTGCGAATATATAGTTGCTAAAAATATACCTGTATATTCATTCAAATTATCATTATATCCTGCAACAATATCTGTGGTTCCTATAAAATCTACATCCATATAATTTGCATATCCAACAGAACCTTGTCCGTTGCAAATGAATATAATACAATTACCCTTTGTCATTAAACTTTCATCTTTAACACAATGCAACATAACTCCATTGTCATCTTTTTTCGCGCCTACATAAAAACATTCATTTCCATTTTCAAGCATTTGTTGATTTGCTTTACCATTTTGCATATCATAAAACAATTTTGATGTTTTAAACTCTTTCCAGTCATTAACATTAAGATTCATAAATCTTGCCCTCCTTGATAAGATACGCAAGATAACTATTCAATGTCCGCTGAAAATCTTCTTCACGAAGTTTTGTGTAATCAGTTTTCATATATGCTTCGCAAAGCCATTCATCTTTCCCGGTTACTTCTGCTGTTGCAGATAAGCCCGCAACTGATTTATGATTACGGAATAAACGAAGCCATTCTTCTTCAATAGCCTTCCATTTACTATTTCCATCATCATCAAACTGTTCTACGCGTCCGAGATTTTTCTTTTTCTTGAAACCATCTTCTTTATAGTAACCAAAAAATGTTTCTTTTGTGGTTCCATCAACTTTAACATGTGGTTCACCTAAAGTAAAAACCATACAACAAGCCGATGCAGATGCTCCCGGATAAAAAATTTCATTTGGAAGTGTAAACACAGCTTCTAATGTGTTATTTTCTAACATTGCTATTTTTTCATTTTGAATAATGGATTTTGTTCCTATTGCTGTTGCAACTGGAAGCAATACTGCCATTTTCACCGTCTTACGAGGTTTACCATCTTTTTCTCTTTTATCATTCATTTCTTTGATTACATCAGATAAATAATGAACAAATACAAACCCCTTTGTTGGGTCTTCTTTTCCATTCTTTGAATTTCCCCAACTTGCTTTGTATTTAGCTGGTATTCCAATCGGTTTCGCATTATATGGCGGATTCATAAGAATAATATCAGGGTTTGCATCTTTGATAAACTCCTTGCAATCAAAACAACTTCCAAATTTAATATTGCTGTTTCCATCACCATGAATCAGCATATTTGTTGTAGAAAGACCATAGGCATTCTCCTCAACTTCAATGCCATAAATATGTTCTTCTTTTACCTTACGCATAAGGTCTTTTGCCTCTTCCTCACGTTTACCACGTCTACAATCAGCAAGCTCTTTTACCATCGCTTGTACAAGAAAAGAACCACTTCCACAAGTTGCATCAAGAACACGCTTTGTTCTATCTACGCCCGTAGCGCGACACATAAACTCTGTAATATGATCAGGTGTAAATGCCTGATTCTTATCTGCTTTTCCTGTGTATTTATTAAAAGCGATGAAGAACATGTTCAGAATATCCTGCCCTTCTGAACTGTCAGTATCAATATATCTGTAAATATCCAACATAATTGTTTCAAGAATTTCTACCCAATCAGTTGTTTTCAAAGCTCTAACCTTTTGATTTCCCAGAACATTCTTTTGAAGTAATTCAATCTTCTTAGCTTTATTGTCAGAGTCATCCAACAAATCAGATAATACGCCTTCAATAGCACCTCTGATGCCCTTTGGTGTCATCAGACTCCAGAACTCTTTCATTGAATCAACAAATTCTTTTGTAATCAAAACAGTACCTTTCTTTTTTACAAGGTCTTTGATATACAAGAGACTTGTTCCTACGAACTGACTACGAAGATTCTCGTCAATATCCTTTTTATGCAAAAGTTCATTTAATGAATATGTATTTCTAAGAACTGTTTCTCGGTCATTGGATTTATTGATTCTGAACAATCTTACATAATGGGCCATTCTGTCCAGCATAGCTTCATCTTTCAATACATGTTCATCATCAACAAATGATTTCCATACTTTGATTTTATCGTTATTTGTATTGGCAAGAACACAAATAGCTTTGTTTCCCGGATGAATTGCACGTTCTTCCTCAAGATATTCACGCAACTGCTTTTCGTCATCATCCACATAGTTCTGCTTTGTCTCAATCAAAACCACCACATCATCCATTTCAAATCGAATATCCAATTTGAAGTGTGATACAGGATGACCAACCTTTGCTTCCAGTTGTGCTTTTCCACCTGCCGCCTGAACATAACTGTATTCTCCCGCTTCTATATTGCTTGTCAGAAATTCCTTTCCGACAATTTCTACCATGTCATGTCTAAGCATAATATCCTTAACTCCTTTTCATGAAACAATCTATATAATTCCGAAATGCTTAAACGCTTGCATGATTGCTTCTTCCTTCTCCGGTGTGCATTATGGCTGTCTCGCATTTTCTGATTTAGGTAAATTAAAATTCTCTCTCACATCCAGTCCGCATTTCTTCTTAATCTGTGCAATATACAACGAAGAAACCTTCAGTCCTGTCTGTTCGAGTACATAAGTCTTTATCTGTTCATAGGTTGCTTTTCCCTTGAACTCTGATAAATCCATATCCTCCAACGAGATGTCAACCTTCACTTTCCTACTGTCGACCAGTCTCCGTTCCACTTCGGTCCGCGCTGAGCAAAGCCACAGTCTCCACATGTGTCGTGTGCCCAAACTGATCCACCGGACGCACTTTCCGAAGTGCATAGCCGCCCCCGCACAGGATCTTCAGATCTCTTGCAAGCGTTGCCGGATCGCAGCTGACATACACGATGCGGTCCGGTTCCATACGAAGCATCGTCTCCAGGCACTTCTCATCGCATCCCTTCCGGGGCGGATCGACAACGATCACATCCGGATGAAGCATGTCCGCATCTGGCTTCCGGCTCTCCTTTTCATAGAACTCAGGAAGAACCTCCTCCGCTTTTCCCACGAAAAAGGAGGCGTTGGTAATACCGTTTAATGCCGCATTGCTCTTAGCGTCTTCGATTGCCTGCGGCACGATCTCCACGCCGTAGACCTTCCCTGCCTTCTGTGCCAGAAACAGGGAAATGGTTCCAATGCCACAGTATAGATCCCAGACGGTCTCCCTGCCAGTCAGACCCGCGTAGGAAAGTGCCAGACTGTACAACTTCTCCGTCTGCACCGGGTTTACCTGGTAAAAAGACTGCGGAGAAATGTGATAGGCGATTGCCGTATCTGTCAGTGCAAAATCATGGTCACAGTCGCGCAGATGAATCTGATCCGTGATATAATCCGATCCCCAGACGGTCCGGGTCTCCTCCCCCAGAATCACATTCGTATTCTTCCGGTTGATGTTCACGGAAATGCTGGTCATGCCATCTAGTTTACATAAAGCATTCACCAGCTTCTCTTTCTGTGGAAGTGTCTCTCCATTGATGACCAGACAAACCATCAGCTCTTTTGAGGTGAAGCCATAGCGGATCAGCACATGGCGCACCAGCCCCCGCCCTGTCGTCTCATCATACGGACGGACCTCATTCTCACGCATATAGGAAAGCACCACTCCAAGAATCTGCTCATTCTGCGTAACGCCCAGCTTACAATCCTCCACCGGGATAATGCTGTGCGTGCGCGCTGCGTAAAATCCCGCCACCGGCATCCCGTCCCTGTCCGCGCCGATCGGGAACTGTGCCTTATTGCGGTAACGATACGGCTGCTCCATCCCCACAATCTCCTCCATCACGGAATCAATGAGTTCCGGCGCAAATCCTCCGATACGGATCAGATTGCCGCGCACCTTTTTCTGCTTATAGCAAAGCTGCTGCCTATAGTCCATCGCCTGGATCTGGCAGCCGCCGCAGCGCGCATACAGCGGACACTCCGGCTGCACACGGTACGGCGACGGTTCTAAAATCTCCTGCACCCTGGCATAGCCGTAGTTCTTCTTGAGCTTCGTGATGCCGGCACGGATCGTATCCCCGATCACAGCATCTTTCACGAAAAAGGTCATCCCCTCGTATTTTCCGATGCCCTCTCCGTCAACGCCCATATCTTCGATCTTTAACTCAATACTGTCGTTTTTCTTCATATCCTGTGATATACCTATGACTCTCTTCCTGATCTGCGGATATTGCTCTCCAGCAGGCGGTTATATCCCTGCCACTCCAGATTGTTCTCCGGAACACTTGCAAAAATCTCCCGTATTGTCTCCATCTTGGCGTCAATATTGTCCGCAAAACTGAGTGCCAGTGCTTCCGCAAGTGCCGGTTTCTTCGGCGAACCGTATTCCAGTTCTCCATGATGAGCTAAAATGCAGTGCTTCAACTCATTGGCGGTTCCCTTCGGGAATCCCGGAATCGTGCGGATCCGCTCTCCGACCATCTCGGCACCGATCATGATATGTCCTAAAAGCTGTCCCTCATCCGTGTAATCGTTCTCCGGGAACGTCGAGAGTTCCTCCAGCTTTCCGATATCATGGAAAATTGCCGCAGACACGATCAAATCGCGGTTTAAGATCGGATAAGTTTCCGCAAAATAATCACAGTTCTTCGTCACAGAAAGCGTATGCTCCAGCAGTCCGCCCACAAATCCGTGATGCACGCTCTTTGCTGCGGAATGGAACTTGAACCGTTTTTCAAAATCCTTATCCTCGACAAAAAAGCTCTCCAGAAGCTTTCTTAAATACGGGTGCTTCACGGAAGCAATCAGTCCGAGAAGCTCTGTATACATCCCGTCGATGTCCTTTTTGGATACCGGCAGATAATCTTTCGGATCATATTCCCCTTCCTGCACCTTGCGCACACGCTTTACGTTGAGCTGGAGATTTCCCTGAAAACTTGTGATGTCTCCCATGACTGCGATGTAGTCTAACGAATCAAACTCATCGATTCCAACCGAGCCCGGCTCCCAGATCTTGGCATCCAGTGTACCGGTCTTATCCTGCAGGATCAGATTATCATAAGGCTTTCCCGCCTTTGTCAGCGCTGACTGCTTTACCTTGCACAAATAGATTTCGTTGATTCTCTCGCCCTCACGCAGGCTCTCAATATACTTCATTTCTGACCTCATTTCCATAATATGGCGGTGCCGCAAGGCACCGCCTTCTGTTACTATCCTCTACTTTAACACTCCGACCTGTACCGTGCAGGTGATCTCCTCATACTTTTCAGCGCCCTGCCGCTGTACAACGATCTCCACCTCGTCGCCCGGTTCCAATGCCAGAAGCTTGCTCTCATAACTGTCCACCGTGTAGACAGCCTCTCCGCCCATCTCTGTAATGACATCACCGCTCTGCAGCCCCGCCGCCAGTGCCGGTGAATCCATCTTGACATCCTTGATATATGCGCCCTTTGGAATATCGTATTCCTTGGCGGTTGCCGCTGATACCGTCGTCAACTCCAGACCAATATACGGAATATCCTGATTGTTGGACAGTTTTTCGATCAGCTGCTTTAACTCGGAGATCGAAATCGCTGTCAGTGTCGTCTGATCCTCCTCATTTCCATAATCCTGCATGACCAGACCAATCACTTCGCCGTTCACGTTGATGATGACGCCGCTGCCGCTGCTGCTGCCAACAATATCCGTCGTAAAGACGGTATAATTATTGTCAATCGTGGAAATCACATTATTGGTAGATGTGATGTTGCCCGTGAGGATCGAGTAGTTCGTTCCAAGCGGACTTCCCACCGCAATAACCATGGTTCCCTGCATCGTCGTCAATGAATTCCCAAGCTTCGCCACCGAGATCGCATTCATGGTATCCGTATCCACCTGCTCCTTCGGTACCGAGAGCACTGCAATCCCCGTATTGCCGTCGTAGTGCTTCATGGACGCTTCCACCGTCACATCATTGATGAAAGTAACATAGACCTCCTGTGCATCTGAGATGACCTTGCGCTCCGTTAAGATCAGAAGTTCCTGACCGCTGTCTGCAATGATAATGCCGGATGCCTGTCCTCTGCTCTCGTAAGAATTGTTGAACCAGTCCGTGTCGCTCTTGACCCCCGTCACGGTCACGACAAAGCGGTTTGCTTCTCTTCCCACCGCATACAGCTTGTTCTGCACGTTCTGTACATCCGCAATCTCAAGCTCCTGGGGCTGCTGTAGCGGCGGTTCCTCGGAAGGTGCCTGTGGTTCCTCGGATGCCTCCGTCTCCTCGGATGTCTCTGTCTCCTCAGTCAGCTCCGTCACCGCAACCGAATCCTGCGGAATGGTGACCACCGGTTCCTCCTCGGGGTAAAACAGTGATTCAAACTTAGGCTGAAAATACGCAAAAACCAGACTTGCTATGATTCCAAAAACGACTGCCATCAGGGCGATAAAACCTGCCTGCATCAGCAATCGCTTCTTATTGACCGGCTTTTCTTTGATTTTTTCGTTAATAAAAGAAAACTGATCGTTATCCTTTTGCTGCATGATTTCCTCTTTTCTGCATGTATTTACACACGAATTTCTGAAAACCGTACCAGTAATCATTATAAAATGAATCACATACGCTTGCAATAGGATTCTACAATTCTTTTCAGGTTCCGCTTTCCAAGACTCCCGGAATCATATATAATAAGAAGGACATAACCATGTGACAATCAAATCAAAGGAACTGCTATGAACGAAAAAGTATTACACACCTTAGAATATAACAAGATTCTCGATCAACTGACCGAATATGCGTTCAGCGCCGACGCCAGGTCGCGCTGTCAGAAGCTGCGCCCGATCACCGACCGCGCGCAGATCGAACAGCTGCAGCAACAGACATCGGATGCCTTAAGCCGGCTGTTCAAATACGGCTCCCTGTCCTTTTCGGGAGTTACGGACATCCGTGATTCACTAAAGCGCTTAGAGATCGACGGCGCCTTAAGCGCCATTGAACTGCTGCGTGTCTGCTCCCTCTTAGAATCCGCGAAGCGCGCGAAGGCTTTTGCCAGATCACAGGAAGACAATGATCAGCCGGACGATTCCCTGACCGGTCTTTTTGCCGGCATCGAACCTCTCACACCGCTGTATGACGAGATCCGGCGCTGTATTCTCTCCGAGGACGAGATTGCCGACGACGCCAGCAGCACGCTGCACTCGATCCGGCGCTCCATGCGCGGAATGAACGATAAGATCCGCGCACAGATGAACTCCATGATCAACAACACCACGACCAGAAGCTATCTGCAGGACACCGTCATTACCATGCGCGACGGGCGCTACTGTCTCCCGGTCAAAGCGGAGGCAAAGTCTCTCGTTCCCGGCATGATCCATGACCAGTCCTCCACCGGCTCCACACTTTTCATCGAGCCGATGGCTGTCGTCAATCTGAACAACGAATACAAAGAGCTGCAGCTCCGTGAGCAGGAGGAGATCGAGGTTATCCTTGCCGGCTTAAGCAATCTGACCGCCTCCTACGCCACACAGCTGCTCGCCGACTATGAACTTCTGACCGAGCTGGACTTTATCTTTGCCAGAGCGGCTTTCGCTCAGACATACAACGGGGTTGCCCCGCTGTTCAATGATGACGGGCGGATTCACATCCGCAAGGGACGCCACCCACTACTCGATCCGAAAAAGGTTGTTCCGATCGACGTACGGCTCGGCGAGGATTTCCGCCTGCTGATCGTGACCGGTCCAAACACCGGCGGTAAGACGGTATCCTTAAAAACCGTCGGACTGCTGACGCTGATGGGACAGTCCGGCCTGCATATTCCGGCGTCCGAGCGCTCGGAACTCGGTATTTTCGACGAAGTGTTCGCCGACATCGGGGACGAGCAGAGTATCGAGCAGTCGCTCAGTACGTTCTCCTCCCACATGGTCAACATCATCCGTATCTTAGAGCAGGTCAATGACCGTTCTCTGGTACTTTTCGATGAGCTCTGTGCCGGAACCGATCCGACCGAAGGTGCTGCGCTTGCGATCTCCATTCTCTCGAAGCTCCACCTTTACGGAGCACGCATTATGGCTACGACGCATTACAGCGAGCTCAAGGTCTATGCCCTCTCCACACCAGGCGTGGAAAATGCCTGCTGTGAGTTCGACGTGGCGACGTTAAGTCCGACCTACCGCCTCTTAATCGGTATTCCGGGCAAGAGCAACGCGTTTGCCATCTCTGAAAAGCTCGGTCTTCCGTCGGATCTCATTACCGACGCCAAGGGGCGCATCAGCAAGAGTGAGGGCGATTTTGAAGACCTGATCGCAGATCTTGAGAAGAGCCGCAGCACGATCGAGCGGGAGCAGTTAGAGATCAACCAGTACAAAGCCGAGATCGAGTCCTTAAAGGAAAAGCTGGAGCAGAAGCAGGAGCGTCTGGATTCCAGCCGCGACAAGATTCTGCGCGAGGCAAACGAGCAGGCATACAATATCTTAAAAGAAGCCAAGGACGTCGCCGATGAGACGATCCGCAATTTTAACAAATACGGCAAGGCGGGCGCACCGGTCAGCGAGATGGAAAAAGAACGTACCAAGCTGCGCGGCAAGATGGACAAAGCCGCACAGAAGATGTCCGAGCAGAAAAAAGCTTCCGTACCGAACCACAACGTTCCGAAGAAGCTGCGCATCGGCGACAGCGTCAAAGTCATCAGCATGAACTTAAAAGGCACCGTTCATTCCCTTCCGAATGCCAGGGGCGACCTGTATGTGCAGATGGGAATTCTGCGCTCTCTGGTCAACATCAACGACCTGATCCTTCTGGAAGAGGATGCCGCACCGGGCACCAAGAAGTTCCAGAAGACCAGTGCCGGCAAGATCAAGATGAGCAAATCCGCCTCCGTCTCCACAGAGATCAATCTCATCGGTAAGACGACCGACGAGGCCATTCCGCTTCTCGACAAATATCTGGACGACGCTTATCTGGCACATCTGCCGTCCGTGCGCATCGTTCACGGAAAAGGCACGGGCGCACTCCGCAACGCGGTGCAGGCTCATTTAAAGCGCTTAAAATATGTCAAATCATTCCACCTCGGCGAGTTCGGCGAGGGCGATGCCGGTGTCACGATTGCCGAGTTTAAGGATTGATATTTAAAATAAAAATGAGGAGATGATGATATGGCAGCAAAACAGAAAATTCTCATCGTAGATGATGACAATAATATCGCAGAACTGATTTCCCTGTATCTCACAAAGGAATGTTTCGATACCCGGATCGTCAATGACGGCGAGGAAGCCATGATCGCTTTTGATCAGTACAATCCGAATCTGATCCTGCTCGATCTGATGCTTCCCGGCATGGACGGCTATCAGGTCTGCCGTGAGATCCGTGCGAAGGCAAATGTTCCGATCATTATGCTGTCAGCCAAAGGCGAGATTTTTGACAAGGTACTCGGTCTGGAGCTCGGCGCGGACGATTACATGATGAAGCCATTCGACTCCAAGGAGCTTGTCGCGCGCGTCAAGGCAGTGCTGCGCCGCTATCAGCCGTCAAAGCCGGAGGAACCTGCTGCAGAGTTAAAATGCGTCAAGTACACGGATCTGGTGGTCAATCTCTCGAACTACTCCGTCATCTACATGGGGCAGGCCGTCGACATGCCGCCAAAGGAACTGGAGCTTTTATATTTTCTTGCGGCTTCGCCGAATCAGGTTTTTACAAGAGAGCAGCTTCTGGATCACATCTGGGGCTATGAATACATCGGCGACACACGTACCGTGGACGTTCACGTGAAGCGTCTCCGCGAGAAGATCAAGGATCATGCCAACTGGAGCCTCGCAACGGTCTGGGGCATCGGCTACAAATTCGAGGTTCGTGACCTATGAAACGTACCCTTTACCCCAAACTGCTCGCCGGCTATCTGATGTACGGTCTGATCGGTTTTCTCATCATCACAACTTTTACCTACCACATTACGTTCGCCTTTGTGGAAAAAAAGGAGGCTGCCAGCCTCTACCGGGAATCCGCCCTGATCTCCTCCAACTATGCCGGGAATTATTTTTCCAAGACCATGACGCTGGACGAGATACAGACACAGCTTTCCACCTTAAGCACCTATCTCTCCAGTGAAATCTGGATTGTGGACACGCACGGCAACATCATTCTGAACACGGCGGCGCCGGGCTGTGATCCCACACCGGTTCCCGGCTTCAACATTACCGACTTCGGAAGCCGCTATTATCAGACCGGCACGTTTTATAACCAGTTTACGTCAGAGATGCTAAGTGTTTTCTCACCGATCACCGTCAACTACAAAGTGCGCGGTTATGTGGTCATCCACAAGCCGACCAGCAGTCTCGTGTCCTACGCGAACGGACTTGTCGCCATCGCTTATGAGACGCTTGGGCTTTTGTTTCTGGCAGCCTTTGTGGTACTGATTCTGTTTACCTATGTGGTATACATACCGATCCGCAAGATTACGAAAGCGGCGGACGAATATGCCGCCGGAAACTTTGAAAAAAAGATTGATGTTCACTCCAATGATGAGATCGGCTATCTCGCCGCCTCGCTCAACTACATGGCAAACGAACTGAATACCCTGGAGGACGACCAGAAAAAGTTCGTCTCTAACGTCTCGCATGATTTCCGTTCGCCTCTCACTTCCATCAAAGGTTATGTGGAAGCGATGCTCGACGGCACCATTCCCGTAGAGATGCAGGACAAATATTTAAACATCATCCTCTTTGAGACCGAGCGTCTGAACAAGCTGACCAAGAGCCTTCTTGAGTTAAACAAATTCGGCTCACACGGCACGATGCTGGACATCACGGATTTCGACATCAATCACACGATCCGCATGACAGTCCAGACGTTCGAGGGGCGCTGCATGGAAAAGCGCATTACTTTCAACCTGATCTTAACCGGCGAGAAGCTTTTTGTCTCCGCCGATATGAGTAAGATCGAGCAGGTACTCTACAACCTGATCGACAATGCAATCAAATTCAGCCACACGGACTCCGCAATCACAATCGAGACCACAGAGAAGAACGACAAGATCTTCGTCTCCGTCAAGGACACTGGCATCGGCATCCCGGGCGACAGCATCAAAAAGATCTGGGAGCGCTTCTACAAGACGGATCTCTCCCGCGGCAAGGACAAAAAAGGAACCGGGCTTGGTCTCTCCATCGTAAAGGAGATTGTCCAGGCACACGGCGAAAACATCAACTGTATCAGCACGGAAGGCGTGGGAACGGAATTTATCTTTACCCTGCCGTTAGCAAAGAAGCTGTCCCATCAGGCGGGCAGTTGACTTTGGGGCGATAAGTTATATTACAGGAAGCACTTGATACAGATTTCGGCTGGAACTGCATATGAAACATTCGTTGGAGAAAAATGTGTGTATTTCTTCCAGCCGGATGACTGCACCTGATTCCGTGTCTCTTCCACGTTTGGACTCTCCCGGAGTGTGTCCGACAAGCCACAGACAATGAGCGGACTTTCTAGTGTCCCTAATGGCACCGCTTCACAGACAATATAAAACCGCGCGAACCGAAACTCGTTGGCATCTGCTATTGAAAATAGGGCAGATGCCAATTCAGACATCGGCTTCGCGCGGTTATGTTTTGTTCGACATAAAGATGGCATAAATGCCATCTGTTGTCTGGTGCCGCAAGGGACACACAAAAGTCCTAAAATTGTCTGTTGGCTTGCGAACATAGTCCGTAGAGTGCTCCAAACTTGGAAAGACACGGATCATCGCAGATGCAGTCACCGGCTGGTTAGAAATGCCGCATTTTTTGAACAGAATGTTCCATAGGCATTCCAGCCGAAATCGTAGGGGTATGCTTCTCATAGTATAACTTATCACTCAAAGCTGTTTACCTGCTTCGTGCGGCAGCTTCTTTCAGATGGCTCCGTCCCGCGTTCTATACACATGCAAATGCCGCGGATTCTTCCTTGAGGTTCTTTGCCACAGTACTGTTCTCCTCCATCTGTCCGTTTACAGTGGACATGGACTGTACCAGGGAATCAATATTCGTGGCTGCATCGGTCACGCCATTTGCGGATTCTTCGACCGCACGGCTGATGCCCTCAATTGCCTCTGTCATCTCCATCATTGTCGCCAGTATATCCTGCGCCTCGCCCGCATACTCTGCCATCGTGTTGTCGATGTGGGTCGCATCATCATTGTACTGCTGACCACCCTGCACAAACGCACGGTAATCCGGCAGGATGTTCTCGTTGATATAACCAACAATCTTCTCCGAAGAAACAACCAGTCCCTGTACTGCCTCAATTACCTGCTCATTGATCGTCTGGATATTGTTCGCTGTCTCACGCGAAGAATCTGCGAGCTGTCTGATCTCATCTGCTACAACTGCAAATCCCTTTCCGGCTTCACCGGCACGCGCCGCCTCAATCGATGCATTCAGTGCAAGCAGATTCGTCTGGCTGGAAATATTTAAAATATCCGCCGTCAGCTGTGCGACCTTCTCCACACTCTTGGAATTCTCGAGCGCCTGGTTCATCTCCGTCGTAATCTCGCCGATCATCTCGTTGGTGTTGTTCATGTTCTCTGTCGCCGTGTGCTCAAGCTCCGTCGCACGCTTCTTCATATCCTGCGCATATTGTGACATAACCTTGGTCTGATCTGCCATCTTCTGTACTTTGCCTTCCGCGGCGGTCGTATTCTCGCTGACGCTGTTCGTCGTTGCGGATACCTCCTCCATCGTTGCAGAAAGCTCTTCCATGATCGCGGAAATATCATTGGCATTGTCACTGGACGCTGCAACGCTACTTGCTACATTTCCGACAACTCCGTCAAGGACATTGGAATTGCTGATGATGTTGGACATGATATTCTGCAGCGTCTCGATAAAATGATTGATACCGATCGATGACTGCCCGATCTCATCCATCGACTTTACCGTAACGCGCTTTGTGAGGTCACCGTGTCCACCTTTGATCTCATCAATAATCTCTGTCAGTTCACTCGTCTGCTTTCTGAGCGGCTTTACAACCGTCTTGATAATCACAACAACCACCATGACAAATGCCACAAAAGAAATTGCCAGCAGGATCAGCGATAGTATCATATTCTGGTTGTACAGATCTTTCTGTTCCTGAATATTCTGCTTCACCAATTCATCGTTGCGAGATATGAGCGTATCCATATTGACCGCAATCGTATCTGACCACTCCGTCATCACAGAATTTGCCTTTGCCACCGCTGCTGCAGAATCACCGGCCATCGCCGTCTGCATCAGTTCCACGGTTGTCCCCTGCGCCTCTGTGAGCAGATCAAATGTCTCATTCATAAGCTGGATATCATCTGCCGTAAAATAGTGATCCATCGCCAGAAGCTCCTTTTCATAGCTGTCCACGTTCGACTGGTATTCCGTCAGCTGGGATGCCACATACTCATACAGATCCTTGCTCGGCTCTGCGCAGAGCGCAAGCGTAAGCTTCTGCGTGTTGGCAAAAGCAAGATTGATCTCATCCATACAGATTGTCGCACGTACACCCTCTCCGGAGATCTGATTGCTTTCCTTCTGAACGGCGGTCATGGAATAAAGACTCACGCCTGCAATCATAATCGCGATGCACCCAAGAACCGCAACCGGTATAATGAGTTTGGCAATAACCGATGATTTTTTCTTCATCTTTTCGTATCCTCCATTAAAATTGTCTATAGCCCCATTTTATCATGATATGCGGACATATTCTATTCATTTTTTTAACGAAATCTATACATTTCAAAAAAATTCCTCGTATATCTTGACATTCAAGTTAGTTTGTACTAACATAACAGTTGTTATGGAAGAAGACCGAAAAAAATTAACCGAAAAGAAATTACTTTCCTGCGGAAAACGGGAATTTCTGGAAAAGGGATATGCGAAGGCGAACCTCCGCTCGATCTGCAAAGCTTCCGGCGTGACAACCGGCGCCTTTTACTTTTCTTTTGCGAGCAAGGAAGCGCTGCTTCGCGCCATCTTAGATCCCTTCATCGCAGATTCCAGAGAGCTCCTTTCCGGGCTTGCCCGGATGGAGGAGGAACATCCCGAGACTGCAGACGACAATGAGATCCAGATCATCCGGTATCTCTCTGCACACCGCGAGGAATGTATTATCCTGATGGAGAAATCCGCCGGCAGCTGCTATGAACATTTTCATGAGGAAGCAGCCGCGATGATGCAGGAATCTTTCCGCCGTTATTACAGAAAGTATCTCGGCGCCGAACCGGATCCGGAACTGATCCGGATTCTTGCGTCCATGCGCCTGCACGGGTATCTGGAATTAGTTCATGGAGACTACACAATGAAAGAAAGACTGTTTTTAGCCAGAGCGATCGGCATCCACGCCGACGCCGGCACCCTGAGTTTAATACAATATTTAAAGGAAGAGAATGATGCTCACCGTTAATCCGGTGGGCATTTTCTTTTATAAAACATAACAAAAAAAATATTTGTTATCGAGGAGGAAAACACAATGAATCAAAAACCAAACTACGGAAACTGGGTACCTGAAAAACTCTTGTATCTGACCTTCGGCGGCGCCGCTCTCTTTCTGGTGCTTGCACTGCTGTCAGGTCTTGCTTTCTCAAACACGCCCCTCGCGGTCATCTGCGCCATTCTCTGCGCCGTTCTGCTCGCCTTCGGCATCTATATGTATGCGTGCCACGAATGCTTTGCCTTTGGAAAAGGCGATATGATGGCAAAGGTTCACGCACATCTGGTCGCCCATCTCAACTGGGACGGACACGGCACGCTTCTCGACATCGGCTGCGGCGCTGCCCCGCTCACCGTCCGCTGTGCCAAGGCATTCCCGGACGCAGCGCTCATCGGCATGGATTACTGGGGCGCGCAGTGGAACTACGCCAAAGAACAGTGTGAAAAAAATGCGGCAATCGAGGGCGTCGCTTCCCGCATTCATTTTGAGAAAGGCGATGCGGCACACCTGAACTATGCCGACGAGACGTTTGACGCCGCCGTCAGCAACTTCGTCTTCCACGAAGTCCACTCCGCCAGGGACAAGCGCGATGTCGTGCGGGAGGCACTGCGCGTCGTAAAGCGCGGCGGAGCCTTTTCCTTCCAGGATCTCTTCGCCCAGAAAGGTCTGTACGGCGACATGGATGCCTTTGTGGAAGAGCTGAAAAAGGAAGGCGTTTCCGAGATCCACTACATCGGAAATCTGGAAAAAGCACTGGATTTTGTCCCCGCCTACGTGCGCACCCCCTGGATGATCAGCGGCGTTGGCATTCTCTACGGGAAAAAATAACTTATATCCGTTTGCGACATGTTTCCTATAATATAAAAAGACATGCAGGTTTAATACCCGCATGTCTTCAATGTCCAGTCGCCGTTCCCGGAGCGCACCAGTACCCACTGCCAGTCCTGATATATTTCGTTTGGATTGAGGCTTCCGTCTCCGCCGTGCTTGTCCGTCTGGAAGTCTGACAGAAGAATGACCGCCTGATCCGCCTGATACTCCTCTGCATATTCCGACTCCGCTTCCCTCACGCTCTCCTCATCGTACCAGAAAGCCGTCATCACACATCCCGGAAAATGATCGTCGAAATACTCCTGCGCGGTATCCATCGCCGCATCGATCTCCTCCTGCGAATAATAGTCGGACGCTCCGATCTCTCTCTTGACTCCACTCCTCGCTCCGTTGCCAAAGCATACAGCGATCACTCCCACAACCACTGCGGCGAGCAGCACAGCACCCAGAATCTGAAAGATCCTCTCATACTGCTTTGTCCCCATGTTCTTTACCCCTTATTCCTGTTTTCTCAAAAGTAAATGCCTGCGCATTCCTGTCTTTTTATCATACTCTGCCTGGCACCATTCGTCAATCATCCGCCACAGAATCTTTCACATAAATACAGAAAAAGCGGCAGCGTAACAATCATCAGTATCGTGTTCTGCATGACCGCCGTCGCCGCAAACGCCGGATGTGTATGATATTTTTGCGCCATGATCACATTCAGGGAGCCGGACGGCATCGCTCCAAGCACAACGGCTGTTGCCGCCACTTCGTAATCCACACCAAGCACTCTCATCACAAGAAGGGTTACCGCCGGGAACACCACCATCCGAAGCAGACTCACACCGTACGCAGACCGGTCTGTCAGGATTGTACGCAGATCCATTTCCGCTATTTCTGCACCGATGATGAGCATAGAGACCGGCATCATCGTATCGCCCAGCATTCTAAGCGCTTCCGTGACAACTGCCGGGAAACGCCATGGCATCATATAGATCACCACCGTTGCCACCGCCACCCAGATCATGACATTGGAAAACAGCCCGCGCACACCGCAGCCCTCCCTGCCCACAAGCAGATACAGACCATACGAAAAATAGAGGATATCAAACACGCAGTTATAGATCGCACCGTAAAGCATGCCGCTCTCCCCGATGAGCTGCGTCAACACGGGGAGTCCCACAAATCCGGTGTTTGCAAATGCGATCAAAAGCGTAAAGATTACACGCTTTTTTCTCTCAAACCCGGCGGCTTTCCCGACACACATTCCAACAGCAAATGCTACGCCGTAATACACTGCTGCAATGAGCGCCACCACAGCGGCGCCGCGCAGCCGTTCCATCCGGAAGGTCTGCTGTGACGAAACAAGCATACAAACCGGCATCAGCAGGTTCACAAGAAGTCCTGACAGCTTTTCCTTGCACACCTCATCTATCAGGCCGCATTTCTTACCCGCAAACCCGACTGCCATAAGAATCAATATTTTAACTGTCAAACCGAATACAAGACTCATTTTCTACTCCACCACCGCATCTATTTTCTCTTGCGCTCCCGCCAGAAAATAGCCCATGTTGGCACCGCTGATCCTCTGAAGCTTTAGAATGGATTCTGCACTGTAAAAAGCGCTGTGCGGTGTGAGAATCACATTTTCTCTGCCAAGCAGTCCGCAGGAAGTAAGATCCGGCGCCTCTGCCTCAAGAACATCCAGACCGGCTGCACGGATTTTTCCACTATCAAGTGCTTGCTGCAGCGCAGCCTCATCCACACATCTGCCTCGTCCGACATTGATAAATATAGGGTTCTTTTGCATGTTAGAAAATGCCCGCTCATCAAAATAATGCTCATTTTCCACTGTCAGATTCATATGATTTGTGATAACGTCCGCCTCTGCAAATGCTTCTCCTGCCGATACAAGCCGCACACCGCGGCATGCGGCATCTTTTTCGTCCGCATACGGATCGACTGCCAGCACTTTCATTCCATAAGCTCCGGCGAGCGCGGCAACGCGCTTTCCGATTTTCCCGAGCCCAAATATTGCAAGGGTCTGGCCGCTTAAATTTTTCTCGCCGCCGATCGTCTGATATTTCCACTCATGCTCTTTTTCCACACGCTTTGTGTAATACTTTAAGTGGCGGTTTAAGGCGCCGATCAGTGCAAACGTGTGCTCGGCAACCTCCTCCGTGCAATATTCCCGGATATGACAGACTGCAACATGATGCCGTTTTGCCGCCGCAACGTCGATGTTGGAATATCCCACACCGCTGACAGAGATGCATGCCAGCTCCGGTACCTGTGCCAGAATCTCCGCCCCGATTTCAAGGAACCCGGTAATCAGTCCGTCAGCCCCGGCGAGTTCCTGTACCAGTTCCTCATCGCTTACATACGGGCGGATCAGACATTCCACCGGCTCACCGAGTGCCTCGCTCATACTGCTGATGGTTGGCTCGTAATTAGGCTCCAACGCATTCGTATAATCGCATATCAATACTTTCTTCACCGACAGCCTCCTTTAAAATCTCCCTAATGGCGATCTCCACAACTTCCATCTCCTGCTCCGTCCCGATCGTGATCCGCAGATACTTCGTAAGTCTCTCATCCGCAAAATGACGCGTGAGGATTCCCTCCTCCTTAAGCCGGTCACACAGTTCTCCGGAATCAATGGCATCGTGATAGCAGAATACAAAATTGGCCTTTGAGGGAATGACATGAAATCCCATACGTTCCAATGCCGCTTTAAACCGTTCTCTGGCCGCAACCGTTTTCTTCACGCAGCTATCCAGATACCACGTATCCTTCACCGCCGCAATCCCTGCCGCCATTGTGATGGAATTTAAGTTAAACGGGTTAAAGGAGAATTTGATTTTGTTCATATCCTCAATGATGTCACGGTTTGCCACCGCAAATCCGATGTGTGTTCCTGCCATATTCCGCGACTTGGAAAATGTCCTTACCACGACGAGATTCGGATATTTTACCGCCAGCGGCAGACAGGTCTCTCCGGAATAGTCCGCATACGCCTCATCGATAATTACCATGCGCTCGGGATTTGCCTTCACGAGCCGCTCTATATCCGCAATCGGAACCGTCATTCCGGTCGGGTTGTTGGGATTTGCAAATATAATATCCCCTTTCAGATCCATATAATCTTCAATGTCAATGGAAAAATCATCTCTGACCGGAATCTCTTCCATATCCAGTCCATAAGTTTTTGCGTAGGTTCTATAGAATCCATATGTAATATCCGGAAAATAGATTTTCATACCGCGTCTGAAAAAGCTCATCAGTACAAAACTCAGCACTTCGTCCGCGCCATTTCCCACAAATACCTCCGCCTCGGTCACGCCATATACCTCCGCCACCGCCTTGCGGAATTCATGACAATGCGGATCTGCGTAATAACTCATATTCCAGATCTCACCTTTTGATATCGCCTCAAATACCCGCGGAGACGGTGGCATGGACGATTCATTTGCATTCAGCTTAATGTAGGGCTTATCTTTCGGCTGTTCTCCCGGAAGATAGGGCTCCATATCTTTATATTCATCTACCAGAAAAATACTCATATTTTCTTATCCTCTCCAACCTCTGTTTTTCATACGCCATGCCGCGGATTCTAACCGCGCAGCAGCGGGAATGTCATGCAATGCGGTCCGCCGCCCGCCTTTAATATCTCTGTAATGTCCAGCTCGATCACGTCCATTCCCCTGGCTGCCAGCTGCTCATTTACCGCCGCGTTGCGTTTTAATGACAATACCCTGTGATCTCCAAGTGCCTGCAGATTACACCCATGCAGATAAATGGCTTCCTCGGGCACATCTATAATCTCGATATCGCGCGCAGCAAGCATCCTGCGGAAGTCCTCCGGAAGCCCCCTGCTGTAAGAGACTGCCAGATGTTCATCCACCAGGTTAAAGCACATATCCAGATGAAGATACTCCTGCTTTACCGGAACGCCCGTCACCTCATAGCCCAGCGGCTCTAAGATTGCCCGCAGTTCCCGCAGTCCGGCCTCATTCGTGCGGTCTGCCATACCCACGGCAATCCATTTTTCATTCATGAACATGAAATCCCCGCCCTCGAACAGCCCTTCTTTGACCTCTCCGATCATCGGTACGCCAAGTTCTTCCATGCGCTTTTTGTAATCCACATGTTCTTTGTAGCGCATATCCAGCTTAAAGCGCCCCATAATATATCCCTCTTTAACGCACCCGCCAAAATCTCTGGAGAATACAGCGTTCGGACGCATCTCATCCGGCTCTAAATATTCGACCTCCACACCGGCTTTATGGTAGGCATCCACAAACTCCTGATGCTCCCGCAGCATAATATCAACATCCATCGTCGTGTCTTTCCATAATTTTGCGATCTCATTGATCGGTGCAGGCTTTAAGAACTGCGGCTTTGAAACCAGTACCTTTTTCAATACGCTTGTTCCGTCTTTTACATACATACTTCATTCCTCCTATAGAAAATTCTTTAACGCTTTTATAATCAGTTCCGGCAGTACCTCAAAGCTGTATGGAAGGTACAGCCGCTCTGTCCACTTGTGTGCATCCTTGCCGTACACGCCGAAGTCAACCGCCTTTATCCCCAGGCTGCAGATCTTCTCCAGCGGCAGCGGATACAGTTGTTCCATCTGCGGAAAATTGCTCCGTAGCAGCGCAATCGATTCTTCTGTATCATCAATGGCAAGATAACTGCTATCGGAAAGACTCGGGAAAAATTTGCAGATCTGATAGGAAAATCCCGTCTCCCGCTCCGTTTCCCGCACAATTTTCTCAAGCTTTTCCATATATTCGGCATCGTCTTTCTGCAATGTGTTGTGCGGACAGTACGGCGCGGCGAAATAGAGCACGACGACCGGGTGGTAAATATTTGCCTTTGCCAGCATCAAACGGATCAGGGAAACCGGCAGTTCACGTTTATCGCAGTTCTCCCTCAAAAGCCTGTCTGTTTCTTTATCAAGTTCACTGTCGAGACCGGTACAGTTTTCTTTTGCAGCTTCATACAATTCCCGGTAGGTCATCACTCCCCAGCGATCCAAAACCGGCTGCACCTTTTTTCCGGAAAGCGCACAGAACCGGCGGTAATTCTCATTGACCGACTCCATCGACCGCTGCACCGCGCGCTCCGCGGCTGTCACAAGCTTTTCCGTAACCTCCTCCATGCCGGCATTGTGCACAAAGTAATTAAAGTACACCAGCGCTTCTTTTGCCGTCTGCACATTATACCAGCCCTTTAAGTCCTTCATCTTAAGGGCAACGGGCGGCAGTGAATATTCCCCTTCATATCCGTCGCAGAATTCTGTATTGAGATTGATCACCGACACCAGATTTGCGGCAACCGTTGTGGGATCATATCCCTCAAAGCACTGTCCGACATGAGTCTCCTGCCCCCGGATATAAAAACAGGGAAGCAATTTCCCCACCACACCGCTGTAAATATAATGATGCGGATCACCCGGATACATGGGGCAGGTATAATCATTATTGATCGCAAGCACATACGTAAGACCATACTGCTTTCTTATCTGTTCCAGGATCTCAACTCCCTCAATAATTCCCGTATGCAGATTCTCCTCTACCGGATTGATCGAAAGCAGAATATTTCCGGAAAATTCCTTCACATGCTCCGCAATATGCCGCATAAGCACCATAAAGACCGCATCGCCGCTCTTCATATCGCAGGCGCCTCTGCCAAACAGATACTCCCCCGACTCCAGATCTCTGCGGACTTCATCCGGCAGTTCTACGGCAGCAAGCTTCCTGGCAAGTTCGTCCGGGTCAAACGCATACTCAGCAAGTACACCGTAATCCTCCACGCCGACGGTATCCATATGCCCGTGAAAAAGAACCGTGTCCGCGTTTTCATCTTTCTCTCCGCGCAGCAGCGCAAACACATTGCGCCGCCCCAGCGCATCATTTTTTAATTCCTGTACGATTACCTGATCCGGATGCTCTTTAAAATACGGAATCTCTCTCATATATTTTTCAATAAAAAGCCCGATCTCTTTTTCTCCCGGCGTTGTATTCACGCTCGGAATCCGCACCATCTGTCTGGTAAGTTCCAGCATCTCATCCCGCATATCTCTCTCCCGTCTGCCGCATTTTCCTCCACAGCATTCCTGTGGCATTCGGCTTGTGCAATAAAAAAGAGACTTCCGGAGCGATCTCCGAAGCCTCTTTGCTTTCATTTATTATGCGATTGTTTTTCTCTGGTTAGAATCATACCAAAAGTATGTGCCATATACTATGGATTTCTCCCAAAAAATCCGAGATATTTTTGTATTTTCTACAAATATGTGCTATTTTATACGAAGACTATGAACAAGGAGGACTCACATGCTCGACGTTGCATCTCTTGAAAAATTTGACTTCTGGGACCATTTCACCCTGATCTCCGGTGCCTCCGGTGTTTACCGCAATATTTCCAATGTGGTCATTCTTGATTATGAAGGCATTGAGGGCGACTTCAGCGGCTTCCATGAGGGCGACTTCGTCATCACGAATCTGCTTTTCGCAAAAAATGATCCCGGAAAAATTTATCCCGCTTTCCTCTCCCTCATCGAAAAAGGCGTCTCCGCTTTCGCCATCAAAACCGTGTTTTATTCCGATCTTCCCGACGAAGTCATGGCTTTGACCGAGCAGCGGCAGGTTCCCGTATTTTTATTTCATGATATTTATATTGAGGATGTCATCTTAAATATTACGGATCATCTGCGCTCTCTGGGCAACTACAGCTATTATGAGGAGCTTATTGATACTTTTGTCTGCCCTCCGGTGCATCACGATGCTATCCACAGACTTCTGGCAACGCTGTTTTCCTCCGGCGAGGGCATGCTTTTATACCCGTTTCTCTCCTCCGCCTATCTGCTCCGTCCGGCATTGATGAATTCAGTCTGCAGCGAACCTTAAACCGGCTACAGCTTCAGATCCGGCACATGAAAACATCTGCTCATTTACAGGTCATAAAATACAGAAAAGGCATTCTGCTTCTCTGCTTTTTCCCGGAAGAAAAGGCATCGGAAGAAATAGCCGCGCTGTGGAAATCCATTTTAGCAGAGCTGATGCTTACCAATTATCTTGCAGGAATCAGTGATCTTCCTCTGCCTCTGTCCAAAATCGATCTCTCCGTTGAGCGGAGCATCCACGCCTGCGAAAGTTCTAAAAGCCACTGCCTGCCGCTTACCCGCTACAGCGAGCTTGGGCTCTCCAACCTGCTCTACTCTCTGTCAAAGGATGCCTATTCGGCGGAGTATCTGGCAGAACTGTCTACGCGGCTCTCCGGCGAAAAATACGCTCCTCTGCGCGCTACCATGCAGACGCTTGTGGCGCAGCACTTTGATATCGACGAGACAGCACGGGCTCTCTACCAGCATCCAAACACGATCCGCTATCGGATCAGCCGTCTTAAGGAACATCTGGGTGTGAAAAGTGAGCTGGAGTTTCAAATCCTGGCGATCTTACTTACGGTCAGTCAATCAGATCATTCTGAAAACGCGACAGGTGCTCATACGGAAGAATCAGCCGCCCGCGGTACAGCCCGCACCCGTCATTGATGAGGCTGTTGTCGATTGCCGCAAACATATTGACGTCCAGCTTCGCAAGCTCCAGTTCGTGCAGTCTCCGGCAGCGCTCGTAGGCTTCATCAAAGTAGACACATTCCCCCTCGGGGATGGCGTCCCTTCTCGCCCGGTCGCTCTCCTGCTTTTTCTCATACCCCAGATGATTGGCGGGTCCGATCTCTGCAATATCGTCCATCCGCTTTGTCCGAAGCTGCATCTCCATGTAGCACTTCGCGCTGTTATCAAAGAAGGTAATATGCAGGGAGCGGTAGCCGTCCGGATCCACATGCGCGATATAATCGCGGTAATACGGGCGCACTGCATCCGAAAGCAGCGGGGAGTCGCTCTCCTTCACACCTCCGGCGGACTCCGCCGTAAATCCGCGCTCCTCCAGAAATCCTTTGAGTACATTGGCAATCTCATACAGATAACGGACCTCCTCCCGCTCTCCGTCGTCCGGATTCTTAAGATGGCACTTCGGCATCGAGATGACAATCCGGTACGCGATCAAATCCCGGAAGCAGTTTAAGCGTTCCTGTAATTCCGATACCGGCGGATACGTTCCGTTCTTCGTATAGTAGTCATAGATGTACTCCACCACATAACCGTTGAACTTCGCCTCCGCACGGATCAAGGACTTGATCCTCCCTTTGAACGTGAAGGACAGGTAGGGATATTCCCGCGCCATATATTTATAGAATTCCCGGATCTTCTGCGACTGCGCCGTCAGGAAATCATTATGCTCGAGCAATTCCATAATCTGCGACAGAAATTCACAGTGCCTGACATCCACTTCATTCCCGGTCCGTGCTGCGGACTGCCGCAGGTCTTCGGTATATTTTTTCAAAATTTTTAAGACGGTGTCTCCGGAATAGAGATAATCGTTTAATGTAATCATAGGCATACCTTCTTTGGGTTTCTACCTATATTTTCAGATATATTTTTTATCTCGTCAACACCTTTTTGCAGTACCGGTGCGCCCCGCAATGCGGGCATACCAGCTTTCTACTGGTCAGTGTGTGCGCTCCCATGACATAAGCGCCCATCTCAGGCACAAACCGCGTCTTACACTCCGGGCACTCATAAGCTCCTGCATCACGATCAAGAATGCATGCAATCGCAATGCCGATCACAATGACAACTATGCCGACTGCAATCAGCGCAATACGCATCCAGTCCTCCATCGGAAATGCTCCCGCTACCACAAACATTGGCGTAGCAGCAATAATCACAAGCGCCGATACCATTCCGGCAGCAGCAATGAAATCTCCGGAAACCCATTTCCGCGCTCCCATTTTGAGATCGTCTTATCACTGATTTCCAACCGCTCCGCCAGCTGTCTCTGCGTGTAACCCTTTTTCTTTCTCTCGTCTGCAATAAATTTTCCTGTCTTAATCTGATCCATGTCTTCCTCCTTTCCGGTCTCATTATGTTCCCGCTCCCACGGCTTTCACACACACGCAACGTAGAATATAGTGAATTTGTGCGGATTCTACGCTACGTCGGGTGGCCCCTTGCCCGCGATCTCTCAGTTCCATGACCATTATCATTGGCCTTAGGCACTACAGTTTCCCTCTCCGGCTGCTACAGATCCAGGGATCGACAGCTGCAGATCCAGAACCCGGCTGCTACAGATCCAGTACCTCGAGATCTTCCGGCACGTAAAGATTTCCGTGGTAATAGTTTTTTCCTTCTTCCGTGTAAAGTTCCTTTCGCCTGCCAAGATTCCTGTCCTCGGTGTGATACAGTACCAGATTGGCCGCTCCCATGGTCTCTGCCAGTTCACAGGCATCCTTTACGGTCGAGTGATGTTTTTCATACGGTGAGAAAATGTCCGCCTGAGAATGCAGGCAGAACGCTTCGTGCAACAGCCATGTACTGTTTTCCACATAACTTTTTTCGCTGTCGTTGTATGGCTCATCTCCGCAGCAGGTCAGTTTTCTGCCCCCTCCCAGATCCATGCAGAAACCAAACTGCTTTGCTTTCGTTGAGTGAATGTCAAAAAACGTTGTCGCCCTTCCCAGAATTGTCTTCGTCTCTCCATCTTCCACCGCAACCAGATGAAGCCGCTCGTCCAGAAATTTCGTCTGCTTCTTTTGCAACAGATTTTCCGCCATTCCCCGGAGCAGACCGATCACCTCGTCATGCGCGTAAATGGTGGCTTCCCCTTCATACTGCCCCTGGCTCATATGCTGACAGATCATGCGGATCATCCAGACCGCTCCCATGATATGATCCAAATGCTTATGTGTGACAAAAATGGTTCTCATATCCTTCCTGATGTTGTATAAATAAAGTTGACACCTTATTCTCAAGGAATTCATGTATAATAA